>Ga0209698_10001129_pt1 | contig 30787 bp, 31 predicted proteins | sample LitLauG_LLR_2012_FD_187203 | JGI IMG/M metagenome (GOLD analysis project Ga0209698, IMG submission 187203) | Freshwater sediment microbial communities from Pennsylvania, USA - Little Laurel Run_MetaG_LLR_2012 (SPAdes) (version 2) | ecosystem: Environmental > Aquatic > Freshwater > Creek >... | reverse complement strand
CTGTTTCCGACCTTGCATTAATCATGCTCGCCGAGCCAGAGGGGGACTTTGCCCACGAAGGAAGCAAGCCCCAACGCATAAGCGATAGCTGGCGGACGGGCTCCCTTGGATGTTGCCGGATCACCGGGACAGGTTGCGTGGGAGCGACGTTGTACCGAGGATTCCAATCTTCATCCCACGGCGAAGTCTCGAAATACTCTTCGATAATCTGCTTCCGCCGCGACAATCGGTAACGCCCGCACATGGGTAGAAATTATGACAGACGACTGTGACTCCGACGCCCCCAGCATGCTATCCTTGAAGTCGAGCGGGTTCTGGATACATTTTGGATACAGTTTTTGCAGAATCCCTCTTGAATCAGGGCTAACTTGGGCTTACCTTAGCTAAGGTTGCAACCGAGTGCAACCCTGCGTAAACACTGGCTGAAACCGTAATTTCGCCAGTTTTATTGGGATTTCCCAGATTGTTGGGCAACGAGTCCTGCACTGCCCACCAACTCATTCCGTGCAGACCGTGCGCAGGACAGCGTAGTTCGCGCGCCCCGAATGTTTTCTATGTGACGATCCCTCCCTTCGTCGCCCACCAACTTGCCGGGCTTTGCGCCAAGCCTTACCCTTGATTGATTTCTCAAGGCGGGCGGATGAAGCGATGAGAATTTTCCAGAAAACATGGAGGGACTTGCCGACAAACGCCACAACCGTTTTTCGTACAAAGCAGTCACGACAACTGTATCAGCGCGCAGCCCGAGTCCTGATTGACGGGGGAAGTTCTCCCTCGCGCGGGCCGGTGAACTATGGCGACTACCCAATTTTCATGCAGCGCGCCCAGGGATGTCGTCTGTACGATGTCGACGACAACGAGTACATCGACTGGATGATGGGCTTCGGCGCCCTGCCGCTGGGGCACGCTGATCCCGATGTCACCCGCGCGATCAGCGAAGCGGCCGCCACCGGTGCGCACTTCGCCACTGCCACCGAGATTGAAATCGAGGTTGCAGAACTGCTGCAAAAAGTTATCCCCAACGCCGAGGCCGTCCGCTTCGCCAATACTGGAACCGAAGCCATCATGGCGGTGATTCGCCTGGCGCGCGGCTATACCGGCCGGCCGAAGATCTTGAAGTTCGAGGGGCACTATCACGGCTGGTACGACGATGTACTGGCGACCTCCAATCCTTTGCCGCCAGGAGCCGCGGAATTGAACTCCCCGGCGGTAAACATCGCTGACAGTGCGGGGCTGAACCGTCACGCACTCGACGACACGATTGTAGTGCCTTGGAATGACTTACCTGCCTTGGAGAGAGCCATCGAACAGCATCCGGGAGAGATTGCGGCGGTCATTACCGAAGGTGTGATGGCGAACATGGGTGTGATTCCCCCGGCGCCGGGATATTTGGAAGGCTTGCAAGAGTTCGCCCGCCGGCACGAGATCCTGTTTGTTCTCGATGAGACGGTGACTGGATTTCGCATCGCCCTCGGCGGTTGTCAGGAGTTCTACAAGCTCTCGCCCGACATTGTTACTTTCGGAAAGGCGCTAGGCTGTGGACTCCCCGTGGCTGCGTTCGCCGGCCGGCTGGATGTGATGCGTGCACTGGCCGGAGGAACGGTCCTGCATTACGGCACACACAACGCTTCCCGCATTGGCATGCATGCCGCGCGGGCCAGCTTGGGCAAACTGATGCACAACGACGGCGCGGCGTTCCGCTACATCTGGGATTTGGCCGATCAGTTTGCCCATGGCATGAGCGAGTTGTTCCGTCGCAAGGGAATCTCCGCCATAATTCAGCGGGTTGGCCCCATGTTTCAGATCATGTTTACCGACAAACCCAGCATTCGAGACTACCGGGAATACTGCCGGTATGTAGATCGAAAGAGGTACCAGCGGTTTTCGTGGAAACTGTTTGAACACGGCGTCTACACTAGTCCCGCGGCTACGCTGCATTCCATCGTGACGGTCGCACACAGCCTGAAGGATGTCGAAACGACCTTGGCGGCCATGAGCGCAGCCCTCGGTGGCTAGCGCAGGAGAGACGTAGCAAGCTACGTCTCTACGATTAGGATCTACAAGAGAGCGCCGTCCCATCATGACGCGTAGCGCAAGACAATCAGGGCCGAGCATCGTATTCCTGGGCGGCGGACGCATTACGTCGGCGATCCTGGCGGGTCTGAAGGTCGCAGGAAACCGACAGCGTGTGGTCGTGCATGATCACAATAAGAGCAAACTCAAGCTTTTGCATCGCCAGTACGCGGTTACGGTTGAGTCAGATCTGGAACGGGCCATTGCGCAAGCTGGTCTGCTGTTCATCGCCGTCAGGCCTGACTCTGTGCCGGGGTTACTGAGGAGCGTGCGCGCAACTTTAACATTACCATCGTGGCCAAAACGTAGCGCACTCGTCGCGGTCAGCCTGGCCGCCGGTATTTCGCTTTTCCGGTTGCGACGAATGCTCGGTCCACACGCGTTGTGGGCGCGTGCCATGCCGAGCCCCGTGTGCCGTACCGGAAACGGCTTAAGCGCACTGGCATTTGAACAAAGGCTGCCGGCTCGAGGGCGCGATCAGGTGCGAAGTTTTTTTCGCCAGATAGGAACTGTGCTTGATCTTCCGGAGCGCAAGTTCGACGCGTTCACTGTGACTTATTCCTCCAGTCACGGTTACCATGCGCTCGCGGCCCTGGCTGATGCTGGCCGGCAATTCGGACTCGACCGTAAAACTGCGCTCACTGCGGCGTCTCACGCTCTGGCTGACGGAATCATCTCCTGGAGGCAGCAGAAAATTCCTTTGCAGCTGCTTCTGCAGGAAGCAGCCACTCCAGGAGGAATCGCGGAGGCCACGATGGCCGCGATGGATCGCAGCGGCTATCGTGAAGCCGTGCAGCGCGGGCTGCGCGCCGGACTGGCACGAGCTCGTGCCAGCGCTCGGCGTTGAGCTTAGGGCAAGAGGAGGTGGTTCCCATGAAGACCGCGAGGATCGGCGAGCGAGCCGCTCAACTGCTCTCCCTGGAAGGTAAAGTCGCCATCGTGACCGGCGCCGGGTCCGGGATCGGCCGCGAAGTTTCCATACGCCTGGGAGAGATGGGAGCATCGGTTGTCATTCTGGACACGGACGCGGAGGCCGCTCGCGAGACGGCGGGCCGAATTAAGCCCCTGGGGGTTGGAGCGCTTGCCATCGCCTGCGACGTCACCAGCCGATCTGCGTGCGAGCGCGCGATCGAGCAGAGCGTTGCCACCTACGGGCGAGTTGACATCCTCTGTAATAACGCCGGCATTGTGGTCCGAAAAGATGTCCTGAGCCTCGCGGAGTCGGAGTGGGATTCTGTGCTGGCGGTCACCCTGAAGAGCGTCTACCTGCTGTCGCACGAAGTCATCCCGCACATGGTTCGCAATGGGAGCGGAACCATCATCAACACCGGTTCAGGTTGGTCATTGAAGGGTGGGCGCAGAGCCGCCGCCTATTGCGCGGCCAAGGGCGGGGTGCTCAATCTCACCCGAGCCATGGCCATCGATCACGGCCCGCAGAACATTCGCGTGAACTGTGTCTGCCCCGGAGATATCGACACGCCCATGCTTACCGGCGAGTGTCAGCAATTGGGGGAAGACCCTAATCAGTTCATGGCCGAGGCCTCCAATCGCCCACTGGGACGCGTTGGCAACACCGGTGATGTCGCCGACGCGGTGCTCTTTCTTGCCAGCGACATGTCGAAGTGGGTTACCGGCGTCGCCCTGATTGTGGATGGGGGGGGCTGGCATGATCTAAGAAACACCATCTTAAAGGTGTGGGAAAACTCAGATGGAACAGTCTAAAGTCAGGACCCGAATCAAGCCTGGCCATCGCACGTTCGGCGCAGATCTACTGCATGATGGAAAGAAGGGTGGGCAGACTCTCTGCGGCTGCGCCACCAGAGGAGCAACAGCGATATCGGGGTTAACGTCGCCGAATTGCTCCTCGCATGTCCTCTCTGTTCGATTGGATGGCAACAATACAACAGTGCCAACTCTGAAGTCTGCTCAAAATTGCACAGTTGTACAAGAAGTGCGCATCGCGGCCTCGTCACCAGAAAAGGCTGTCACACAGACCTCGACTATTCGGTCTCATCAAAGGTGGATTGCGCCCAAGATTGAAAACTGCTTCTTCTTCCGAATAATTTTGCGGAGATTCTTGAAGCCCAGACTCGAATGTTGAATCCAAACGCTTGTGGAGAGCGATCATCCCATCACCGTCAATTCCTGGTCACCCGGCGTGGTTCCCACCACGCAGGCAGAGATATGAATCCGACCATGAAGAAAAGCCTGACGAGCCGCTGGTTCGTCAACTTTATGGGCTCGCATCTCTCAATGGAAGAGGAGGCGGCAGAAGCACTCAGTAGTACTCGTTTTAGATGCGAAGTACAACGGCGTGAGCGGCAGATATTCCGAAGGCTTCAAGGAAGCTCTGTCTTCGGTCGAATCACAGGATGAGCGCAAAGCCAGGACGGTAAGTGCCACGCTTGCTGGACTCTCCCGAGGCGATGTTGAGTTTCGTCCAATCCCGCCTGGGGCGGAAATCTCGGCTTGACCTGCTCACAGAAATGTTTGATGATGCCCCGGGCATATGAACAAGAGAAGCTTTCTCCAGTTCCTCGCTGCATTGATTGCGCACCCTGTCATCTCGCCCCTGCTTACCTGGGCGACGGGTGGCAAGTTGACGAACTGGGCGGGCAATATCGAGTACCGCACCGAAAATCTGTACTCGGCCACCTCCCTCGAACAGGTGCGGAGTTTTGTCAAGAAACACAGCAAACTGAAAGTGCTCGGCACGCGCCACTGCTTCAACACGATTGCGGACAGCGAAAACGATCTGCTCTCTTTGAAACCGATGGACGGCGTGCTCGCCCTGGATCCTCAAGCGCGCACCGTGACCGTCGCTCCCGGCACCACCTACGGGCAACTCGCGCCGTATCTCCACAGCAAGGGTTTTGCGCTACATAACCTGGCATCGCTACCTCACATTTCTGTTGCAGGAGCGTGCACCACCGCCACGCATGGATCTGGCGAGAAAAACGGAAACCTTGCAACGGCCGTCTCCGGGCTGCAGATCGTCACCGCAACCGGCGATGCAATTGACCTATCCCGAGACAAGGATGGAGAAACTTTCCAGGGAGCCGTGGTTGGGCTCGGTGCGCTGGGCGTCATCACAAAACTCACGCTTGATGTTCAGCCCACTTTCATGATGCGGCAGTATGTCTATGAGAATTTGCCGATGGCGGTGGTGAAAGAACATTTTGACGCCATTGAAGCCAGCGGCTACAGCGTGAGCCTGTTTACTGACTGGCAGAACCATCGTATCAACGAAGTTTGGATTAAGCGCAGAGTTGAAGAAGGCTCCCGGTCTGACGCAACTCCAGAGTTTTTCGGAGCAAAACTCGCCATCAAGAATCTGCACCCGATTGCTGAGCTTTCCGCGGAGAACTGTACCGAGCAGTTGGGCGTGCCCGGCGCCTGGTATGAGCGGCTCCCGCACTTCCGCATGGGGTTTACACCCAGTGCCGGTAAGGAACTGCAATCGGAGTACTTCGTGCCGCGTCAACACGCGATAGAAGCGATTCAGGCTGTCGAGGGACTGCGCGACCAAGTCAGTCCGCACCTGCTGATTTCTGAAATCAGGACGATTGCTGCCGATGACTTGTGGATGAGCCCCTGTTACAAGCAGGCGTGCGTCACAATTCACTTTACCTGGAAGCCCGAATGGCCCGCCGTCAGGAAAGTGCTGCCCGTGATCGAAAAAGAGTTGGTGCCGTTCAAAGTGCGCCCACACTGGGGAAAACTGTTCACGATACCCTCGACGGAACTGCGCTCGATTTACAGCAGGTTGCCCGAGTTTGTTCAATTGAGTAAGAAATTCGATCCGCAGGGCAAATTTCGAAACGAATTCTTGAACACGAACATCTTCGGCTAGAACTAGCGCCGGGTTGAAGTTGCGTGAGTCGTCTTCGAAGATTGGTTCCCTTGTCCCATCAACCGGTGTTCTGATTAAAGGGTGCATGGGTCTTCTTATCTTGGCCTTTGTCATCGAGGCGGGCCGCTTGTGTCGTCAGGTAATTCTGTTCTGGGATGCTCGTCGTCCGGCCAGCAGCAGTGCGGTAGTGCTTGATGGCGCCTTCATAATCACCAGCCATCTCGAGCAAATGGGCACGAACCGCGTCGAGACGATAGTGACCAGAAAGCCGAGCGTCGGTATCGAGAGTTCTGAGCAGTTCGAGACCTTTCAAAGGGCCGTGTACCATGGCGGCTGCAATCGCATGATTGAGCGTCACCATTGGGCTGGGAGACACGCGTTTCAGCAGTTCGTACAACGCAAGGATCTGCGGCCAGTCGGTGTCCTCAACTCGCGTCGCTTCGTCATGAACTGCAGCGATGGCGGCTTGCAACTGATACAAGCCCACCGATCCCTTCGATAGTGCAGCGGTCAGAAGTTCGATACCTTCGGAGATCTCGACCTGGTCCCACAGAGTTCGATCTTGCTTGGTCAGGGAAATCAACTCTTCATCCGGTCCGGTTCGGGCCGCGCGGCGCGCGTTGGTTAGCAACATCAGCGCCAACAGGCCTGCAACTTCTGCATCATTCGGAAGTAGCATTTTCGCACAGCGCGTCAACCGGATCGCCTCACGCGCCAAATCGAGTCGTTGCAGGTGTGCTCCTACGCTGCTGGCGTAACCTTCGTTAAAGATCAGGTAGAGCACATAGAGAACTGAAGGCAGTCGTTCAGCGCGCTCCTGCGGAGAAGGCAGCCTGAATGGCACGCCAGAAGCCTTGATGTTTTGCTTTGCGCGGCTGATCCGCTGCGCCATTGTCGCCTCGGGAACCAGGAATGTATTGCCAATTTCAGTCGTGGTCAAACCGCCGACCGCCCGCAATGTCAGGGCAATGGCCGAAGACGAACTGAGAGCGGGGTGGCAGCACATGAACAGCAGAATGAGTGTGTCGTCCGGATCCATGTCCGACTCGATGTCGACTGGGGGTGCCATAGTTTCCACTTCTCTGGCCACTGCGGTTTCTCTCTCGCGACGGGCAATTTGGCTGCGCACCTGGTCGGTCATACGTCGAGATGCGACCTGAATTAGCCAGCCGCGTGGATTGTCGGGAATGCCCTCCTGTGGCCATTGCGTGAACGCCGCAATCATCGCCTCCTGCACCGCGTCCTCGGCCGAGACAAAGTCGCGAAAACGGCGAGCGACCGTGCCGAGCACCTGCGGTGCAAGTTCGCGCAGCAGATGCTCGGAAGTCGGGTCCCATGGCTTTGTCATCGCAGTTTTCGTTACAGCATTTCGGGTGGAGGCGCATTCATCACCGGCCGCACTTCAATCGGCATGTTCAACGGTGCTCCGCCGGGCCCCGGCGCAGCGGACGCTTTGGCAGCAATCGCGTATGCCCGCTCTGGGCTGTCGACATCGATGATCCAGAAACCGGCAAGAAACTCCTTGGATTCCGGGAACACGCCATCGGTGATAGGAACGCCATCTTTACCAGCCCGCACCAACTTCGCCTGCTCTGGAAAGGACAAGCCCTCGGCTGAAACCAATTCGCCGGATTCACGGAGGCCCTGGTTCAAGTTCATCATAAATGCGATATGCGCCTGTAGATCTTTCTGAGGCCACCGGGGAACCCCGTGGCCTGCTCGCATCGTGTTCATCATCAGGATGTATTTCATGTTTACTGCTCCTTTCGTTTTTAGCTCATTTTCTGGGCGTTCACACTGGGAGTCGGAGCCGGCGGCGCATTCTCGGCATTCTGTCATTCGGACTTGGATTGCCCATGAGCCGCGAACCGCCGAACTTCGATGGCCATGTTCGTAGGTACTCCTCCGGGTCCCGGCGCGGCCGAAATCTTGGCCGCGACGGCATAAGCCCGCTCGGGAGTCGCAACGTCAACGATCCAGTAGCCCAACAGAAACTCCTTCGACTCCGGGAAGATACCGTCTGTGACCGGCATGCCATTTTTCTCCCCACGCACAACCTTCGCTTCAGCTGGTTCGGATAAGCCCTGTGTGGCCACAAACTCTCCGGACTCGGTGAGTTCCTTCGCAACGCTCGTGAGGACAGCCATGTGCGTGTCAATGTCTTTTTGCGACCAGGAGTGATATGTGTCAACGCCTGTCTTCGTGCCCGACATCAGCAAAATGTATTTCATTTCTTTTGCTCCTATATTGTTTTGTTTACCGTACTACGGTTCCCTAAGCCTTTTTGTCTGTTTGAAACATCCACCGAGCACCAAATTTGTCATTGAGTGCTCCGTAGGTACCAAAAAACTGCTCTGCCAGTGGATCAGTAACTTCTGCTCCCTCGGAGAGCCGTTCGAATAGGCCTTTCAACTCATGCAATGTCCCTCCGCTCAGATAAAGACAAACCATGTTGCCGCGAATCGGAGTCCGGTCAGGCCGGAGCCAGTCGGAAGCCGAAATCTCCAGATTGCCGCTTCGGAGCCGTGCGTTGAGGACTTTATCCTGCTGGACTGCCGGCATGTGATCCTTTATGGGTGAATCCTTCACCTTGGTGAGAGTCAGCTCTCCGCTAAAGCAAGATTCGTAAAACTCCATTGCCTGCTGGCATTTGCCATCGAATAAAAGGTACGGCGTTAAGTTTGTCATTTCATCTCCTTTCATTTTCTGCATCGGGGCGTCTGCTATGGAGCGGGTGGGCAATGCCGCCAAAGCCGCGGTGGAAAGCGCCGAGGCGAAGAACAGCCGGCGAGAGATTTGGTTAGCTCGGATCATTGGTCGTCATCCTTGGCTTGAATCGACTGGTCATTCAGGATTTGGCATCTGCGCTTTCATGGACTGGTCGGAGCCAAGGAGGCATTCTCGACATCCACCCGGCAAAAAAGTCTTGAGAACAAATCGGGCCTCCACCTGTCGATTTTGGCAATCCAGAACCGACATACGACTGGAGGCCAGAAAACGAGGCCGGACGAGATGGTGATTGACGTTAGCCAAGACTGGGTGCTTGCCTGCGACGTCCAGCAGCGGTTTATGCAGGGTTTGGGCCGGGGCAGGGAATCCGTGGACTGCAGCGGGCGGTGCCGCCAAGTTCGAGCTCTCGGCGGTGATTGCTACGATTTCATGCCGCTCGCGGATAACCGCTTGGCAGTGGTCATTGGAGATGCCTCCGGCAAAGGTCCCGCCGCGGCACTCATGATAGCCAAGGTCCAGTCCTCCCTTCGCACGGCGGCTTTGTTCACGGGAGACGACTTGGCCGCGCTGCTCAAGGTAGTGAATCACCAGGCATACACTTCGTCGCTCGCGGACCGCCATGCGACGGTGTTCTATGGCGTCTTCGACAAAGCGACTCACACGCTACGGTGCGTGAATGCCGGACACAATCCGCCGGTTGTTCTTCGACGTAACGCCTCAATCGATTGGCTTGAAACGGGTGGCGCCCCTGTTGGAATGTTCCCTGATTCGAACTATGGGGGAGACTATCGTACAGCTTGATCCCGGCGATTTGGTCATCGCCTACACCGACGGAGTAGCAGATTTCGGCGGCATGGAACACCCGCGCGGCGCTCCCCTGGGACGGAATCGATCTTCGCCCGCAAACAGTCGGGCAAAGTGCATTATGTGGAGTTAGGAGACAAGGGTTAATCAGGGACGGAATACTCTTCTCTTTTTCCTCGGCACGAGGCTTAGGCTGTGGAAGAAGTGTCTACTTTCGCGGGCACTGGAATTCACGAAAGTGGACTTGACTTAGGCTTTGTGTTCATGCTGGGGTTGTTGGTGGATCAAACAGGATCACGTGCCAAATGTTCTCATGAGGGAGGGTGCAGCGCAATCATTGCCGCGTGTTTCTCTGCTGTTTTGAGAATCTCCCTAGCCTTGTCAAGCGCCCCGCCGATCCCACTCGCATCGTATTTCGCGAGTATCTGTCTGCAGATTGCGGTCTCGAAGAAGGGCGGCTGGTCCTCGCTCTTGGGAGCAAGGCTGGGAGCGATCATATAGGACCGCAGATCCTTCAGTTTGACAGCAAAACCAGATTCGCCAGCGTCTTCGTAAGACCGCAGCAATTCATGCAGGCCACGCAAAACTGTCTGCCGTATCGCGAGGCTATCTCCTGCTTCAGCTGGGTTCCCAAAGACTGAGCCATCGGCGAACTGCACAAAGTACAGGCGGTACTCGGCAGAAGGGGCGTGGGTCTCGGACAGCGGGTTAACGCAGCACGCCACATCTGGGATTCCTGGCTTGGTGTCGCGCAGTAGGAGCGACTCGCCCGGCTCTATTAATTTCTCATTGAAGAACCTGTCATCCTCGAGCCGATAGGTCGGCCCACTCCCCGGAGCGGCCCGCCGACCATCAGGAGAAGAATAGCGGCCGACTTCGGTAATAGTAGCCACAAATAGGAGAATCGCCTTATCGGAGATGTTCTTGGCGGAGACCTGCTCTCCCCACGACCATTCCAACTCATTCGCCCGCAACGATTCTCGTAGTGTGAGTGAACCCCTGACCTCCAATGGAATACCTGCGCCACTCTTATCAACAATGGGTACAGAAAAAAGGTCCTGTTGTAAAGCCGCGAAGGGAAACAGATACAGAGTGCACAGCGTGACAGCGAAGCAAAACCTCATGGCGTATTCCTCTAGGCCGTCTCCCGAGGGGAAGAGCTTGTCCTTCTGAGGGCTGGCCGTCGATCCGGTCACAGATCACCAGATTGTTCAGGGCCGTGTCGGCAAACCCGCAACGAAAGCACAACATGTGGGGGCTTGGTGAGTCAACCGGACACCCATTTCGTCGAAATTAGGCCCCGGCACCAGGCGGCGGTGCGAAATTGATCTCAGGCAGGCTAAACTATGGATTCCGACGCTAGCGAATCACGAATGATGACTTCAAAAGACAACGCGCGACATGCAATAGCAGGGGACAAAGGTGCGCTTAACGAGCTCGTCTCTGCGCTCCAGGGAGATCTTTACAGGATTGCGTTCCGCATGTTGTGTAACCGCGAAGACGCCGAGGATGCAACGCAGGAGATCCTCATCCGGATCGTGACCCACCTTTCGCAATTCGACTTTCGCAGCGAGCTTAAGACATGGGCCTATCGCATTGCCGTCAACTACACCCTCGATGTGAAGAAGAGCGCCGTGGAGCGCACGCGACTGAGCTTCGAGCAGTTTGCCGAAGACATCACCCCCGGGCTTAGCGCCGATGCACTGCCTGAATCAGAAGCATTGCTTCTCATCGAGGAGTCAAAATCGAATGCACATTTGGCATGTTGCAGTGCCTGGACCGGGAACACCGTCTCGCATACATCCTCGGCGAGATTACGGAACTGCCGGGACCGGAAGCGGCAGAGATCCTGAATATTTCCCCGGAACTGTTTCGCAAGCGCCTCCAGCTTGCGCGGACGGCTATCCTCGATTTCACCAAGAGCTGCGGTTTGGCGTCTGATTCAGCTCCGTGTCGATGCAACCGCCAGGTCGCCAGCGCGCTGCGTGTCGGCAAAATCAGCGGACAAACTTGCAACTTCGCAGCGACACCTTCGTCTTTTGAGCAGACACGCGCCATGATCCGTCAGGTTGAAGAGGCTCGATGGGCGATCCAGGTACACCGCTCCAATCACCCACGGGAAGCCTCTGTGGATTTTGCCAGGCGATTGATTGAGTTAGTTGACACCCGCCAAAACCCCAATTCGGTGTGATTCTCAGCCGCAAGACTCGACTGATATCCGACCTGGCAGTTGGGACAGGTGTTGTCGGATCCGAAGAATGAACCAATCACAAACTGGCCGGGTTTGATGGAAGTGACTTCGCTGCCGATGTCCTCGACGATACCGCAGTACTCGTGACCCATCGGGGTCGGCTGGACAATCGGTTGGATGCCGCGGTATGGCACAGGTCCGACCCACACACGCACGTGGCCGAGATCCTGATGATGGCATCTGTCGGCTTGATGATCCTCGGCGTTTCGCGGCCTTCGAAACGTATATCTCTGGGTCCGTAAAGAATTGTTCCTCGCATGGTCTCCTCTTTGTCCTCGCATCCCTCAAATCAGGGCTCGTGAAACTCGCAGCAGTTTAGTGCACGGTGAAGCCACCATCGACGGCGAGCGCGTGACCAATCACGAACGTCGAGCCGGGTCCACAAAGCCACAGCACAGCAGAGGCGATCTCCTCAGCCCGGCCGAGTCGCCCAATCGGCTGCTCTCGCATAATTTCTTTCATCGCTTCCGGGTCCTTGGCGATCATGTCCCGGACCATCGGAGTATCGATCGTTCCTGGACATACTGCGTTGATTCGGATGCCTTTGGCGGCATACTCAAGTGCCGCACTCCTCGTCAGCCCGATAACCCCGTGTTTGGATGCGTGGTAAATTGCGCGACCGGGGAGGCCGATCAGACCGCCGATCGAAGAGTTGTTCACGATGGCCCCGCTACCTTGTCCGCGCATCTGGAGCAACTCGTACTTCATGCAACTCCAAACGCTGCGGAGATTGATCGCTGTTACGCGGTCGAATTCTTCACTGGTGGAATCAGCAATTTCCACCGCAGGGCTCTGCACGCCGGCATTGTTGAACGCCGCATCCAGATGGCCAAAAGTTGAAATAGTCTGTTCCACCATCGCTTTCACCTGATCGTCCTGCGCCACGTTGCACCGCAGGGCGATCGCCTTATGGCCCGCGGCGACCAGTTGCTCGGCTGCCGCGCGAACCGCAGCTTCATTGATGTCCGCCAACGCCACCGAAGCGCCTGCCTCAGCAAAAGCGTTCGCTGCCGCCAGCCCCATTCCGGCGCCAGCGCCTGTAACCAGTGCAACTTTGTTTTCAAAAGACAGATTCATAAATGCATCCCTTTATTTGTGGACAGATTCCATTTCAGGCGATCTGCTCACCTGTTTCTTGAACAACCCCTCGCTTGCTCTCACCGATACGTCATTCGCTCTAGTTCTTCCGGGTACCGGGCGCCTTGCACGGTGATCTTTGCGGTAGCGGCGTCGAGCTCCCGCAGATCATCGGGGGTGAGTTGGACGGCAACCGCCCCGATGTTCTCTTCAAGGCGCTCCAGCTTGGTGGTGCCTGGAATCGGAACGATCCAGGGTTTCCGTGCCAGCAGCCAAGCGAGCGCGATCTGAGCGGATGTCGCATTCTTGTTCGAGGCGAAGGCAGCAATCAGATCCACCAGAGCGCGATTTGCCTTGCGGGCTTCAGCCGAGAAGCGCGGGAAACTGCCGCGATTGTCCTCCTGGTCAAACTGCGTGTTTTCCGAAATCGTCCCAGTGAGGAATCCCTTGCCAAGCGGACTGAACGGAACGAGGCCGATACCAAGTTCTTCGAGCGTGGGAATGATTTCTTCCTCCGGGCGTTTCCACCAGAGCGAGTATTCACTTTGAAGCGCCGTCACTGGCTGAATTGCGTGTGCCCGGCGGATGGTCTGTGCCCCTGCTTCAGATAATCCGAAGTACTTCACCTTGCCTTCCTGTATCAGGTCCTTCACAGTTCCCGCTACGTCTTCAATGGGCACGTTCGGATCGACGCGATGCTGATAGAGCAGATCAATGGTATCGACCTTGAGCCTCGTCAACGAGCCCTCGACCGTCTCTTTGATCTACTCCGACCGGCTGTTCAGACCGACTGGATGCGGATCTTTCTCGGAGTCAATCTGGAACCCGAATTTGGTCGCGATCACTACCTGGTCACGCGTGGGAGCAAGAGCCTCGCCCACGAGCTCTTCATTCACGAACGGGCCGTAGACTTCAGCGGTATCGAAGAAAGTGATGCCGCGTTCGACCGCTGCCCGAATGAGATCTATCATCTCTTGCCTGGTCCCTGCCACTGTTCCGTGACCCGGACTCAATCTCATGCAGCCAAGGCCCATGGCCGAGACTTCAAGACTCCCCAGTTTGCGTTTTTGCATTGCTTTCTTCCTTTGGACAGATTTCTGTGCGCGATAACCAAACGTCGATCCAAATCGATCAGTAATGCTCCCACGTCACTGACCAGTGCTCATCGGGCCGAGCCGACCGGATGACGAGTTTCCCGTCTGCGGTGAACTGGTAAACCCGAGGAAGGTCCTTGCCGACAAGGAGGTCGCGCGTATTCGATCCCTGCACGTGATGGGTCAGGGTGTGCGTCGCCTGATCCACGTCGTAGCTCCCGAAAGAAGCTTCGTAGCCATCCAGCACATACTGGCTGGATTGGTTATTTGGTGCCTTCGGATACATCAGTTGCACGGACATGTGGCCGTCTCGTGTGTAGATCAGCATGCCTTTCGGCTGAGGGATGTCGCTAGACTTGCCTTGTGGTTCCGGCGAGTCGATGTGTTGAAGATGCCACGCTCCGATCAGTCTTTCTCGATCCGAGACATGACCCGCTTCCTGGGTCTTCGCCGATTGAGCGTGCAAGAGACCTGCGATTGCCAATGCAATGATCAACACGCCATAACGCAAAGTTTTCATTTTCTCGATTCCTCGTGGCGGCTGCCGCTCAGCGGCCCACCAGCTGTTCGTGGAACTTCGGGTAGCGGGCCCCCTCAAGCTTGATCTGCGCAGAGGCGCTTTCAAGATCGCTCACATCTTCCGGTGTGAGTGCGATGTTAGCCGCGCCGATGTTTTCTTCCAGCCTGTGCAGCTTGGTCGTGCCAGGGATGGGAACGATCCACGGCTTTTTGGCAAGCAGCCAGGCAAGAGCAATCTGACCCGGCGTCGCCTTTTTTCGTTCAGCGAATGCAGTAACAAGATCCACCAGGGCCTGGTTTGCCTTCCGATTTTCCTCGTTGAAACGAGGGACGGAACTGCGGAAATCCGTGCTCTCGAACTTCGTCTCTGCGGTAATCTTGCCCGTAAGAAATCCCTTGCCGAGCGGGCTGAAGGGAACGAAGCCAATGCCCAGTTCTTCGAGCGTCGGCAAGATCTCCTGTTCCGGCTCCCTCCAAAACAGCGAGTACTCGCTTTGAAGTGCGGCGACCGGCTGCACAGCATGGGCGCGACGGATGGTCTGCGCAGATGCTTCAGAAAGACCGAAGTGCTTCACCTTGCCTTCCTGAATAAGCTCCTTCACCGCTCCAGCGACGTCTTCGATCGGAATATTCGGATCAACCCGGTGCTGGTAGTACAGATCTATCACATCGACCTTGAGACGCTTCAGTGATCCCTCAGCGACCTGCTTAATGCGCTCGGGCCGGCTGTTGAGTGCGCTCCACCTGCTGCCATCGCCCGGATTGGCCTCCCAGCCGAACTTGGTGGCGATCACGACTTGCCCGTGGAATGGTGCGAGGGCTTCGCCGACCAGTTCTTCGTTCAGAAACGGCCCGTAGACTTCGGCAGTATCGAAGAATGTGGCGCCCCGCTCCGCGGCGGCGTGCAGAAGAGCAATCATCTCCTGTTTGTCCTTCGGCGGTCCGTAGGACCAGCTCATTCCCATGCAACCGAGTCCGATCGCCGACACTTCGAGATTGTCTTTTCCAAGCCTGCGTTTTTGCATTGCTTCTCACCTCTCACCTTGAGCTGGCGAGACCTCGCGCAGCTCTGAAGAACACTGTTGAATTACTTCTGCGGTGCTTCGCAAACGTAGCTGGCGGCAATATTGCGCACGCCCTGACCGGAATAGCGCGCGACTTTCGGGAAAGCGCACCAAGGACGCTGCGCGACAACTTCTTTGCTCGAATCATTGTCGCGATAGAGAGTCGCCGTGATACTGGCCGGAGCTGTCCCGTCTTCAACCCAACTCGCCAATGCCGATATGACGTCATGCTCGGGATCGCGAATAGGGGAACTTGACCAGCCCCGGACAGACCGGGCTGAAGTTCTGCCGAGTGAACGCTATGCGGATTTCCTCGTCCGGCACGGCTTGTGCGAGTGGCAGAAGTTCAGGTGAGACCTCAGGGAGTTGGTCAGCTCCGATTCCGCGCTGCGCCAAGATGTCCTTAACGATATCGACGGCCGCGAAGGCGTTCGGACAACCCGCATAAAATGCGACGTGCGTGACGATTTCGGAGACTTCGCTAGGCTTGAGGCCGTTGTCGAGGGCCATGTTGAAATAGTGCAACATCGCAATCGTCTGACCCCGCGCGATCAACGCCGAGACGGTAATGATGCTGCGATCCCGAGCCGACAAGTCGGGACGTTTCCACAGATCGTTGACGATGGAGTTGAGAGTGTATTTCTCAAGCACCGGCGAGACCATACGTACTTCCTCGAATGTCAGTGCAGAGCGATGAGGATTCGATGATGACATAGCTTACTTCTCTTTTTGAGCTTGCTGGGGACTACTCGATAAGCGTGATGAATCTGGCTGTACAGCGACTGAAATTACGACTGGACCGCAGTCGCTGCGCCGATGAGCACATCGCGCAGAGCCTCACCGACGCCGCCAGCCGACGCCGGATTCTGGCCCGTCACCACGCTAATCAGCTTTGCCTGAGTACCTGTCACCTTGCGAACTCCTTCGGCCACTGCTTCGGCTTGCTTGGCAGTGTGGCCACAACCACTGTCGTAAACAATTGAAATGAACATACCGATTTTGTCTTTCCTGAGAGGAGATCGTGTACCTACACTGCGCGCCTCTCCTCAATTCCAACCATAGAGAAAGGTAACGCTGAAGCGCTTTCCCAATCCTGCCGATTCTTTGCCTAATCCTGCTAATGTGACCAATTTTGTGCACAGTTTAGCCGGCCGAAGTAGTACCCTAGGAACGAGGAAACGCACAGTGACAAAGCCTGCGCAGAAGATCGCCACGCCATCAGCGATGGAAGTGAGGACAGAATTAGTCAGCAGGATCGCAGCGCATGCTCCATCGGTCGGAGAGCATTCCACTGCGATTGACGGTTTGGTTCTCTTTCGCCGAACGCAAGCCACGGCATGCTATCGCGCTGCTGTTGAGCCCAGCCTCACAGTTTTTGTACAGGGAAAGAAACGCATGAGCCTCGGAGGAACAGCGTACGTCTGCGGCCCTTCGTCATTCTTCTTATCTTCGATAGACGTTCCCATTGAGAGCCAAATCGTCGAGGCCTCGGAAGACGTACCGCTCTTATCGATGTTACTTCGCCTCGATATGTCCATCGTGCGCGAGATCCTTAATCGTGAGGAATTGCGCGAAGCGGAAGCCTCTGAGCAACGGCGCGGCGTTGCCATCGGTCAGGCCCCGGCAGGTCTGATGAATGCATGCTCCCGGCTGATGGAGCTTCTGGACACTCCCGAGGACATACCTTTTCTCAGCCACTTAATCCAGCGCGAGATCATTTACCGCATCCTGAAAACGCCCCAGGGGGCGCGGCTCCGGACTATTGCAACGACGGGCGACCTCGGCAACAGGACGGCGAGAGCGATCACCTGGCTCAAAGACAACTACGCGAAGCGTTTGCACATGGAAGAACTGGCAGGGGTTGCACGGATGGGAATTTCAACCCTTCATCACCAGTTTCGCGCCTTGACCGCCATGAGCCCGCTTCAATACCAAAAACAGTTGAGGCTGCAGAGGGCAAGGGAGCGGATGCTTATGGACGGGGTGGACGCCACAAGCGCAGCTTACGAAGTCGGCTACGAGAGCGTCAGCCAATTCAACCGAGAGTACAGCCGTTTCTTTGGTCAGCCTCCCATGCGCGATGTCAAAGCTCTTCGAGCGACTAGTATCGTTGCTGCATGATCTAATCTCTGGTGTTGGCATCGCTGATCTAAAATAGCCAACTCCACACTACGCGCTAAGGAACATCTGTGTACCTATTCACGATGGAAAGCAGCGCTCGAATGCGAGCAGCAACTTGGGCGATCCTTGAATGCGAATCTTTCGCCGGAGCAGCGCCCATACGAGATTGGCCTCCATGCGCAGAAAGCGCAGCCAGGTCTGGCTATCGGCAGTAAGTCGCAGATCGGTTTGCCCATTGTGGCCTTCGGAAACCTGCAACTGTTCGTCTCGAATCGTGACGGTTTCCTTCACTTCATCGCCACCGGTGAACGTGAAGTGATAGACAGCGTTGAGACCTTTTGACTGACCTCTCTGAAAAACGAGGTTCAAGCCTCGCAGGAAGGCGCGAATGGTTCCTTGGCCGGCGAGGCCGTTCGACACACGCTTGGTCACTCGTGTTCCTGATCTTCCGGGGCGGCCTTCTCGGCGCGATCCAGCTTCAGGATCGAAGCGACCCGAATTTCCCAGACGCGCTGCTTCGTGTCGGTCTTCTTGCTGGCGTATTCCCGGCTGCGCAGTTCGCCTCCCACCTGGACATGCGCACCCTTGGTCAGCGTCTTGGCGAACTCCGAGAGCTTGCCGAAGACAACGCAACGGTGCCATTCGGTGTGCGAGATGTACTTGCCGTCCTTCTTGTGGGAGGACTTGGTTGCCAGCGAGAGAGTGGTGAAGCTGCCGTTGTTGGCGGTCCGAACTTCTGGGTTGCCGCCGAGGAAACCGATGAGGTTACTTTGTTCTGGTACATGAGAGTGTCTCCGTTTGTTGAATTCGCCCGTTGTTGCTCGGGTCACACTTGGCGGAGGTTAGCGAGTGGGCTCCGGCTCCCAAGTGCCGAAGGTCTGCTTTCTGGGAGGGGCCCGAAAGAAGTTTGCGCGGCGTTCTTTGCCGTCGTCTGCAAACTTGTTTTGGGAGGAACCGTGACCCCGAAGGGGCGCGCAATGCGAAGCAGAAGTCCGAGTGCCGCTGGGCGCCGGATACGCCCCGAAGCTGTGACCGAGCAAAAGACGGGATATGTAACGGGAGACACGCGCCAGAGCAAAGTTCTCATCTGCACATTGGCTCCGGAAGTTCGCCGCAATCACAGTCTGATTCGAACTGGCACGTCCGCCGCAAGAAGTGCGTGGATCGGCACCGTCGTTGCACGTTGGAAGGCTCTCGGCAGCCTGCTGCCAAGCTGCGCGAAAGTAGGTAGGAAAAACCAGCCGGATTAGTAGTCTGAAAGGACATGAATAAGCCTCTGGGCAGGTCGTTGAATCCCTAGCAGAATGCGTGGTCGGCCCGGAAGCGGACGATGGTCAGACCGAGGGGATTCACGGCAAGCTCATTGTTCTTCACATTCTCGCGAAACACATAGGAGTGGGAAGTTCGCTCCGGTTGCCCCGTCCAGCTAGACGCCCCATAGCCAAGTCAGCACGTTGGCGGCGAGTACGGCGGATTCCGGTACCGGCCGCTACACCGGCCAATGCTTTCTTACCGCCAGGTTCGCCATGGGCAAACTGGTAGACATACGCCTCGCTCTTGCCAGCGCGGGACGCGATGGTGGCGATAGTGTAGGCAGGCTCTACGAGTTCCAAGAGGGACTTGAAGCCCAGAGCTTCCTCAAGCGGGTGAATGTCCTCGCGTTGCAGATTCTCAACGCACTGTGCCTCGATTGCCTCCGCATCCGTCAGCCTGACTACGCGGACGGGAAGTTTTTCGAGTTCCGCGAGTTTCGCCGCTCTCAGGCGACGTGCTCCGGCGACAACCTCATACTTGCTTTCCTCCAGTTCGCGTACCAGAAGAGGTGCCAGAATCCCTTGCGTCTTGAAGCTGGCGGCGAGTTCTTCGAGGCTCTTCGGATCAAAGCGTTTGCGGGGATTGGTGGCGGACTCCGCAAGCGCGGTGATGCGAACGCTTCGATATTCATGGTTGTTGACTGTATTTTGCGTACTCGGCATGATCATTTCTCCTCTCAAGTGTCTTTGCTTAGGTGTTCATGGACTCAGCGCACACGTCGAGCCTGAAAGCCAAACGGTACAAATGTTTGCGTGTTATGCGGCTGCCGCGAGTGCCGCTGGCTCGGGGGCAATGCCCCATAAGCGCTAACTTAAGGAAAGGGCCGTGACTGCAATTAAATCGGTGGAACGGGGCGCGGTGAATCGGACTAAAGCAGGGGCTATGCAGGGCTTCTTCTCCCCGAAGCTGACTTCGAGGGCGTCTACTGGTACCGAGGGGATTTTCCAACACTTAGTCCAGGGGAGCTGTCAATCGTCCAGGTGCGCACTTAATGGGTTCAGCTGCCGAGGTCTGAGAGGTAAGTTTGCCAAAATATAGAGCCTCGCATGGTGTTAGTAGAAACTTGTGGAAGGCTCAGGATCTTTCGGCTAGGTTCTCCCTTCGTTGCAACCTCCCTAAATGTCTCACCGCATTCGGCGCGCCTCAGTAGTCTCCCTCTGTCAGCCGCAGGGTGGCTTTGGGCTTAGGTGGTTTCGATTTTGCGAGTTGGAACTGATTCAGAATAGCGGCGTAAGCCCTGAGCTTGTAATCGGAAGGACATGGGTCGGCTGTGGTTAAGGCCGCCTTCCACATACCGGCCCTGGCCTGGGCCTCGGCGAGCCAAACGCGGGGCCCGTTCCGCGACGCCTCTTCGATGTTCTCAACCGTGCGCTCTGCGTCAGGGATCCGGTCGGCCTGCGCATAGCCCTCGGCAATCGAGATGAGTGCCCCAGTCTTATTGGCGGATTCTGTGATTTGCCGTGCGGTGTGCTCGGCTTCGGCGAACTGGCCATCCCTAGCTGCGACATCAACAATCCAATAAAGCGTCACGGCCTTCATATTAGCGTCAGCAATCTTCTGTGCCGTACGCTCGGCTTCGGCAAAATGGCCACTCCGCGCTTGCCCCACGGCCATGTATGAAAGCGCATTCTCTCGGAACGTAGGGTCGGTAATTCTCTCGGCCGTGTGCTCGGCTTCGGGAAGCAGGCCGGCCTCTGCTTCCGCTCGAACAATAAAGCTAAGTGCGTCGCTCCTAACACTTTTGTCGGCGATCTGGCCGGCCGTGCGATCCGCCTGGGTAAATTGGCCGGCTTTTGACTGCCCATCGGCAATTTCCACCATCGCCCGGTTCCTAGTATCCGGGTCGTCCTTGATGTCGCGTGCCGTGAGCAGGGCCCTCGCCAAAGTCTTCCCCGCTTCAGTCTTCTGGCTCGCACGCACTTCCTCTTCCGCAATCGAGACAAGCGCCAGGGTCTTGGCGGACGGGTCCTTGATCTGCTGAGTCGTGCGATCCGCATCAACAAACTGCCTCGCCTTCGCCTGACCTTCGGCAACCCAAAAGAGTGCGTCGAGACGCGGATCCGTCGACTGTGCCGTACGCAGCGCTTCCTCCGAAGTCTTACCTGCTTCCTCCATCTGACCGGCACCTACCTGCCCTTCAGCAATAGAGACGAGCGCCATGGCCTTAGCGTAAGGCTCCTGGATCTTCTGAGCGGTGCGCAGCGCTTCCTTCAAAGTCTCGGCGGCTTCGCCCTTCTGCCCGGCGTCCACTTGCCCCTTGGCAATGGAGATGAGCGCTGCCATCCTGGCATCCATGTTCACGATTTGCTGCGCCGCACGTTGGGCCGCTTCGGGGCGATATGCCGCGAGGGCCCGCATGTAATCCCGAACCGCCCAACCGCTCTGGGAGTTTGGTTGATAATTCTCAGCAACAACTTTAGAAAGCGTGGATTTGAGGATGGTGTTGATCTGATAAAGCCCGGTCTGCATGTAGACCAAGTAGCCCAACCCAGCAGCCGCGGCCACGGATGCAACCCCTCGGACCGCCCACGTATTATGGCGTGCCCGCGCGTGAATCTGCTCCAACACTTCGAGCCCGCTGTCTTTGATAGCTCCGATGAGCTGTTGTGCGACTTGAGCCCGATGTTGCTCTTGCTCCTCTTTTTTCGCCTGTTTCCACAGGTCCGGCGCCAAGTTTACCCTCTGCTCGCGCGGCCAGCGGGATTTGATCTTTGGGGGAATCCAGCGGCCTTCCTGATCGGTGGTGTCAACCAGGATTGGCGCCGCCTTGCGATGCCCCAGCCACCAGTCGAGTTCTTTGTGCACCCAATCGTCGCCGCCGAGTTCAACGCACAGTCCTGGGGTGAGAATCACAATCAGGCAGCATGCCCGCTGGAGTGCGGGCTGGTGGATGGCGGTCCAGTCAGAAGTTGCGGGCGCAACTTGATCCCAATAGACAAACGTTTTATCGCCGCAGGCGTCAAGGCCCTTGACCAGCGTTTCATAAACCCAGCCGGCACGGTCCTTACCATCTATTTGCCGGTAACAGATGAAGATAGGGTGTACATCGCTTGGGTTTTGCAGAGGCACGGCAGGTACGCCGGTTGGCTCTTGTAGCTTCTCCATGGCGTCCACCTTCTGGGAACTTCATGATCACTATAACTCCGTTCGTACAGAGTTGCCGGAGGGTTTTCCCTGAAGTCATTGCCGGCGAAAACGGCAGTGGGTGATGAAGAAGGAGCATCGCAAAGGATCCTATGGCCGGTTTCGGGCGCTGCATCCAAACACCAGCAGTACAAAGAAGCCGTCCCAAATCCGTCTCGCGGTCCAGAAACGGGCTTGTCGGAGATCGATTCATGATCTCCTCGAAGCCGACTTCCTGGCGTTTGCTGGTCCGAAGGAGATTTGGCAACATCCCATCCAAGGCCACCGCGCCTTCTCCGCGACGTGACCCAACTGCGCCTCTTCGGCGATCCGGACACCCGCAGGCAGCGGTAAGCACTCAAATGACTGACAGTCAACGCCCGAACTGTGGTGCACGGACGACAAGAATTGAGACGAGAGCCTGCGCGCTACGCGGTCCAGTGAACCTCTACCGCTGGGCTACCAGCGAATCGCTCGAGACCAAAGATGCAACCATCGGACCCATCTACGAACATAGCCAAGCAGTCGATGCCAATCCGCAGCGCCAATTCTTCAAGTACATCCGAACGCCTGACGCCGTCCTCGAGGACGGCGCCCGAGATAAGTCGACTCCGAGGGTAGTGCTCCATCATTCGCGAAGCCGCCGCATCAATGCTGACCACGAAAGGTAGTGCCGCTGCGCGCTTCCCTCCCAGAAGCTGAAAATCCCAGTCAATCTCCCGGGTCACCCAACCAGAACGTAGCGCATGATCCGAAACTAGCAGCACCCGTGCAACGGAGCTCATCACCGACTCTGCCATCCACATCTCAACGGACCGTTGATCGAGGTCCGGCTCGATTTCCCATCGGTCGAGGCCGACCCGAAGCCCTCGCTTGGATAGGCCCTCTGCCACCACATTTGCAATCTCCTCGTCGCGCCGTGAGTAGGCTGGATTGACTCGAATGGTGGAAAGCTTGAGGTTGTTGGGATAAGCTGACAGTGCAGGAGCGATAAGTTCCCCTGTTCCTGCAAATGGAAATGGTCCTGCCAATAGTGTTCATTGCATCTGCGTCCGAAGGACTCGGCGTCGTCGATGCGGTCCAAACATTGTTGAACCCAGCCTTGCATGGAGTTGCCGAAGTGAGGCCATGGCCAGGCACGTTTCGGCTCACTATGGCATACATCGAGTCGCTTGAACGCATCTTGGATTTGTCGGAATTTGCAGTCCTGGTCCTTACGCCAGATGACAAAACGGAGAGCAGAGGGAGTGAGCGATTGTCGCCGCGCGACAATGTGATATTCGAGCTCGGGCTCTTTTTCGGGCGATTGGGCCGCAATCGATCTTTTGTGATCGTGCAGCACGATGTGGATTTGAAGCTGCCCACTGACCTGCTTGGCCTCGAGACCGCAGCCTTCTCGCTACCTCCGGGTCAGGATGTCAAGACCGCCCTCGCCTCCGCGTGCGCCCGAATAGCGGCCGCGATCCGCCAGGCTATCAACGAACTCCCCAGGAAACCCCGGCTTGGTGATGAGGAAAGGGCGTTTCAGACAGCCATGCGAAAGTTCGGCGACCGAATCGCGGGGACGTGGTGGGAGCGAATCACGACACGGTTACAGGCGCCAGCCCTCAGTTTTCTTAGGATCGAGGTTGACGAGGTCCATAGCTCCGTGGCGCTCGGCGGCAAGGCTTACAACTCTAACGGAATTCACGTTGCGACCTGGAGGAGTGCCGCAGCGCGTCTGGAACCGGATAGGGTGGTTTACGTCAGACAATGCCAGCGCCTCGATGCCAAGACCACTGCGTGGCTTCCCGGTTTGGCGGAGGTCACATTCAATGACTCTAGTGATGCCATTGTTCAAGGAGACGGTAAGTTCTGGGAGTCCGACGAATCCCGCCCAGAAGATACAGTCATCAAGTTCGTGGAACTGCGCCGCAGTCCGGACGAGAGTGATTCGTTGACGATGCAAAAAGGAAGCGACAAAGACAGACAAGCTCTCGTGCGAGAGAAACTCGAGAATTGGTAAGGTCGGGCACACCGGCAAACGGGGCGGCCCGCTGCAGTCATGTCATCGTTCCGCGAGCCTATTGGCTCATCGGCCGCCTGAGTGAGAGGTTTAGGTACGAGCCAGGCCGTGCTCAAGTGATTGTCGCGAAATCCCCTTCTCACCAGAAAATCCCCCCTAAGTCGGCTTCAAGGAGATCATCCGATCATCCGTTGATCTCCCCGAAGCAACCGACTGAGCTTCGTTCAGATAGGAACGGAAGGAACTCGAGGTGAGCGATGATAGGTGGGCTGGAGACCGCGGCAGCTACGGCCCGAAATGGGCATTGGTGCTTAATGAGCCCGCCTCGAAGCATGGGTCTGAGGTCGCGGATAGGTAAATGATGACGACTGCAGAGGAGTGCAGCGATCTCGATCAGGAGACTGCTAGGATTCGCACCTCGGGCCGCGTTCTCCGGCGACAAGGAGAAGATCATGGCGAAGCGAAGAGAGAAGCGAGAGCGCAGATCAGTGGTGTTGGAGCCGGATGCGGCGGGCATCGATATCGGGGCGGAGGAAATTTACGTCGCTGTGCCGCCGGATCGTGATGAGGAATCGACGCGCCGGTTCAGCAGTTTCACCCGCGACCTGCATGCCCTTGCCGATTGGCTGGGCCAGTGCCGGATTCAGACCGTGGCGATGGAGTCGACAGGGGTGTACTGGATCACTGGATCCCGCTGTTTCAGATCCTGGAGGAGCGCGGGTTCAAGGTATTTGGTCAACGCGCACTATCTGAAAAGTGTGCCCGGACGCAAGAGCGACGTATCCGACTGCCAGTGGATCCAGTATCTGCACTCGGTCGGGCTGCTGCGAGCGAGTTTCCGGCCACCCGAGGCGATCTGTGCCCTTCGTACCCTGTGGCGGCACCGTGGCAGCCTGCTGGAAATGGCAGCCGAGCACATTCTGCACATGCAGAAGGCGCTGAGTCAGATGAACTTACAACTCCACCATGTGCTCAGCGACATCACCGGAACCAGTGGCCAAGCGATTCTCGATGCCATCCTCTCGGGCCAGCGCGATCCCCTTGCACTGGCGCAACTCTGTCATAGTCGAGTGCAGAGTCCGCGGGACAAGGTGGCACAGGCTCTGGTGGGAGACTACCGGCCAGAGCATCTGTTCACCCTGAAGCAGTCGCTGGAGGGATACCGCTACTACCAAAAGCTGATCTGGGAGTTAGATCAGGAGACATCACGTCTGATGCAGGCACTTCCCAGCTCGACCGAGGATCCGTTGCCACCACGCACCAAGCCCACGGCTTATCACCGGAAGGGCAACGATCCTCAGTTTGATCTTCGTAGCGAGCTTTACCGCATTGCGGGCGTTGATCTCACCGACATCCCCGGAGTGAGCGCAGCGACCGCGCAAGTCATCCTCACCGAGATCGGCACCGATGTCAGCCGGTTCCGCAACGCCTCGGCCTTCGCCTCCTGGCTTGGCCTCTGTCCGGAAAAACGAGTCAGCGGCGGCAAGGTGCTGTCCTGCAAGACACGCCAGGTAAAGCATCGCGCCGCAACTGCGCTCCGCATGGGCGCCAACTCGCTGTGCCGCGCCAAAGGTTACTTCGGCGAGTTCTTTCGACGCATGCGGGCCAAACTCGGCACGGCCCAGGCGATCACCGCTACGGCTCATTAAATCGCGCGGATTCTCTATCACATCCTATCGACAAAGGAGCCGTACGCAGAAACCGTCTTCCACCGTTGTGATGAACAGGCCCAACAGAGAGCTGAAATGCGCCTGCGCAAACAGGCCGCTCGACTCGGCTTCCAACTCTTGCCCATCCCCGCAACAGGAGAATGACAGTTAGTTCCTCAGGAGCCCGTTTCTGGGGATTTTAGCGTCGGAAAAGGCGCCCGGAAGAATAGAAAACTCAAAGGGGTATGACCACATTTACTTGACGTTGCCGCCCAGAGGCCAGAACCAGTCGGCCGCAGCGGTCGGTTAGCCCCTTCTCAATTGGTCTTGGAATCGGGCTACTAGCTCTTGTCACGGCTTTGTTCCTGCCGCCTTTGCTGCCGAAGACTCCACAAACTTTCGATATAAGTCTAGGAGCTTATGGATCGGGTCGGCTCCTCCTGCCAGCAACGCGCCACTGAACAGAATATCGGCCATGTTGAACCACCGGCGCTGTGCTTCCGACAATGCACCGGCCGCGGTTGTTGCCGGGTCGATGAACTGGCTGAGAGCGCGGACCCCGAAGGCAGAAATCAGGAGACCTAAAGCAAAACTGACGGGCATGGTCCACTGCAACGTTTCAGCCTTGTATTGAATGAGATCAGTCTGTGCATTAATGAAGGTAGAGTCAGTAGGAGGTGTGTTCGTGGAAACTAAACGTTGAACGGCAGCCTCACGTTTGTTAGCCTCCTCCGACCGCCATATACTCATCATAATCTCGACAGTCCGCTCAATCAGAAGCGAAAAGAACACAAGAGCCGAAAAGCGGGACGCAAAATCGGCGCCACCCAGGTTAGCGAATTTTAGTGGTGGCCACATCGAAGTAAAGGCACCGACACCTAGGGCCGCCAGAATAGGAATTGCACGAATGAGTGATTTTCCCGTCGTCATAGTAGTTCTCCTTCATGTCCTGGACGTTTTGGGGCTGCTCCAGAAAGAGGCCAGTCGGTCTTTGGTTGCGTCGTCGTGCTGCCGTCCTCCCTTTAGGAAGCAAGACTAATGACAGTGTCGCATCACCCGCAAGTCGAGAAATTTGCTTCTCCACGAGGCTGAAGCCAAGATCGATCAAGTTTCTCACTGTTATTGGTGACAATCACAACCGTCTTTTCAGAGTCTTTGTTCTTGGTCAAGTCTACTGACGAGCTATCCAGGCTCCTTGGTTAAACCGAAATCTGACTAAACCAACTGTTCGAAATGCCGGTCTGCACTTAAGTAAACACGCGGAAAGTCGTACGAAGGCGACATCGCTGATCCAAAGCCCTGGCGTTCGACCTGTCGCACTTAATTGGTGAACGTGGGACCCGATCCAGTTCCGGATGTTGGCCCGGTGCCGTACACGGTCCTCGGGGATGCATCGGCACGTCCTACTGCCCTCTCCGTTCGGAAAAACGCATCGAAGATCTCTCTCACTTTGTCGGTCGCTTGCTTAGAGAACATGCCGATCAGCCCCGCGACCGCCGCAATCCCAAAGGGATTCACGCTGGCCATTGAGGACGTGCCAGAGAACATCACGCCCCGCAAAACGAAATAAACCAACACGGACCACGAAAGTCCGATGAATGGCCGAAGAATATACCACCACAGCCAACTCCGCATCAGCATGCGGTTCCCTACAAACTCGGCGAATGAGGTGGCCATGTGGACGTAGCTACCGAGCGCACCGGAAAGCGCCACCACTAACATGAACCGCGTGTCGGGTCCTAATATACCCTGCATCAACATCTGTTTTTCATCTGGCCAGATCACGACCAAACCTGCAATGATCGCTACGGCCAGCAGAATCGTGTACACGCCGAAGATCAAAATCCCGAAGTTCGACATCAAACTGTCATCCGTGTATGCCATACTTAGCCTCCCTCACGAGGATCGTGCCGGACCGCCTGTGTGTGAGAACGGCTCACCAGGGCGATGAAACAAATGCTCGAAAATCTCATTCAGTTTGGCCACCGCCTGCCGGGCCGAGGCGCCCACAAATCCGCTCGCAGCCCCAATACCGTACGGATTCAGGCTTAGAAAACCTTGCGTAGTATTGACGAATGCTGTAACGAGGCAGAAGTAGACGGCCACAGCCAACGCACCGCCAATCAAGGGTTCCAGAATGTAAATCCAGCCTCCACCCACAAAGAGCACACGGTTCCCAAGTTCCTCGGCAAAGTTGGTGGCCAGGAGAATGATGCTGCCCAGCATGCCCGAGATCCCAGCTATTAGCAGCAGACGCGCCGCCATGGAGAGTCCGGAAAGAACTGATAGTCCTCGAGCCTCTATGGATCCCTGCATCGACCCCGGCCACACGAGGATGAGCATCAGCGGAAGCAGGGCGGCCGCGACTAGCAGGTACGAGCCCAGGAAGAAAGCCTTGAATGTCCTGACCGAAGCTACCTCACGCCGGGCGGTGATTTCGGCTTCTTCCAGTCGATATCGACGCAGCCAGTCCAGGATCGAAAGAGCCAATACGTCGTGCGACACCTGGTAGCGAGGCTCTGCCTCGCCCAAGGCAGCGGGGAGAGGAGTCAGCATTCGAAAGTCGGTCGTACAAAGCTTGTTTAGCAGCGGCGCGACTTGTGCTTGGTCTAGCGCGGCATAACTGGCAAGGTCGGAAAGCCTGTGCGCGATCTTGCTTCCCGATGGCGTCACTAAATGCTCGAACAGCGCGGCGGCGGTTCGGCGTTCGTCGAGGCTGAGCAGACTCATCATCCGGTCCAGGTGTGTGCGGATGATCTGCGGTACACCGCCCAGACGATCGAGCGTCTCCCGTTGCAGACCCAATGGATTTCCCTCCGATTCTTTCCAGAGGCGGGTCATCACGAGCTGAAGGAAGGGCGCTTCAAAGCCGGGAGGCGCCGGAAATCCTGCGCCAGAAACTAGACCTGCCGCTGGGCCAGGCCGAGCCGAGGCCGCTCCGCACGATAGCTCGTGCAATACTTTGTTAACGAGGACATCTTCGATTCCGATGCAAGTTCGGTTTATCTCGTTGTACTTGAATACCGGTTTGCGGATTGCGTCCTCCGCCTTGTATCGGCTCAGCCGCTCCACCCGATAGCTGTTACGGTACAAATCGGGAATGTGGCCAGACAGGAAATCCAGTTTGGCCAGCGAGTCTTCTCGCAGCGAGACCAGGAAATTAACACCGAGGCGCGGACGCGTCACGGCGTCTACTAACTCTGCCGCGAAGTGGCCCACCTTTATTTCGATGGGGTGGTATAGGAAATAATCCTCGAACTGGTCTAGCATAACCAGAATAATGCTGTGCAGCGATAAGCTCGCTGCCTCAAGCTCTTGGACTAAGCCAGTTTTGGCGGGCAGGGACGGCTCGTGATCTGGAAGGATATCGTGGATGCGCTCACGGACACGAACCAGCAGCGCTGAGGTTGGATCATCTCGCCACGGGCCACTGAACAGTACAGGAATGTACCCGGGAGTGGCGCGATCGCCTTCCTTAATCTCCTCCTCACAACGCGACACGAGATCGTTATCCACGCCTGCTGCGAGCAGAGAGCTCTTGCCTACGCCGCTCGGTCCGTAGACGAGCGTCATCCTTGCCGCCATCAGCTTAAGTGCAATAACTCTGCGCTCTTCTTCCCGGCCGAAAAAGTACTCCGCGTCCGATCGTTGATAGGGCGTAAGGCCTGCGTATGGCGTTTCCATAGCGTCCTTCAATGAGCCGCAGGCGCCGCGCCACCAGCATGCAAGGTGATGTTCATGCGAGTGCGCAATTCCTCAACTACTCTGGAGAGGTCCTCGTTGAAAACCGTGACTCCCCGGTTCTGCCAAAACCGCGCGTCCAGCTTTTCTGGGTTAAATTGGATCGCCCAGGACTTGAATGACGCTGCCTGTTCTGTCCAAATTCGATTCAAGAAAGCACGCAAATTCCAGTCGCGCAGTCCATACCCCAGAAACAGGAATGAGCTACCTTTCAATTTTGCAATCACATGCGCAGGGAAGACCAAGTCGGTCCGTGTCAGATATTCGATGTAGTCGTCTTCCGTAATTACATAGGTATCGTCGCCTGCGGTGTTCTCGCCCAGATTTCGTTCCACCGTTCCATGAATCTTGAATACAATCGATGCGGAATGCAGCGAGAGGTCGCTGCCGTCACCCACGAGCGGCATTCTTTCGCTGTTTTGTTTCTGGTGCACGAAACTGCCCGAGATACGTGAGCCGCCTTCGATCCTGACTGGTGCGTAATAAATGACCTCCACTGGCTCGCCCGCGTCGGCAAATGCGCGCTCCATTAGATCGTCATAATTCGTGGTTATTACCAGCAGATGCCTGTCTCGCTTGCCACGCGCCTGAAAATGGCCCGGAATAGCTGCCAGCAACCTATGCAGCGTGGTCGGCGGGTAGTCGTGGTCGAGCAGTCGCCGCAAGCGGCTTACCAAGGGACCCTTCTCCACTTCTAGAACAACATATTGAGAGATGCGGAGCAGATCCTCCATCTTTTCGGCAACCAGGTGTTGGGCGTGGTGGCATTCGCAGGTGATTTCACTCTGACCAGGCGGATAATGAAACTCGTTCGCCAGCCAACCGGCTAATTGACTACCGAGAGGTAGGAGATCCCGCTTCAGAGGATCCCAGTCACAAGGTTTGTGACCACACAGGTTCGCCCCTGCTCCGAGAAACGGCACGCATTCGCCCTCGTTGATCGCATCTACAAACCGCTGATAGTCCGCTCCCTCCGGAGGACCCAAAAGAGTCGCCATGGCGGATAATTCTTATCACGCGTCTCGGAACAAATCAACATGAGGGGTGTTGCGCACTCCAAGCCTCATAATGGCCGCTGGAACGAGCAGATCGACATGCTGAATGTAGACCCAAGTGAACCTCGGCGTCGGGTTCCATTCGTTTCCGGCCCTCTTCCTGGATTCAGTCTGTCGGTCCAATCTGGGGCTCAAAGCTATTGAACGAATCGAAGCTGTAAGAAGAGCTTTTCTTCCAGCAGGCATCTTGACCCTTCCCGCCTCCACATTCTGCCCCAGAAGTCGGCATGTGGGAAGTCTGCCGCTAAGAGGCGCTGGAATTCGTTCCGAACGACGGCCAAACGTTTCCCAACCCGATCGTGCAAGTAATGTCC
>Ga0209698_10001128_pt1 | contig 30790 bp, 23 predicted proteins | sample LitLauG_LLR_2012_FD_187203 | JGI IMG/M metagenome (GOLD analysis project Ga0209698, IMG submission 187203) | Freshwater sediment microbial communities from Pennsylvania, USA - Little Laurel Run_MetaG_LLR_2012 (SPAdes) (version 2) | ecosystem: Environmental > Aquatic > Freshwater > Creek >... | reverse complement strand
GGTGCGCGAGGCGCTGGCGTGCAAGGAGTCGGGCGAGGAGAAGGTGATCCTGACCGCGCTGTGCGGGCACGGCCACTTCGACCTGGCCGCCTACGACTCGTACCTGAGCGGGCGGATGGTGGACGAGGAGGTGTCCGACCAGCGGTTCGCCGAGGGGCTGGCCACGGTGCCGTCGGTCGGCTGACCGGAGGATCCCCCGGGCGGTCGGCCGCCGGGGGGTGCACGAGGTGCCCGTCGCCGGGTCCCGGGCGCTCCACGACGGGGACGGATAGGTTCTGGTCCATGGAGCCCCTCGATGCACTCGACCTCGCCACGGCCACCTTCGTCGACGTCCTGGGCCAGGTGGCCGACGGGCAGCTGCACGTCCCGACGCCGTGCGACGAGTGGGATGTGGCCGCACTCGTCGAGCACGTGACCATGGGGAGCGAGATGGCCGTCGCCATGCTGGACGGGGCCAGCCAGGAGGAGGCCCTGGCCTTCCGCGACCGCGAGTTCGGTGGAGACGACCCGATCCGGACGTGCCGCGCTGCCGTCGGGTCCCAGGTGGTCCGCCTGCGGGCGGTGGGTGACTGGGCCCAGGTCGTGCACCACCCGATCGGCGACGTGCCGGCGTCCCAGCTGCTCGAATTCCGGATCGGCGACCTCACGCTGCACGCCTGGGACCTGGCCACCGCCATCGGCGCCGACGCAGGCATCCCGGCCGAGCTGGCCGTCGTCGTCTATGAGTCCATGAAGCCCATGGAGCCGTTCATCGGTCAGATCGGACTCTTCGGCGAGGGCCCGTCGGGGGATGTGGGCGACGACGCCGACATCGAACGCCGCCTGCTGGACCTGACGGGTCGACGTTCCTGACCGACGGGCCCGACCCGACCGAACCGCCGCACCCAGGGGGATCCGAGTGACGCACGCCGACTATGACGCCATCGTGGTGGGGGCCGGCCACAACGGCCTGACGGCTGCACTGGTCATGGCCCGGGGCGGCATGCGCGTGCTGTGCCTGGAGAAGAACCACTTCATCGGGGGCATGGCCACCACCACCGAACTCGTCCGGGGCTACCGGTTCGAACTGGCCGGCTCGGTGCAGTTCCCCATCCCGACCCAGATCTACGACGACCTCGACCTCGGCGCCTGTCCGATCTACGAACCCGAGGTCCAGTCGGTCAGCATCGGCCCCGCCGGTGAGGACCCCCTCCTGCTCTACAGCAACCCCGACCAGCTCTTCGAGCACCTGAACGAGCGGCTCGGCATCGACGCCGTGCTCGGGATGGGGGAGATCGCGGCCTGGGCCGAGGCCCCGGCCCGGGCCATCGGCCGGTTCGACGTGCGGACCCCGCCCAAGTCACTCGACGAGATGTTCGCCGGTGCCACCAGCGAGGCCGAGCGCGAGGCCATCCGCACCGCACTGTTCGGCAGCGTCATGGACGTGGTCGACCGGCACCTGCCCGACCGGGTCGCCCATGCGCAGGTCCGGGGCATGCTCGCCTTCCTGGCCGTCAACTCCACCTACCGGGGGCCCTTCGACCCGGGCAGCGCGCTCTGCCTCGCCTTCGCCATGGCCTCGCCCGGCGACGTGACCATGTCCAAGGTGAAGGGCGGCATCGGCACCATCTCCGAGCATCTGCTGGCCCGGTTCGAGGCGGCCGGCGGGGAGCTCCGCCGGCACGTGAAGGTGGCGGGCATCACCGTCGAGTCCGGTCGGGCCACGGGCGTGGTGCTGGGGGACGGCGAGCGGATCACCGCAGCGGTGGTGGTGTCCAACCTCGATCCGACGGCCACGTTCGACCACCTCGTCGGACGTGACCACCTGCCCGAGGACTTCACCCGACGGGTCGACGCCATCGACCACCGGGCCCTCTACTTCCAGATGCACTTCGCCCTGTCCGGGCTGCCGGAGTACACCGGTCGCTACGAGGTGCTGAACCAGGGCGACGCCCGACAGAACGTCACCTTCTTCGGGACCCCCGAGCAGATGCAGTCGGACTTCCTCGGGTGCACACGGGGCGTGGTCCCCGATGCGCCGTCGGTCAACCTGTCGATCCCGACCCTGCGCGACCCGGACCTGGCGCCGCCGGGGAAGCACGTGGCCAGCAGCTTCGCCTTCTACGCGCCGATCGGCGCGGACCACGACGAGGCGGCCGCGCTGCGGGACCGGATGGCCGAGCGGATCGTGGCGAGGATCAGCGAGCACGCACCGAACTTCCCCGACCTGATCGAGCGGCAGTTCAACTACCCGGCCTACACCTACGAGCGGATGTTCGCCTGCACGGGAGGCGACTTCACCCACGGGCTCCTGCAGCCGGAGTTCATGGGGCCGTTCCGGCCCGGGCCCCGGGGCTGGCCCGACGACCCGGTCCCGGTGGACGGGCTCTACCTGTGCGGCGCCGGGTGCCACGGCGGTCCCGGGGTGACGTTCATCCCCGGGTACAACTGCGGCCACGCCGTGCTCGACGACGCCGGCTGACCGACCCGGTCGGCCGGCGGCCCGCTCAGGCGGGTGCGGCCGCGGTCCCGCGGTGCCCGTCCGCCTCGGACTGGCTGATCCACGTCTCGTACATCTCGGCGTAGCGTCCGCCCCGGGCCACCAGCTCGGCGTGGCTCCCGACCTCGACGATCCGGCCGTCGTCGACCACGGCGATCCTGTCCGCCCGCATGGCGGTGGACAGGCGGTGGGCGATGAGGATGGCGGTCCGGTTCTCGAGCAGGACGTCGAGTGCGGCCTCGATCTTGGTCTCGGACTGGAGGTCGAGGTTCGAGGTGGCCTCGTCCAGGACCAGCACCCGTGGATGGGCCAGGAAGGCCCGGGCCAGGGCGATGAGCTGGCGCTCGCCCGACGACAGCGTCTGGCCCCGCTCGTGGACGACGGTATCGAGGCCGTGGGGCATCCGTGCCACCACATCGGTCAGCCCCACGCGGTCGACCGCCTCGTGGATCTCCTCGTCGGTCGCCTCGGGGCGGGCGAAGGCGATGTTGTCGCCGATGGTCCCGGCGAACAGGAACGGCTCCTGGGGCACCACGCCGAGCTGGCTGCGCAGTGACCGCAGGGTGACGTCGCGCAGGTCGTGCCCGTCGATGGTCACCCGGCCCTCGGTCGGGTCGTAGAAGCGGGTCACCAGCTTGGCCATCGTCGACTTGCCGGCACCGGTCGGACCGACGAACGCCACCGTCTCGCCCGGCGCCACGGCCAGGTCGACGTCCTCCAGCACGGTTCGCCCGGGGACGTAGCCGAACGACACGTGGTCGAATCCGATGGCTCCGTCGATGTCCGGGAGCACGAGAGCGTCAGCGGCCTCGACCACCTCGGGCTCGGTGTCGCACAGGTCGCGGAGCTTGGTCACCGAGGCCTGGCCCTGCTGGTACGTGTTGTACTGCTGGACGAGCAGCTGGATGGGCTGGAAGAACCGGTTCAGGTAGAGGAAGAACGCCACCAGGGCACCGAGGGACAGCTGGTGGTGGAGCACCATGGTGCCGCCGATGGCCAGCATGACCGCCTGGGCGATGATGCCCAGCGCCTGGGTGCCGGGGCCGTAGAGGGCGTTCACGTGGGCCGTGTAGTTGTTGGCGTCCCGGTAGTCGCCCACCACGTTGCGGTGGTGGATCACGTTGTGGCGCTGCCGGTTGTGGGCCGTCACGATGCGGACCCCGTGCAGGCTCTCGGAGAGGTCGGCCAGCACGTTGGCGATGCCGTCGCGCACCTTGTCGTAGCCGCGTTCGGACGCCCGCTTGAACCAGATCGAGGCCGCCACCAGGGCCGGCACGATCAGGAGCACGGTGATCGTGGCCAGGAAGGCGTTGGTGGCGAACAGGATCACGGTGATGACCACCATGGTGAGGGCCTGGATGGCCAACTGCGACAGGCCGTCCTGGAGCAGCTGCTGGAGGTTCTCGATGTCGCTGGTCATCCGGCTCATGATCACGCCGGCCTTCTCCTCGGTGAAGAAGCCGAGCGACAGCCGCTGCAGGTGGGCGAAGACCTTGACCCGCAGGTCGTTCATGACCCAGGCCGCCAGTCTTCCGGTCACCTGGACCGAGAACCGCTGGGCCAGGGCGGTCACCCCGATGAACACCAGGTAGGCGATGGACATGGCCACCACCACGCCGAAGTCGAGGTGGCCCGGGCTCATGCCGTTGTTGATGGCGTACTCGGTCAGCTTCGGGCCGACCTGGCCGGCCACGGAGATCACCACGACGAGGAGGCCGGCCAGTGCGAGCATCCCCGGGTACTTGGTCAGCAGGCTCCACAGGGTCAGCCGCCTGAGTTCGGCGTCGTCGGCGTTCTGCTCGAAGACGACGGTGGGCTCCGCGTACTCGGGCTCGGACGCCACCAGCCGGTCGACCCCGGCCTGCAGCTCGGGCGGGATCCCGGCGAACGGCAGTCCGGCCGCGGCCGACGACCCGACCGCGCCCGGTCCTCCGGCGAAGCCTCCGCCACCGGCCATCCCTCCGCCCCAGGTCATCGGGAACCTCCGGAGCGGACGGCGTCGAGCATGGCGCCGAGGCCCGTCCCGTCGGGACGCGTGTCGACCGCGGCGTCGTGGTCCCGCTCGTCCCCGGCCTCGAATTCGGCGGCCTGGGCCAGTACCTCGGCGTAGAGGGGGGTGGTGGCCAGCAGCTCCGCGTGGGTCCCGTCGGCCACCACCTTGTGGGAGTCGAGGAGCACCACCCGGTCGGCCAACGAGATGGTCGAGAGCCGGTGGGCGATGATGATCGTCGTCCGGCCCTCCATCTGCACCCGGAGTCCGGCGTGGATCGTCTGCTCGACCTGCACGTCGATGGCGCTGGTGGCGTCGTCCAGCACCATGATCGGCGGGTTGACCAGCAGCGTGCGGGCGATGGCGATCCGCTGGCGCTGACCGCCGGACAGGGTGTATCCCCGCTCGCCCACGACGGTGTCGTACCCGTCGGCCAGCTGGCTGATGAAGTCGTGGGCCCCCGCCGCCCTCGCCGCGGCCTCGACCTCGTCGAGGGTGGCCGAGGGCCGGCCGTAGGCGATGTTGTCACGGACCGACACACTGAACAGGAAGGGCTCGTCGAGCACCACGCCGACGTTCGCCCGCAGGCTGGCCAGCGTGAGGTCGCGCACATCGTGGCCGTCGACCTCGACCGACCCGTGGCGCACGTCGTAGAACCGGGTGAGCAGCCGTGCGACCGTCGACTTGCCCGCACCGGTGCGCCCCACGATGGCCACCGTCTGCCCGGGTGGCACGTGGAGGTCGAAGTCGGCCAGGACCAGCTGCTCGGCATCGGCGGTGTAGGCGAAGTCCACGTGACGGAACCGGACGTCGCCCGTGCAGTCGACCAGGTCCACGGCGTCGGCGCTGTCGGCCACCGTCGGCTCCTCGTCCAGGATCTCGTAGATCCGCTCGGCGGAGGCGGCGGCCCGCTGACCCATCATGATGAGCATCCCGAGCATCATGAAGGGCGCCTGGAGCATGAGCAGGTAGGAGTTGAACGCCAGGATGACCCCGACCCCGAAGGTCCCGTGGATGACCATGTACCCGCCGAAGAGCATGACGAGGACCAGGCCGACCTGGGGGAGGTTCTGGACCAGCGGGGTGAACCGGGCCCGCAGGTCGGCGTCCTTGATGTAGCCCCACTGCACCCGCTCGGCGGCCCCCGACAGCGCCCGCAGCTGCTGCTGCTCGGCGGCGAACGACTTGACCACCCGCACGCCGTTCACGTTCTCGTCGACGATCGTGGCGACCTCGGCCAGCCGGGCCTGGATGATCCACGACACCGGGAACATGGAGTTCCGCATCCGCACGCCGGTCCAGTAGACGAGCGGCATGGTGGCCATGGCGATGAACGCCAGCGGCACGCTGATGGAGAGCATGAACCCGAAGGCGATGACCGCCATCGAGCACTGCACCAGGATCAGCGGGGCGAACGTCATGTACATCTGGACGGAACGGATGTCCGAGTTGGCGCGGCTGATGAGCTGTCCGGACTGCACCCGGTCGTAGAAGGAGAACGACATCTTCGTCAGGTGCTCGTAGATGATGTTCCGGAGGTCGTACTCGATGTCGTAGGCCGTCTCGAAGAGGAAGAGGCGGGCGACGTACCCGGTGATCCCGGCGGCCACGCCCAACCCGACGATCCACCAGACGTAGTAGCTGAGCGCCACGGTGTGCGCCTCGATGGAGTTGGAGATGGCGAGGTTCAGCAGGTTCGGGATCATGACCTGGAAGACCAGGCCGATGAAGGACAGGGTCAGCGACGTGGCGAAGATGCCCTTGTGGGCCCTCATGATCGGCATCGCCCGACGCAGCCATGACAGCGACCGGTCGGGGTCGATGCCGGCGGGCGGGGCCTCGTTGCGGGCGACCTCGTCGATGGGGACGAACTCGGTTCCGGTCTCGGCCGGGCCCTTCGGATGGGGACGGAGCGTCGGCGCCCTCATCGGCCCCACCGCGCCGCGCTGTAGGCGACGAGGGCCCGTCGCCAAGGTGCCAGACCGCGGAACGCCTCCTCGGTGGCGGTCGGATCACCCATGGCGTCGGTCACGACCAGCAGTCGGGCCTCGATGGCGTCGTCCGCCTGGTGCAGGAGGGCGAGGCCCTCGGGCGTGAGCACGTGGCCGACACGGCGTCGGTCACCCTCCACCGGGCACCGCTCCACCAGGCCGCGTGCCACCAGGCCGTCGACGACGGCCGTCACGGTGGGGGGCCGCACGGCCAGTCGTTCGGCGAGCACCGACGACACCTCCGAGTGCTCGTCGAGCAGTCCGAGGATGCGGTACTGGGGGAGCGACAGGTCGACGGAGCCGAGCCCGATCTCCACCTGCTTGGCGAGCCATGCCGCCGTGCGGCCGATCCTGCGGCGGTCGGCGGCCGGGCCGGCCTCGGCGGTGGTCGTTTCGGGAGTCACATAGTTAGAGTATCGAAGGAGTGACGGGGACCGTTCGGGGACCAGTGGCGGCACCCGTCCGATCGACGCGTACGTCCCCGGGTTCTGTCCCTAGGATCGGCCCATGACCGCGGGATTCAAACCCCAGGACGCCGTCGACGGTGCCGCCGCCAGATGGCGATCCGACGTCCTCCCCCTCCTGGTGGAGTCCGCCCGGATCCCCAACCTGTCGCCCGACTTCGACCCGGCCTGGCAGGAGGCCGGACACATGGACGAGGCGGCCGACCTGATGGCCACGTGGGCCGCAGGAAGGGACCTGCCCGGTGCCACCGTCGAGGTGGTCCGACTCCCGGACCTGACCCCGACGGTCCTGGTCGACATCCCGGCCTCGCACCCCGGGGCCACCGGGACGGTCCTGCTCTACGGGCACATCGACAAGCAGCCGCCCTTCGACGGCTGGGCACCGGGTCACGGGCCCTGGTCGCCGGTGGTCGAGGGGGAGCGGCTCTACGCCCGGGGGGTGGCCGACGACGGGTACGCGCTCCCTTCGGCACTGGTCGCGGTGGAGGCGGTCCGGGCGGCCGGCGGCCGTCATGGTCGGGTCGTCGTCCTGGCCGAGGGTTCCGAGGAGAGCGGGAGTCCGCACCTGCCCGCCGTCCTCGCCCATCTGGGCGACCGGATCGGCACCCCCGATGTGGTGCTGGCCCTCGACTCGGGCAGCCCGACCTACGACCGCCTGTGGGTGACCACCTCGCTGCGGGGCGCGCTGGTCGGCACCCTCACGGTCCGGGTCCTGGACCACGGCGTGCACAGTGGCGAGGCCGGTGGGGTCGTCCCGTCCTCGTTCCGGATCGCCCGGCAGCTCCTGGACCGCATCGAGGACGCGTCGACGGGTGACGTCCTGGTCCCCGAGCTGCGGGTCTCCCCGCCGGGGTGGGCGATGGAGGCCGCACGCGAACAGGCGGCGGCGCTCGGAGGGGCGGAGCCGGACGGCCCGCCCTTCCCCCTGGTCGGCGGGCTCGAGCTGGACGGTGCGGACGCCGTGGAGCGGGTGGTGCGCAACGCCTGGCGCGCCTCGGTGGCGGTGGTCGGTGCCGACGGGATGCCGCCGCCGGCCGAGGCCGGCTCGGTGCTGCGTCCGTTCACCTCCCTCAAGCTGGTGGTGCGGATCCCGCCGACGTGCGACCCCGAGGTGGCCGGTGCGGCGCTCGCCCGTGCGCTGACCGCCGACCCGCCGTCCGGGGCGGAGGTCACCTGGGAGGGTGGTCAGGCGGCCGGTGGTTGGGCGGCGGCGCCGTTGGCCCCGTGGCTGGCCGAGGCGCTCGACCGGGCGTCGCAGGCCTGCTTCGCCAACCCACCGTCCCGGCTCGGCGAGGGAGGGACGATCCCGTTCATGCGCTGGTTGGCCGAGCGGTACCCGGCCGCCCAGGTGCTGGCCGCGGGCGTGCTCGGCCCCGGGTCCAACGCCCACGGGCCCGACGAGTCGCTCCACCTGCCGACGGCCGAGCGGCTCACCGGTGTGCTGGCCCTGGTGCTCGACGCCCACGCCGGGAGCGCCGGGGGGTGACCTTCGGGACGTGCGGGGAGGCCGTCGGTCGTGCGCATCCTGCATGATAGTGATAATGATAATCATTATCAATATGGCCGCCGGACGAATTGTCCCGCCCTCCGTGGAACATGCACGGAGCCGCCGTGGAACATGCCGGTCGTCGGAGCGCGAAGCCCCTAGCGAGCGCGCGTCGACCCGGCGGAGCCGAAGAACTCCAGCATCAGCCCGGTTGCGCTGATCGATCCGGTGGTCGCCCCGAACTCCAGTGGCGGCAGCACGATGGGCGACCCGGGCCACGTGTGGCCCCCGCCCTCGATCGAGTAGAGCGTGACCGAGCTGGCGGCCCGACAGTCCGCCCACCGCCTGCGGACGATGTCCGGAGCGGGACGGTCGATCCGGGGCACGGGCCGGCACCCGTCGAGCTGCGCCCAGGCGGCGAGGTTCTCCTGTGCTCCGACCACGGGCACCCCGGGCACCGATCTCCCGGTGGCCCCGTCGCCGTAGGGGACCACGGGGTCGGCGGTCCCGTGGAAGGCGAGCACGGGGACCGGGCCGGTGCACGGCCGCAGCAGGTACTCGGCCGCCACCAGGCCCACGGCGGCGATCCGGTTGGCCGGGTTGCAGGCCATCGTGGCGGCGAACTGCGAGCCGAGCGAGATCCCGGCGGCGTCGATCCGGTCCCGGGCCACGCAGTAGCGGCGCCGCAGGTCGGCGATCAGGGCGGTGACGAACCGCTGGTCGGGTGTCTGCGTGCCGGGGGCTGACAGGTCCCACACGCCGCCGACCGCGTCGGGGGTGGCCACCAGGAAGCCGCGCGCGGCACCGCGCGCCGGCAGCTGCGAGTACGCCGACTGCTGGATGGCGTCCGACCCGCTGCCGTGGAACACCAGGAGCAGCGGCGCGGGGGAGCCGGGCCGGTAGCCGGCCGGCACGGCCAACCGGTAGGTGCGGGTGACCCCGTCGACCACCAGCGACTGCGCTACGTCACCGAAGGGAGCAGACGTCGTCGGTCCCGGACGAGGCGCCCGTCCGCACCCGGTCCCGACGGCCGTCACCGGCGACGGGGTGCGGGCGCTACCGGTGCCGGCCGAGCAGCCACCGACGGCCGCGGGCACGGCCAGGGCGAACGCCAGCCCCCAGGCCCAGGCCCAGTTCCGTGCCCGTCGCCCGCGGCGCGTCCCTACGAGTAGATCCCGCCGGTGGAGAGGTTGAGGCCGTCCGTGCCCTCCTTGGCGCGGTAGACGGCCTGCACCTCGGTGAACTCGGACAGGCCCCACGGTCCGTTCTCCGAACCGACGCCACTCCACTTGAAGCCGCCGAACGGCTGGTTCGGTGCCAGGGCCAGGTGGGTGTTCACCCAGGTGGTCCCGCACTCGAGCCGGTCGGCCACCGCGGCCGCCCGTTCGGGGTCGGCGCCCCACACCGAGCCGGAGAGGCCGAAGTGGGTCCCGTTGGCCCGCTCGACCACGTCGTCGATCTCGCGGTAGGGGATGACCGGCAGGGCGGGGCCGAACTGCTCCTCGTCCACGATCCGGGTCCCGTCGGTGACGCCGGTGAGGATGGTGGGCTCGAAGAAGTAGCCGGGCCGCTCCATGGCCCTGCCGCCCGTGGTCGCCGTGGCCCCGTGGGACAGTGCGTCGGCGACCAGCTCCTTCACCCGCTCGTACTGGGGAGCGTTGTTGATCGGGCCGAGCTTGGAGTCCGGCTCGGTACCGTCGCCGACCTTGACCGCGGCGGCCTCGACGGTGATGGCCTGGACCACCTGGTCGTACAGCGATTCGGGAACGTAGACCCGCTTGACGGCCGAGCACACCTGGCCGTTGTTGGCGAAGGCGGCGGCGAAGATCGCCCGGCTCACCATGGCCGGGTCCGCGTCGTCCAGGACGATGGCGGGGTCGTTGCCGCCGAGCTCCAGGGTCACCCGCTTGAGATCGGGGGCGGCCGACTGGGCCACGAGCTTCCCGGTCTCGACGGACCCGGTGAAGCTGACCTTGCGCGGAACGGGGTGGCCCGTCATCCAGGCGCCGAGCTGGTCGCCTCCACTCACCGTGTTGACCACTCCGGGGGGCATGACGTCGCGGAGGATCTCGGCCACCTTCAACGTGGTGAGGGGCGTGTAGGGCGACGGCTTGAGCACCATGGTGTTGCCGGCCAGCAGGGCCGGGGCGATCTTCCAGAACGCCAGCGTCAGCGGGAAGTTCCACGGGGTGATGGCGGCCACCACGCCGACGGGCCGCCGGACCACCTGGACGAACGCCTCGGCGTCGTCCTGGATCACCTGGGCCGGCGTCTCGAGGTTGGCGAAGTACTGGCACCAGATGGCGGAGGCGAAGACCTCCACGTTGGCCTCGGCCAGGGGCTTGCCCTGCTCGGCGGTCAGGATCGGGGCGAGCTCACCGGCCGCGGCCATGAGCGCGTCGGCCATGGACAGGAGCGTGGAGCGCCGCGCCGCCTCGTCGAGCTTCCAGTCGCGCTGGGCCTTGGCGGCGGAGTCGAAGGCGGCGTCGAGCTGCTCTCGGGTGCACTCGGGGGCGTGGGCGAACACGTCCCCGGTGGCCGGGTTGATCACCCCGAACGAATCGGCGGCGGGCACGGAGTCCCCGGCGATGGTCATGACGAAGTCGGACATGGTGGTCCCCCCTGTGTGGGCGTGTGGTTCCACCCGCGACGTTACCCCCGCGGGCCACGGGATTCCCGGGTGGATTCGCCACACCTGTTTCCGCTGAGCGCCCTCCCTGGGGGCCGGGATCGCCGCAGCGTCAGACGGTGACGGGCTCCGGTGCGGGCGCGGCCGGAGGCGGGGCCTGGGGGTCCTCGCCCTCGTCCAGCTCGGGGTCGACCGTGACGTGGGGGAGGATCCGGTCGAGCCAGGACGGGAACCACCAGTTCGACTTGCCCAGGAGGATCATGACGGAGGGCACGACGGCCATGCGGATGACGAAGGCGTCGACGGCGATCCCACCGGCCAGGCCGAGGCCGAACTCCTTGATGACCCGGATGCCGCCGAGGATGAAGGCGCCGAACACCAGGATCATGATCAGCGCTGCGGCGGTGATGGTCTTGCCGGTGGCGGCCAGTCCGTTGCGCACGGCGGTCCGGTTGTCACCGGTCTTGAGGTACTCCTCCTGGATCCGGGTGATCAGGAAGACCTCGTAGTCCATGGACAGGCCGAACAGGATCGCGAACATCATCACGGGTAGGAAGGCCTCGACCGGGCCGGTCTGGTTGACCTGGAAGATCGAGCCGGCCCAGCCCCACTGGAACACCGCCACCAGGATGCCGAACGCCGCGGCGATCGACAGCAGGTTCATGATGGCCGCCGTCAACGGGATGACGAGACTCCGGAAGACGATGGCCAGCAGGATGAACGACAGGATGACCACGAGCCCGATGAACAGCGGCAGTTTGGACGACAGCACCTTGGCGAAGTCGGCGAAGATCGCGGTGGTGCCCCCGACGTAGACGGTCACCCCCGTCCCGGTCGTCACCTGGGGGATCGTGACGGTTCGGAGGTGGTTGATCAGGTCGGTCGTGGCCGACGCCTGGGGCGACGAGTCCGGGTACACGTTGATCAGGCCCACCTGCTGCCCGTCGTGGGGCGGCAGGACGACCGGCGGCACGACGGCCGCCACGTTCGGCTGGGTCCGCACCTCGGCGGCCAGCTTGTCCAGCGTGGCGGTGTCGATCGCCCCCTTCTGGGCGGCCACGAGCTGCAGGGGGCCGTTGAAGCCCGGTCCGAACCCGGCCGACAGCAGGTCGTACGCCTGGCGGGTGGTCGTGCCCGCCGGGTCGTTCCCCTGATCGGAGTTGCCGAGCCGGAGGGAGAAGAACGGGATGGCGATGACCCCCACGATGATGAGGGCGATCACCGCCGGCACGACCGGGCGCCGCTGGATGAAGTCGGCCCACTTGGGCCAGAACCCCTTGGAGCCGGTGCCGACCACCCGGGGCCCGTTGACGGCCAGGCTCTTCTTCTGCCTGCGGCTGAGCACCCGAGGACCGATGAAGCTCAGCAGGGCGGGCAGCAGGGTGAGCGCGGCGATCATGGTGAAGGCCACGCCGATGGCGGCGGCCACCGCGAGCCCGTAGAGGAACGAGACGCCGAGGGCGAACATGCCGAGCAGGGCGATGCAGACGATGATGCCGGCGAACAGGACGGCCCGCCCGGACGTGTTGACCGCGTTCACGATGGACGACTCGACATCGTTGCCGGCGATCAGGCCCTGGCGGTGCCGGGTCACGATGAACAGCGCGTAGTCGACCCCGACGCCGAGGCCGATCAGCAGGACCAGGGTCGTGGAGAACTGCGGCATCTTGAGGGTGTTGCTGAGCAGTCCGATCAGGCCGATGGCCGTGCCGAGCGAGGCCAGGGCGGACAGGATCGGCAGGGCCATGGCGAACAGCGATCCGAACACGAGGAGCAGGACGATGGCCGCCAGCAGGATGCCCAGTCCGGTGCCCCCGAACGACTGCCGGTCGGCCTGTTCGGCGATCTGCCCGGACACCGCCACCTCCAGGTTCGGCCCGGCCGCGGACGTGGCGGTGGCCACGAAGTGCTTGGACTGTTCGGTGGTCACGTTCTGGCCCTGCACGTCGAAGGTCACGTTGATGAACGCGGTGGTCTTGTCGGCACTGATCTGGCGTGCCCCGATCGACGTGTAGGGACCCTCGACCACGGTGACGTGGGGGAGCGCCCCGACCTTGGTCATCATGGCCTCGATGGTCGACTGGACCGCGGGATCGGTCACCGGCGTGCCGTCGGTGGTGTGGAACACGATGCGCTCCTGGTCGCCGGCCTGGCTGGGCGCGGCAGCCTGCAACAGGTCGAGGGCCTGGGTCGACTCGGTGTGGGGCAGCGAGAAGCTGTTCGAGTAGGCCGTGCCGACGGCCTGGGACACCAGGGTCATGCCGACCAGGGCGATCAGCCAGATCACGACCACGACGATTCGGTGACGGACGCACCACGTGGCGAGGGACTTCATGGGTGGGGGACTCCTGTTCGACGCGGGGGAAGGCGCTGGCACCCGTCGGCCACCGGGGATCGTGGTGGGTCGTTGACCGGGGGAAGCCCCGACCCGTCCGACGGATGGCCTCCATTCTCCCCCATCCGAGGACCGTCCCCGCGCACCGGCGCGGGACGGGCCGTCGACCGACCACAATGGGCGCATGGATGCGCCGCCCCGCCTCGTCCCCCTCGAGGGCTCCTTCAACTTCCGTGACCTCGGCGGCTACCTGGGCCTCGACGGACGCCCGACCCGGTGGGGCCGCCTGTTCCGCAGCGACGCCCTCCACGAGTTGACCGACGCCGACGTGGCCCGTCTCCGGGCGATGGGGCTGCGCACGGTGGTGGACCTGCGCACCGAGCGCGAACTGCACGCGTCGGGTCGGGGCCCGCTGGAACCGGAGCCGGTCTCCTTCCACCACCTGGCCGTCGTCCAGGAGGGCGTCCGGGGAACGGTCACGGCCGAGGCGGAGGCCCTGGCCGCCCCGGCTCCGCCCGGAGACGACCTGGCCGAGCGCTACCTCTGGTACCTCGACGTGGGCCGGGGCTCGCTGGTCGAGGCGCTGACCCTGTTGGGTGATGCCGACCGATACCCGCTCGTCTTCCACTGCGCGGCGGGCAAGGACCGGACCGGCGTGCTCGCCGCCCTGGTACTCGAACTGGCCGGCGTCGAGCGCGAGGTGATCGTCGCCGACTACGTGATCACGGCGGAGCGCCTGCAGTTCATCATGGACCGGTGGCGCTCCGACCCGGGGTTCGCCGATCGCATGGCGAAGGTCCCGGCCTCCCGGTTCAGTGTCGAGGCACCCACCATGGAGGGGTTCCTCGACGAACTGGCCGTCCGTCACGGCGGGGCCCGGTCCTGGGCCCTGGAAGCGGGCGTGCCGCCAGAGGTGCTCGACCGGCTGGTGGAGCAGGTCCTCGAGCCGGTCGGCTGAGCCGGCCGGCCGGGCCACATGGCCGTGCCGGCCCGCTCGGCCCCGACGGCGCGGCCGGGCGGCAGCGGGGGATGCCCGTTCCGACGCGTCCCGCCGTAGGATGGGGGGATGGTCGCCTCGTTGCTGGAGTCCCTGGCCCTCGGAGTGGTGGTGCTGGCCGGCCTGGTGGGCGTGTTCGCCCTGACCGCCGCCTATTTCGTGTGGCGCTCGGTCCGCCGGCGGATCCGGGCCTTCCGATCGCACGGGGCCGTCATCGGTGCCACGGCGCTGTGGGAGGCGGCGGCGTCGAACCGCTGGAACCGGTCAGGCGTGCCCGCCACCCCCTCCGACATCGCCGGCTGGTCGTCCACCCGTGTCCGCAAGGAGCTGTGGCGCTCGGTGGACCGTGCGGCGGCGGCGGTCCGCACCGCCGACTCCGTGGGCGCTCCGACCGCGGAGCTGCCGTCGTTGTGCCGCCGCCTCGAAGCTGCCGCCACCGACATCGACAAGCTCCTGCGGGTGGACCCGGCCGCTCCGGTCCCGCCCGTCCTGCACACCCAGGTGGTCGAGGTCATGCGGGCCGCCGACGACGTGCAGCAGGCGGCGGTGGCGTCGGCCGGCGAGGCCGGCAGCCAGCGGGTGCGCGAGTTGACCGAGGACGCCGGCAACGAGATGGCGCTCCTGGACGCCGGACTGGCGACGCTCCGTTCCACCGTCCTCCCCCAGCTGCCCCGGTAGGGGGTCCCGGAACGACGGCCCCGAGACGCCTGCGCTAGCCTCGGCAACCGTGAGGTGCGACGGAGTGCGGCGATCAGGGAACGAAGTGCGGCGATCAGGGAACATGGGCTCGAGGTAACGGACAGCCAAGGCGTACCGCTGCCGACCGGGACGGTGACCCTGCTGTTCAGCGACGGCGTCCGGCGGGGGTTCCGGCGGGGGTTCCGGCGCATCGAACGGGTCCGGGGCGGCCGCGCCGGGATCGGCCGCCGCGGCATCGAACGGCACGGCTACGACCGTGGCCGGATCTCCGGGTGCTGCCGCCAATGTCACCGGGACGACCGCGCCCGGTTCGGGGGGCAGTGGAGGCGGCTCCGGTCAGTCGTCGCCGCCGACCACGCAGAAGCCGACACCGGGTGTTTCCGCCTGCACCGTCTCCCAGCTCAGTGGTCAGGCGGGAACCCCCAGCAGTGGGGACCCGAGCACCACCACGATCACCATCCAGAACAATGGATCGGAATGCTCCATCACGGGTGAGGGCGACATCACGTTCTACAGCGGGGGAAGCAGCGTCGGCGATGCCAAGACGAATTCCGGCACGACCACCATCGCGGCGCATGGATCGGTCACCTCGATCCTGAGCGTGCCGACGAGCTGTAACGGCGATGCTCCCTTCGCCTCCGCCGACAGCGCATCGTTCGGCGTCAACGGAACCAGCTACGGCTGCCCGATCCAGGGCCTGAACGTCCCCATGTTCGCCAACTGCCCGACAAGCCTGTCCGATCCCACCGGGGGCGTCTGACCTCGCACAGCCTCTCGCCCGCGCCTGCCGTCGTCGCTCTGACGGCGGCAGGCGTGCCTTCGTGGGCGGAGGACCTCAGAGTTCGGCGGTGATGGCGTCGGCCAGGACGCCCAGGCCGTCGTCGAGCAGCTCCGGCTCGATGACCAGCGGTGGCAGCAGGCGGAGCACGTTGCCGTAGCTACCGCACGAGAGGGTGACCACGCCGGCCCGATGGCAGGCCGCCACGATGCGCTTGGCTGCGTCGGCGTCGGGCTCGGAGGTGCCCGGTCGGACCAGCTCCATGGCCATCATGGCCCCGCGTCCCCGGATGTCACCGATGCCCGGGTGGTGGGCCTGCATGGCACCGAAGCGCTCGTTGATCACGGCACCGATCTTCGTGGCGGCGGCGGCCAGGTCGTGCTCCTCCATGGTCCGGATGGAGGCCAGTGCGGCCACGCACGACACCGGGTTGCCCCCGTAGGTGCCCCCGAGTCCACCGACGTGGACGTCGTCCATCAGTTCCGCACGGCCGGTGACCGCAGCCAGCGGCATGCCGCCGGCCATGGCCTTGGCCGTGGTGATCAGGTCGGGCACCACGGCCTCGTCGTCACAGGCGAACCAGTCGCCGGTGCGGCAGAAGCCGGTCTGGATCTCGTCGGCCACGAACAGGACGCCGTTGGCCCGGCACCACTCGGCCACGGCCGGCAGGAACCCGGGTGCGGGGACGATGAAGCCGCCCTCGCCCTGGATGGGCTCGATCAGGACGCAGGAGGCGTTGTCCACGCCGACCTGGCGCTCGATCTGCTCGATGGCCCGTGCGGCCGCCTCGGCGCCGGTCATGCCCTCGGGGTCGCGGTAGGGATAGGACATGGCGACCCGGTAGACCTCGGGTGCGAACGGCCCGAACCGGTTGCGGTACGGCATGTTCTTGGCGGTCAGCGCCATGGTGAGGTTGGTCCGGCCGTGGTACGCATGGTCGAACACGACGACGCCCTGGCGGCCGGTGACGTGGCGGGCGATCTTCACCGCGTTCTCCACGGCCTCCGCACCCGAGTTGAACAGCGCGCTGCGCTTCTCGTGGTCGCCGGGGGTGCGTGCGTTGAGCTCCTCGCAGACCTGCACGTACTGCTCGTAGGGGCTGACCATGAAGCAGGTGTGCGCGAACCGGGCGACCTGGTCCTGCACGGCCTCGACCACGGCCGGGGCGGCATGGCCCACGCTGGTCACGGCGATGCCCGAGCCCAGGTCGATCAGCTGGTTCCCGTCGACGTCGACCAGGACCGCACCTTCGCCGCGTTCGATGTAGAGCGGATAGACGGAGCTGACCCCGGGGGCCACGGCTGCCGTCCGGCGGGCATCCAGCTCGCGGGAACGGGGTCCGGGCAGCTCGGTGATGATTCGACGTGATTGGTTGATCTTGGGCGTGTCCACGACGGTAAGCGTAGTTGACGGTGTCCGATGCGGCTCGGGCGGCTAGGCCGCCTGCGCCATCGTGGTCACGGCGAAGGTGGCGCCGGCAGGGTCGACCAGGATGGCGAACCGGCCGGGCGGGATGTCGGTCGGCGCCACGAGCACGGTGGCGCCGGACGAGGACGCCCTGGCCACGGCGGCGTCGCAGTCCTCGGTGCCGAAGTACGCCAGCCAGTACGACGGCACCTCCGCGGGCACCTCGTCGGGCATGGCCATCATGCCGGCGATGCCCGCACCGCCGAGCTGCCACTCCGTGTACTCGGTGCCGCCCATGTCCATCGCACTGGCGGTCCAACCGAACACCGAGGTGTAGAAGTCCGCTGCGGCAGCCGTGTCCCGGGTCGACAGCTCGGTCCACACCAGTGCACCCGCCTCGTTGACCAGGCCGGCTCCGATGTGGGCCCGGGGCTGCCACACCGCACAGGCCGCCCCGGTCGGATCGGCGAAGACGGCCATCCGGCCCACGTCGAGCACATCCATCGGGGGCACGAAGACGGTACCGCCCGCCGCCGACACCGCGGCTACCGCCGCGTCGGCGTCGTCGACCGACACATAGGTCGTCCATGCCGGGGGCTGTCCCTCCATCATGATCGGCCCCACGCCGGCCACGGGTACGCCGTCGACCTCGAACATGCGGTAGCCGCCGGCCTCGGGTGCCAGCTCGGGTGACGCCCAGCCGAAGAGGTCACCGTAGAAGGCGACTGACGCGGCCACGTCGTGGCTGGCCAGGTCTACCCAGGACGGGGTGCCGGGGGCGTAGGACTCGACTCGGGGCATCGCGGACTCCTCGGTTCGTGGCCGTCACACTCGGATGCGCCGCGGCCGGGCGTTCCCTCCACTCCCATGGTGCCACCGGGGAACGGGGCCTGCACGGGCGGTCCGGAGTGCCCGGTCAGTTGCCGAAGTTCCAGCCCTGACCCGTCTCGTAGTGGTGGATGATGTTCTTGGCCATGAGGATCTTGTGGACCTCGTCGGGTCCGTCGGCCAGGCGGAGGACCCGGGCGGTCAGGTACATGCCGCCCAGGGGCAGGTCGTTGCTGACGCCGGCACCGCCCCACACCTGGATGGCCCGGTCGACCACCCGGTGGTAGGCGGCCGGCACGAAGACCTTGATGGCGGAGATGGCCGTCCGCACGTCAGGATCGCCGTTGGCCACCTTTTCGGCGGCGTTGATCGTCATGAGGCGGGCGGACTGCACGTCCATGTACGACTCGGCGATGAACCCCTGGATGAACTGCTTGTCCTTCAGCAGGCCTCCGTGGACCTCGCGGGTGAGCGAGCGCTCGACCATCAGGTCGAACGCTCGCCACATCTGTCCGACAGAGTTCATGCAGTGGTAGACCCGACCGGCCCCGAGCCGGTCCTGGGCCGCCTGGTGGCCCTGGCCCACGAGCCCGAGCGTGTTCTCGATCGGCACCCGCACGTCCTCGTACCTGATCTCGCAGTGGTCCGAGGTGGAGTGGCCGAAGATCCCGATCCCCCGGACGATGTTCACGCCCTTGGTGGCCGTGGGCACGATGATCTGGGTCATCTTGCCGGGCGCCCCGAGCTCGCCGGTCGGGTCGTTGGCCCGGCACATGACGATGAAGAAGTCGGCGTCGATCCCGTTCGACGTGAACCACTTGTGTCCGTTGATGACCCAGTCGTCGCCGTCGCGGACCGCCTCGGTGGCGATCGAGCGGGGGTCGGAACCGGCGTGGTCGCGCTCGGTCATGGAGAATCCGGACTCCATCTCGCCCTCGATGAGGGGCAGCAGCCACTTGCGCTTCTGCTCCTCGGTGCCGTACTTGACCAGCACGCTGGCATTGCCGGAATTGGGAGCGGCGATGCCGAACAGGGTGGCGGCACCCACGGCATAGGAGAGGATCTCGTACATGTAGGCCAGCTCGAGGAAGTCGAGGCCCATGCCCCCGTACTCCTTGGGCAGGTGCGGCGCCCACAGGCCCGCCTCGTTCACCTTGGCCTTGATCTCCTCCCGGAGCTCGATGCTCCGGTGACGGGCCTGCTCCCGCTCGTCCTCGTCGAGCTCACCCGCCCGGCGCGAGCTCAACAGGATCTCCTCGTTGGGGAGGATCTCGGCGTTGATGAAGTCGGCCGTGCGGCGGCGCACGTCGTTGACGGCGGGGTCGAGGCCAGCAATCGGCGTCACGTTGATCGCCACGGGAGTCTCCTTGGTCGGACAGGGGTCGGCTCCCGACATCATGGCCCAGGACGGGCTCCGCCGGTCCGGTCGGGTCGGGCCGGCCTGCGGGGCCTGCGGTCGGCCGTGGTCCGGGATGCCGGATCCGGGGCCGGGCGCTACTGTGCGCGCCATGGCTCCCCCGTCCTACACCTACGCGCCGCTCCACCTGGACCGTCGTGCGCTCGACGAGGTCGCGGTGCTGGGGGCCCGCAGCTTCTACGACGACCCGTTCTTCATGCACCTGTCGGACGAGCCCATGCTGCGGGCCCGGGGACTGGCCCTCTACATGCGCAGCCACCTCATCGCGCTGGGCGACTCGGCCGTGGCCACCGGTGCCCGGAACTCCGCGGGCCTGCTGGTGGGCATCTGCGTCTGGCAGAGGCCCGGGAACCATCCGCTGCCCATCGGACGCCAGGTGCGCGAGATGGGGGGGTCGCTTCGGGCGCTGATCCCCCGGCCCTCCTCACTGGTGACCGGCCTGCGCTACACCCTGGCGGTCGAGAAGGCCCGGCCCCGGGACGAGCACTGGTACCTGTGCCTGCTGGCCGTCGACCCCATGGCCTGGCGGCGGGGCGTCGGCACCGCCCTGCTGGAGCCGTCGTTGACGGCCCTCGACGAGGACGGACTGCCCGGCTACCTCGAGACCCAGAAGGAGGACAACCTCGCCTTCTACCGGCGCTTCGGGTTCGCCGAGACCGAGCGCCTCACGCCCTCCAGGGGTGGGCCTCCCCTGTTCACCATGACCCGGCCGGTGCGCTGAGTCTCCGGGGGCCGGGCGCCGGGATCGACGAGGGCCGGCGGCCGGCCGTGTCCCGTGCTCACGTCGACTGGTGGAGCATCGGGTTGGCGGCCACGTCGAACCAGACGTCGACCCCACCCGCCGTCGAACTCGGAGGGCCGAGTGCGTCGACGAAGAGCTGGTGCGCCGCCGCCGGCTCGGCACCCGCCCAGCGGAAGATGACGGTCGAGACCCCGAACTCCAGGAGGAACGCCCGCACCTCGTCGGTCGACGGTGGCGTCGCCGGCACGCCGGGGCTGAGCGACGCCGGGCTCACCCCGAGGTAGGCACCGACCAGTGCCGCCGGGACCGCCGCCGGACCGGGTGGGAACGGGTCGAAGGACGCGGCGCCGGTGGCGTCGGGCACCAGCAGGTTCCCGCCGATCAGGCGGAATCCCATGGAGTCGACGGCCTGCCACAGCATGGCGTCGTCGTTGCCGCCCGCCGGGTAGGGGTAGGTGAGCACGACGCCGCCCGGTGGAATCCGGCGGAAGGCGTCGGTGTGGAAGAACGCGGGGTCCGACACGGGGAACGCCCGCATCGGCCAGGGCGGGACCAGGAACGCCACGATGACCAGCACGACGACGGTGAAGAACCCGGCCACCACGAAGGGCTGTGCCCGCGAACGGCGTGGTCGCGTGCGCAGTGCCCGGACGCCGGCCAGGACCTGGTCGGTACCGACGGCGATCAGCACGGCCACGAAGAAGTCCGTGTAGAGGGCGAAGCGGGCGTCCACGAGGCTCGGGAAGAGCGGCAGGCGGTCCAGGAGGGCGAACGGCAGCGGGAACCAGGTGGTGTGCGTGTCGACCGTGAGACGCGGGCCGAGTGACAGCACCCAGGTGACCACCGCCAGGAGCGCCGAGAACCGGACGAGTCCGATCCGCCACCACCGCACGGTGATGGCGACCAGCACGATCAGCAGGGGGATGCCCAGGTAGCCCCCGTTCTCCACGACGTTGCCCATGATGAACCGGTTGCCCACGGCGGCCAGGGCATGGGGTGCGAGCGACTGGTTGACGTCGGGCACCACGAGGGAGAGCACGTCGGCCGGAAACGGGTACGGGCCGTGTGCCGACCCCGTGTACCGGTTGGGCCCGAAGAGGAACAGGAAGGCCGGGTAGCCGACGAACAGGGCGCAGGTGCCGGCGGCGATGGCGATCCCGCGCCAGGCGGACCGGGCGGCGCGACGAGCTTCGGACGGTCGGGCCAGGGCGAGGACGCAGAGGCCGATGGCCGCCACGATTGCGATGCCGAGCAGGATCTCGGGAGAGATGAGGAACTGGGCGGCGGCCGCCAGTCCCAGGGCGGCGCCCCATCGCCGGGGGTCGCCGGTCCGTCGGACCAGGAGTCGGTCCAGGATCCAGAAGATCAGGGGCGGCAGGGGAACGAACAGCAGGTTCAGGTGCCCGATGGCCTGCCCGACCATGTACGGGGAGAACCCGTAGAAGAGTCCACCGACGAAGGCGGCCGGGCTGCGCCCCACGTAGCTGCGCAGCACGAGGAAGCACGAGGAGGCGGACACGGTGGGGGCCAGCCAGAACAGGAAGTTGGCGGCACCGACCGGTCCGGCGATCCACGTGACCGGTGTGGCCAGCACCCCGAGCAGCGGCATCGTCGTGTTCTGGGCGAGGTTCGCGCCACGTGGGTACTCGACATAGGTCGTGTAGAAGGGATTGTGCCCGTGCAGGACGGCGAACGACGTCCACTTGAGGAACCAGGTCTCCTGGGCGACATCTCCTCCCGCACCCGAGAAGAGCAGGTGCCCGTTCGCCGGGACGACGTGCAGGTAGGCGATGGCCGCCACCGCTCCGTAGACGACGACGCCTGACCAGAATCCGATGCGACGCCGGGTCCGTCCGTCCCGCGGGCGCCCCACCGGCTCGGGGTCGCCGTCGGTGTCGGCTGCGGCGTCGGCGGCGACCACCGCGGTCACCGCCCCGCCCCCCGTCCCGTCGCCCGTGCAGCCGAGATCACCACTGTCGTCTCCCGTGAGCCAGACGCCGCCGACGCGGACCGCACTCTACCCGGCCCGGCGGGCACCGTTCGAGGTGCAGACGCCGGTGCGGGGGGTCAGTCGGCTCCCGGTCCGTCGACGAGGGCGATCACCTCGGCGGTCGACGCTTCGTCGGGGGTGCCGGAACCGCGCCAGCGGATCACGCCGTCGGCGTCGACCAGGAGCGCGGTCACGGTTCCGGTGTCGGCGATGTCGAGTGCGTAGGTCGCCTTGGCCACGTTGGTGTAGACGGTGAGCGTGTGCCGGCGGGCGTGGGTCTCGCGGACGGCCTGGGCCATCCCGCCGTCGATGAACGACCGCGCCGGTGACCAGAGGGAGCCGATGACGGGGACCTCCCAGCACTCGAAGCCGTCCCGGTCGCCGGCCGCCGTCGCGTGCCACGCCACCCACCGGTCCACCTCGGACTGCTGCTGGCGCCGGAAGGCCACGACCACCAGGTTCCACACGCCGGTGAACGCGTCCGGCAGCGTCCGCTCCGTGCGTTCGAGGTCCCGGGCCTGGAGCACCGGGAACCGGTCACCGGACGTCCATGCCGCGCCGTTGGCCGTGTCGCTCATCTGGTGCCTCCCGGGCGCTCGTCTGCGCGGACCAGCCTACGTGCCTCCGCTCACGCCTTCGTTGCGGTGAGGTCGTAGACGGTGACGCCGTCCACGGTCCGGGCCGTGTAGTGGGCGGCGACCCACGCGGAGATGAGCGACGAGTCCGAGGTGGTGGACGACCCCCCGGACCCGAATCCGCCTCCGCTGATGTAGTAGTGGATGCGGCCCTCGTCCACGTACTTCTGGAACTGGGCCAGGGTGGGTGTCGGATCGGTCCCGTTGAACCCTCCGATGGCCATCACCGGCTCACCCGATCCGAGCTGGTAGCCCGACGCCGAGTTGGACCCGGTGGTGGCCGCCACCCACGAGTACTTCGAGGCGTCCGTCCGGAGGAGCGCGATCAGCTGCCTCCCCGGGGTGGAGGCGCTCAGCAGTCCGCCGGCCGCGCCGCGGCCGGCCCCGGTGCCACCGAACGCACGTGCCGCTCCCGCGGCCCCTCCGGGGAAGGCGGCCGCACCACCGGGAAATGCGCCGGCACCTCCCGGGAACCCGCGTCCACCGGGGAACCCACCGGCACCAGCGGGAAGCCTGCCACCACCGGGGAACCCGCCGGCCCCACCAGGGAATCCGCCGGCCCCACCGGGGAACCGGCCGACGCCACCGGGGAACCCGCCGGGGCCACCGGGGAGCCTGCCACCACCGGGGAACCCGCCGGGTCCGGTTCCTCCGGCCACAGCCGGACCGGCGGAGGGGATCGACCCGGCGTGGGCCGTCGACGCGGTGTCGAGGGAGTAGGCGGCCGGGCCGGCCAGCACCGCCGTGATGCCGACGGCGGCGATGCCGGCCGCGAGCAGGCCACGGGCACGGGGAACGGCCACGATGGCGACGGCGGCGACCACCCCGCCGATCAGGATGGCCCAGCGCAGGGCCGGGTACCAGCCGGGGCTCCACCCGAGCATCACGAACGACCACGCCACCGTGGCGACGAGGGCGGCGGCCAGTGCCAGTCGGGGGAGCAGCTCGCCCCTGCGGCTCCACAGCACCCAGGCACCCATGCCCACGAGGGCCCCGACGGCCGGGGCCAGGACGACCGTGTAGTACGGGTGGATGATCCCCTGGGCGTAGCTGAGGATCAGACCGGTGAGCAGGAGCCATCCCCCGAACAGGAGGAAGGCGGCGCGCGTGCGGTCGGTCCGCGGGGCGCGCCGGGTCAGCCACAGCACGGCGACCAGTCCGATGAGGGCGCCGGGGATGAGCCACGAGATCTGCCCGCCGAACGACTTCTGGAACAGCCGGTCCCATCCGGTCGGCCCCCACATGGAGCCGCCGGCGGCTCCGCCGGGACCACCCCCGCCGACACTGCCCTTCTCGTTTCCGCTGAGCCGGCCGATGCCGTTGTAGCCGAAGATGAGGTTGAGCAGGCTGTTGTCGGTCGACCCACCGATGTAGGGCCGATCGGCGGCCGGGGTGAGCTGGACGGCGGCCACCCACCAGCCTCCGGCCACGACCGTGGCGACCCCGGTCCAGACCAGCTGGACGATGCGGCGGCCGAACTTCGGGGGACCGGCCAGCAGGTAGACGAGGCCGAGTACCGGGAGCAGGATCACGGCCTGGAGCATCTTGGTGATGAACCCGACTCCGATCAGCGCACCGGCCAGCACCATCCATCGGGTGCGCCCGGCCTCGACGGCGCGGATGGTCGCGTAGGCCGCACCGGTCAGCAGCAGGGTGAGCAGGGCATCGGGGTTGTTGAACCGGAACATCAAGGTGGCGACCGGGGTGAGTGCCACGACCGCCCCGGCGAGCAGGGCCGCCCCCGGGGCGAACCACCGGCGGACACACAGGTAGACGAGTCCCACCGTGGCCACACCCTCGAGCGCCTGGGGGACGAGGATGCTCCACGAGTTGACCCCGAACAACCGGGCGGAGAGCTCCATGACCCACAGCGATGCAGGGGGCTTGTCGACGGTGATGAAGTTCGAGCTGTCGAAGGAGCCGAAGAAGAAGGCCTTCCAGCTCTTCGTGCCGGCCTGCACCGCGGCGGAGTAGAAGCTGTTGGCCCACCCGGAATTGCCGAGGCCCCACAGGTAGAGGAGCCCGGTGGCGACCAGGAGGACGAGGAGGGCCGGTCGGACCCAGGACGGGTCCTCGGGGCGGCCCAGGACCAGTCGGCGACCCCAGCCAGACGGGGGCTCGGGGGTCGGGTCGCCCACTGCGACGGTGTCGCCCAACGGCTCCCCGCCCGGGCTGCCGCCGCCGTACACCGCCCATCCGGGCGCCTCGGCCACGGCGACGGACGACGGCACGCCGCCGTCGGACGGGTGCTCCACGGAGGGGGTGTCGGTCATCGGGAGATCTCCTGGTGGGTCGGCGCGGTACCTGCGGGGGCGGTGGCTCGGGCCTGGTCGACCCGGTCGGACAGGGCGACGGGATCGAGGTGGGTGCCGAACCGGGGTCGGAACACCCAGGTCCGGAGGATGGAGAAGCGGAAGGCGGCGGCCGCCAGATTGGCCACGGTGACGGCCACGAGTTCGGGGACGAGCGCCTCGAGTCCCAGCGCCCGGGTCACGGCCAGGGCCGTCGTGGTGAAGGCCAGGCTTACTCCGAGCAGCGCCGCCGCCGTCACCACGCGGTGGGCCCGGTCGAGGCCGTGACGGGCCGTGCCCGCCATACCGCGGTGTGCGGCGGTGTTGCCGAGGCTGCAGGCCACGATGGCGAGTGCGTTGGCCGCATAGGCGCCGAGCGACGGCTCCAGACCGGCGAACAGCGCCATGTAGGCGAGCGTGCTGACCACACCCACCCCCGCGAAGCGCAGTAGTTCATCGGCGAAGACCTCGTCGCCGGCGTCTGCCTGCGGGGCGGGCACGGGACGGGGCGGGGTGTCGTGCGTCGGTCGGGTCGCGGCGCTGTCCCGCCCGGTCCGGCTCCGGCGGGCGTCCGCGGCCCGGCGCCGCGAGGCCGGTGTGACCATGCGGGCGATGCCGCACAGGTCCAGCCAGGCCGTGCGGGCGACGGCGACCCGCGAGTCGAGGTCGTCGACCCAGTCGACCGGGACCTCGTGGATGCGCAGGCCGAGCCGCCGGGCGGTGACCAGCACCTCGGTGTCGAAGAACCAGGCGTCGTCCTCGACCAGCGGCAGCACGACGGCCGCCGCGTCGCTGCGCATGGCCTTGAATCCGCACTGCGCGTCGGTGCAGGCGTTGCCGAGCGCCGTGCGAACCAGGAAGTTGTAGGACCGGGAGATCACTTCGCGCCGGGCGCCGCGTACGACGTGCGCCCCGGGGGCCAGGCGGGTGCCGATGGCCACGTCGCTGTGGCCCGAGAGCAGGGGGGCCACCAGCGGCAGGAGGGCATCCAACCCGGTGGCGAGGTCGACGTCCATGTAGGCGACGACCAGCGCAGGGCTGGAGGTCCAGGCCGCCCGGAGCGCACGTCCCCGGCCCTTCCGGTCGAGGTGCAGGGCCCTCACGCCCGGCAGGCTGGCGGCCAGTCCGGTGGCGATCGACCAGGTGTCGTCGGTGCTGGCGTTGTCGGCGATGGTGACCACCGTGGTCAGCGGAAACGACGTGTCGAGGAACGAGCGCAGCGACGTCACGCTGGCCGCCAGTTGCCGGGCCTCGTTGTAGACGGGGATCACGATCTCCAACTGGGGCGCGGCGTCCGTGTCGCCCGGTGGGGGGTGGGGGAGTGGCGTCGATTCCATGGCGTCACTCTGTGGGGGATCCCTCCGGCCACCGTGGGAGCAACCTGTGATCCACCTGTGAATCCGTTCCCTCCCAGGCGTGGGGTGTCGTCATGTGGGCGTCACGTTCGCCCCGTAGCGTGCCCGCGAGCCCCACCGGGCCACCGCCGCCGATCGAAGGACCACTCCGTGACCAAGCGCCTCCTGCTCGCCGCCGTAGGGGCGATGACCGCCCTGTCGACCCTGGTCGTCGGGTCCCAGACGGCCTCCGCCGCCCCGCTGAACCTCTACACCGCCCCGTCGACGTTCACCCCGTTGTTCGAGTCCTCGATGGCGTTCACCCCGACGACCGATCCCACCCTCCTGGCCCAGCTCGACAACCAGCAGGGCAGTGACGCCGACAGCACCATGTACTCCCAGGCCTTCCATCCCACGGCGGACGGGACCGTCGACACCATCAGCTGGTGGGGGGTGGCGTCCGGAGAGGCCGGCTTCATGGTGGCCCTCCAGGACGGGGTCTGGGGAAGCACCGCCTCCCTCCCGAACGGGCCGGTGGTCGAGGGCACCCTGACCCAGCTGAGCGTGGTGCCGACGGCACAGGTGACCCAGACGCCGGCCGCCAACGGCCAGACCGAATTCCAGATCTCCATCCCGGCGACCGCGGTGCTGGCGTCCCACGCCTACCGGCTGTCGGTGACCTCGGTCGGCGGAACCTTCGTGTGGGACACCAGCGCGGCAGCCGGGTGCTGCACCGGCACGACGGCGATCCAGTGGGTGCGCGGCCGGCTGCAGTCCTACCTGTCGGCGACGAACGTGTCGCTGGCGCTCGACGACAGCGCCGGTCCGGCCGCCGGTCCCGTGATCACGTCCGAGCCGGCGGCGACCTCGGTGGCGGTCGGCCAGTCGTTCACCGTGTCGGCTGCGGCCTCGGGCAGCCCGGTCCCGACCGTGCAGTGGCAGCGGTCGGGCGACGCAGGTGTGACCTGGACGGACCTGGCGGGGGCCACGTCCATCACCTACTCGGCCACCGCGGCGACGGCGGACGACGGCGCGTGGTTCCGGGCCGTGTTCACGAACTCCTCGTCCTCGGCCACGACGACGCCCGCCGTGCTCACGGTGACCCCGATGGTGATCTCCCCGGCGACGCTGGTACCCGGCGTGCACGGGACCCCCTACTCGGCGGCGCTCGGCGTGGTCGGGGGCACGGGCCCCTACACGTGGAAGCTGGCCCCCGGTTCGGCCCACCTGCCGAAGGGGCTCAAGCTGAACAAGGCCACCGGCGTCCTCTCGGGCACGCCCAAGTCGGCCGGTAGCACCAGCTTCACCGTCGAGGTGCTCGACGCCAAGACGGCGACGAAGCCGCACACCCAGAACGTGGCCACCCTCGCGCTGACCCTCTCCGTCTCGTAGCGGCGGATCCGGGTGGCAGGCCCGGGACTCAGCCGCCTGCGGGTTCCGTCGTGTCGCCTGCGGCCGGCAGGCCGGGTGACGTCGGGGGTGGCGCCAGCCCGGCCGCGTGCTCCGGCAGTCGCACCGTGAACGTCGTTCCCCGTCCGGGCTCGCTCGTGGCGGACACCGTCCCACCGTGGGCCGACACGATGGCCGACACGATCGAGAGTCCCAGACCGGCGCCGCCGTGGAGGCGGGACCGGCTGGGGTCGGAACGGTAGAAGCGTTCGAAGACGTGGGCCACCTGGTCGGGGGACATCCCGGGACCGGTGTCGGCCACGGTGATGACCGCACCCTGGTCGTCGCCGTCCACGACCACCTCGGTGGTCGTCCCCTCGGGTGTGTGGGCCCGGACGTTTCCGAGCAGGTTGTCGATGACCTGCCGCAGGCCGGTGGCGTCGCCGTGCACCTCGATCGGACGGGTGGCTGCGAAGTGCACCGGCCATGCCGGGCCGACCGTCTGGGCCGTCTGGACCGCCTCGGCGCACAGGGCGACGACGTCGACCGACTGCATCTCCATGGCCCGTCCCTCGTCGAGCCGGGCCAGGAGCAGCAGGTCGGCGACGAGGTGCTCCATCCGGCCCGTCTCGGTGATGATGCCCCGCATCAGGCGGTCGAGGTCCTCCTTCTGCTCGGAGGCGCCGCGTCCGAACAGTTCCGCATAGGCCGACACGGCGGCGATCGGCGTCCGGAGCTCGTGGGAGGCGTCGGCCACGAACCGCCGGAGCCGGGCGTCGGACTCGAGCAGGCGCTGCTCCGAGGCGACGCGGGCGCCGAAGGCCGACTCGATCCTGGACAGCATGACGTTGAGGGTCCGGGCCAGCCGGCCGACCTCGGTCCGTTCGTTCTCCCCCGGGACCCGCTCGGTCAGGTTTCCCGCGGCGATCGACTCGGCGGCGCCCTCCATGTCGCGCAGTGGACGGAGCCCGATGCGCACCAGCCAGAATCCGGCGATCAGGGCGACGAGCACCGCACCGGCCGTCACCACCAGCTCGATGACCAGCAGTCGGTGGAGCGTGCTCTGGGTGTCCCCCAGGGGCTGGGCCAGGATGAGCAGGTTACCGTTCGTGAGGGTCGAGGCACGGACGCGGAACGTGGGGCCGTCCGACTGGGCGGAGGGCGCGTCGAAGTAGGCCACCTGCGTGCCGTCGGGGGCGGTGGTGAAGCCGGTGATCGGCGCGGTGATGGACGGGGTGAAGGCGGTGCCGTCCACGTAGGCGGGGCACCCGGTCCCCCCGACCAGTGCCCCGGACGTGGTCCGCACCTGCACCGCCAGGGTGAGCTGGGCGTTCGACGGACCGCCGTCGGGCCCCTGGCCCCGCCCGCCGCCCGGCCCGGACGGCGGGACCACCTGATTCGGGTTGCCGACGCAGGGGATGGTGTAGCCCTGGTCGATGGCGTGCTCGTAGAGCCCGTGGCCGCTGGCGAGCTGCTGGTCGACCCGCTGGTAGAGGAAGGACTCGAGGGCCGAGTAGGTCACCACGTCGGCGATGAGCAGTGCCACGAGGGCGATGACACCGATGGCGACGAGCAGCCGGGCACGGAGGGACACGTTCAGCCGGCCGTCGGCTCGCGCAGCGCGTACCCGACCAGGCGCACGGTGTGGATGACGGGCGGACCCGCGACCTCGAGCTTCTTGCGCAGGTAGCTGACGTACGTCTCGACGACGTTGCCGTCGCCGCCGAAGTCGTAGTGCCACACGTGGTCCAGGATCTGGGCCTTCGACAGCACGTGACGGGGGTTCAGGAGGAAGAAGCGCAGGAGGTTGAACTCGGTGGCGGTCAGGGGGATGACCTGGCCGGCCCGGGTGACCTCGTGGGCGTTCTCGTCCATCTCGATGTCGGCGAACCGCAGGATGCCGCCGTCCTCGGGCTCCGCGCCCACCCGGCGGAGGATGGCGTGGACCCGTGCCACCACCTCGGCCAGGGCGAAGGGCTTGGTCACGTAGTCGTCGCCGCCGACGGTGAGCCCGGCCACCTTGTCCTCCACGGCGTCGCGTGCGGTCAGGAACAGGACGGGCACGCGGATCCCGTCGGAGCGGAGCCGCCGGGTCACCTCGAGGCCGTCGAGGTCGGGCAGCATCACGTCGAGGACGATGAGGTCCGGAGGGTCGTCCTGGGCGGCGGCGAGCGCCAGGCGCCCGTTGACCGCCTCGGTCACGTCGAACCCCTCGTAGCGGAGGGAGGTGGCGACGGCGTCGACAATCGACGGCTCGTCGTCGACGACCAGGATGCGCTGGCTGCGGGTGGGCTCCACGGGATCTCCTCGGGTCGGGCGGTCGCCCGGACTGGCGTGCGTTGGCTGCCAGCTTCGCGCCCCGTCCACAACGGTGGGTGTGACCCGGCTGTGTGCCGGCTGTGAGAGAGGAGGGGCTCCGGGCGCGTCGCTCCCCGAGGCACCCGGCGCCTCCGCGAACTTCACAGCAGACGCTCAGGTGGACCGAAGGTGACTCCACGGTCGCGCCGGTGTACTCGGTCCATCAGCCCGCACCCGCCGGACCCCGGAAGGTGCCTGTACCGGAAAGGTGTTCCCATGGCCCCCCAATCCCCCCAGCGCCCTCGTCACGACGGCCCGGTCCGCTCCCGTGACGAGGCCTTCGTACGCATCCGCCGTGCAACGGTCGCCATGGGGGTGACCGCCACCGTGGCCGCCGTCGGTATCGGCGTCGCCCTGGCCGACGCCGCAGGCCACGGCAGCGCAGCGGTGGCCACCAACGGGGCGACACCGTCGGCGTCCGGCACGACGGCCACCGCCGGCACCTCGTCGTCCACGGCCTCGACCACCTCGGGTGCGTCGGCCTCGACGTCCACGTCGGGCGCCGCCGCGGCACCTGCCGCCGCGGCCACGACCACCCCGACCACCCCGGT
>Ga0209698_10001127_pt1 | contig 30800 bp, 27 predicted proteins | sample LitLauG_LLR_2012_FD_187203 | JGI IMG/M metagenome (GOLD analysis project Ga0209698, IMG submission 187203) | Freshwater sediment microbial communities from Pennsylvania, USA - Little Laurel Run_MetaG_LLR_2012 (SPAdes) (version 2) | ecosystem: Environmental > Aquatic > Freshwater > Creek >... | reverse complement strand
TTCGGTGATCTGCAGGCCCCGGCCGACCGGTTCAAACAGCGAAATCTTCAGCTGCTCTTCGAGTTGCCGCAGCTGCATGGAAACAGCCGGCTGGGTGAGGTGCAGGGCGAGCGCAGCCGCCGTGACGCTGCCCTCCCGGGCCACCGCATCGAGCACTTCAAGCTGCCGGATCGTGGTCTGTCGACGTGACATAAGGGAATATTATTCTATTTCTCAAAATAATTTATTAGACCTTATTGGATTGTGGTTACAGAATCGTCCAAAGGCGCTGCCGATTCGTGCAGCTTACCCGCCGTGCCACTGGAGTGCGTGTTGGCTATGCTCAAGGCAGTCTTGTTCGACGTGGACGGCACCCTGGCTGAAACGGAGGAATTTCACCGCCAAGCCTTCAATGCGGTGTTCGCAGCGTACGCAATGGATCATGTCTGGTCCAAAGACCAGTACCGCGAACTGCTCAAGGTCACGGGCGGGAAGGAGCGCCTTGCCGCGTATTTTGCCGCGCAGGGAATTGTTATTCCCGAGAGCCGTATTCGCGAACTGCATATTGCCAAGAATGCGGGCTACGCGCAGGGTATCGCCTCCGGTGCCGCCCTGCGGCCCGGCATACGGCGCCTGATGACGGAAGCGCGCGCGGCGGGCCTGCCGCTGGGAATCGCCACCACCACCTCCGAAGCCAACCTCGATGCCTTGCTCCGTCCCGTCCTGGGTGCCGGCTGGTCCGCGTCGTTTGCCTGCATGGTTGCCGGCGACCAGGTTGCCCGCAAGAAGCCGGCCCCCGACGTCTATCAGGCCTGCCTGCAGCGACTTGGCCTTGCGCCCGACGAGTGCGTCGCCATAGAGGATTCGGCCGTTGGCGTGCGCTCGGCCCATGCTGCCGGCATCGCGGTACTGGTCACGCCGAGCAGCTACACGGATCATGACGATTTTTCCCTGGCTGAAGCGTGTGTCCCGGATCTGGGCGAACCAGACCGGACTTGGGGCCGCGCCGTTGCGGGCTTCCCTGCCGGGTATGTCCGCCTGGACGACCTGAGGAAACTGGTGGCAATACGCGCTGCCGGCGCCGCCGTCAAGGGAGAATATCTGGCAAGTCACTGAGTTGGCACAATGGCAGTACCTACGGCGCGTGAAATCATGGCGCCGCAACAAGAAAAAATACAAAACCTGGGGCGCAAGCGCCGGGCCGGCATGCCGGCCGGGCGTCGGGGCGCAATTCAGGCAGATGGTGCAACAGCACATCACGAAGGAGCGGGAGATGCTGACCAAGACGAGTACCCTGACGCAATTCCTTATCGAGGAACGGCGCCGGTTTCCACAGGCCTCTGGCGCCTTTAACAGCCTGGTGCTTGGCGTGGCGCTGGCCTGCAAGGCGCTGTCGCGACGGGTGGCCTATGGCGCGCTCAACGGCCTGCACGGCGCGGTGGGCGAAATCAACGTCCAGGGCGAGGCCCAGCAGAAGCTCGATGTGCTGGCCAATGACACCTTCCTGCATTGCCTCCAGTGGGGTGGCGACGCCCGCGGCATGCTGTCGGAGGAAATGGAAGAGCCGTGGATCAGCGCAAGCCCCGACGGCGACTACCTGCTGGCCTTCGATCCCCTGGACGGCTCATCCAATATAGACGTCAACGTCTCGGTCGGCAGCATCTTTTCCCTGCTGCGCGCGCCCGCCGAGGTGCGTTGCGCCACGGCAGCCGACTTCCTGCAGCCGGGCACGCAGCAGGTGGCCGCCGGCTATGCCATCTACGGCCCGACGACCATGTTTGTGCTTACCGTCGGCCGCGGCGTATTCGGGTTTACCCTCGATCCGGAGATCGGCGAGTTCCTGCTCACGCATCCGAACATGGCGGTGCCGCCGCAGACCCGGGAATTCGCGATCAACGCTTCCAACAGCCGTTTCTGGGAGCAGCCGATACGCCGTTATGTCGAAGAAGCGCTCGCCGGCAGCAAGGGTCCGCGCGAGAAGGATTTCAACATGCGCTGGATCGCCTCGCTGGTCGCGGAGGCCCACCGGATCCTCACGCGCGGTGGCGTATTCATGTATCCGCGCGACACCAAGGACCCGAGCAAGCCCGGTAGGCTGCGACTGCTCTATGAATGCAATCCCATCGGCATGCTGGTGGAACAGGCCGGCGGTCGCGCCAGCACCGGGGCCGGCCCCGTGCTGCAGGTCAAGCCCGAAACGCCGCACCAGCGCATCGGTTTTGTCTTCGGTTCCCGCGAGGAGGTGGAGCGTATCGAGCGCTACCACGCAGAAGGGCCATCCGCCGTCGAGGTCGATACGCCGCTGTTCAACATGATCGGTCTGTTCCGCCCGGGAATCTGAATACCACTGTCCAGGAGCCATCACCATGTCCGAGAAGCATCCGATCATCGCCATCACCGGCTCCTCCGGTGCCGGCACCACTTCGGTTACCCGCACCTTCCAGAAGATCTTCCGGCGGGAGAAGATAAAGGCCGGTCTCATCGAGGGCGACAGCTTCCACCGCTTTGACCGCAAGGAAATGCGCCGCGCCATGGCCGAGGCCGAGAAGGCCAACCGCATGAATTTCAGCCACTTCGGTCCCGACGCCAACCTGTTCGAGGAACTCGAAAGCGTGTTTCGCGAATACGGCGAAACGGGCAATGGCCGGCATCGCAAGTACCTGCACGATGCCGACGAGGCCGGCCCCTACGGCCAGGAGCCCGGAACCTTCACCGCCTGGGAACGCTTCGAGAACGATACGGACCTGCTGTTCTATGAAGGACTGCACGGCGGCGTGGTCACCGATACCGTCAATGTGGCGCGCCACGTCGACCTGCTGGTCGGTGTCACCCCGGTGATCAACCTGGAGTGGATCCAGAAGATCCACCGCGACAAGGCCAGCCGCGGCTACTCCACCGAGGCAGTCACCGACGTGATCCTGCGGCGCATGCCGGATTATGTGAATTTCATCTGTCCGCAGTTCAACCGCACGCATGTCAATTTCCAGCGCGTGCCCACGGTCGATACCTCCAATCCGTTCCACAGCCGGGAAATTCCCACGGCAGACGAGAGCTTCCTGGTGATCCGTTTTGCCAACCCCAAGGGCATCGACTTCCCCTACCTGCTGAACATGCTGCACGATTCGTTCATGTCCCGGCCCAATACCATCGTGGCGCCCGGCGGCAAGATGGAGTTGGCGATGCAGCTGATTTTCACGCCCTTCATCTGGCGGCTTATCGAACGGCGCAAGAAGATGCTGGGGCGCCAGTAATTGCGCCGGCCAGGATGATCACATGAAGAACCCGAGGAGATAGCGCGACATGACCCAAGTGAATGCAAATGCCGAGGCGCTGTCCGCCAACGCGATCCGGATTCTGGCGGTGGACGCCGTGCAGCAGGCCAATTCCGGGCACCCCGGCATGCCGATGGGGATGGCCGATATCGCCATCGCGCTGTGGCAACGCCACCTTAAGCACAATCCGGCCGATCCGCGCTGGGTGGACCGTGACCGGTTCCTGCTGTCCAATGGCCACGGCTCCATGCTGCAGTACGCGCTGCTGCACCTCTCGGGCTATGCGCTGCCCATAGACGAACTCAAGCGCTTCCGCCAGCTGCACTCGAAGACGCCCGGGCACCCGGAAGTGGGTGTGACGCCCGGCGTGGAGACCACCACGGGCCCGCTCGGGCAGGGCTTGGCAAATGCCGTGGGCATGGCGCTGGCCGAACGCGTGCTGGCCAGCCGGTTCAACAAGCCCGGCGCCGCCATCGTCGACCACCACACCTATGTATTCCTTGGCGATGGCTGTTTGATGGAAGGCATATCGCACGAAGTCTGCAGCCTGGCCGGCACGCTGCGCCTGAACAAGCTGGTGCTCCTGTACGACGACAACGGCATATCCATCGACGGCAAGGTTGCCGGCTGGTTCACCGACGACACCCTCGGACGCTTCCGCGCCTACGGCTTTCATGCCGAGAGCGTCGACGGCCATGACGTGAATGCCGTCTCCGAGGCCATTGCGCGGGCGCGCCGCTCCGACAAGCCTAGCCTGATTGCCTGCAAGACCATCATCGGCAAGGGCAGCCCCGACAAGGCCGGCACGGCCGGCATCCACGGCGCGGCCCTGGGCGCGGAAAGCGTGGCCAAGGCGCGCGCCGAGCTCAAGTGGCCCTACGCGCCATTTGAGATCCCGTCGGAGGTGTATGCCGCCATGGACGCGCGGCCGCGCGGAAAGGCGGCCCAGGACGCTTGGAACGCGCGCTTTGCCGCCTATCGGGCCGCACATCCGGCGGATGCCGCCGAGTTCGAGCGCGTCATGGCGGGCGACCTGCCAAAAACCTTCGCCGCCAATTTCGGCGCGTACATTGCCCAGGCGGTCGAGAAGGGCGAGAAGCTGGCAACGCGCCAGGCTTCGCACCGCGCCATCGCTGCGCTTGCCCAGGAGCTGCCGGAACTCCTCGGCGGTTCCGCGGACCTGACCGAATCGAACCTGACGCACTGGAAGGGCGCTGTCACTTATACGGCGAGCCAGCCCGGCAACTACCTGAGCTACGGCGTTCGCGAGTTCGGCATGACCGCGCTGCTCAATGGCGTGGCGCTGCACGGCGGTCTGGTCCCGTTCGGTGCCACCTTCCTGACGTTCGCCGATTATTCGCGCAATGCCATCCGCATGTCGGCGCTGATGCAGCTGCGCGTCATCCACGTGTTCACCCACGACTCGATCGGAGTGGGCGAGGACGGACCAACGCACCAGCCGGTGGAGCATGCCTCGAGCCTGAGGCTCATACCGGGCCTGGATGTCTGGCGTCCCTGCGACGTCGCCGAAACGGCGATCGCCTGGCGCAGCGCCGTGGAGCGGCGCGACGGCCCCAGTGCGCTGCTCCTGACCCGCCAGGCCCTGCCGGCCCTGGTCAAGTCGGCCGCGCTGGCGGCATTGGTGGACAAGGGCGGCTACGTCCTGCACGAACCGTCGACCACGCCGCGCGTCGCGCTGCTGGCCACCGGCTCGGAAGTGCATATCGCCGTCGAAGCGGCGCAAGCACTGGAGCAGCGCGGCATCGCCGCGCGGGTGGTTTCGATGCCCTGCCTGGAGCGCTTCGACCGGCAGGACGCGCAATACCGGACATCCGTCCTGGGCACTGGCCTGCCGGCCATCGCCATCGAGGCAGGCGTCACGCCGCTCTGGTACAAGTACGTGGGCGCCACCGGGCGCGTCATCGGCATGGACCGCTTCGGCGAGTCGGCGCCCGCGGCTGAACTGTTCAAGTTCTTCGGCCTGACGGCCGAGCACATCGTGAAGACCGCGCTCGAACTGGTGGACGGTTGAGCCGTCAGCCGGACCTGCTGCCGCGCCCTCGCAGGATTACCCTGAGGCGCGGCAGCACCCAGTAAAGGCCGGTACTGCCGATCAGCAGAGCGGCGGTGCCCATGAACCAGAGGGCGCCGGTGTCCACGGCCGTTTCCAGCACGGCCTCGGCCGGCCGGGACGGGTCGACGTGAACCGTGACGTGGCTGCCCACCGGGTACTGCAGCGCCCATTTCCCCGCATTGGCCTCGGTATCGCAGATGGCCATCCCCAGGTCATGCCGATTGCCCAGGTGGGTTACGCCGTCGAAGATGTAGCGGTACTCCAGCAAGGGGCTGAAATCGGTCGCCGTCTTGCAACCGGGCCTGGTCGACGAAGTGGTTATGGTTCCCTCGACGGTTGGCCAGTTGGCAACGCGGGACAGTTTCAGCAACTCCAGGAATGCGCCCGCGCTGAAAAGGCAGGCTCCCAGGCTCATGGCGATCATGCCAACGGCCGCAATCAGCAGCACAAAGCGGGGGCGCTGGGTTTTTTGCGCTGGCATGGGCGAGTTCCGGGTGTAGGGGCCGGCCATGCCGCCCCAGGCCATTGCCCTTGCGCGGCCCGGCCAGCCAGCATGGCCGCTGGCGGTTTTTACAACCGCGCTAACGACGCGGCGGGACGTCGCTCCACGGATTGCGGGGGCGGCCGTTGGTATCGTGCATCCGGTTGCCCCCATAGAGGGAGGCAAGGCTGCGCCCGGGGCCTTGCGGAACAATGCTTTGATGAATGCGCGCAAGCAGCATGAGTTCTGACATGGCGTCAGGATCGATGGGACCCTGGCTGCCGTCAGCGAGCCACAACCGGTCGAAATACTGGTTCATCTCCGGGAAACCCCACAACAGGGATATGGCGCGGGCAATCTCGGGGTGGCGTACCTCGATGATGGACGTTTCGACGCGCGGCGCGGAGGCCGGCCGGGAATCCGTCCGGGAACGCGCCTGGGCAGGCGTCGGTTCCGGCGCCACGGGCATTGCAGGAACCGGCCCCTGTTTCACCGCGCCGTGGTCGCGCTCCGTGATGATGTCCGGCGCAAGTACGGTATCGGTCCAGCTTTCCGTGATGCGGGAAAGGTAGGACGGCTTGCGAGCGGATGTGCGGTAGGGGCTACTCATACACATGTAGGATAACAAAAATATTCACCACCGCGTATATGCGGTAGGGGGGAAAACCCCCGCTTTTCGCGATTTGGCGGCCTCGGCCGGACGAACGGCGGGTACGCGGGCGCCGCTCGACGGCGGAGCCGTTCAATCGCGGAAATTGTCGAAGCTCACGGGCACGTCCGTCACCTGGGCGCGCAGGAGCGCCATGCAGGCCTGCAAGGCGTCGCGCTTTGCTCCCGTGACCCGCACCGAGTCGCCGTTGATGGTGGCCGTGAGCTTGCTCTTGCTGTCCTTTACCAGCTGCACGATCCGCTTGGCAGCGGCGCTGTCAATGCCGGCGCGCACCTTGATGGTCTGCTTGCGCTTGTCCATGCCCACCTTCTCGGGCGCCCCATCCAGGTCCAGGAAACGCAGGTCCACCGAGCGCTTGGCCATTTTGGCCATGAGCACATCGCGCACCTGGCCCAGCTTGAAGTCGTCATCGGCGTACAGCGTCAGTTCGCAGTCCTTGCCTTTGTCGCTTTGCTCCACGCGGGCATCCGAGCCCTTGAAATCGAATCGGGTGGAGATCTCGCGGTTGGACTGGTCCACGGCATTGCCGACTTCCACGAGATTGGGCTTGCAAACCACATCGAAACTGGGCACGAAATGCTCCTGATCTGCAATGAACACGCCACGCGCGGGACGGACCGCAGCCGCAGCGAACCGCGCAGCGCCCCCGGTGGCCGTTTGCTTCCTATAATCGGGCAATGCCATTCATACTCCAGGAGCGCGTTTCCCTCAAGTCGTTCAATACCTTCGGCGTCGATGCCCGGGCCCGCTGGATGGCCCACGTGCAGGATGCCCAAGACCTGCAGCGCCTACTATCCGACAGCCGGCTACGCGACCTGCCGCGTCTGGTGCTGGGGGGCGGATCCAATGTCCTGTTTGCCGGCGACTTCGACGGCCTCGTCATCCGGGTCGGGCTGCGCGGCATCGACGACCGCGGCGAACACGACGGCGCGCGGCTGATCCGGGTGGCGGCCGGCGAGCCCTGGGCCGAGCTCGTTGAACATCTGGTGCGCGCGGGGCTGCCGGGCCTGGAAAATCTCGCGCTCATCCCCGGCCTCGCCGGCGCGGCGCCCATACAGAACATCGGCGCCTACGGTCTTGAGCTTTCCGAGCGGCTGCATGCGGTCCACGTCTGGGACCCGGTTGCCGGTGCGGAACAGGACATTGCCGTCGACCAGTGCGACCTGGGTTACCGGGACAGCCGCTTCAAGCGCCAGATCCGGGCGGCAGCGGTGCTGGGTTCGCAGTCGCTGCCCGTGATCGTGGCGATAACGCTGCGCCTTCCGCAACCCTGGGCGCCCGTCACCGGCTATGCCGAACTCGAACGGGAACTGGCGGCGCGGGCATGCTCGCAGCCGGCCGCGGCCGACATCTTCGAGGCCGTCTGCGGCCTGCGCCGGCGCAAGCTGCCCGACCCCGGGCAACTGGGCAATGCCGGGAGCTTCTTCAAGAACCCCATCGTAGGGCGCGAGCAGCATGCCAGCCTGATCGATCGTTTTCCGTCGATGGTGAGCTATCCGCTCGCTGGCGGGCGCTACAAGATAGGCGCAGCATGGATGATCGAGGCGTGCCTGCTTCGCGGCATGACCCGGTCGCGTGCCGGCGTCTATGAAGGCCAGGCGCTCGTCCTGGTCAACCGGGGGGGCGCAACCGGCAGCGACATCCTGCAGCTGGCGCGCGAAGTGCAGGAACGCGTGCACCTGCACTTTGGCATCGAGCTGGAACCGGAAGTGCAGATCATCGGCGACAGCGGGCGGCTGCTCAGTTCGTGAGCAGGACCCGTCCGGCGAAGCCTAGGCGCGGCCTGCGGCCGCACCTAGGCGAAGATGGATCACTTCTTCGTGCGTGCGCCCAGCCGCGCGGCGATCCGCATGCGCAGCGCGTTGAGGCGGATGAATCCTTCGGCGTCGGCCTGGTTGTAGGCGCCCTTGTCGTCGTCGAAGGTGGAGATCGCGGGGTCGAAAAGCGAATCGCGCGGTGACCGGCGACCCGTTACCAGCACCGTGCCCTTGTAGAGCTTGAGCCGCACCGTGCCATTGACGCAGCGCTGCGACTCGTCGATAAGGGTCTGCAGCAGGCGCCGTTCGGGGCTGAACCAGTACCCGTTGTAGATCATGCGGGCGTAGCGGGGCATGAGGTCGTCCTTGAGCGCGAGCACTTCGCGGTCGAGGGTGATCGATTCCATGGCCCGGTGGGCCTTGAGCATGATGGTTCCGCCCGGCGTCTCGTAGCAGCCGCGCGACTTCATGCCGACGTAGCGGTTCTCCACGAGGTCGAGGCGGCCGATGGCGTGCAGGCCGCCGATGCGGTTCAGTTCGGTCAGCACCGCCGCCGGCGACAGGCGCTTGCCGTCGATGGCCACGATGTCGCCGCGCTCGTATTCGAGCTCGACCACCTGCGCGCGCTTGGGCGCCTTGCTGGGCGAGTTCGTGATGCGCCACATCGACTCCTCGGGCTCGAAGTCGGGATCCTCGAGGATCCCGCCCTCGTAGGAGATGTGCAGCAGATTGGCATCCATGGAATAGGGCGCGGCCCCGCGGCGCTTCTTGAAGTCGACGGGAATGCCGTGCCGGTCGGCGTATTGCAGGAGCTTGTCGCGCGACAGCAGGTCCCATTCGCGCCATGGCGCTATCACGCGGACGTCGGGCATCAGCGCATAGGCGCCCAGCTCGAACCGCACCTGGTCATTGCCCTTGCCGGTCGCGCCATGGGAGATCGCGTCGGCACCGGTCTTGCGCGCCAGTTCGACCATGCGCTGGGCGATGAGCGGCCGCGCAATCGACGTTCCCAGCAGGTATTCCCCCTCATACACGGCATTGGCACGGAACATCGGGAAGACGAAATCGCGCACGAAGGGCTCGCGCAGGTCCTCGATGAAGATGTTCGACTTGCGGATGCCCATCTGCAGCGCCTTCAGGCGGGCCGGCTCGAGTTCCTCTCCCTGGCCGATGTTGGCGGTGAATGTGATGACTTCGCAGTGGTAGACATCCTGCAGCCACTTGAGGATGACCGAGGTATCGAGGCCGCCCGAGTAGGCCAGCACGACCTTCTTCACCGCGGGCTTGGCGGCAGCGCCTGCCCTGCCCGTGCCCGCCGGCGCGCGCGGCGCCGTGGACTTCGCCGTGCTTGCGCGCCGCGCCTGTGCCTTTACCGTGTCTGAGGATTGCGCCTTTGCGGAACCCTTGCCTGCCGCTTTACCCAATTCGAATCTCCATTTGTCGCTCCAAGATGCTGGTTGCCGATCCGTCCGCCACCTGCGCCGCTGCAGCCGGCGCGTGGCGGGCTACTTCACGTCGCTGCCGAGCAGCAGGTATTCCATCAGCGCTTTTTGCACATGCAGGCGGTTCTCGGCTTCATCCCAAACGACCGACTGGGGGCCGTCCATTACCTCGGCCGTGACTTCCTCGCCGCGGTGGGCCGGCAGGCAGTGCATGAACAGCGCCGCAGGCCCGGCCTGCGCCATCAGCCGCGCATCCACGCACCAGGGCGCGAACGCCCGGCGGCGCTGCTCGTTCTCCGCCTCGAAGCCCATGCTCGTCCAGACATCGGTGGTGACCAGGTCGGCGCCGCGCGCGGCCTCCAGGGGATCGTCGAACACCGTGAAGTGCGGTCCGGCAGGCGCCAGGCGCGGGTCCAGCCGGTACGCGGGCGGGGTGGACAGCCGCACGGTGAAGCCGAGTATCTGCGCCGCCTGAAGCCACGTATAGGCCATGTTGTTGGCGTCGCCAATCCAGGCCACCGTGCGCCCGGTGATGGGGCCGCGCTGTTCGATGAAAGTGAAGATATCGGCCAGGATCTGGCAGGGGTGGTATTCGTTGGTCAGCCCGTTGATCACCGGCACGCGCGAATGCTGCGCGAAGCGCTCGATCTTCGTCTGCTCGAAGGTGCGGATCATCACGATGTCGACCATGCGCGATATGACCCGGGCCGTGTCCTCGATGGGTTCGGCCCGGCCCAGTTGCGAGTCGCCGGTGGTGAGGTGGATGACCGAGCCGCCCATCTGGTACATGCCCGCCTCGAAAGAGACGCGGGTGCGGGTCGAGGCCTTTTCAAACACCATGGCCAGCGTGCGGTCGGTCAGGGGTTGATAGGGCTGGTAACGCTTGAACCGCTGCTTGATGACGCGTGCGCGTTCCATCACGTGCTCGACCTCGGAACGCTCGAGGTCGGAGAGCTCCAGGAAATGGCGGATTGCCGGTGTCGTGGTATTCATGGCGTCATCGTCCCCTTCGAACCGGCCAGCGCCCGGTGCCGGCCGCCGCTAGCTGGCTTGCGCCCGGCAGGCGCGGCGGCGCGCGCGAAGTCGGCGCTCAGGCGGGTCTGCTCCGCGGCGGTTAGGACGCGGATGGCCGGCAGGTAGCCCTCGAATACGACGCCGTGCACTTCGACCCTGGCATTGACGCGCAGGGTGCGGACGAGAAACTCGAGCACAGTTTCGTTGATGATCTGGCCGGGCACCAGCACCGGTATGCCGGGCGGGTAGGGCACGACCTGGTCGGCGCAGACGCGGCCCAGCAGGCGCGGATTGATCCGTTCGTCGTCGTCGAGCAGGCCCACGAGTTCTCCCGTGCTGTAGTAGGCGTCGCGCGGCAGGCACAGCAGGTCGGTGAACGGCGGCAGCACCGGCGCCCGGTACAGGCGCTGCGGCGCGCCGCGCTCGTGCGCGATGCGCCGCAGCGCATCGTAAAGTCGCGAACACTTCGAGCGCGTGGTGCCTATCGTCAGTAACAGCGTTATGGTGTTGAAAGTCGATTTCTCGACGGTGATGTTGAAGCGGTTGAACAGTTCATCGCGCAATTCGTCCACGGTAAGGCCGCAGGCCGAGATGTCAACCGTGATCTTGGTCGGGTCCAGCCGGATGCCGTCCGCCTTGACCTCCTGGGGCAGCAATTCGTCCAGGGAAAGGGCGCGGAACGCGCCGGTGGAGTCGATCTGCTCGCGCAATTCGGCGGCCAGGGCCAGCGTGCGCTGCAGCAGCCGGTACCCCTCCATGACCGCCTGGCGGCGGCCCACGTCGAGGCTGGCGATCATGCTGTACATCGGGCTGGTCGAGGTATGCATGTTGAAGTTTTCGCGGAAGCTGTGGTCGTTCAGTTCCGGATCGTTCACGTGGATAAGGGCGCCCTGGGAAAAGGCCGACAGGGTCTTGTGCGCCGACTGCGTGACGTAATCGGCCCCGGCCTCCAGAGCAGTGGGGCGGAGTTCCGGATGGAAACGCGCGTGGCTGTACCAGGCCTCGTCGATCAGCACCTTGATGCCGCTCGCATGGGCGGCAGCGACTATGGGTTCGAGTTGGTAGCGCAGCCCGTCGTAGGTGCAGGAGGTGAGCACCAGCAGGCGCGCATCCGGATGCCGGGCAATGGCGTCGAGCAGGGTCGCGCGCGGTACCGGACCGAAGATGCCGTACTGCCGGTTGACGCTCGAATCGAGATATACCGGGCGCGCGCCCGACAGGACAACGCCATGGTGGATGGATTTGTGGCAATTTCGGTCGAGCAGCAGCTTTTCGCCCGGTTTGATGAGCGTCTGCAGTATTACCTTGTTGGCGGTGGAGGTGCCGTTGGTCACGAACAGCGTGCGGCGTGCACCAAAGGCCTTGGCGGCCATTTGCTGCGCGTCGGCTACCACGCCGGTGGGATCCATGAGCGAATCGAGGGCCTTCACCGACACCGACAGGTCGGTAGTGAAGACGTTTTCACCCATGAACTGGTAGAAATCGTCGACCCAGGGGCTGCCGCGCAGCGAGTCGCCGCTGAAGTGCCCGGGGGTGTGCCAGGCATCCTTGGCGGCGGCCACGTAGGAACGCAGGGCGTCAAAGAACGGCGTGCGCGCGCGTTCCGCTATCTGCGCGTTGAGTATGCGGTACATGCCGCGGTAATCGTGTTCCTCGCGGTAGAAATACCCGTTCACCGATTCGGAAAAATGTGAATCGACCACCTGGTCCGCCTTGGCGCGCTCGACCAGCACGTAAATGTCCACTTCGGGCCGCAGCGCCGAGATCCGCTGCACGAGATTGAGCGGCGCCGGTTCCTCGGCGGCTTTTCTTTCCTTGCCTTTGGGACGGACTTTTTTGCGCCCTGCCGTGCCGGTTTCGGCGGCGATCTTGTCGTCGACCACGACGATCTGCACGTCGCCGTCGTCGCGAACCCGCTCCAGGCCCTGTTCAGCGGCAGTGGCGCCGACAAATGCAATGCCGTAGGGGTTGTCCAGGGCGCGCGCCGCGGCGTTGAGCCCTTTGAGGAGTTCCTTGAGGATCAGGGGGTCGTCATTGATGACGACGACCCGGGAAGACGGCTTGGGCATGCGCTATCCGGCACGCGCCGTCAGGCGCTCGACAGTGGCATGCTCCGCTACGCTCGGCAGCGGCAGCAAGCCTAGGCCATGGCCTTTACGGCTGCGGCCAGGCGGCTTTTGTTGCGCGCAGCGGCATTCTTGTGCACCAGCTTCTTGTCGGCGATGGAATCGATGACGCTGGTCGACTGCTGCAGCGCAGCCGCGGCAGCGGCCTTGTCGCCGGCCGCAACGGCCTTGCGAACCGTCTTGATGGCGGTGCGCAGCCGGGAACGCTGGGCCGCGCCCTGGGCATTGCGCGCACGCGCCTGCAGGGCGCGCTTCTTTGCTTGCTTGGTGTTTGCCATTCCAGATCCTTCGTGGGCGGTGCCGACGCTGCCGCCTGGTTACGCTAGAGTTTTTGCCACCGGCACGTACTCGTGGTTCTCGGCCCGGCAGCCTGGCCGCGCGGGCGCAGCAAAGCTTTACACTATAACAGAATGATCTCTTCAAAACCAGTACCTTACCAGCGTGTCGCCGGGCGTGTTGGGGCGCTTGACGCAAATGGCGGCGGTTGGCCGTCGCCGCGGCCGCCCGCCGGCTCCCGCCTCCCGCAGTGAACCTGCTCCGCGCCGCCGCGCGCATCAGCGGCCTGACCATGCTGTCGCGCATCACGGGCCTGCTGCGCGACCTCCTGATCGCCCGGTATTTCGGCGCCGGTGTCGAGATGGACGCCTTTACCGTCGCTTTCCGCATCCCCAATCTGTTGCGACGGCTGTTTGCCGAGGGCGCGTTTGCCCAGGCCTTCGTGCCGATCTTCTCCGAGGTCAAGTTCAGCCAGGGGCCCGAACGCAGCCGCACGGTGCTCTCCCACGTGGCGTCGGGACTTTTCTGGGTGCTGCTGGCGGTATCCATCCTCGGTGTGCTCGGCGCCCCCCTGCTGGTCGCGGGCATTGCCACGGGTTTTCGACATTCCCCGGCCTTTGACCTGGCCACGCTGATGACCCGGTGGATGTTCCCCTACATCCTTTTCATGTCACTCATCGCCTGTTCCGGCGGCGTGCTCAATGCCTACGGACGCTTTGCCGTGCCCGCATTCACGCCGGTGCTGCTCAATGTGTCGATGATCGCGCTGACCGTTCTGGCGGGCCGCAGCATGGACCCGCCGGTGCTGGTTCTGGCCCTCGCTGTGCTCCTGGGCGGCGGACTGCAACTCGCGATACAGGTACCGGCGCTGGCGCGGCTGGGCATGTTGCCGCGGCTGTGCGGCGTGCGCACGGCGTTTGCCGACCCCGTAGTGCGGCGCATCCTGCGCCAGATGCTGCCGGCAGTGTTTGCCGTGTCGGTGGCGCAGTTGAGCCTGATCATCAACACCAATATCGCCTCGCACCTGGGCACCGGAAGCAATTCCTGGTTGTATTACGCCGACCGTCTCATGGAACTGCCCACCGCCCTGCTGGGCGTGGCAATCGGCACGGTACTGCTGCCCAATCTTTCCAAGGCCCATGCCGCCGGCGATCACGAGCATTACCGTGAACTGCTCGACTGGGGCTTGCGGCTTGCCTGCTTGCTGGCCCTTCCCGCTGCCCTGGGGCTGGGTCTGCTGGCCGACGGCCTGGTCGGCGCCATATTCCAGGGTGGCCGTTTTGCCGCGCTGGACGTTGCGCAGTCTGCCGCCGCGCTGCGCGGCTATGCCGCCGGCCTGCTGGGCCTGATCGGCATCAAGATCCTCGCACCCGGCTTTTATGCCCGGCAGGATGTGCGCACGCCAGTGCGCATCGGGGTGTTCGTGCTGTTGGCCACGCAGGTGGTGAACGTTGCGTTGGTGCCCTGGCTGGCCCATGCCGGGCTGGCGTGGTCCATCAGCATCGGCGCGCTGGCCAATTGCGCGTTCCTGCTCAAGGGACTGCATAGCCGGGGCATCTATTCGCCGGGACCGGAGTGGCGGCGCTTTTCCTGGCGCCTCGCGCTGGCCTTGGCCGGTCTGGCCGTGGGCCTGATCCTTGTCGAGCGCAATTTTCCGTACGCGGCATTTGCGTCGGGTACGCTGCTGGTCCGGGTGTCGTGGCTGTCCGCCGCCGTGGGCGGCGCGGGGGCGCTCTACGCGGCCCTGCTGCTGCTGCTCGGCTTCCGCCCGCGCGACTTCGTGCTCCGGACCCGTTGACGCAGCGCCCCCGCCTTGCCCCGGTTCGGTTCCGGTGCAAGGCGGTAGCGCAGGGTCCAACGGCAGCTAGCTGATCTGGCCCAGCAGGGTCTTTGCGTCGCTCACCTCGTATTTGCCGCTTTTTTCGACGTTCACCAACTTGACCACGCCGTTGTCGACCAGCATGGAAAAGCGCTGGCAGCGAACTCCCAGCCCGCCCGCGGTGAGGTCGAATTCCAATCCCAGCTTCTGCGTGTAAACGCCGGAACCGTCGGCCATCATGCGGATCTTGCCCGCCACCTTCTGGTCCCGGCCCCAGGCGCCCATGACGAAGGCATCGTTTACCGAAAAGCACCAGATTTCGTCGACGCCTTTGGCCTTGAGTGCACTGTATTGCTCCAGGTAGCCCGGTACGTGCTGCGCGGAGCACGTTGGCGTGAAGGCGCCGGGAAGTCCGAAGATGGCGATCTTCTTGCCGTGCAGGAGGTCCTGGACGGCAAAGGTGTTGGGGCCTATGGAGCAGCCCGCCGATTCCACCTCGATGAATTCCTGCACTTTGCCTTCCGGCAGCTTGTCGCCAACCTTGATCGTCATTTCGTCACTCCCTCGAAGGAAAACAGCCCTTCTGCAAGTGTACGCGCGCCTCCGTAACGATTCCCCTTTTGCAGTGCGGGATTAGTCCGGCGTCCCTGCCCAGCAGGCGTCCACGCGCGCCGCCAGGACGGGCGCGGGTCCGCAACATGCGGGCGCGCAGGAAAAAGCACCGGCGCTCCCCGGCACGGCATCCGCTCGTCGCGCTGCCGGGCGGCGGCACGGCAGTCCCGGACGCCGTTCTTCACTCGCGAGGGACGTGTTTCTGGTGCAATTTTGACGATTGCAATCTCCCAACTCCCGGCAATCTCGGCGAATAGATCACTGAGGTCCGTATTGGGGCAGACCCGGGTCGACGCATTCGAGGAGTAGCGCAGCGGCCGTGGCGGCGTGGGTCCGTCGCGCCGGACGCGCGCATGGACGAAATGGGGCACCGGGGACGACCGCGCGAAGCTGCTGCGGTCCGGCCGCCGGATATTGGCATTGTCTGATTGCTGCAGATGAAAATCCAGCCGCTGAGGGCGTTTCAAAGCAAGATCGGCCTGCGCACGATAGGGCAGTTCGCGGCGCTTGCGTTGCTGCCGGTAGGCCTGCTCGCGGCCCTGCTGTTCGCGCAGGGCGCGTTCACGCCCGATGTCCAGGAATGCCTGGAGATCGCAGCGCTCGCGGCCGTGGTTATTGGCCTGGGCGCCGGAGTCCTGCACGGCGAATCCCTGGTTCGACGGATCGACCGACTTATCCAGTCGACCCGCCGCATGGCCAAGCAGGATTTCTCCGTGTTGGTTCCGCAGGATGGCAACGACGAGGTCGCCGAACTGTCGCGCGCCTTCAATTCCATGGCGCGCAACCTGGGCACCAGCCTTTCGGTGCAGAGCATCCTTTCGCAGATGGATGACGCGATACTCACCAAGCTGGACGTGGGAGCCCTGATCCGCAGCGCGCTGCGCTGCATGCGCCACGTGACCCAGGCCGAGGTCGTCGTTCTGGGTCTTTTCGAGTCCGACAACGCCGCGGCCATGCGCGTATTCGTCATGCAAAAGGGCGAGCGCAGCCGCATAGAAAGCGAAAAGCTCGAATTGCGGGCCGAGCTCAAGCGGCGCATTCCGCTCACCCCCACCACCAAGACGGCGCAGATATCGCCGTTTCCCGAGGACTTCGAGAGCCGCCTGCGCGAGCAAAATGGCACCGGGAACTTCTACGCCGTGCCGATCTCCCGCGGCAGCCGTGCCTGGGGTGTGATGGTCTCTTGCCACGTTGCGCCGGCACAGCTCAACAGCGGCCAGATCAAGATGCTCAGCGGGGTTTCCAACCGGCTGATCGCCGGCTTCAGCGGCTCGGAGCGCGACCAGAAGCTCCATTCCCTGGCCTACGTCGATCCTCTGACCGGACTGCCCAACCGCGTCGCCATGCAGGCGCTGCTGGACCAGGAACTGGGTAATGCGCAGGGCGCCAAGTCGATGGCGGCCATCTTGTTCATCGACCTCGACAGGTTCAAGCAGGCCAACGATACCCACGGCCACGCGTTCGGCGACCGCCTGCTGATCCAGGCCGCCAACCGGATTCGCAATAATGTGCGCGAGGACGATGTGGTGGCGCGCATCGGCGGCGACGAGTTCACGGTCATACTTCCCGACATCAAGAATCCGCGCGAGGCCGGATCGGTGGCCCGCAAGCTCATCCAGTCGCTGTCGCGCCGCTTCGAAATCGACGGTCACACCATCTATACGGGCGCCAGCGTGGGCATTGCGATGTACCCCGATGACGGCGTGCGGGGCCCCGAACTGCTCAAGATGGCCGATACCGCGATGTATCGGGCCAAGAGCGCCGGCCGCAGCCGCTTCGCCTTCTACGAGGAGCCGATGAACGCCGAAAGCAAGCGGCGTACCGTGCTCGACGGCGAACTGCGCAATGCGCTCGAGCGCAAGGAACTGGTGCTGCACTACCAGCCGCAGATCGACCTAAAGACCGGCGCCCTTTGCGGCGTCGAGGCGCTGGTGCGCTGGCAGCATCCGACGCGCGGCCTGCTGTTCCCGCGCGACTTCATCGAATACGCGGAGGAGATCGGCCTGATCCCGGAGATCGGCGGCTGGGTGATGGCCGAGGCCTGCCGCCAGTTCCAGCAGTGGCGCGAAGACGGCGTGCGCGTGCCGCGGGTATCGGTCAACGTTTCCAATGGGCAACTGCCACGGACCAACTTCGTGCCGAGCGTGCAGCAGCTCATCGCGGCGACCAATATGCCGCCCGGCTCGCTCGAGATCGAGGTCACGGAGTCCATGCTGGTCGAAGGCGGCAAGCCGGCCATCGAGGCGCTCAATCGGCTGGCCAAGGAGGGCGTTCTGATCGCCATCGACGATTTCGGCACCGGATATTCCTCGTTCAGCTACCTCAAGACGATGCCGGCGCAGGTGCTCAAGCTCGACATGAGCTTCCTGGTGGACGCGCGCGAGGACAACGACGCGGGCAAGATCGTCGCCGCCATCATCAACATGGCCCATGCCCTGCAAAAGGAGGTGGTCGCCGAAGGCGTCGAGCGCGTCGACCAACTCAAGCTTCTCAAGACCCTGGGTTGCGAACGCGGCCAGGGCTACCTCTTTGGCAAGGGGGTTCCCGCGGAAAACATCTCCCGCACGTTCCGCAAGATCACCCAGCCCGAACTGCCGGCGCGCGCGACCCCGGCGCCGTCGGCGATCGCCGTGACTGCAGCCGCGCCGGCGCCCGCAGCGCCCGCTGCGCCTGTCGTGCTTGCGTTGGCCGCTACCCCGGATCCGGCGGCAATTTCGCCGCTACCGGCGCAGTCGGATCCGGCGCCCGTGGCGGAGCATTCGGCCAATCCGCCGCCCGCAGCCCTCGAATTCGTTCGTGCGCCGCTGGTTCCGGAGCCGGTGCACGGCCCTGACACCGTTCCGGTCGAATCCGCGGCGCCGGCCACGAGCGTTGCAACGGACACCCTCGACGACGACGTCGAACAGGCGATCTACGACCTGATCAATGCGGACATGCTCGAGGCGCCGCTGTTCGCGGCTCCGGCCGGCAACCCGCTTGCGGCGCTGGAGCCTGTACCGGGCGATCTGAGCGCCGAGGATCTGGCCTACGCGTTCGCAGACCAGCTTTCCGCCGGAAATCTGGCCGATTTCGCCGAAAATCTGGCGGCGCATCGCACGGCGCAGGCGGAGGTCATGCCGGCTGTCGCGTTCCCGGCCATCGCCCCGGCCCTGCCGGGCGATACGGCCCCGCGCGCTGCCGTCCTGCCGGTGTCGGCGCCGCCTGCCGACGGCGCGGACAACACGTGGCCGCCGGCACTTGATCTAGACGCGATGCCTACGGGCCAGTCGGTAGAGATCCGCTCGGACCCCAGGGCGCCCGTTGCCGCTCCCGTGCGGTTACCAGAGCGCGACCCCGCAGCCCATTCCTAGTTGCGGGCGGCCGGCGGCCCTGGGCTGGCGTGATTCCGCCCGCAAGGCAGCGGGCCCGCGCCGCTCAACATCCACTGCAAAACGTCTGGGGCAAACCTGGCGCGCTAACTGCCGCCTGCACTTGGCGAACACGCCAACCTGGGTGGCGCCATCCTTTTTGGCGCCGTCCTTTTGCTGGCGTCCCGTGGCAAATCGACGAAAGGGGGCGGACGCCCCCTGCGGCTTGCCGCTCGATCCCGCGTGCGCCGATGCGCGGTCAGTATCCGGAGCCGCCCGGTGCCGGCGTGGCCTGCGGTGCAAGCACCGCGGCGGGCGCCTGGAGCGCCGCCGCTGGCGGGGTTGCGCCGTGGAGCATGGCCAGTATGGGAACGATCAGCAGGGCGACGATGTTGATGATCTTGATGAGCGGATTGACCGCGGGACCGGCGGTGTCCTTGTAGGGGTCGCCAACGGTGTCTCCCGTGACGGCCGCCTTGTGCGCATCCGAACCCTTGCCGCCGAAGTGTCCCTCCTCGATGTACTTCTTCGCGTTGTCCCACGCACCGCCGCCCGTGGTCATCGATATGGCGACGAACAACCCCGTGACGATGGTTCCCATGAGCACGCCCCCGAGGGCCGCTGGTCCGAGCAGCACGCCCACGAGGATGGGAACCAGCACCGGCAGCAGCGAGGGGATCATCATTTCCTTGATCGCGGCCGTGGTGAGCATGTCCACCGCACGGGAATAGTCCGGCTTGGCGGTTCCTTCCATGATGCCCTTGATTTCGCGGAACTGGCGCCGCACTTCCTCGACCACCGCGCCGGCGGAGCGGCCCACCGCCTCCATCGCCATTGCGCCGAACAGGAAGGGAATCATGCCGCCGATGAACAGGCCCACGATGACATGCGGGTCGGAAAGATCGAAGACCGTGTGCATGCCGGCCTGGTCGAGCGAATGCGTGTAGTCGGCAAACAGCACCAGGGCCGCCAGGCCAGCCGAACCGATGGCATAGCCCTTGGTCACCGCCTTGGTCGTATTGCCCACCGCATCCAGCGGGTCGGTGATGGCGCGCACTTCCTTGGGCAGTCCGGCCATCTCGGCAATGCCGCCGGCGTTGTCGGTGATGGGGCCGTAGGCATCGAGCGCGACGATGATGCCGGTCATCGACAGCATGGCCGTGGCGGCAACGGCGATTCCATATAGGCCGGCGAGCAAGTACGACAGCAGGATGGCGGCGCAGATGGCGATCACCGGCCAGGCGCAGGCGCGCATCGACACCGCGATGCCGGCGATGATGTTGGTTGCATGGCCGGTGGTGGAGGCCTTGGCCACATGCTGCACGGGCGCAAAGTCGGTGCCGGTGTAGTACTCGGTGATGTAGACCAGGGCGGCCGTCAGGGCCAGGCCCACGACAGCGCAGCCGTAGAGCTTGACGACGCTCAGGCCTGCGCCGGCGGCAACGGGACCCAGTATCCAGTTCGTCACGAACCAGAAAGCGATCAGCGAGAGCACGCCCGCGACCAGCAGGCCGCGGTACAGGGCGTTCATGATCTTGCCGCCGTCGCGCGCCTTGACGAAGAAGCAGCCGACGATGGAGGCGATGATGGAAACCCCCGATATCGCCAGCGGGTACACGAGCCCCGCATCGCTGCCGGGAAAGGCAAATGCGCCGACCAGCATGGTGGCGACCACGGTCACGGCGAAGGTCTCGAAAAGGTCGGCGGCCATGCCGGCGCAGTCGCCGACGTTGTCCCCGACGTTGTCGGCGATGACGGCCGGATTGCGCGGATCGTCTTCCGGAATGCCGGCCTCGACCTTGCCCACGAGGTCGGCACCGACATCCGCTCCCTTGGTGAAGATGCCCCCGCCCAGCCGAGCGAAGATGGAAATCAGCGATGAGCCGAAGGCCAGTCCGATCATGGGGTGCAGCGCGGCGCTGGTGTCGCCGCCCGCGCTGTGCAGGCGGGTCAGCAGCGCGTAGAAGCCGGCGACGCCAAGCAGCCCGAGTCCCACGACCAGCAGGCCGGTGATGGCGCCGCCGCGGAATGCCACGTCCAGTGCAGGATTGAGGCCGCGCGTGGCGGCTTGTGCCGTGCGCACATTGGCCCGCACGGAAACGTTCATGCCGATGAAGCCGGCAGCGCCGGAGAGTACGGCGCCCACCACAAAGCCCACGGCGGTGAGCCAACCCAGCCGCGGCACCACGGCAATAACCACGGTCAATACGACGCCGACGATGGCGATGGTGCGGTATTGGCGGCTGAGGTAGGCCTGCGCCCCCTGCTGGATTGCGTGTGCGATCTCCTGCATCCGCGCATTGCCGGCATCCTGCTTGAGAATCCAGATGGTAGATAAGGCGCCAAAGGCAACCGCGGCGAGCCCGCAGACGAGGGCGAGCAGAACTCCTGACATTAACTACTCCTTAGACAGATAGCACCGATACACAGTACGACCCCTGGCTGACGCCAAGCTTGCGAACCGGAAATTGCGGCCACGGCCGCTACGATCCCAACACCTCCAGAACGCGGTTCTGGATGCCTTCGACCGAGCCCACGCCGCTGATGGCGCAATAGCGGGGCGCGCCCGGCGCACCGGCGGCAGCCCAGGCCGAGTAGTAATCGACGAGCGGGCGAGTCTGCTGGTGGTAGACGTCGAGTCGCTTGCGCACGATCTCCTCGCGATCGTCGTCGCGCTGCACCAGCGGTTCGCCCGTCACGTCGTCGTGGCCGGCGACCCGTGGCGGGTTGTTGCGCACGTGGTAGGTGCGGCCACTGGCCGGATGCACCCAGCGGCCGCTCATGCGTTCCACGATGTCGGCATCGGGCACGGCGATTTCCAGCACCAGGTCGATGCCCACATTTGCCGCCCGCAGCGCTTCGGCCTGCGCGATGGTGCGGGGAAATCCGTCGAAGAGGTAGCCGCCGGCGCAGTCGGGCTGGGTGAGCCGCTCGCGCACGAGGTCTATGATGATGTGGTCGGAAACAAGTTGTCCGGCATCCATGACCTTCTTGGCAGCGAGGCCCAGTGCGGTGCCGGCCTTGACCGCGGCGCGCAGCATGTCACCGGTTGAAATCTGCGGTATGTGCAGTCGCGAACGCAAAAAGGCCGCTTGGGTACCCTTTCCGGCGCCAGGTGGTCCGAGCAGAATCAGCCGCATCTTCCCCTCGCGCACGTTGGTGCGCGCTCCAAATTGCCCTGCTGTTTTTTTATGTACCACGGCGGGGCCGTGGTCCCGCCGGTGGCGGGATGGCTGCTCGTTAGTGCCCGGTGACCTTGAGCCGGCCGTCCAAACGCCTTGCCCGGCAAACAGCCCCGGGCCCAACCACGACACCCGCCTGGAAGAGGCTGCATCTTACCCGGAACTGCCCGTCCTTCGCGCCGCGGAATGCGTCCCACTGCTGGGCGGCGGGGCACGCAACGCGTTGCAGTGCGCAATAAGCCGGGTCTGCCCGCATCAAGAAGTTCCGCGTCGCCCTGCCGCCGCCACTTTGGCTCAGGGCCGATCCTCGGCCGGCGCGCGCGCGGCATGGCGGTCCGACGGGTGATGGGCCAGTTCCCGACGCACGCGCTCGAGGTCGGCGGCAGTGTCGACGCCGGCGGGCAGGGGGGCAGGCAGGCGCATCACGGTGATTGCACTGCCGTGGTAGAGCGCCCGCAGCTGCTCGAGGCATTCGAGCGCCTCGATGGCCGGCCTGGCCAGTTCCGGAAACCGCAGCAGGTAGGCGACGCGGTAGGCGTAGAGGCCAACGTGGCGCAGCGCAGGCAGTTCTGCCGGCAGGGTGGCCGGCAAGGTGCCGCTGCCGGCAAACGCCTCGCGTGCCCAGGGAATCGGCGCGCGGGAAAAAAGCATGGCGCGGCCATGCGCATCGAGCACCACCTTGACGATGTTGGGATCGAAGAATTCGCGCGGATCAGCAAGCGCATGCGCCGCGGTGGCGATATCGCATTGCGCATCGGCGGCCAGCGCCGCCGCCACCGCACGGATCACCGCAGGCGGAATGAGCGGCTCATCGCCCTGCACATTGACGACAATGGATTGGGCGTCCAGGCCCAGCAGGCGGCATGCCTGCGCCAGGCGGTCGGTGCCTGTCGGGTGGCGGTCATCGGTGAGGATGGCCTGCACGCCATGCTGGTGACAGGCATCGAGGATGCGCGCGCTGTCGGCGCAGACGACCACGCGCGCGGCGCCGCTGGCCGCAGCCCGGCGCGCCACGCGCACCACCATGGGCAGCCCGCCGATATCGGCCAGCGGCTTCTGCGGCAGGCGGCTGGATCCGAGTCGCGCCGGGATGAGCGCGGTGAAGGCGACTGCTGGGTTAGCCAAAGCGCCATCGGCCCCGGCCGGCCGGCTCACCCGCGCGCCTCGCGTTCATCGTCGTCGAGCCGGCGTGCCTCGCTTTCGAGCAGGATGGGAATGGCGTCGCGCACAGGGTAGGCAAGGCCGGCCGAAGCCGAAACCAGCTCCTGGCGCTTGCGGTCGTAGCGCAAGGGACCCTTGGTCACGGGGCAGACGAGAATTTCAAGCAGCTTCGGATCCATGGGACCTTTCTCTGAGCCGCGTTGCCAGGAAGTCGATCAGGCCCACGTCCAGGTCCGAATGCAGGGGCACGATCCAGATGCGCCCGTCACGGCAGAGCTGCGCATCGCGGTGGCATTTTACGGCGTCCTTCTGGGTCATCAGTATGAAATCGTAGCGGCCGGGCGGAACGATGGACGCGTCGATCGTATGGTGGTCGGGCAGTGCGATCGTGTCGCAGACCAGGCCGTGCTCGCGCAGCATGGAGAAAAAGCGCTCGGGGTTGCCGATCGCGCACAGCGCCAGCAGGCGCAGCTTGTGCTCGCGCTGTTCGCGCGCCAGCGCCTCGAGCTGCATGTGCCGGGGCGGCGCCGTCATGCTGACCGCGTCCTGCAGGCTTGTCTGCATGCGGAAAAAGGGCGAATGGATGCGAACCGGCGGCACGATCCCGTGCAACACCACGGCATCGACTTTCTGCAGCCGCTCCGGCGGGTCGCGCAGCGGGCCGGCCGGCAGCAGCAAGCCGTTGCCCACGCCGCTGGCGTTGACCACCACGATCTCCATGTCGCGCGCCAGGCGCCGGTGCTGCAGGCCGTCGTCGGCGATTATCAGGTCGCAATCCGCGTGGGACGCGAGCAGCAGCTGGGCCGCGGCGATGCGGTCGCGGCCGACGGCCACGGGACAGCCGGCGACATGCCGCATCAGCAGAGGCTCGTCGCCGCACAGGGCGGGATCGGTATCGGGTTCGACCAGCACCGGGCCCTCGGCCGTGCCGCCGAATCCGCTGGCAACGACTCCCGGCGTCCAGCCGCGCCCGCGCATGGCGCGCACGAGTTCGATGACCAGGGGCGTCTTGCCGGTGCCGCCGACGGTGAGATTGCCGACCACCACCACGGGAACCGGCAGTTGCACCGGCCGGCGGTAGCCGAGCCGATACGCCAGAAAGCGGCCGCCGCGCCAGACCCGATGCACGAGGTGGAGCGGCAGCATCAGATACGCCAGCAGGCCACGGCGCTGCCAGGCACGGCGTACGCGCCGGTGCGCCCAGCTGCGCAGCACCGTCGACAGCCCCGCGCTCATTCGCTGCCCGCCAGCGGCTCAACGGCTGCCATTGGCCCGGTGCTGCGTGGCGAAGCTCAACCGCGAAAGCCCGGCATTGCGCGCCGCCTCCATGACCGTGATCACCGACTGGTGCGGCGCCTGCGCGTCGGCGTTGATCACCACCACCGGGTCATTGAGCTTGGCCGCTGCGGCGCGCAGCAGGTCGGCCAGCGCGCCCGAATCGCTGACCGGGACCACGGTGCGTCCCAGCGCGAAGCGCCCGTCTGCGCTGATGCCGACCTGGATTTCCTGGGGCCGTGCCGCCGCCTGGGTCGGGTCTGCCGAGGGCAGCTCGATCTGCAGCTGGGCGAACCGGGAGTAGGTCGTGCTTACCGCAAGGAAGATCAGCACGACCAGAAGTACATCGATGAGCGGGATCAGGTTGACTTCCGGATCCTCGGCGTGGCCGCGCCGGAATTTCATGGGCCCGTGCGCGCGGTGCGCGTGTCGGCGTAGAGCGCCTCGACGAGCCGCTGCGCCTGCTGTTCCAGGTCGACGAGGAAGTCGTCGATGCGCGCCCGGAAGATGCGGTAGGCCAGAACCGAGGGGACCGCAACGATGATGCCGAAGGCGGTCGAATACAGGGCGATGGAGATACCCTGCGCGAGCTGCTGCGGATTGGTGCCGCCCTGCTGGGAGGTGAAGATGTCGATCATGCCGACCACGGTCCCCAGCAGCCCCAGCAACGGCGCTATCGAACCGATGGCCCCCAGCAGCGCGAGATAACGCGACAGCTGGTGGGCTACATGGCCGCCGGCCACTTCCAGCGCCTTGGTCGTCACTTCGCGCGAACCGCCCGCGGTGCGCAGGCCGGCAGCAAAGAGAAAGCCCAGGGCAGAACTGGACTGGAGCTTGTCCAGTACATCGAGCGAGATCTGGCGCCGGGTGTACAGGTTCAGGACATCGCCCAGCAGGTTGGCGGGCAATACCCGGCTGCGGCGCAAGGCTATGCTGCGCTCGATGATGAGGGCCAGTCCAACAACCGATGCGATGATGAGCGGCCACACGGGCCAGCCCAGAGTTTGAACGATGGCGAACACGTAGGCGCTTCCGATCGACAAAAGCCCGAAGTGTAGAGCCGAACCAGCGGCCGCATGGGCGTGCCGGCCGGACGGCCGATGCGCCGCCGACCCTGAGCGCGACGCGTCGGCAGCCTGTGGACAAGTTTGTGGAGAAGTATCCTAAGCGCGTTCGAAATAAGGCCCTGCGGGAAGCACGCTTAGTGCGCAGCTCTGCGAATCGTGAAATAAAATTTAATTAAATCAATTATTTGTGACTGAACGTCGGGGGTGGCAGCACCTGCGAGCGTGCGACTGCCGCTTCCGGCAAATTTGTGGAAACCTTTCTGGCCGCTACCCCGCATGGATCCTGGCTCCGCTGGGCAAAACCCTGAATTGGCGCGGGTTTGCCTGACAGTTTCGCAGTTGAACCGCGCCGTTTCAGGCGCCTTGCAGGCCGAGTTCGGCGTGCAGCGCGTGCGCGGTGAACTGGCCTCGCTGACGCGTGCCGCTAGCGGCCACTGGTATTTCACGCTCAAGGATTCCGGCGCGCAGGTGCGCTGCGTGATGTTCCGCAGCCGCAACGCGCAGCTCGATTTTGCACCGCGCGACGGCGATGAGGTGGAGGTCACCGCGACGGTGGGCCTCTACGAAGCACGCGGGGAATTCCAGCTCACGGTGGAACTCATGCGGCGCTTTGGCGCCGGTCGTCTGTGGGAGGAGTTCCTGCGGCTGCGCCAGCGGCTGTCGGCTGAGGGCCTGTTCGAGGCAGGCATCAAGCGGCCGCTACCGGTGCTGCCGCAACGCGTCGGCGTCATCACCTCCCTGCAGGCGGCCGCGTTGCGCGACGTGCTCACGACCCTGCGGCGCCGTGCGCCCTACCTGACGATCATTCTGTACCCGGTGCCGGTGCAGGGCGCCGAAGCGGCAGTGCGGATCGCCGCCATGCTGGCTACCGCCTCGCGGCGCGCCGAGGTCGACGTGCTGCTGCTCGTGCGCGGTGGCGGCTCCATCGAGGACCTGTGGTCCTTCAACGAGGAGGTGGTCGCCCGGGCAATTCGCGCCAGCGCCGTGCCGGTCATCGTCGGGGTCGGCCACGAGTCCGATTTCACCATCGCCGATTTTGCCGCCGACCTGCGCGCACCCACGCCTACCGCTGCGGCCGAACTGGTGGCGCCGGAGCGCGACGCGCTATTGCGCGAGATCGTCGCCCGCGTGCGGGCCATCAGTCGCGGGCTGGAGCGCAGGATGGACGAGCGCGCGCAGCGTCTCGACCACGCCCTGCGCCTGCTGGCGTCGCCGCGGGCGCCGCTGCGCGGGCTGGAAGGGCGCGTGGCCGACCTGCGCGCGCGCTGCGGCGCGCAGGCGCGCGCGCAACTGCGCCAGGGCCGGGCGACGGCAGCCGGCCTGGCCGATGCGCTGCTGCGCGCGCGCCCCGCGCCCGCGCAGGGGCTGCTCCACCTTGCCGAACTCGCGTCACGGCTGCAGGCAGCGCAGCGCCGCGCCGCCCAGTTGCGCGCCGCCGCGCTGGCACTGCGCAGCAGTGCCCTGGCACACCTGAACGTGCAGGGCGTCCTCGATCGCGGTTTCGCCATACTTCGCGACGCTTCCGGGCGGCCATTGATCAGCACCGCGGGACTGGTACCGGGTGCGGCGGTCGAGGCGACCCTTGCCCACGGCACGGCCGAACTCGTCGTTACCGGGACCCGGCCCGCCGCATGATGCTGCGCGCATCGGGCGATGCCGCCAAAACCCCATAATGCGTGAGGTCGGCCGGGCCCGCCGCACTGACGCGCGCCGCTCGACGCAATAGAATCCGTTTCCTGCCGACGGGGACCTTTTTACCGGATCCTCCCCGGACCAAGCGGCCGCCGGTTTTACCTCCCAACAAGGAACCTCATGGAACATACCCTTCCTGCGCTGCCCTACGCCGCCGATGCATTGGCCCCGTACATCTCCAAGGAAACGATCGATTTCCACTACGGCAAGCATCACCAGACCTATGTCACGAACCTGAACAATCTGGTCAAGGGCACCGAGTTCGCCGACAGCGGTCTCGAGGACATCGTCCGCAAGTCCAGTGGCGGCATCTTCAACAATGCCGCGCAGATCTGGAACCACACCTTCTTCTGGAACAGCCTCAAGCCCGCCGGCGGCGGCGAGCCGACGGGTGCATTGGCCGCGGCAATCAGCGCGAAGTGGGGCACATTCGCCGCTTTCAAGGAGGCCTTCACCAAAAGCGCCCTGGGCAACTTCGGCTCGGGCTGGACCTGGCTGGTGAAGAAGGCCGACGGCAGCGTCGACATCGTCAACACGTCCAATGCCGGCACTCCCCTCACCGGCGCCGACAAGGCCTTGCTCACCATCGACGTCTGGGAGCACGCCTACTACATCGACTACCGGAATGCACGCGCCAAGTTCGTGGAAATCTTCCTGAACAACCTGGCCAACTGGGACTTCGCGGCACGCAATTTTTCCTGAGCGGCACCGGCCCGGTCGCAGGGCGGGGCTTCAGCGCCCGCCCGCCGCCTTTTTTATCCCCCGGATCACGCTTCCGGGGCCCAATCCGTGCGCCTTGTACCAGCCAGCTGCCATCTCCAGCGCGTAATGCACGCCGCGGCGCGCGCAGTGCGTGGCGTCGGTGCGGGCCTGCATCTCCTCGACGTTGACGATGGCCCCGTCGTTGTCGATGAAGGCCACCGACAGTGGCAACAACGTGTTGCGCATCCACATGCAGTGGGTATCCGTTTCGTCGAAGATGAACAGCATCCCGTGGTTGGGCGCAAGCGAGTCGCGGTACATCAGGCCCAGCATGCGCGCGCTTTCGTTGTCCGCCAGTTCGGCGTGGATCAGATGTATGCCCGCGTTGAGTTCCACCGTGGGCAGCGCTAGCGCCTGCCCCGCCGCGACGCGTGCCGATGCCAGCGCCAGTACGGCTGCCAGCAGCCAGTAGCCAAGCCGGGGCCGGGCGGTGCAATTGAAGCGGTATCGGTACGGCGCATGCGGCATGGGGGGGGGGAAATCCGTCGGAAGGAGCCAGCCGGGACTGTAGTGGCGCGCCGCCCTCTGTTCAAGCGCAGGCCCTGGTGGCGGTTGCCTGACGCGCATCAACCGGGGGGATGCCGGGCCGGCGCTACACTCGTCGCCACGCAGTACCGAACCGCGCACTCTTTACGGGAAAAACAATGGCCTACCAACACATCGTGGTGCCCGCAGTCGGGGAAAAGATCACCGTCCAAAAGGACGGCGCGCTCAAGGTTCCCGATCACCCCATCATTCCGTTCATCGAGGGTGACGGAACCGGATTCGACATCACGCCCGTGATGATCAAGGTGGTCGACGCCGCCGTCGCCAAGGCGTACGCGGGGCGCCGCAAGATCAGCTGGATGGAGGTTTATGCGGGTGAAAAGGCAACCCGTGTCTACGGGCCCGATGTGTGGCTGCCCGAGGAGACATTGGCAGCGTTGGTGGAGTACGTGGTCTCGATCAAGGGTCCGCTGACCACCCCGGTGGGGGGCGGCATACGGTCGATCAATGTTGCCATGCGCCAAGAGCTCGACCTTTACGTCTGCCTGCGCCCGGTCCGCTATTTTCCGGGCGTTCCCAGTCCGGTCCGGGAGCCGGAAAAGACCAACATGGTCATTTTCCGGGAGAACTCCGAGGATATTTATGCGGGAATCGAATATGAGGCAGAGTCGGACAAGGCCCGCAGGCTGATCGACTTCCTGCAGAAGGAGCTGGGAGTGACGAAGATCCGCTTCCCGGCCACTTCCGGCATCGGCATCAAGCCGGTTTCGCGCGAGGGCACGGAGCGCCTGGTGCGAAAGGCCATTCAGTACGCCCTGGACAACCACCGCAAATCGGTCACTTTCGTCCACAAGGGCAACATCATGAAGTTCACCGAGGGCGCGTTTGCGCGCTGGGGCTATGCGCTGGCGCAGCGCGAATTTGGTGCGCAATTGCTCGATGGTGGTCCATGGCAGGTCATCAAGGCACCCCACGGTGACATCGTACTAAAAGACGTGATAGCCGATGCTTTTTTGCAACAAATCCTCCTGCGGCCGGCTGAATACGACGTCATTGCAACCCTCAATCTCAATGGCGACTACATCTCCGACGCACTCGCCGCGCAGGTGGGTGGCATCGGCATCGCGCCGGGCGCGAATCTTTCGGACACGGTTGCCGTGTTCGAGGCCACCCACGGAACCGCGCCCAAATATGCCGGCAAGGATTACGTAAACCCGGGTTCAGAGATACTTTCGGCCGAGATGATGCTGCGGCACATGGGTTGGCTGGAGGCTGCGGATCTCATCCTCAGCGCCATGGAAAAGGCCATCCGCAACAAGACCGTAACGTATGACTTCGCGCGCCTGCTGCCGGGAGCGACGCAACTGTCGTGTTCGGGATTTGGCGCGGCGATGATTGCGCAAATGTGATCCCGTGATCTTTCGCCGCTGCCCGTAGGGCGCCGTGTTCCCGAATGAAAAAAGCCCCGCACCGCGGGGCTTTTCTTTTGCTCGGATGCCGCCGTTCAGGCATTCGGAGTGATGTTCGACGCCTGTTTTCCCTTGGGGCCCTGAACAATCTCGAAGACCACTTTCTGGCCTTCCTTCAGGGTCTTGAAGCCGCCGATCTGGATTGCCGAAAAGTGCGCGAACAGATCCTCCCCGCCATCGTCCGGGGTTATGAATCCATAACCCTTGGCGTCGTTAAACCATTTCACCGTCCCTGTAGCCATGCAAAAATCCTCTTCTCCGCGTTTCCCCATCTGATGTAGGGTGTCGCGGTGCATCCGGCCAGCAGCGCCGGTTCCTCCCCCGGGACCCCTATCCCTGCGGCCGACCGTGAATACGTCGCGGTCGTGCCTTGACTCCTGCGATGTTTCTCCGCCATCGTCAGATGTGGGATTGTTTGGTCAAATCTGATGTGTCGTCAAGAGCCGCCAAATGTGCAGGTCCTGACGCCGGGCCCCCGTCTGGCCCGCCGTGGTGCATAACGGCGCCCGAACCGGGGCCGCAGCCGGCCGGCAGCCGTGGCTGCGCAAGATCGAGGCCGGGAATCGCCCGAAAACCGGGCGTAACACCTGCGGCCAACGGCGGATCGCGAAGCCGCCGGGCGGGCCACTATTCCGGCTGCCGGGTCCCGAATTCACGGTCGGGGAACCGCCGAACGGGCCACCAATTCACTTATCATGTATCCCGTAGCGACCCGCGCCCTGGCGTGCTACGTTTTGCTTCGCGGGGTGCCTTTTTTTGTGAGTCATGAGCGAACGGTTCGAAGAGGGCACTGTCGTAGAGAAGAAGGTGGCGGAAACCAAACCGCCGCCGATGTTC
>Ga0209698_10001126_pt1 | contig 30800 bp, 36 predicted proteins | sample LitLauG_LLR_2012_FD_187203 | JGI IMG/M metagenome (GOLD analysis project Ga0209698, IMG submission 187203) | Freshwater sediment microbial communities from Pennsylvania, USA - Little Laurel Run_MetaG_LLR_2012 (SPAdes) (version 2) | ecosystem: Environmental > Aquatic > Freshwater > Creek >... | reverse complement strand
TTCGCCGCACATGTTGGCGGGCGTGCGCGAACGATCTATGTGGGAGCCGAGGAACCTGCGAACGTGTCGGCTTTTCGGAATCTCATCTGGGAAAAGCTGGCGAGGTGTTGCCTGAACTCCTCGACCCTTAGTGCATCGCGAGAACTTTTGCATCGTAAACAATGTTTCCGTCCACTATTGTCAGCACCGATTCTGTCTGCGGCAGGTCGCCAGCAGGAACCTTGAAAATATCCTGCGACAGAACGGCAAGGTCAGCCAATTTGCCCGGTTCCAAACTGCCTTTGTCTTTCTCGGCAAACTCGGCATAGGCTGAAGTGAGCGTGTAGGCAATTATCGCCTGCTCCCGCGTAATCGATTCCTTCGGGTTCCCCGGATGGCTCGCAGCGAGCATGATGTTGAGGAATGGGTTCAGAGGGCCGTCAGAACCCAGTGCCACGGGAATCCCTGCCTCCAGAAGCGACCGAACTGGTAATAGCATTTGCGACCGTTTATCGCCGAACCTCTTCACAAAGAGTTCCCCCAAGGTGAAGTGGGTGGGGTTCTGCACGACGATGACTCCCAGCCGTTTTGCGCGTGGAACGAGGTCGGGCATAAGCCCGTCACCGTGCTCCAGCCGAACTCTTCGCTGCGCCCATACCTTCTCGCCACCTGTTGCCTCCATCGCGTTCAGGAAAGTCTCAACGGTGCGGTCGCCGACGACATGAACCATCAACTGATCGTTACGCTGCAACGACTCGCGCAGCATGTCTTCCATTTCCTTTTCCGAGAAATTCAGTTCGCCGGAAGTGCTCGGTCGGTCGGCATAAGGCTGCCTCATGGCAGCCGAATGCTCGATGGGTGTGCCGTCGAGAACCCATTTCGTTCCGGTCACAGTCACCAAGGGCGACGGGTGCAGGTTGGAGGCACGTCCTTCGCTGGTGGCTCTGCCATGCTCATCCGTCAGTCCGAACCAGATGACCCGCACACGTATCGGCGGCGGGACTCTTTCGAACAGGGCAGCGCAGCGCTGTGCGGAAATGGTGCTTGCCATATCCTGCAACGTCGTGATCCCTAATCGTGCCGAGCCGTCAAAGAAGCTGCGTAACTGAGAAACGGCTTCATCGTCGCTGACCAATCCGACATAGGGGCGGATGACTCGAGACTGGGCATATTCGAACACCATACCCGTCAGCTTGCCATCAGCGTGATTCCTTACAAACATGCCGCCCTCTGGGTCTGGTTCATCCTCGCGAATGCCGAACTTCTGCATCGCTGCGGTGTTTAGGAGAGACGCGTGCCCCGTCCAATCCGAGAGCACCACTAAATCGTCAGGGGCTAGCGCATCTAGCGCGGCTCTCGCGGCATGTGGATCGTCTAGGATCGTCGTCCCAAATACGCCTTCAATCCAAGTTCCTTTTGCAACCTTCGGTGCGGCAGCGCTGAGCGCATCTGTCATTTCCTGCCACGTGGGATCGTTGCTCTTCAGCGGCAGGTCGTAGTGGCTGGGTTCGACGCCCAAGTGCATGTGAGCATCGTTGATGCCCGGAATGACCGTGCGCCCTCCCAAATCTATGCGCCTCGTCTCCCTGCCTGCCAGCGCGACAACCGCCTTCGAAGTTCCCACGGCAACGATCCGGTCGCCTTGAATAGCCAGCGCCTCGACATACGGCTGGCTTGCGTTGCTCGTGAAAACCTTGCCGTTGAAAAGGATCAGGTCGGTGCTTGGCGTCTGGGCAAGAACGACAGGATGCAAGGCATTGAGGGCAAGGATTCCCGAGGCAAGAATGAAACGAGCGGTTCGCATCGCGCATCTCCAGTGCGCAAGATATTACCAAGCGGAAAGTGCGTTGGCGAGTGGGCAAGGCAGAGCCTATCTTGTAGTCGAAAGCTCCATGTACTCATCCGCACCCACGATCCTCAGCACGAGCCACACCGGAAAGCGTCCCACGTGATTCTAGCTGTGCCATTCGCCTTGAGCGGCGGCGTGTTCCTTCTCAAGCTCTTGGGCTACAACTTCTCGGTTGCGGTGTGGGTAGGGTTCATTGCCCTGTTCGGAACAGCAGTACAGACTGGCGTTGTGATGGTGATCTATCTGGAGGAGGCAGTGGCTCGAAAAAGAGCCGCCGAACGAACGCTAACCGTTGCAGGCTTGCGCGAGGCAGTAATCGAGGGAGCACTTTTGCGTTTGAGACCCAAAGTGATGACTGTGTCCACCATCGTGGCGGGTCTCCTCCCAATCATGTGGTCAGCCCGAACTGGTGCAGAGGTCATGAAGCCACTCGCTACACTCGTGCTGGGCGGAATGGTGAGTTCTCTCGTGCATGTGCTCATCGTCACCCCTGTCATCTTCACTTGGCTGCGGGAGCGGGAGCTAAGGCGAGGAGTGTGAGCCTGCACTGCGGGCTGCTAAGCCCGTTTAGCTATACTGTTGGCGAATGGACGTTGAACGCATTATTGACGACATCGAGCAGCTACAGGAAATGTTCGAAGCGCCGGACATTAGACCACTGAGCGCAAGCGACATCTCGGCTGCAAATCGAAGGCACGACGAGATGAATGCGCATAGCCCGTGGTTTCGGCTCTGGCAACACTATGGCATTTGTTTCCGAACTGAGCCTCCGGTACTCCGACTGCCCTAAATCGAGATTTAAACGTTCGCAGGAATTTCGAACACGAATCGGGGAGACCTATTCGCGCATCGAACTTGAGTGTTTTTCGGAGGAGATCAAAATGGAGAGCACAATCTCGACCAAAGACCTGAAGTCGAAACTCGACAAGAAGCAAGGAATCACCGTAGTCGAGACGCTTGCACCGGAACGCTACCGAGAGGCGCACATACCCGGAGCGTTGAACATTCCGCCTGAACGGATCAAGGAACTCGCTCCGCAGTTGCTGCCCAACAGAGACGCTGAGATCATCACATACTGTACGAACACGCATTGACACGCGAGCGAATACGCCGCCCGTGAATTGGCGGCGATGGGTTACACGAACGTGGCGCACTACCCCGAAGGCAAACAGGGTTGGATGGAGGCGGGGCTTCCGGTGGAGAAGGCTGCATAGTCTAATCGCAGCGAGGGACTCACAGCATGAAAGCTGCTTGGTACGAGAAGCAGGGCGCTGCGCGGGATGTGCTGATCATCGGCAAAATGGACGACCCACAGCCGAGTGCAGGTGAGGTTCGGATTCGTCTTGCTTTCTCAGGCGTGAATCCCGGCGATGTGAAGAAGCGCGAGGACGCGTTTGGCATCGGGATGGCTTATCCACGTGTCATTCGCGACAGTTCGGGTGAGCCACAAGCCTGATCGTGGATGGACACCAAAGGCCTACAAGGAGCGTGAGATTCCCATTCCCGCAAGACTGGTGAAGAGTCTGAAGGCGCGGAAGGCAAAGTCGGACAAGACTTGCAGCCTTGTATTCCCAACTGCCGGGTGCAATCCGAAACTCGATTTCCTCGACTGCTTAAAAGCCGTCGCCGAGCGCGCGAAGCTCGACGAGGACAACTTCTGGCTGCACAAGTTCCGTGCGACGTTCGCGACGCGATGTCTTTGGGCCGGGGTTGATCTGCGAACCGTGCAACAGTGGCTGGGTCACTCTGACATGGAGAGCACAATGCGGTACTTGAAACCGTCGCGCAGCCAGCAGGTGCGAGAGAAGGTGAACGAGATCTTCGCGTAGTTCGAGTCGATGAGTGAAACAGAGATGTCGCAACAGCCACTGGAATCGGTGTTCTGCACGTGATGCCCGACCCTCCGAGCAGCGCAGCGCTCGTTCCCACACGAAAGGCCGAAGAGCAGTCTGGCTGAGAGGGCATGGGTAAGGTCGTTACCCAGAGCCGGATTGCGCGGAAATGGCAAGGTGGATATGCACTTCGGGCACCTGCGCTCGGAAAGAGTTGGCTGATAGGCTGCCTGGTATGCGGATTATCGCTAGTGACGCGAAAGCGCCTGAAACACAGGCCAGTGAACCAGCCCCGACTTCGGAGAAAGTGGCGGCGCTCGTGGAGTTGTTGCGCAACCGTTCTTATGTGGAGATCCGGCAGCGGATGTATGACAGTTCTCCCGGGAGTCCGTGGTGGACGGCGTGCCGGGCAGAGCTTGATCTGCGCAATGGACAGCAGTTCGGTGAATCGGCGCTGGCCATGTCGAGGACCACGGACAAAATGAGGGCTTCGCTGCAGCACTTTGAGCAATTGGCGGATACTCTGCAACAGTCCACGAAAGACGTGGCCGACCTGCTGCGTGGGACGCAAGAGGCGGGTCGCCGGCTGGAGATTGCGGTCTATGTGACGATCGGGATAACCCTCGTGCAATTCTTCAATCTGATCTTCGAAATCTTCCGCAAGCATCGATAAGCGCGGTGTCGGCAACACACTCCCAAACTGGTTAATGAGTGATATGGGGATGTTTCGCCAATTGGAAACTGTGGGAAACTGGAGCCATGCCTTCACCATTCTTACGTGTAACGAGCGGACGGCCGCCGGAGTTTTATTGTTCGCTCTGCAAGATAAAATTCGAGACAAAATTCCCTGAGAAGGCTGCGCTCCTGAAGGAGTGGGACGAACATCTACAAAGCGCCCACCCGCGTCAGTGGGAGCGGGAACTGAAGAAAAGAGCTAGACGCCGTGCCAAGAGTCAATGAGCGTTATGGCGATTTTTCGCCAACTATGAGAGCGCAGGGACTACATCAAAACGCGACGCGATGGGGAGCGCCATTACCCGCAAAGGTGCTTATTCGGCGGCTTCGGCCATCGACGCAGCGGATGCGACTGTGACTGTAGTCCGATATGTACAAGTTTCCGTTGTCATCCACTGCTAGGCCGTCCGCGTTCACCATCGCATTTGTTGCGAGTTCTCCGTCGCCGCTGAACCCGCAGACTCCTGTTCCGGCATACGTGGTGATGATGCCCTCCGCATCGATTCGGCGCACCCGGCATCCTTCCGAAAAAAAGACGGTGCCATGCGAGTCCACAGCCAGTGCTCTAGGATTGTTTAGCAGCGCCACTTTGGCTGGCTGCGCGGCTCCTGTTGAGTCGCACTTGGTCCCGCCCGCAATGGTGGATACAGTTCCACTTTCTGCGTCGATTCTCCGCAAGCGGCAGTTCTCAGTATCGGCGACAAAAATATTTCCCTGTTTATCAATCGCCAGTCCCTGCGGCCAGTTGAATGTCGCATTCTTGGTGGGGCCGCCATCTCCTGAAAAGCCGGGACTGTAATAGGACCCGCCGAGCCTCACCAGTTCATTAGTTTCTGGGGTCCAACGCAACAGAGCATGTCGATCAGTCAGTACAATCGTTCCGTTGCGTGGATCAGCCGCCATGGCATGGATTTGGGGAAATTTCTCCAACAAGCCTGCTCGCTTTACTGAGGCCGAATGTGTGTCTTGGTTGATCTGAGCCAGCTTGCCTCCAACGTCCCCAACAAAGACGTCCCCGTTATACGACACCGCTAGCGCAAATGGACTCCCCAGAACCTTTTTGTCATCCGTGTACGGCTGTGTCGTTGGGGCTAGAACTAGCTTCGCTGTTTGTCGAACTGTATCCAAGCTCCAGATTCCCGTTCCAGCAGTCTCCATAACGTATATTTGGCCGCTTGAATAAGCCATTTCACTCGGGCCGTTGAAAATCGTTGAAAGAGCGGGCTGTTCTTCGCCTACAGGTAACACTCCCTTTGCTCTAGGTGTCCCGGAAGTCTGAGTGAGGCTCGAAGTCAGAAAGCTAACTAGCATCGCGATGAGTAGTAGTGCCGTAGCGATAACAGCATTGCTCCCTCTGCCAGCCGTGAACGCCATTGTAGTCCCTCAACTGGCGAGAACAGGCCATAGCGCTCAAGTCACCTCGCCAAAAGGGAACATGAGTGAAATCGGGATGTTCCGTCAGTTATCAAGAAATAACCGCTGTCCCAACCATTTCCAGGCAAAATCGAGTCGTACTTTGCCACAGAATCCGAAGCGCGCCCCAAAGCTTCATTTACCGAACGTCCGTCGGTTTCCGGACAAGCTCTATGTCTAGCGATTTCTGCTCTCCCGATGCGAGGTGTATCGATGGGGACTGGTCGGATGGATCGGTGTAGATCCAGCCCTTGTAGCCGGGTGCGGTAACAACGACTATGAAATCGGATGTCGTCGGGAGATTGATCCGAAACTCTCCGGTGTATTCCCCTGTGCTGCCCGTAGCACCTCCGTCCGTTGAAATATAGGCCACTCGAATTCTGTGCACGGGTTCGGCGGTGAGACTGTCTCTCACCGTACCGATCAACATACCTGCTTTCGGGGCCAACTTTATGGTTATGTTCGCGCCTGGGTCCTGATTCGCGAGAACAACCTTTTGACCGGAACCCTGGTTCTGCATAGAGTAGCCGTCTTCCTCCTTCGTGGCGAAGACATAGAAAGTACCCATCGATAGGTGCTGAGTCTCGAATTGCCCAGCCTCATCGGTTAACACGCTGCATTCGGTCTTGGATGACCCCGCCAACGAAACACATACTCTCGCATGGGTAACCGGCTGGCCGTCTTCATTCAGCACGATTCCGTTTATCCGCCCGAGGGAAAGAGCTTGTCGGCCAGACTGGGCGTAGCACAGGAGCGTTGCCAAAAACAGGAGGATCGCAGCAATCGAGATCGAACGCATAGGCGGACCTCCAATTAACGTCCTTCATTTTCGCTTCTTACCGTAAGAAAGTCACGTAGTTTGTCCGACTTGGTCTGCGTCTCCATTGAGTCGAAAAGACACAGGGGGCGAATCTCGGACCGCATGGTTTACGAAACCAGGCCATGTCACAAGGTTGCGCTTTTGCTTCGCCTTTTTCGGCGCTCGATGAGCGCTATCGCGATTTATCGCCAGTCATCGGTTTAGAATCGTTGGCGTTTTCTAAGCCCGCCACGGCACGGCATCAGAGAAAATACTGCGCGTGATCGGCAACACGCGGTTACGGAGTTAGCTTGAACACAGTGCCGTAGGGGTTTGCCCCACCACCGCTCGTTGTGCCGTATAGGTTGCCCTGCGTGTCGCGGACGAGGCCGCCGTTAGGCACACTGGCTATCTTTTTCACCCGGTGGATCACGCATTTCTGCGCGCCGGTTTTCATGCTCACGGCCGGCTTGGGCGCATATTTATGGATGACCCGCGGGCATCACTCGAAAGGCGAGCTGTCACGGCTGCTTTTACCGTGCTCTCTTTTCTCAATGTCACAAAATACCCGCCTTCACTCGACTTTTTGCTGATGACACTCGGTCCGGCAATGGTCGTCATGGCATGGCTCGAAAACTTTCACTTTCATTTCACCAATCCGCTGATTGTTTTCGGCCGTGTGCCTTTCTTCTACTACGGAGCGCACTTGCTTTCGGCTCATCTGATTGCGATTGGGATGAACTTCGTGCGGTACGGCGCACAATCATTCCTGCTGATTGCGCCGCCCTCGATGGGAGGCCCGAGCAAACTTTTTCCCGTTGACTACGGGTTCCCGCTTTGGACGGTGTATGCGGTCTGGGTTGTGGTACTACTGCTTCTCTATCCAGCATGCCTTTGGTTTGCGCGACTCAAACAGCGTCGGCATGATTGGTGGCTAACCTACTTGTGATTTCTTGTGGAGAGACGGCGGTTCGATATCACATTTTGCCTGTACGAAGAAGGAACCGGAACGCTGAAGCTGCTCCGCCAAGTTGTTCAGGATCCCTTTAGCCATGGCCGCCGATTACGCAAGGCTAATCGCCCAGCTTCGAAGCTTTTACGATTTCACTGCGAAGGCTGTGCTTCTTTGTCGGGGCAGGCGGCGGGCAACTCCTCGATCCTACCGTCAAACCAAAGAAGCTGATAGCAATCGACCATGACAGCGATGCCCTTGGCAAATTGGAGAGGCGTGTTGCAGCTAAAGGGATGCAAGATTTCGTGGATGTTGTTTCCGCGAAGTTCGAAGAGGTCGCCTTGTCTGGCAAAGTGGTGTATTTCGAATTCTGCCTGCACGAGATGGCTGACCCCATGAAAGCTCTCGCGCATGCTCGCACGCTGGCCCCCGACATAGTCGTGCTCGATCACTCCCCGGGTTCGGCTTGGGCCTTCCACGCCGCTGAAGAAGAGAAAGTTCGCCGCAGCTCAGAAGCCATGGAGCGATTCGGCATTCACCGCCGAGAAAACTTCCCGCACAGAACAGACTTTCCGCGATTATGCCGAATTTCTGGTGGTGTCCTAATTTGATTTTGCGAAAGCGGGACTGTAACGTGGGCGAAAGGGGCAACCGCCATGGCCATCGAAATCAAGGTCCTGCACCGCGGCGATGACAGCATTCTTATGAACGTCGCCGTCGAGGTGTTCGATAAACCAATCGACCCGGAACTAACCAGGGAGTTCCTTGAAGATCCTCGACATCATATAGCTGTTGCCATCGACGATGGGTTAGTCGTCGGATTCGCGTCCGGGGTCCACTATATCCATCCCGACAAGCTGCCAGAACTGTGGATCAATGAAGTGGCTGTCGCGCCGACGCATCGTCGTCGTGGGCTGGGCAAAGCTGTTTTGAGGGCATTGTTCGCAGAGGGACACACGCACCGCTGCGGTGTCGCATGGGTCTTGACTGATCGAAGCAATGCCGCCGCTATGGCCCTCTATTCTTCGGTCGGTGGGACTGAAGGAGCTGATGACACTGGGCCCAGCGACGCCACGCTGGGATACTCGTTCGCCCTCACGGAACACGTGTAAGGATAGACCGTCGAATTAGGACACGACCGAATTTCTTGCCAAGGTGAGCACTCAGGGACCTGTGACAATCGAGCGCGCACGGGAATTCGCGGGGGCCACTGCAATCACCATTCCCATGGATTGTCACCTCGCCCTGCTCTAACAGCTTCCGGAAACGGTTGCAGTGGGCTCCTCAGCTGCAACGCGGAAAGGTTATCGAGTTTTGCCCGCAGACAAAGAAATCCGCCTAGCAGTTTGCCGAAACCATTTTGGGTTCTGGCCTATGAGCATCATTAATCGTAAATCGTAAAAGGAATATATGTTCCCGCAGTTTTGCTTTGGGGCTGTACTTTCACGAGGGCAATCGCACCATTAATGCCTGCCGCGTGCGGGACAATCTGTATTCCCAAAACCCACGAGGTTTGACGTGTTACCAATCATCATCAATGCGCGCCAAGGAGACAGGAGTTCACGTCGTCCATCATGCCGGAGCGATCAAGTATGTCGGCAAGACGGGAAAGCCCGAGCATGCCATACGGAATGCGGTTGCGTCCGGAATTCCAGGAGACCGCTCCGAGCGGCAAGCACATATACCCAAAGCTTGGGTCGAAGGACGCGCCACTTCTTTGTGCGATCTGGCCGGCGTATCCTGGGCGGCGGCGCTTGATCGCACTGACCTCTACGATGAGATTTCCAGCCGCAGCGACTGCCAGGATCTCCGAGCGAGGTAATTCAACTGCGGCGGAGTCCGGATCAACGGCGTCTCCTATCCCCACGATCCTAGTGCAATCGCTCAGATCCCGTTCCGCCTGACATCATGGTGATCCGTCAGGCCTCGGCGCAAAGCGGTGTGCCTTCATGCCGAAATGTGAGTACGAAATCAGAGCTAGCTCTCCGACTGGCGGAACGCATCGTCCGAGAATTGTTGGCCAATCATGCCGCCCCACTGTTTGGTACGATGTCATCCGAACCTATAAAGAGGCGTTGGCACGAGTCGGTTTTGTGGAGAGAGGACACGCTTGGCCTGGTCGAAATGGCGAACAACTTTCGCTCTGGACTAAGGAAGCCCAGGCACTTCCCTCCTTGGATTGGGTCGGACACTGCGGCCACAGATGTCGGATGCGCTGATGAACGATGATTCTTGCAGTCGCTCTACAATACTCCCGTATGAAAAAGTCCACGACTATTCCCGAGGATCTGTCCGGAGTCGCCCGAAAGGCCAAGGAACGCTGTCGATTGGCGTCCCGTTGTTCTGGGTATGATTTCGAGTCTGAGAGATGCCGATGCCCAAGCGAAAGATGACGTTAGACCCGGAGTTGGCAGCGGAAGCCAAGAGCCTTGTCGCATTGGCATTCCGCAACGGCCCCATCGAAGATATTCACGCGGGAAAAGAATGCCCCACCTGCGCTGGAAAATCCGAATACTCGCACATAACGCAAGCCGAGATGAAGAACATCATGAAGCAGGCCGTGGACACGGTCTACAAGTTGCTCTGGCTGAAACAGAACGATCCCGAGAAGTACGAGGCGATGCTTGATTTCGGGAACCGATACACGCGGCCTTGGGATGAGCCGAAAACGAACGTTGGCCCGTCTGGAGGTCTGCTGATCTATCGGTAGAAGTGGCGCCAGATTCAAAGTCGCACAGGTGAGGCCGAGAATAATGAAGCTCACTCAGATTGCAGCAAAGCTCCGCAAGACTGCGGCCGATATGGAAGCACTGGCAGCCAAAGAGGGTGACTTGGACTTTGCCGATGAAATCGTTTTGCCTTTCGTCGCCAACTGCCTAACTGACGACAATCTTCTGAGGTCCCCCGAGCAGCGTCGTGCTTGATCGCCCGTCGGCTCCGGATTCGTTTCGTATCAGCGACGCACCACGGTGAGGTCTCGGAACTTCGCGAGAGGCATAGAAGACGCTCTAGGGTGGTTTTAGGACCTACTCAATCATGTTCTGCCGAGCAAAAACATTGATGAAGAGAGAAGACTTCCAGCCAAGGTATCCTGCCGGTATTAGTACTGCTACGCGACAGTCCCCCCAAGCAGGCCCGTGACCTTAGAAATCGCCGACCGGGCTGGGTGATGAAGGCTCCCTCGACGTGCAGGTCCCGGCGGCGTTACCCGCCTTTGGAAACACCGGGGAACGTCTGTTCCCAGTTTCCCCAGAACTTATGGGGTCAGCAAGAAACCGTGCCACACAGAGCTGGCGTCAAGGCAGAATCCTGCGATGGCCCCCTTCGAGTTGATTCCGAATGGGAAAGTTCCTTGATAGCCCGGACAGTCGATTTTGGTAATCGTGCCACTAGGATGCGGGAACCTCGGTGCCCGCTGTCGTCCCGTCGCTCCACACTCCCCGTTGGGAACTCAAAGAGGGCATTCTGTCCTGAAACTGCCATATTCTCCGGTACGCCTCGCATCTGAGGATCAGCGCGTCATGCTTCCCGGAGTCGACGATCGCCCCCTCGTCTACTACGAGAATTCTGTCCGCCCACAGGATTGTCGCCGGGCGGTGCGAAATTACCACGAGCGTCCGGGCCTGGCGAAAGAGTTCCAATCCCTGAAGCAATCCAGCGGCCGCAGGTCCGTCGAGGGCGCTCGTGATCTCGTCGACAATCAGAATCCTTGGCTGTTGCAAAAGAGTCCGTGCCAATGCCAGTCTCTTCTTCTCTCCGCCGGAAAGCCGGCCGCCGAGTGGCCCTAATGGTTCGTCGAGCCCCCTCGGTAGGGTTTGAAGCACTCGGTCCAGCTGCGTGAGACCGGCGACTGTCTCTAACTCTTTGCCAGTCGCTCTCGGATTCCCGTACAGAAGGTTTTCTCTGATCGTTTCGTCAAAAAGAACCGGATCCTGTGGAACCAGGGTCAGGGTGGCGCGAAGGCTCCGGCGCCCAACCTGCCGAATATCCTGCCCTCCCACTAGAATCGAACCCGCATTGGGTTCGTACAATCGAGTCGCCAAAAGACCAATCGTGCTCTTCCCGGAGCCATTCAGGCCCACAACGGCCACGCTCTCGCCAGCTTCAATACGAAAGCTCATATCCCGCAAAACCGGCCGGTCTTCGTTGTAGCAAAACCATACTGAACGGAACTCCAATTCCGGCTTGATGTCACACCGAAGCGGTGTCTGGGACTCTCGTTCCGCAATTTGTGGATCGCCGTCCGTAATTTCGAGAATGCGACGGATGCTGGCGCCGACGCGCTGCAGCCGCGACTGAAGGTCAATGGCAATGCTGACAGGCGCGAACAGGCGGAAGACGTAGCCGTAGAAAGCGACGAGTCCACCAACGGTCAAAGCGCTCCGAGTAACCTCGTAGCCTCCGTAGCCAAGAATCATCCCCATGCCAAGAACGATTACCGAAATGGAAGCTCCACCAAAAGACATTTCGGTCGCTCGCTGCCTGATCTGGAATTTTGCACCTTCGGCTGCAAGGCGAGCAAACTTTCTGCCCTGTGTGCCGGTGCGATTCAGCAGTTGCAACTGCAGCATGCCTGCCAAGTGTTCTTGCAAAAACGCAGCGATCTTGCCTGACTGTTTCTGCACGCCGTCTGCCGCCTCTTTGAGCCTGCTCGTGTATTGGCGTTGTAATGCGTAGAAGATCGGGAGCAGTGGAACAATCACCAGAGTCAAATGCCAATTCAGGATTCCCATGGTCACAAGGACCATGACGCCCATGATCACCATTTGAATGGCTAGGGGAAGGATATCTCCGCTCAACTCCGCCACGCGGTCAACGTCTTGCTCGATCCGATAGAGGGTTTCTCCCACCTGAGAGTTCCCGTGATATCGGGCCGGCAGAGTTTGGATTCGCCGCAGCAGAGACACGCGGATCCGAAAGACCATTTTTTGAGTGACAACGCAGCTGATGAACGAGGATAGGTAGCTCACGATCACGCTTGCCAAATACACCACGCAGAAGACCAGGGTGCCAAACAGGACGAGACGGAGTTCCCGTTTCGGAAGAGCAACATCGATCAACCACCTTACGACCAAGGGATCGAGGAGAGAAAGGCCACTGCCTGCGATCATGACGACGAGATTTGCGATAAGCAGCGACAACACAGGGCGCGCCTGTTGGACAAGCCACCTCACCTCAGAAGACATGGATTTCCCTCTTTGTCCTGCGCATTCACTCCTAGCGCTATCTGGAAGAAACTGAACAAATATTTTTTCAGTGCTGCAATTTCGACACTGCGGCGGACGCAGGTGCCCCTCTGCCCCGGAGCCTTCGTCCACGTAACCTGTTGTATTTCAACGGCCAAGGAGAAACGGCCTGTCGAATACAGGTGTACGAGGCAGCGGCTCGCCCCGCCGCTGCCGCAACCGTCCTGCAAGAATTTCTGCACACATTCGAGAAACTGTGCAGCGCGCGGGCGCCAGTGTGAATAGGGGGACCAATCTCTCAACTCTTAGAGCTGGAAGTTCGGCGAGACGAATCTGAATCGGCGCAAGAACTTAGAGTTGCTGATCAAAGCTTCCGCCTGCTTGATATAAAGTTCGCTACGACATCCCGCCTGCACGAATTCCTGCAGCAAAAATGTTTCTTTGCCGATATTCACGTGAAGAGGCATATTCTCCCCGATGCGCGGCCCGACCGACATCGAGGTCCACCAAAGGGAGAGCTATGGAGCATCCGCTCATTACTACCGAAGACATCGTGATTGCGCCGAGCGTCCGGGAGACCGCTTCCGAGGACGGAGGCGTCCTATTGGACATTGAGCAGGGGATTTGCTTCAGTCTCAATCCCGTCGGATTGAAGATTTGGGAACTGCTGAAGCAGCGATATTCCGTTGATCAGATCGCAGACTCGCTGGCTCAGGATTTCGCGGTTCCCCGATCCCAGCTTCTTTCAGATGTGGCTGAATTCCTTCAATCGCTCGAAGCGAAGCGCTTGATTCACCGGTCCGGCCACACGGTGGCCACGCGATCGTGGTTGACCAGGATCTTCCCGTGGGCAAAACAACACGCGTAACCCATCAAAATATGCCCGTTGGCTGTCTTACGCTGGTGTTCTTTCGATGATCAGAGGAGGCCACACGTGAATGATCCGACCAATAACGGTCGCGGCGCGCGGCATCTTGAAAATCATCACCGGCCGGCGCGAAGTCGGATAAGGCACAATGAATAGGGTGTCACGTACAACGTTGCACCAGGAGCAACTATAGCCGTCTTCGTGCCATACAAAGTAGATCGGCCGTTCTTGAATGGTTTTCCAGTCGCGCATTTCGACCGTGTTATGCGATTTGTCGATCACAACCACGGAACCGCCGGGGACGAGATCGTCCATGGTGTCGTCATCCAAGCCGATGATGCCCAGTCGAAACTGACCTGCATCCAAGCGCTGGCGCACAATTGCGGGCACTCCCAGTTCTTCCGCACGCTCGGTTACCAATCGCGTCTTATCGAAGCTGATGTTGCTCTGAAATGTGAGGGAAAACGGTCGGTCCGTGTCAGCGAAGGACCACTGTTTTGTAGTCTCGTCGGAGCGCAACGGACCCTGCGGCAGATCCTGGGAGTCTTCCAGTCTCACCCCGAAGGCCTGCAGGATCGCGGGATAGGTTACCTTGTAGCATTTGCTAAGACTCTGAGCCTCAAAAATGTCCGGTGCGGCCTTGTCATCTTCCATGTCGGCGAGTCGCCCACGTCGAATGCGATAGCGCTCGTCATTGGCGCTGCGTGCGATCTCGCTGGTCAGGCGCTCGACCGCCATGCGCGTGAGGTGAAGTTCTTCCCGAAGTCCTCGAAGCCATTCCCCTGGGCTCGTCATGACTACTACTCCGGCCATAGAGCAGACTTGATGTTTGAAGTCTGCCCTGGCTAGTCGATAAAACTGCGTTCCTCGGGAAGTGTCGCAGAAGGCCCCCTCGTGATGCCGCTTGGCATCAGCCCATCTGTGCGTCCTGTCAGATTAAGTCCAACTCCACTGCGGACTTGTTTTGACCGCAATGTCCTTTCGCCTACTTTACTCGCGCAACACGACGGCTAGCAGAAAGTTTTCTCTCGTTCTGGTTCCCCACAATGAACACACTACGGAGAACAATACTGTCAGTAGGTATAAGAACCCCATTTTCGCCCGAGTATAACGGCAGGACCGCCTAGGTCAACAAGAATCTTGGTCTTGTTCTGAAAGCAGAACAAGGCAGGAGAGTAATAGGGACTACTGGTCCGATGCACTTGGGGATCGCAAGTAGTGTTAAACGCACCTTTGTTTCGAGTAACTACTCAAATGTTATGACGTGAGCTTAGACTTGGCTCGCGAAAACATGAAGTTGCGTTCCTGCACGATTTCGTGCAGGCGAGGGCAGACTCAACGCGTCGCAGCACTCACCCCAATCGCGGATCCATGGCAGCTAGCCAGCATGAAGTTGCACCGCCTCCTCCTTCAACTTCTTTCCGCTCATCGCGTTCCGAACTCGGGCCACAAACCAAGTGCGTCGAGCCGAGATCGTTTGATCGAAGGACAAGCTGCACGATTTCATGCATGAACAAAAAGTTTTCAAAACGGGTTGGCTGTGGATGTACGGTGCACGCATCGCTTAACCCTAGATGTGGGGCTAGATCCCAGTTCCAAACTGCCGCTTCAGTCGACCAGCACGTTCTGGAAGGTAGCATATGCCTCCTGCAGTAGTCGCGCCCCCGCCAACCCCGGTGGAACCCATTACTGAAACTCTGCACGGGGTGGAGGTCACAGATCCCTATCGCTGGCTAGAAGATCAGAACTCGCCGCGAACACGCGCATGGCTCGAAGAGCAGACAGCGTACACGCGCGCATATCTGGGTGCGATTCCGGGACGAGAGCAAATCAGGGAACGGGTTAGAGAACTCATGTCATTCAAGGAGGTTATCTCCGAACCTTGGAACGTAGGCGACCGGTATTTCTTTCTCAAGCGTCAGGAAGACCGAGAGCAGCCTGTTATCGTGATGCGAAACGGGTTATTCGGAGCAGAGACAGTTTTAGTCGACCCAGCATTGCGCGCAACCGGGACTTCGACTGCCGTTTCTATTGTCGCGATTTCTCATGACGCTCGGTTCCTATCCTATTCTGTGCGACAAGGCGGCACCGATCACTCGGCTGTAGAGATCTTTGACATTGAGCGGAACACCGTACTCCCGGACTGCCTGCCAGACGGCTTCTGCACAGGGTTTGTTTTTGTGCCCGATGGCACAGGGTTCTATTACTCTCATCGCGACCTGCGCGATCCACGGCCCAACTACAAAGCCGCTTTCCGGCATAGCTTCGGCAGCGACCGATCGCAAGACGTCGAAGCGGTTTTCGCGGGTGAAGGACCGAATCTCTTTCTCGGAATTCTTGATTCGCTCGAATCCAATCTCTTGGCTTATGCGGTGTTCTGTACCGGCAAGCGCCCGACCACCTCAATCTACTTGCACAGCCTGGAGCCGGGAGCGGCTCCCAGGCTTTTGTTACGCGATGTCGAAGGCTGCTTTGCGCCGTTCTTCGCACAAGGCCAACTGTTCGCCTACACCGACTGCGCCGCTCCGAACTTTCGAATCGTTGGTATTGACCTCGACGATCCAGATCCTACGCGTTGGCGCGACATTGTCCCCCAGTCTGATCGCCGCATCCAGCAGTTCACGGTTGCTGGTGACCGAATCTTCGTGACTCGCGTCGATCGTTTCTCGACTCAAATCGAAGCATTCGACCTCAAGAATGGCGAGAGAAAGGATGTTCCATTTTCTCCCCACGGGACTATCGACCTTCTAAATCCCACGAATCGAACCGACAGTTTGTTCTACAGCTACACCTCAATCGCTCACCCACCGGTCGTCTATTGCTACCCTACGCGAGAAGAGACTTCCTACCCGTGGCAGGAGATGAATGTCCCGTTCGATCCTTCATTCATCGCTGTCGAAGAAACCAGATATCCATCGAAGGACGGCACTTCAATTCCACTTTTTCTCGCCGCCAGGAGAGACCTATTACATTCGGGACCACTGCCAACCTTCCTGACTGGCTACGGGGGATTTGGGAGTTGTGTCACGCCCCGCTTCACTGCCTTTGCAAGCTTTCTGATCGAACAGGGACTGCTGTTTGCGGTGCCTGCTCTCCGCGGAGGCTCAGAACTCGGTGAACACTGGCACCAAGCGGGCAAGCGCGAGCACCGCCAAAACTCGTTTGACGACTTTATTGCAGCCGCCGAGTGGCTTCAATTGCGCAGCCGATCAGCTAAGGGCCGTATCGCTATCGGCGGCGGTTCTAACGCCGGCCTATTGATAGGCGCCGCGATCACTCAGCGTCCCGATCTCTTCCGCGCTGCTATCTGCCTGGGACCCCTGCTCGACATGATGAGGTATCACCTTTTCGATTTCGCGGCAGGATGGACAGAGGAATATGGATCACCCGAAGATGAGCAGGACTTCTACTTCCTGCTCGGCTACTCGCCCTACCATCGCGTGCAAGACACCGCGGACTACCCCGCGGTCCTGCTCATCTCAGGTGATGCTGACACCCGCTGCAACCCGATGCATGCACGAAAAATGACGGCACGTCTGCAGGCGGCGAATGGTTCGGAACACCCCATCTTGCTCGACTACAAACCGGCGTGGGGACACACGCCGGTACAGCCGCTCTCGGTCAAGATCGAATCGCTGATCGACCGGCTGGCATTCATCTGCCACGAGCTCGGAGTTGCAGTTCAACCCAGGAGGTCGGCGTGACGCTGTTCATACAGGCGATGTGCGCGCTCTTAGCCTACGACGTGATCCGCACATGTTGCCGCTTCGAGACGATTCACACCATGGTCCGGCGGTGGAAAGTCGCGCGCAAGAACGGGGGGGCACAAGACGCACTCGACCGCGTATGCAGCGCCGTCAACTACGCCTGTATCTGGTATCCAAAACAGGTTCTCTGTCTGCAGCGCTCCTTCGTCACGACTTATCTGATGCGTAAACACGGAGTCGATGCGCAGATGGTGCTCGGGGCGCAGAAGATACCGTTCCAGGCGCACGCCTGGGTGGAAGTAAATGGATGCGCGGTGAATGAGCGGTCGGATGTTCAAGCCACATATTCGGTATGGGACCGTTGTTGAAAGGACTGAAATGAGCGTGCAAGCAGGTGTATGGAATTTCGACGGCCGCCGGGCTGACCGAGAACTGCTCGAGAAGTTCAGCACGGTTCTGCGCGAGCACGGGCCGGATGGCGAATCGCTTTACTGCGAAGGGCCGGCCGCGCTGATCTATCGTCCATTTCATACGACGCACGAATCGCGGCGCGAGAAGCAGCCTTATGTTTCGCGGCGGGGTTTTGTAATCACTTGGGACGGGCGGCTCGATAATCGCGGAGAGTTAATCGGGGAATTTCGCGGCGATCTGGATCGCACGGCTACGGACATCTCCATCGTGGCGTCTGCCTTCGACCGCTGGGAGGGTGATTCATTTCGTCGCATCGTGGGCGATTGGGCAGTCACGATCTGGCGTCCGGAAGAGAAGGAGCTGATCTTTGCTTCGGATTTTATGGGAGTCCGGCACATTTTCTACCACCTGCAGTCGGATCAAATCCGTTGGTCGAGCGACATCACTCCTCTCGTGCTGCTTGCGGGCGTCAAGTTCCATGTTGACGATGAATTCGTTGCAGGATATCTCGCGCATAATCCAGACAGGCGTTCGACTCCATATCGCGAAATTCGCGAAGTTCCGCTGGGGCACTTCGTTCGTGTTCGACCGAGCGAAACGAGGACAGAGCGATTCTGGCGGTTTTCCCCGCGAACAAGAATTCGTTACAAAACCGACGGCGACTACGAAGAACACTTCCGTCAGGTTTTTCGACAGTCGGTACGCCGCAGGTTGCGTTCTGACTCGCCGGTGCTCGCCGAACTGAGCGGAGGTCTCGACTCGTCGTCGATCGTCTGCATGGCGGATGACATTCTCGCCAACGAAGGGGCCGATGCCACGCGCCTCGACACGCTCTCCTACTACGACAAAACGGAACCGAAGGGAGACGACTGGATCTATTTTCACAAGATCGAGCAGAAGCGAGGCAGAACCGGCATTCACATCGACAGCAGCAAGATTGCCAAGTCACCGGCGTCGCTGGAGTTTCGCGAATTCTGTCCGTTTCCGGGTGCGCTTAGCCCGAGCAACGAACTCGGGGATGAGCGCGCCTATGCTGTCCGCCAGAGTGGCTGCCGCGTCGTTCTCTCGGGACTAGGGGGCGACGAGTTTATGGGAGGTATTCCCGACCCGCGGGCGCTGTTGGGCGATCTGATTGTACAGTGCCGTTTTTTCCGCCTTATCGGCCAACTTGCTGCATGGAGCCTGATCAAGCGCCGGCCTTGGATTCATTTGCTCTGGGACTCCGCAACCGACGCCATACCGCCAGCTCTCGGCCAATACCTGGTTAAAGAGACGAGAGTCGAACCCTGGGTTCGGAAAGGCTTCGCAAGGTGCACGAGACTTGGGTTCCGCCAGTTTTTCGTCAATGAGCACTTTGGGCTCTGGCTGCCGACGCGGCGCTCCGTCATTGGAGGTGTTCAAGCGATGGCGAATAATCTGGCGAAAATGACGACGCCAACTCCCATGCTTGAAGAAGCCACATACCCATATCTGGATCAAAATCTGATCGAGTTCGTTCTTGCGACGCCTGCCGATCAATGGCTCCGCCCGGGGGAGCGGCGTTCTGTCATGCGGCGCGCTCTGGCAGGCATCGTACCGGCGGAGATCCTCGCCCGCCGAACCAAGCAGTTTGCCGCGCGCACTCCGGCCGTGATGCTGGGTCAGCATTGGGGCGAAATCCAGGCTGTCTATTGCGCGTCGATCAGTTCAAGGTTCGGGTATGTGGACGATGCCGAATTGCTGAAGATCATGAGCGATGTTCGCGCGGGGAAAACGGTGCCCCTTGTGCGCGTACTCTGGACGATTTCACTGGAATTCTGGTTGCGAGACCTGGCGGCGCGCGGCTTGCTGGAATTGCCGGCAGTGTCTCTGCCGGCCTTCGGGAAGCGGGAAGTACCACTACGCGCCGAGTCGCGACCATAACAAGCTTCCGCCCGTTTACCGCGGACGGAATATTTCAACCAAGGAGAACCACAATGACGTACAGCAAACCAGAAGTGAAGGCTCTCGGTGAGGCCACGGTGGTCATCGAGTTCCATCAGAAGGTCGCGCCCCCTCGGATTGACGCTCAGCTCAAGGTCCTCAATCCAGCGTACGACCTGGATGAGTAGGAAACTTGCCTCCCGGTGGTTGCCGCCGCCGGGAGGCGACTTTCAATCCCAATAATATTACCACCCAACATGACTGCGGAATATCCGAATTAGGCAGATGCACCATGGACTACGTCAAACCGGAAGTGAAGATCCTCGGTGAAGCGACGGCTGTCATCGAGTTCGAGCAGAAGGTTACGCCAATCTACATCGAGGTACTGCACCGGACTCCCAACCCGGCTTACGATCTGGACGAATGACGAGCGGATTTTAGAAGCACGAGAAAGACTCATCTTCATTAGGGGGTTGACGGTGTAACCTGTCCACGGTCTTTTGCATCGACCTTGCGCAGTTCGCGCCATCGCTTATATTGGTCTGCTTTGGCCGGGTCGGCATCTTCTTGATCGCGGAGCCAGAAATTCAGCCAGTCCACATTGCGTTGATAGATTGAGTAACGGTGCTTGGGCTGGTTTTTTTCGTGCCGTTCGTCCTGGTAGATAAACATCTCGACTGGCTTCTTGCGGTCACGCAAAGCGGCAACCAGTTGCGCCTCGTTCGCGCATTCGGCATCGGCGGCGTTGATCAGCAGTGGCGTGTGAATATGGTCGGCATTGAGTGCGGCCGAAACCTTCTGCCAATTTTGAGCCAAGCCGCCATCTGGAGGTCCAAGGTTCTGCCAGTGCAAAAGAGCGTCAGTGCGCTCTTCGTCGGTTGATAGGTAGTACATGATCGGATCATACGCAGGGCCGCTCTCAATCGCGGCTCGAAATGTGTTGGTGTGGCTTATGCCGTAGTTGACGATCGTAGCTCCGTAACTGAGCCCGGTGATTGCGACGCTTGAGCTGTCGACGATTCCCATCCCCGAAAGTTTGGCCACGGCCGCCTGCATGGCCTCTATCGGCGCTTGCCACAACCGCAACGTGCCGTCGAAATCGCCTGGCTTGGGATTATGTGTTCTCCCCAACGCGTTGAAATTCAATACCGCAAAACCGTTGGCGGCAAAAACCTGGATCGGGTATTCGTTCCCGACGCCACCCAGAAGAAACCCGTCGTAGTCGCGATACATCGTGATGACGAGCGGGTAGCGTTTGCCGGGTTCGTAACCTACCGGGAGCACCATATGTCCCCAAAAATGTTCCCCACGCTTATCGGACACATCGATTCGTTTCTCCGTGTTCACCACAAGGTTTTGCAGTTCCGGGTTTACATCGATCAGAGTGTGCATCTGGCCGTTGGAGAGGTCGATGAGGAAGATTTTTGCTGGGGACTCATAGTCCTCGCGGACACACGCCACCAGCCGCTTGGAGTGATCTACGGAAATATCCTTTAAGAAACCGTCTGACTCCACCGCTACGCGGGGCTTGCCACCACTCGGAGAAACAGCCATAATCTTGAACTTGCGAAGAGGGTTTTCTGCGTCGTCATCTGTGTAATAAATTTCCTTGCTGTCGGCGCTCCACCAATACAACTCGGTATACAACGGCCAGGTAGCAACCGTAACCGGTGCCCCACCGTTGGTGGGTTTGACGAGCAACTGGAACACGGTCCATTCTGACTTCGAAGGATTGTCTTCCGTCATCGCGTAAACCAGCTTTTTTCGGTCGGGGGAAACAATGAAGCTGGAAATGTTTAGCTCCTGAATCTCCTTCTTCGTAAAGAACTGGCTGGTTATTTCTCCGCCGGGCGTAACCTGTTCGGCTGAAACTTCAAGTTCGTGCTGCTCCTTAGGCATGGCTTTGTGGGCAGCGCCACTCTGGATTTCCTGAATCCAAGTCTCAATTCCGCCAGGCACCGCCGCCAGGCGATCGATGATCGGTTGTCCAGTGCCTTCAAAACTGCCGTCGTAGAGGATGCCATCCTCGGCCAGCTTCTTCCTGTCAACGGGTGCAGGTATTGCCAACCTCAAGAGCAACCTGTCGCCATCAGGGCTCAGCGAGAAGCTTTGCACGTCATGCTGCGCATGAGTCACCTGCAGGGGTGGTCCACCTTTGCGGTCCCATCTCCAGACCTGCCAGGAGCCGTCGTGCTTCATGGTGCGATAGAGATAACGGCTGTCTGCAGACCAAACCGGGTCTTCCGGTGTCCGCTCGTTAATCTCATCCCAGCGAAGAGGTCCGGCATTTCCAAGACTGATGAGTCTGCTGGCCTTTTCAGTGCCGATTACGAACATGCCGCTGCGGTAGTGATTGGTCTCGTATACTGCCTGATCGAGAACAAAGGCGACCCATTTTCCGTCCGGCGAAATTCGAATGCCCTGAACGTTTCGCAGGGTTAGTAAATCCATGCTTGTAACAGGTCGTGGAGCGCTCTTGGGGACACTCGGAATCTCGACCGGGGCAGGGTCAAAACCGGGATCGATTCCTGCTTGTGTCACGGCGACCGGAGGCAAAACGCCGGAGAACGTACACACAAGAAGGCTTGTTCGCAGACTATTCAATCCCATTTGTACTCTCGCTCGTGACAAATTGAGCTCTAGCTTGTCAAATGCAGGTCTCTTGCAATAGCCCTTGCTAAAACTCCAGCTTGAGGGCCAGTTGAACAGATCGTGGCCCCCCCAACTGATAGAGAGCACTGAAGCCGCCACTCCCGTTGTTGGCGGCATTCAAACTTTGCCCAAGAGTCTGTGGAGACCAACCGAAATAATGAGAGCCAATGCCGCCAATCGGTGGGCCGAAGTTGGGATGATTGAGCACGTTGAACATTTCTGCCCGAAACTGCAACTTGAGTTGTTCGCGGAGGGGAAAGTCGCGATGTACGGCGAAATCCCATTGCCACGCCCCAAAACCGCGCAGTCCGTTTCTGCCAAAATCCCCCTGTCGTGTCGGCTGGCCAGTCGTCGGGTCAAGTGGTGGAGGCGTGAACGCGGCAGGATTGAAGCCCTCGCCACCGGGGCAAGGGGTAAACAGAACAGAAGGGCACTGCGCTCCGTTGAGGTACAAAGGCTGTCCTGGAACGACATCAGGACGGACCGTAACTTGCGACGTTCCTAAAAAGTAGATGAACGGATAGCTCACGTCGACAGGCGTGGCCGAGCGAATCTGAAAGGTGTTTTGGGTTGACCAACCTTGCGAGAGGGCCGAGGCGAATCGATTCCCGCGGGCGGCGGGGATCTCATACGACAGGGCAACTGACGCCGAATTCCGAATGTCAAAATCGGAAGGACCACGGTTCGCTTTGGCCCCCAGTTGGCGAGAGTAAACATCACCGTATGTTAGTCCTCCGGCGCCGGTTGAACCGGTGTCAATCGAATGCGCCCATCCATAAGACGCCAGCGCCTGCAGACCCTTCGCCAACCGGCGCCGAAACTGGAGTTGCAAAGAGTCATAGTCGGAAGTTCCGTAGTTGCCGACCAAGAACGCATATTGAATGTTTGGATTCGGAGCTGCATATGCTTCACTAAGAAGCAAGTGGTGTCCTGTTGCCCCTGCGTATGTCGCCGAGAATGATTGTGTACTTCCAAGAGACTGCTCGAAGGCGAGATTCCACTCCTGCGTGTAGGGCGCCTTCAACTGCGGATCGAGGGCGTACAGGGTTGTATTGTTTGCACTGATCGGAGTCGGCTGCGCACTATTGGGGCAAGTATTTGGGTCAAAGGAACAATTAGGATTGAGTGGAAACGGACCGGATACAAAATTGGTGCTGCCGAATGGGTACAACGTGTTCTGAACCTGAAGCTGAGTTGTAGCCAGGTCATAGAACATTCCCCAGCCACCGCGCAATACGGTCTCCCAGTCTTTTGTTTGGAATAGTTGGTAGGCGATCCCGACGCGGGGAGCGATGTTCGCGTATTGCGTGCTGAAGACGGGAGTGCCTGGAGGTGCAATCCCAAAGGTAGAGAGGTCGTTGAAGTTTGCCACAGCCGGCAAGCTTGGCCCGCTGCTTGTCTTGGGAGTGAAATCGATGTCCCATCGCAAGCCGTAGGTCAGAGTGAGACGTGGTCGCACCCGCCACGTGTCCTGAGCAAACATGCCTAGGTTCTGAAGAATAAGCGGCACTCGGCTGGATGTGTTGACCGTGGCCAAGGCCAGAGTACCGGACTCCATATCACTTACGTTGTTGAACCCCGCGACCTGCAAATACGCCGGACTGGCCACCGAGGGTGCGAGCCGGCGATAGTCTCCTCCGAATTTGAAGGTGTGGGAACCCGCCTGGCGCGACAAGCTATCGACGAGGTTGAACTGGCGTTGAATTTGCTCCGTCACGCCATTGCCTGCATTCAATCCACTGAAGAAGCTAAACACTGAGATCTCAACTTCGGAATTCTGAGCTGTGTAGGGGCTGGGTAGTCCAGCCAGTGAGCTTACGAAGGGTACTGCGCCGCCGAAGTTGTCGAGCCTGTACGCCGAACTAGTGTTGACCCGGCTGTAGTTGGCTCGCAAGTCATTTGTCAAAACGGGAGACACGGTCCACGTTGCGCCGAATGTCGCGGTCTGAGTGGAAACGCGAATGTCATTAAGCACATTCAGGGCCGCCACAGCATTAGTCCCCGGCCGTTGCAATAGTTCCGAAGGCGAGTAGTTGTATCGGCCGAAAAGCGTGAGCTTGTCGTTCAGCCGATGGTCGACGCGCATGCTGGCGGCGTCCAATGCTGAGCGGTTGGAATAAGAAGCATTGAGAGCTGCTGTTCCGGTCTCGCTCGACGGCGGGCAATAGGAGTCGGTACTGGGATTACAGAGAATCTCAGGACTGTTCGGGCTTGGTAGTGGAAACGCATTCAGAAATGGCTGCATGGCAGGAGTAGCATTCTGCCGTGAATTGGTGGTGCCAGGAGTGTAGCTTGCGTCCGGAACCGTGGACAGAGATGTCATAGGCAGTCGAAGTCGCAGGCCCTCGTACGAGAAGAAGAAGAAAGTTCGGTTCTTGAAAATTGGACCACTGACCGTTCCCCCGAAGTCGTTCTGACGTTCCTCCGCTTTGGGCAGCGGAGGGACGTTCGTAAATCCGTTGAACCAGTTGTTGGCGTCGAGGGCATCGTTTCGGAAGTAATCGAATGCAGTGCCGTGGAACTGATTTGTCCCGGCGCGCGTCAAAATCGAAATCTGGCCTCCCGGAGTGCGTCCGAATTCCGGCGCGAACGTTGAAGTCTGGATGCGGAACTCCTGCATCGCATCTACCGAAACCAGACTGTTGGTCCCCCCCTGTGCGCTGAACCCACCGAGCGAGCCGGAAAGAGTGTCGCTCGCGCTTGAGTTTGAGCTCATGCCGATGTTGGCGCTCACGCCGTCGATCATCCAGTAATTCGAATCGGGACGCTGGCCATTGACACTAAATTGCCCATCTGAGACCGAACTGCTGGTCGTGAGAACTACGCCTGGGGTCAGCTCAATCAGCGTCTGGAAACTGCGGCCATTCAAAGGCAGGTTCTCGGCAAACTGACGATCCACGACGGTGCTTACTGTGGCATCGGTTGTATTCACCTGCTGCGCACTGGCTTCCACCGTCACGCTCTCTGCGACCGACCCAATCTGAAGGTGAAAATTTTGCTCGATGTGATCTTGGACATTGAGCGTTAGCCCGGTCACATTGATTTTCCTGAATCCCGCCGCATCGACTTCCATCCGATAACGCCCAGGGCGGACGCTGGCAAACGTATATAGGCCGGAATTGTTAGTAATAGCAATTGTGCTGGTATCACGATCAATGTCGACCAGCTTTACGTGGGCTCCCACGACGCTCAACCCGGATGGGTCAACGACTTGTCCCGAGACAGTCGCAATTTCCAGCTGCGCTAGGGCAGGATGTATAAGACAGGTAACGAGCAACAGAATGAAAAGGGAACGGCATTTTGCCACGAGCCCGTTGGCGAGACGGATCATCTCTTCGTAGTCCTCTATAACGTATGCCGGAAAATGACAGCCTTTTTGTCAAGAAAAGGAAACTTTGTGCCGGCGATATCGAACAATCAGGAGAGATCATGGTGTCGGATGGCTAAAGTGGAAAACGCTGCTCACGGGTGGTTAGGCTTCTCGCCCAGGAACGCGAACAATATTTTTCGCCCACCAGGTTCCCGTATCGCCTTCCGTGAGGATTCGACGGTGACGAAGACCGAGTTGATTTGTGCCAAAACATGGGGATCATCAAACGTGAGCACCCAGCGTCCGTCGCTGGCATCGTCGTTGTGAAAAACTCCGAGGCTTTCGATCGGCTTCTCAGAGCCTAGGCGACCGCCCCACACGTAGAACGAGACCTTTGCATCAACCTTCCGTGGGTCACTAAGGTCGTATGCATAGAAGATCAGGGACTTCCCTTCCGTGTAGAAAATCCGTCCAAAAGCGCGCTGGCTCTTGCCATCGCCGTCCCGGTCGTGCACGTCGATGATGTGGAGGTTGCGCGCGACTACAAGGTCTCGAACGTCACTTCCTCTTGCGGTTAGCTCTTCTTGCTGCCGAAGTAAGTCAGCCTGCTCATCGACCTTTTTCCGGAGCTCTCGGAGTTCGGTCTCCTGCAGAGTCAATGCGACATCGCTCGTGCCTTTATCAGCCCGCGACTTTTCCAGTTCTGCCTCAAGCTGTGTCGCGCGGGCTTCCCAATCGCCTTTCTCAGACCGAAAACCGGCATTCTGCTGTTCAGCCTCGCTGAGCCGGGAATTCAAGGAATCCTTGACTTTGCTTAGGGCCTCAAGCTCATCGTGCTGCGCCCTAATCGTAGCGGTAAGAGAATTCATTTCCTTTCGTGCCGCGGTCAGTTGCTGCTCCAATTCGGCATCCTGCACGCGAGAAGTTGGCGACGGGACTGCCGTGGGAGTCACGGAGGCTTGCCGGGCGAGCGGCCGCGCTTGATTCGCAAGAGAAGCAGAGGAAGGATGAATCTTGCGGATTGTCAAAAGGGCCGCGATCAGAACGACCGCCGCGACAGCGCCGATTGCCGCGACAAGGACAGTCCGATTCAGCTTCATCACTCTGGCGTCGGGTCCCCGGCTCATCTCTATCCCTTCGGACCGCGCCCGGGCAATGAATCTTTGCGTCATTCCTGACGGAATCTGGCACTGCGATCGTTTTGCGGCAAGCATTAAAAGGCTCTGGGCGCTCAACTGCGTAAAGTCATCTGCGAAACCGCGACAGCTGGGGCATGTTTCCAGGTGAGCCTTAAGATCCGCCAGATCGGGCTGCGATGCCTGGCCGCTGACAGCTAGCGCGCACAGCTCTTCATAGTGTTCGTGGCTGTTCAACGAGCATCCCCTTACCACTTGCCTTCCGCTCAGAAGCGGAGGTCGCTCTAGATTTGCAGTTCTCGAGAACGGCATTCCGCAATTTCGAAAGCCCGCGGTACAAGTTGTTTCGGACCGACGACGCAGAGTTGCCGGTCGCCTTTGCGACCTCTTCGGCCGTCAAGCCCTCGAAGTAAGTGAGCTCAATCACCTTACGCTGACGAGGTTCAAGGAGGGCGAGTACCTGCTCCACCAAGCACGCGACCTCCTGCGGAGGCAAGCATACCAAATGCCCAGCTCCATAGAAGAGTTCAGCCGGCGTCAACTCATCGAGTTCTTCGCGATTGTAGAAGTGGTTCGCCTGAAGATGCTCCCGGCGATTGATGGTCCGATGATACGCGTACTGAAGCAACCAGGTCTTAAAGCTTCCGCGAGCAGGATTGAACTGATTTACTGCACGAAATACATCCAGGAAGACGCGTTGGACCGTTTCCTCGGCTTCCCCATCATCGCGCAAAATAGCACGCGCTATGCGGAAGACGAGAGCACTGTGTCTTTCAAACAGAACGGCTAGTGCATCGTTGCAGCCCCTGCGCAGAGCGTCCATGAGGTCGGTGTCACTGAAGGTCTGGAGTAGAGAGGGTGAACAAATCAGACTTGCCAGGTCGCGATCAAGTTCACCCATCGGCTCTCTCTCCTAAACCACGTTCTTACCGAGCAAAATTCGCCTTACTGCATCGACTTCTCATGAAAGGGATCTCCCCGTACCGGGCTCCGCCTGTTTGAGCAACCAAGTTGTGAAGCTGTCGCGGTCGGAATGGAACTCGTCCCTGGCTTGAAAAACACTTCCGAAGACCCGCCGGACAGCTGCCTCCGCCTCGCCATCGGTGCACAACCTTCCCCGAGCTATCCGAAAGACCAGAGCACTGTGCCGTTCGAAGAGGGTCGCCAAGGCATCGTTGCAACCGGAGCGCAACGCATCCATCAATTCTGCATCGGTGAGTGCTCGAAGCCGACAGGGGGAACAAACTAAGGCCGCCAGTTCGTCATTCGTTAGAGACATCACCTCACCTCACCGCACGCATCGACGATAACGAAGCCTTGGACAGCCTGAGGCTGACCAAGGGCAATTCGCCCCGTCATAATTCTTTTTGGGTGAGCTTTGGGGGAAGCTCGCCAACAGCAGACAGCAACCTGGATGGCCGAACCCGATCTTCCAAAACGCCGGTCAGTCCAAGCAACTAATTACTGCTAACGACTTACGGAACTGGTCCGTGGCAAACAGACGCGTTATGCGCGAACCCTGATTCTGTTACGAAAACAGAACACAAACTTCAAGAATCCGACATCCTCGCGTCTCGTCACGGCAACCTGTCTTGAACAAGCTTACGCCTAGTAACCTCTTGCGAAATGAGGTTGTTACTTGGCGGAAATTTACCCGTCACAGCTTCCGAAAGCAAGACCAAAATTGTTTTTCAAACGATAATGGATTTTGTTCTCTTGACCCAACGATTCGGCCTATAATAATGGGTTTCGCCTTCAACTTCTCAGCCTCCGCTCACCCTCCTTTCGAGATCGCAGCCCGAAGCGGCGCCTTCGAATGGCAACCCATCTTGGAATAATCCATTTTGGAGTATTTGTCAACCATTTCCTATGCTCCCAGTGTATGGAGCGTATCGGAGGGCTGTCCCCGAAACAGCGACACGAACGAAAAGTGTTCCTCCGGCTCTTGCGCCGTATTCGGCTAGAGGCGAAACTAACGCAAACAGACCTCGCTAAGCTCCTAGGCGTTACGCAGGCCCGCGTCAGTAAATACGAGCAGGGCGAGCGGCGGATGGATGTGTTGGAGCTGAAGCGCGTCTGTGATGCCGTCGGATTCCCATTGATTGAGTTCGCCAGGCAATTCGAAGAGGGCTGCGGTCAGCATTCTGGCTAATCCATTTTGGAGTACGGCTTATGGGCTGCCTCCGCTGGCTCCGATGGCGAAGCTGGCGCAACGGGAGATCAGGAAGCAAGGGGAACGAAAAATCTTTCTCGACCTCTTGCGTGAACTCCGTAAACAGAGAGGGCTGACACAAGGTCAATTGGCTAGGGGGCATCGGGGCAAAGCAGGGCTTCGTGAGCAAGTATGAAAACAGGCGGGCGGCGACTCGACTTTCTGGATCTACTGGCGATCTGCGACGAACTAACCGTATCCATCATCAAGGTCGCCGAGCGTTTTGAGAGCGCGCGCAAGTCGAATTCTTGAAAGATCAGCTACTCGGACATCATGTTCACATCGCTAACTTCGCAAGGAGCGGACATCAGCAGTCACGCTGACGTTAGCCAGGGCGGTCCGGATTTAGAGCCGCCTCGCGCATTACTCCCCGGCCTATGAACCAAGAAGCTTCATAAGACTAGCAGCGACGGAGAGGACAGACGCCACCGGTGGGGCTACCTCTTTAATCGCCGACAACAGGTGTCTCAAACGGCTCTGGTCTGGCTTCGCTTGCTGTAGCTCATCGACCACTTTGTCGAGGTTGTCCAAGACATCCGCTTTCGATCGTTCATTCATCTTGAGTGCATCGAGCTCCCGTCTAGCTTCGGTGAGGGCGCCTTTGAGGTCGGCAGCCAGTTCCGACGGCTCTGCGCGCGTTATGAAAACATTCACGTCGCGCGCATTTCCAAGCGCTCCCACAGTAGAATCGTTGATGTTAGTGACTGACATGATAGTCTGCGCAGCGGTTTGTTCTTTCATAGGAGCTCCTGGCATGCACAGGTAAATCGACACGTTTGAACCCGATTCGAAGGTCATACGGATCCAAGGGCGTACCGCTTGGGCCAGCCGTATCGCCTCCGACTCGTTGGACCTCTTCTTGGGGGGGCCGTCGCGCATGCTCCTACCACCCCAAATCGTGGGGACCTATCCGCTGTCTTGTAGTCGGACGCAGAGTTGAGCATTCACACCGAATTGTCCAGAATTCGTTGAATCCTGACAGTTCCAGGCTACGCGCCCAGGCAATGTCCATCGCTGACTCTTTGCCCGAAAGATAGCTAGGAACACCCCGCTGAACTGTCTCCCCCATCTCGCTGTCGTCCCTCAGTATTGCCCGGGCTGTGCGGAACACTAGAACACTGTGCCGTTCGAAGAGGACTGCAAGCGCATCGTTACATCCGGCGCATAACGCCGCCATCAGATCTGCGTCCGTGAGTGTTCGAAGCCGGGAGGGCGAGCAAATTAGACTTTCGAGGTCGTGATCGGATACAGCCATCGGCTCTCTCTCCTAGACCATGCTCTTAGTTCTTACAGTGCAACGTGCGCCTTACTGCATTGCCTTCTCATGCAAGGGATCTCCCGGACCGGGCTCCGCGTGTTTGAGTAACCTAGTTGTGAAGCTGTCGCGGTCGGAATTGAACTCGTCCTTGGCTTGAAAAACATCTCCGAAGACCCGCCGGACAGTTGCCTCCGCCTCACCATCACTGCACAAGCTTCCCCGAGCTATCTGGAAGACCAGAGCACTGTGCCTTTCGAAGAGGATCGCGAGGGCATCGTTACAGCCGGAGCGCAACGCATCCATCAATTCTGCATCGGTGAGTGCTCGAAACCGACAAGGGGAACACAGTAGGGCTTCCAAATCGCCATTAGATAAGGACATAAGCTCTCCCGAACCAAGCACTCACGGGACGAATGTCCGCGCAGCCATGAGGCTGCACAGAAGTTCATCTTGCTAAATCCTCTTTGGGTGAGCTTTGGGGGAAGCTCGCCAACAGCAGACAGCAACCTGGGCGACCGAACCCGATCTTCCGAAAGGCCGGTCAGTCCAAGCAACTAATTACTGCTAACGACTTACAGAACTGATCCGTGGCAAACAGA
>Ga0209698_10001125_pt1 | contig 30805 bp, 26 predicted proteins | sample LitLauG_LLR_2012_FD_187203 | JGI IMG/M metagenome (GOLD analysis project Ga0209698, IMG submission 187203) | Freshwater sediment microbial communities from Pennsylvania, USA - Little Laurel Run_MetaG_LLR_2012 (SPAdes) (version 2) | ecosystem: Environmental > Aquatic > Freshwater > Creek >... | reverse complement strand
GGTATTCTAGGCAGCCCGGTGTCTGGAGCCTTGCTCGGGTTGAGCGGCAAGGGCCTGTCGGGTTGGCAGTGGATGTTCCTGATCGAAGGTTTGCCAGCCATTTTGCTCGGTGGGATCGTCGCGTTCACTCTGTCGGACCGTCCTCAACAAGCGCACTGGTTAGGAGATGAACAGCGCCAGTGGCTGCTCGCCAAGCTGTCGGCAGAGCAGCAAGACGAGTTGAGTCCGGGGAGGGGAAGTGTTTGGAGAGCCCTCACCAGTTCGAGAATCTGGCTTCTGTCGTTGATCTACTTCGGCGTCTCGACGACGATGTACGGCGTCACTCTCTGGCTGCCGACCGTGATTCGGAGCCTGTCGGGGCTGAGTTATTTCCTGACCGGAACGGTCGCAGTGATCCCGTTCGCCGTGGCCACCGTCGCAATGGTGCTGGTCGGAAACCACTCGGATCGTACCAACGAGCGCCGCTGGCACACGGCGATTCCCGCGTTCGTTGGGGCTGCCATGCTGATCATGGCGGGCTACGTGAGTTCGCCGTTTCTGGTGATTGCAGGAATTGGCCTGGGACTGGTCTGCGCAGAATCGATGGTTGGTCCCTTCTGGGCCATGGCAACTTCGCAAATGCGGGGCATTTCGCCCGCAGCAGGAATCGCGGTCGTGAACTCCCTCGCAAATCTCGGAGGATATTTCGGCCCGGACATCGTGGGGTTCTTTCGGACCTCGAATGGAGGATTTCGCGGAGGCCTGTGGGCGATTGCCGCCGCCGTCAGCTTGAGCGGAATCATCGCCCTCATTGTTGGTCGTTCGATGGCGATAGGAAGGCGAAATGAACCGAGCCTGTAGTAGGGAGCCTGGTGCGCCGAGGCCGGAATCTAGCGGGCTTCTCTTCGCTAAGCTCTCTGAATTGTTTACAATAGGAACCTCGCCGGGAACGCTGTTTTGCAGCGTCGGCAGCATCGGCAGAGGCAAAACGCAATTTGGAACAGCAGAATTCTAGTTTCGGCCCCGCGCCTACCGTTTATTGGCGCGTCGAAGGCAGCCTTCTAGACCTGACCGTGGTCAGGCCGGTGGCGTTCTTCACCTGGAATGCCCAGACGTTTACCGGACGCCTGCGCCGCCGCGGTCTCATCTTCCTGATGGCCGTGCTGCGCCCGTTTCTTTATTCCACCAACCGGAAATTTGCCACGCGGGCGGTGCACACGGTTCTACGCGGGGTCACGCGCGACCGTCTAGATCTGCTCGGCGAAGAGTTTTTCCAATATAAGCTGAAGCCGCGCCTGAAGGAAAAAGGCGCCCAGAAGGTGCGGGAACTGGTCGAGTCGGGCGCGGACGTTGTGCTGGTCAGCCAGGCGCTGGAGCACATCATGCGGCCTCTGGCCCAGCATTTTGGCGTCAAGCACATCATCGCCAACCGCCTCGAATTTCGCGATGGCGTGGCGACCGGCAGGCTGCTGGAGCCGGTAATCCGACCGCGCGGCGCCTTCGCTCCTCTGCGCGAAAATATGCCGGACGGCCGTCGTGCTCCGAAGACGTTGGCCCGTCATCTCGACATCTCGCTGGAGGAGTTGCGCGCGGCTGTGATACCGGCAGAACGTCAGGTGGCAACTCCGATTCGGCCGATCGTGCACTTCGACGATCATCGCCAGGACCAGGGATTCTCGGTTCGCCAGGCTTTCGCCGGGAAACACGTCATGCTCATCGGGGTCACCGGCTTCATCGGAAAAGTCTGGCTCGCTAGTACCCTGATGGATCTGCCGGCCGTAGGTCGCATCTACTTACTGATTCGCCGGCAGAAGTCGAATCCCGCGGAGCGCCGCTTCGAAAAGATGGTCGAGGATTCGCCCGTCTTCGATCCTTTGTTCGAGAAATACGGCGACAATCTTCCCGAGTTCTTGCGCGATCGGATTGAGATCGTAGAAGGCGACGTGACTCAGCCCGGCCTGGGTCTGAGCCCAGAAACCGCGCGCCGCCTGCAGAAGAACCTGGATCTCATCATCAACAGCTCCGGGCTGACCGATTTTAACCCCGACTTGCGCGACGCTCTTGCGACCAACACTGACGCCGCACTCAGCATTCTCGAATTCGTCCGCACGACCGATCACTGCGGGCTGCTGCATCTTTCCACCTGCTACGTAGCCGGCGAGCAGGACGGACGAGTTGCCGAGAGGCTGACTCCCAACTACAATCCTCGCGGCCTTGCCGATTTTGACGCCGAGCAGGAGTGGAACTCCTTAAAGGACTTGATCCGCCAGGCCGAGGCGCAATCAGAAAGCGAAGAAGTAACCTCCGGGTTACGCATGCAGGCGCTGGCCAAGGAGCACGCGGCGAAGACCCTGCAGGGCGCAGCTCTCGAGAATCAGATTCGTAAGAATCGCGTGCGCTGGTTGAAGACCTATCTCACCGAAGTTGGAACGCGCCGCGCCAAGGAACTGGGCTGGCCGAATACTTACACCCTCTCCAAGAGCCTGGCCGAGTCTCTGATCGTGAAGCGCGGTGCTGGGTTGCCCATCGCGGTTGTGCGTCCGGCTATCGTCGAGACTTCGGTATCGAAGCCCTTTCTTGGGTGGAACGAAGGCATTAACACTTCGGCCTCCCTGTCTTATCTACTCGGGACCTACTTCCGGCAATTGCCTTCGAAAGAGAGCAAGCGGCTCGATATTCTTCCCGTAGACGCGGTCTGCGCCGGAATGACGCTGATCGCCGCCGCGGTCATGGAGCGCCGGCACGACCCTCTGTATCAACTCGCAACGTCGGTTACGAACCCCTGCGATATGGGGCGGTCCATCGAATTGACGGCGCTCGCTCACCGCAAGCATTACCGTGCGCAAGAAGGGCTGGAGTCCTGGCTGCGCCTGCGTTTTGACGCGATTCCGGTTTCGAAGGCGCGCTACAATCGTTTGTCCGCTCCCGCGCAGAAAGCGATTGTGAAGTCGATTCAACGCATTATGTCTCCCCTGCCACTCAAGAAAGCACCGCTGGTCAAAACCGAGCGCAACCTGGAGCGCGTCGAAAAATTGATCGAGCTGTTCGAGCCGTTCATTCTGCTGAATGAGCACGATTTCGCTGCGGAAAATGTCGAGAAGCTCTCGCACGCGCTGGTTCCCGAAGAGCGGAACACGTTCGGATACGACACACGCTCCCTGGACTGGTGGGAGTACTGGATCAACATTCACATTCCAGCGCTGCGGCGCTGGACCTATCCTTTGATTGAAGGTCGCCCCTTGGAGGCGCGGCCTCCCCGTACCTTTCAGCTTGCCCCCGCCAACGGTGACACGGTGAAGACTGGGACCAACGGAGCAACGTGGCGATATTCCTGACCGGCGCGACGGGATACATCGGTGCGCACGTGGCCTCAAATCTGCTGACAGGACACGGCGCGGCTTTGAACGTGCTCGTGCGCGCGCGCGATAAGCAGGAAGCCCAGGTGCGGCTCTGGAATGCCATGCAATTGCACCTGCAGTTCCCGGTTTTCTTTGAGTACTTGCAGACGAAGGTGAGAGTCTTCGTCGGCGATCTTACTTCGCCGGGATTCGGCTTGAACCGTGACGAATACGACCGCCTGGTGCACACGACGGACTCAGTCATCCATTGCGCGGCGTCGTTGAATCGCAAGTCGGAGAAGACTTGCCTGAACGTGAACCTGCGCGGCACCCTTGAGGTACTCACTCTGGCGCGGCAAGCCGAGCATTATCATGGCCTGCGCCGCTTCAGTGAGGTCAGCACCGTCGCCGTGGCGGGCAAGCGTCAAAACGAAGTTGTGACTGAGGATCGCTCCATCGACTGGGATCGCTCCGACTACGATCCTTATGCGCGCACTAAGAAATTCTGCGAACACATGACGCGCGTGCTATTGCCGGATACTCCAAAGACGGTCTTCCGCCCCAGCATCGTGTTGGGCGACAGCCGCCACGCCGAGACTACGCAATTCGACATGGTCAAGGCGTTCGTATTTCTCGCGAGTTTGCCCGCGCTGCCGTTTCGCTCGCGCGACAAGATCGACATCGTGAATGTAGACTTCGTGGCCGACGCGATCGCAACTCTGCACCAGAAAGATCAGCCGCAGTTCGACACTTACCATCTATCTTCGGGGACGGCATCGCAGACGTTTCGCGAATTGACCCAAGCCTTGGCGTCGGCGCAACAAAAACGGGGGCCCATCTTTCTGCCCTTCGCGGAAAAAACATTCAACAGTTCCGTGCAGATGCTGTCGAACCGCAAGGGACGGCTCGGCTACGGGGCTTCGCTGATGAAAGTTTTCTTCCCCTACCTGGTATGGAATACGGTCTTTGACAACACTCGCGTGACGGCGGAACTCGGCCGCAAGCCAGTTCCATTTTCTCAGTACAGCTTCCCGCTGCTGAAGTTCGCCCGGGAAAACAACTTCGAGTACAAGTACAAGCCATGGCCGGCTGCTGTGGGAGGTAACGCCGCATGATGGACCTGGTGTTAGAGGCATGGGTCAGCGGTAACATCGAGCGCGCCAAAACCGAGTGGGTCTTCGGGGGCGGCAAGCCGTGGCAGCCGGACGAAAAGCTCAAGCTGCTGTTCGCCGGATATAACGGCACTCGCAACATGGGCTCCGATGTTCGCGTGGAAGAAATGTTGCGCCAGATCCGCCACATTCTTGGCGCGGAGCGGGTCGAATTCAGCGTGATGAGCCAGAACTTCGAATTCTCCAAGGGATACTTCGAAGGCACCCAGCAAGTTCATCTGCCGGATATCTTCCCGCCATTCTTAGCGAACGAAGTACCCAGGCACCATGGCGTTGTGGCCTGCGAAGGCTCAATGTTCAAGAGCAAATTCGCGAATGCGCTGACCACGATGATGATCGGCTCGCTGGGCATCGCGGCGGTGCAGAACAAGCTCTCGGTGGGATACGGCGCTGAAGCCGGCCACATGGACCCGTTGGTGGCCAAGATGTGCGGACGCTATTGCAAGAATTCTCTCGTCATTACGCGCAACGAAGAATCGCGCCGCATCCTGCGCGAACTCGGCGTGCCCACAGAATTAGGCACGGACACGGCATGGACCTTCGAGCCGCGGCCTGCAGAATACGGGCAGACTGTGCTCCGGCAAGTTGGATGGGATGGTCGCACGCCTGTGCTGGTCGTCTGTCCCATCAATCCGTTCGAGTGGCCAGTGAAGGCATCAGTCGCGAAATACGCCTTACACAGCCTCACCGGCGCGTACAAGGATAGTCATTACCGCACAGTTTATTTTCACAACTCTGGTCCAGCGGCGGACCGCGCCTACCAGCACTACCTGGCCTCGATTGCAAACGCAGTGGACACATTCCGCAAGAAGCGGCAAGTCTTCGTGATTCTGGTCGCGACCGAGCGACTGGATGCGCGCCCAGCCAATCGGATTTCCGAAAAACTCGGCGGTGTACCCGTTCTCACCTCGGATCAATACAACATGTACGAACTGGTCAGCATTCTACGCGCCTGCCACATGATGGCCTCGTCGCGCTATCACGGTATTGTGACCTCCATGCCGGCGCTGGTCCCGTCCGCGGGCATTACCATGGACGAGCGCATTCGCAACTTAATGCGTGAACGCGGGCACGACGATTTGCTGATGAACGTGGATGATCCAGACCTCGAGCAAAAGTTGCTGGCCGCACTGGAGAAGTTGGCAACGGAAGGCGAGCGTATTGCGGACGGCATCGCGCGTACGGTTGTGAAGAATCTCAAGGTCATGGCGCGCATGGGGGTTTACTTCGAAGAAGAGCTGCAGCGCCGCTATCCGGAATTCCCCACGCGTGCGGGCGAGTGGAGTTGGGAAGATTACCTGCCGCCCATGAACAACTCGCTCAAGCAGTTGATTACAGCTTATAGCTAACCGCGTACCAAACATGCCCTTCGTCGGTGACATCTTTTCGAAGCTCAAAGAGGCCGGGAACACCACGGTTCTCGAGGAAATCCGTGAGGGCCATGTCACGGGTGTGACCGGCGTCGAATTACTGGAACTCATCCGCAAAGCGCGAACGTTTCTTGCTTCCAGAAGTCTGCAGAAGGGCGACCGCTGCGGCCTGTTTGCTTCCAACAGTGTCCTCTGGATGGCCATGGATCTGGCCGCAATGGCTGAAGGGTTGATCGTGGTCCCACTGTATTTTCGCCAGGCCCCGGCCGAGCTTGTCGCGATGATGAAGGACAGCACTCCGGCGCTGGTCTGCTGCGGCGACCCGTCACTGCGCGATGGAATTCTGCAGAATTGGCCAGCAGCCCCGCCGCATTTCCTCTTCGACGAAATCTTCGCCGGAGTCGATGGGATTGCGCTCGATCGCCCCCAAGTGCGCGACTCCGATCCGGTGACCATCATCTATACGTCGGGCACGTCCGGTGAAGCAAAGGGCGTTGTGCTGACTGCCGCGAACGTCGGCTTCATGCTCGGTTGTACGGCTACGCGCCTGGATGTGTTGATGGGCGGGCGCTCTGGCCGGGATCGCATCTTCCATTACCTGCCCTTCAGTTTCTGCGCGTCGTGGATTGCGCTGCTGACTTTTCTGACGCGCGGAAGCCTGGTCACCTTGAACACCGACCTGGCGAAGATTCCGAGCGACATGCCGGCGGTCGCTCCGCACTATTTCCTGAACGTCCCGCAGTTGCTGGAGCGCATGCGCCGCGGCGTGGACGAGCAGATCGCACAAAAGGGTGGCATCGCGGAGCTGATTTATAGCCGGGCCAAGGCGGCCTCAGCGCGGCGGCAGAAGAATTTCTGGCTGTGGCTGGCGAACCGCCTGGTGTTCCCGACGATTCGAAAGAAAATGGTCGGCGAGAATCTCAAGGCGCTCATTTGCGGTTCTGCGCCGTTGACGCTGGAAACGCAAGATTATTTCCAGATGCTCGGCATTCCTGTGCTTCAGGTCTACGGCCTAACCGAGACCACTGGGATCTGCACTATGGATGATCCCAACCATCCGGTACCCGGCCGAGTTGGGCCTTCCATACCCGGAATCGAGATGAGGATCGCCGAGGACGAAGAGATCGTGGTTCGTGGCTCGAATGTTTTTCCCGGTTACTGGAATCGTCCGCAGCAGACTGCGGAAGTTCTGCGCGACGGATGGTTTCACACGGGGGACCAGGGAGAGATGGACGCGTCGGGCAACTGGCGCATCGTCGGGCGGCTGAAGAATCTCATCGTGCTCGGCTCCGGCCACAAGATTGCCCCGGAAACGATTGAGCACGAGATCGCACGGCTATTGCCGAGCGCGCAGCAGGTGGTTGTGGTGGGCAACGGGCGCGGGTATCTTTCGGCCATAGTCACAGGGAGCGTGAGCGCCAACCACGTGCAAGAGGCTCTTGATGCGGTGAATGTACTGAATCCGCACTACAAGCAGGTGCGCACATTCTGCCTGCGGACGGAGCCATTCTCGATTGAGAATGGCATGCTCACGGCGAATGGAAAGCTGAAACGCGACCTGATTGCCGCGCGAATGAAGGCCGAAATCGAAGGCATGTACGCTGTGAAGCAGGCGGTATAACGGCCGTCGAAAACACGTAGCCCGGACGCATTCGTCCGGGGGTCGCTTCGCTCGCGGGCGGACGAATGCGTCCGCCGCTGCGTTAATCCAAGGAGATTCGTGCAACCATTCAAGGGGCAAGCGCTCTCGTGGGAGCTTAGCGGTGGAGTCGTTGAACTTGCGCTGCATCGCCTGCCCTTAAACGAAATTGGATCGCTCATGCTGGCTGAGCTTGAGCAATTCGCGTCGGCGCTGCCCGATCTCGAGTCTCAAGCCCACGCCCTGATCCTATACAGCAAGCTCAGTTCTGGTTTCTGCGCGGGCGCTGACCTGCGAGAACTGTACGCAAGATCAAGCGCCCTCGAGAAAGCGCAGGCCTTGGCCGGTGTCCGCGACTTCCTCGAGAGAATCCACAGCGTTCTGAACCGCATCGATGCTTCGACTCTTACCACCATTGCAGCAGTACACGGTGTGACCTTCGGCGGTGGTTTCGAGCTGGCGCTGACCTGCGATTTGATCATCGCGGATAAGATGGCCCGCTTCTGCTTTCCGGAGCTCAGGTTGGGATTGATTCCGGGGTTCGGCGGAATTCCGCGCCTCAAGCGGGATTTGGGCAATTCGGTTGTGCGCGACCTGCTGCTGACCGGGCGCAGTATCAATGCCACGAAAGCGCAGCAGATCGGGCTGGTCAGCCAGGTGGTGTCCGAAGGAGAGGCGTTGCGCGCCGCGCGGGCAACCGCTGCGCAAATTGGCAAGTTCGACCGGCAGACAGCCGTTACATCCAAGAAATTCATTAAGCCGATTCCTTACGACGAACTGCGCCAGGAAATCGACCTTTTCTGTGAGCTATTCTCTCGTCCGGCTGTAGAGGCCGGGTTGAAGAAATTCGTCGAGAGCAGTGATGCGCAGCCGTATCTGCCGTGAGGTTGATTCGTTTAGAATCGCATTTATGCAAACTGCCGAAAAGACCCTCGACGAAATACTTACTCTGGCTGCGGCGCACTTCAAGGTACCGCGCGAAAAGCTCTCTCCCGACGCCGATTTTTTCAAGGCGCTCGGAATCGACAGCCTGCAGACTCTCGATCTGCTGACCCGCCTGGAACAGCATTTCAACGTCGAATTGCCGGACTATGAACTGCAGGGTGTGACGGACTTCCGGACGCTAGCCTCGAAGATCCAGGCTCGCCTCTGACTCCTGAGTGTTGATTGCGGGGGAACCTTGCTCGTCGGCAATCTCCGGTTTGTCAGGCAACACTCTACAATTAACAATTAGCCACTTCTCAATGCTAGACCTGAGCCAATATACCTGTCTCGGCGCCGCTCTGCGCGACGCCCTGGACCGCTTTTCCTCCGAGGTCTGCCTCATCGAGGCAGATCGCGACCGGGAAAAAGTCCGCCTGACGTATTCCGATTTCAAAGAGACCGCACATCCGCTGGCACGCGCTCTTGAGGACGCCGATTTCGACCCTGGGGACCGCGCCGCCATCATCATGACGAATCAGTCCAAGTGGCTGATCTCAGCGTATGCCATCTTCTACTGCGGCGGCGTGCTGGTTCCCCTCGACTACAAGCTGACGGCGCCGGAGCATCTGCAATTGCTGGCTCACTCCCAGGCCAAGATTCTGATTGTTGAATACCATCTATGGCGCGCGATTACGCAATCGCCGGAGTTCGCAAAGATCGCGACGAAAATTGTGCTGGTAACGGAAGCGCCGCTGGGCGCGGAGTTGAATGGAGCATTCCGCTGGGAAGACTTTAAACGCAAAGGCGCGCCCGATTTCGTGATGCGCCAGCGCGAAGACACCGCTTGCATTGTCTATTCGTCTGGCACCGGAGGACGGCCGAAGGGCTGTGTCCTCACCCACGAGAATTATCTCGAACAGTGCCGCGCACTGACCGCCTGGTATCCCTTCTGGCCTGGAGTGCGGTATCTCAGCATTCTCCCCACCAATCACGCGATTGATTTTATGGTGGGCTTCATCGGCCCGTTTGTTTGCGGGGCGTGCGTGGTGCATCTGCGCACACTGCGTCCCGAATTCGTGCGCGATGCATTTGTGCGCTACCGCATCACTTACGTTTCATTGGTTCCGATGATTGTGAAGAACCTGGAGCGCGGCCTGCGCGCAAAGTTCGATGAACTGCCCTCGTGGAAACGCGCCCTGCTGAACGCCGCGATTGCGACCAACAAACTCCTCACGCGCCGCCGGCCCAACGTGAAGCTCAGCCGCGCGCTTCTGCCCGGGGTACATCGTGCCTTCGGAGGTCAGTTGCTCGCGCTCATAACCGGCGGCGCATTCATGGAGCCGTCCACGATGCAGTTCTTCTACGATCTGGGCGTTCCCGTCGTGAACGGTTACGGACTGACGGAGGCGGGCACAGCGCTTACCCTGAACGATCTCAAACCATTCCGCGCCAATACCGTGGGAAAGCCGCTTCCGGGAGTCGAGCTTCGCATCCTGAATCCGGCGGCAGACGGCGTGGGTGAAGTGGCCGCGCACAGTAAAACAGTCATGTCACACTATCTGCACGATCCGGAGCTGACCCTGGAAACTATCGTCGATGGCTGGCTTCTGACCGGAGATCTCGGCCGTTTCGACGGCACCGGCCATCTGCAGCTGGTGGGGCGCAAGAAAAACATGATCGTCACCGAGGGCGGGAAGAATATCTATCCCGAAGACATCGAGAACGCTTTTGACGGTTTGCCAGTCAAAGAGTATTGCGCATTCGCCGCAAATTATGTTTGGCCGCGGTCGGAACTCGGGCACGAGATGCTGCTGGTGGTGCTCCGGCTGGAGCCGAATCAGAAACTCGACGACAAGTTACTGGACGAGATAGCGGCCCGCAACCGGCGCCTGCCCGATTTCAAGCGCGTGGGCGGCTATTTAATCTGGGAACGAGATTTCCCCCGCACCGCCTCCATGAAAATCAAGCGGCAGGAACTGGCGGCAGAAATCGGCAAAGCGGTCGAGCGCGGAGCTGTGGTGAACTTGTAACATGCGTAGGCATCAAATTCGCGGCTGGTTTCAAAGCTAAGAGCAGAGACACTTTCAATTCCTTGACGCAATTCCTCGCGATCGTGAATCCGGCGGCAGCGGGTGGGCGTACCCGCAAGCTCCTGGCCCCTGCATTGGAACGTCTGATGGCGGGCGGCGTTGAGGTCAAGGTGTCGGAAACACGGGCCCCAGGAGATGCCACACGGATTGCCCGCGAAGCCTATGAGCGCGGCATCCGCCACTTCATCGCCGTGGGCGGCGACGGTACTTCCTACGAGGTGGTGAACGGGCTGTTTCCGCAGGCCGCGGGTGGCGAGGTTCCGACTCTGGCGTTTCTTCCCCTGGGCACGGGGAATTCGTTTCTGCGCGATTTCAGCGGCCAGGGCGTTGACTACGCCATCGAATCGCTGCTCGCGCAACGATCCCGCCCGTGCGATGTGATGCGATTGCGGCACCGTGACGGAGTGATCCACTACATCAATCTGTTGAGCATGGGCTTTTCGGCGGATGTGGCAACTCTGCGTGCCCGCAGATTCAGTCATTGGGGAGAACTGGGCTACGTGACATCCATTTTCCTCACGCTGGCTCGATTCAATCGCCGTCCGTTTCCGGTTCGACTCGAAGGTGAGAATCGTTTTGACAGCCGCAAGTGTCTCTTCCTGACCTTCAACAACAGCAAGTTCACGGGCGGCACCATGATGATCGCTCCCAAAGCCGAAATCAACGATGGCATGGTGGAATACGTTCGATGGGGACCGATCGGGCGATTGGGATTGATTCGGAATCTGCCGACACTTTACGACGGCACGCATATCGAGCACCCGCTGGCCGAGCGCAGAGCGGTTCGTCGGGTGGAATTTCAGCTCGATGCTCCGGTTGATGTCATGGTCGACGGCGAAGTGCTGACGCTCCATTGTGAAGAAATCGATGTTCTTCCGGCCGCTCTGAAGGTGGTGGCGTGAGCCGCATGTTATAAGGTGATTTATGTCTGACGCGCGGAGAGAGCAGCAAAGCGGAAATGACAAGGGCGGGCCGAATTATCTCAAGTGGATCGGTATTGTTCTTTTATTCGCACTCGCCTACGCCGGCGGCTGGTACTACAGAAAGCCCAAAGCCGCGGCCGCCGAACCCGCTGCTCCGCCCATCAGGAGCGGTGAATACGATGCCTTCGCTAAGTGTCTCGCCGCGAAGCAGGCGAGAATGTACGGGCTCTACTGGTGCCCTCATTGCGCAGATCAGAAGGCCATGTTTGGCGATTCGTTTCAATCCGTGCCTTACGTGGAGTGCGCGATTAAAGGCGTGCCCCACGAGCTGGCGCCGGAATGCAAAGCCGCTGGCGCGAAATTATTTCCGAGTTGGCAGTTCGGGACGGATCCGCCGAAGGAGGGCGTGCTGTCGCTTCAACAGTTGAGTGAAAAGACGGGATGCAGCCTGCCATGAGCCGGCTGGCGACGGTCGTCCGGGCCAGAGCGTAAAACGCGCCTCCCGTTGTATTCTGATAGTGCACTTTCCCGCATGGAACAAATCCAGAAAACTGGGGGGCCGCCGTTAGGAGCAGTTCCGGGTTTCATTCGCGCTGAGGCCGCCACGGGAGACTTGCGCCTCCACGAATTCCGCAGCCGGGTATTTCGCAATACCCGCTTCGTGCGGGTCTGGCTCCCGCCCGGATACGACGAATCTGTTAATTCCAGCCGCCGCTATCCCGTCCTTTACTTGAATGACGGTCAGAACCTTTTTGAGGCTGCGGCTTCGTTCACCCACGTGGAGTGGCAAGTGGATGAGACCGCGGATCGGTTGATTCGGGAAAACGTGGTTCCGCCGATGATCATCGTTGGCCTCGACAACACCGGAAAGAATCGCATTCGCGAATACGTGCCGCACCGCTCGCTGCATCCCATGATGTTGCGGGTTCGCGGCAGCCGGTATCCCGACTTCCTGATCAAAGAGGTCATGCCGTTTCTGGCCCGCACCTACCGCGTCGCCACGGGCCCTGAGAATACCGGCCTTGGGGGATCGTCTCTCGGCGCGCTGATTTCCCTGTATACAGGCGCTATGCGCCCGGATGTCATCGGGCACCTGCTGCTGGAAAGTCCGTCATTGTGGGTTTCAAACCGGCAGATCATCCGAGAAAGTCACGAGGTGAAACGCTGGCCGCAGCGAATTTATCTCGCCACTGGAACCGCTGAAGCGGGCAGGGAAGACCGCGATCGCAGCATGGTCGACGATGTCCGCGAACTCGCCGGGATTTTGCGCCGTGCAGGCCTGGACGACAGCAGACTGAAATTAGTTATTGAAGACGGCGGTCCACATCATGAAGCGGCGTGGGCGCGGCGTTTCCCCGATGCGCTCACGTTCTTATTCGGCAGGTCCTGAGGCGGCCGGAGCTTGTCTACTCTGCTTACAGACGAGGTACAGCAGAGCGAACATGGCTACGACGGAGAGTTGGACGTGCGTCCAGCGGGCGAACGGTCCGAGTAGTGGAAGTAAGTAAGCGAAGTAGAGAAGCGTCGCCGTCCAATCGGTAAAAGCGCTCTTCGGCTGACCCAAAAGCCATTCTGCCAGCAGAAGGAATGCTGGGGCCAGGATCACCAGATCGTAGACCGTGAGGTGCGGCGCCACCAGCACCGTTGCCAGAAGTAGCGCCGAATACCGCAAGGCAAGCGGCTGAGACGTGCTCCGGCGCCAGCAGGCAATGAGCAGAGCCAGGACGACGAACGCGGTTAGAACATAGAGTCCGAAGGCAATCTTCCCCGGCAGCATCAAGCTCCAGAAAGTTCGCAGCGAGTGCGTTTGATAAGGCTTGGGCTCGAGAGACGGCAGGAGGAGCCGGACGCTTCGCAGTACATTAATCCAGCGCCGCAATGGCTCTATGCCGTAATAGAGGATTCCCACTGCGAGCTGTGCCGTACCAGAAATGGCTGCGCCTGCGATCATCTTCCACGACCCGAGCGCGATAAACAGTACGGCGGCCGCAACTCCCAACTGCGGCTTGAAAATCAGACAGCCGAGAGTAATGCCTGCAAGGAAGTCTCGCCGCTCGCGCAGGAAGAAAAACATGAGCGTAAAGCATGCGAGCGCAAGAGCCGAGGTCTGTCCCCACGCGATGAGGTGAAAGAATCCCGGGAAGGCAACGGCGAGCAATAAGACTAGCCAGCTCACTTCGCGCAGGTTCGGACAAGCGTGCCAAATCGCGTAGCAGCAAATCCCGTAAATAGCCGCAGTGCACGCCCACCAGAGAGCCAGCGCCCACCCGTAGGAGAAATAAGCCAGCGGAGCAAACAGAATTGAAACTTGCGGCGGATACAGCGGCAAATATCGAATTCCGGCAGCCTGGGGGACGCGCTGGGCAGCGAGGGCAGCTTGCGCGTCGATGTCGTACAAATCCGCGCCGCGATGTTGGAGAGCGAGCGAGCCGAGTGTGTAGAAATGGAGGAAATCGGTGCCCTTCAGATTTCCATTGCGGTCGCGTAGTCCGGGAGTTGCAATCGTCCAGAGGTAGAAGGACCAGAGGCAAACGGCCAGAATGGTTCCGTGCGCCCGCAAGCGCCTTCGGGTCATCCAGAAGCTTGTGGCAAATCGCTGAGCCATCCAGCGTGACATCATATCGTGTCACGGGCCGCGACGGCCTCAGGAGTTCGCGTGCCGGCGCCTATTTGCTGGCAGCTTCCCGGGCGCCGATCTCTTCGAAGAGTCCATCCACGATCTGAATCATCTCGCTGTCGACCGTACGATTCTTGGCGATGGCTTCTGTGAGGGGAATCGTGACAATCTTGTTCGCGCGTAGCGCCGCCATGCAGCCAAACTCGCCGCGATGCACCATGTCGATCGCGCCCAGGCCGTAGCGCGTGGCCAGAACACGATCGAAGGCGCTGGGTGATCCGCCGCGCTGAATGTGTCCCAGCACGACCGCGCGAGTCTCAAAGCCGGTGCGCTTCTCAATTTCACGTGCTAGAACATTGGCGATGCCGCCCAGTTTGGCGTGTCCGAATTCGTCCTTTCCCATGTCCTGAATCACGGGCGCGCCTTTGCCGCTCTCGGAAAACTTTGCACCTTCGGCGACCACGACGATGGAAAAATACCGGCCGCGCTCGTGCCGCTGCCGGATCGAGTCGGCCACCTGGTCCACGTCGAATGGCCGCTCCGGAATCAGAATGACGTCCGCGCCCCCGGCGATCCCGCTATAGAGCGCGATCCAGCCCGCATCGCGACCCATCACTTCCACCACCATCACGCGATTGTGGGCCTCAGCCGTGGTGTGAACCCGGTCGATCGCCTCGCACACGATATTGCACGCCGTATCAAAGCCGAAGGTATAGTCGGTGCCGCCCAGATCGTTGTCGATGGTCTTCGGTACCCCGACGATTTTGACGCCTTTCTCGTGCAGCTTCTGCGCGATCGACAGTGTGTCGTCTCCGCCAATCGCCACCAGCGCATCGATCCCATGCTTCTTGATTGTCGAGATGCAGCTTTCAAAGCCGTCCGGGCGCTTGGAAGGATTGGTTCTCGAGGTCCGCAAGATGGTTCCGCCGCGCGGCAAAATACCGCTGACCGCGTCCAAGTCCAGTGCCATGTTTTTGTCTTCAATCAGGCCGCGCCACCCCTCCATAAAGCCGACGAACTGGTCGTGATAATGAAACACGCCCTTGCGCACCACGGCGCGGATGACCGCATTCAGGCCGGGGCAGTCGCCTCCCCCTGTCAACATGCCAATTTTCATCATGTACTCCTAAGAAGGGAATGGGATGAACCGATGAATGCACCCGGAGCGAAGGGCCGGTAAGGCCCGGACGCAGTGGCACTCGCTCGGAAGGATTAGGTTACCATCAAAAGAGGCGAAGTCGAAATCAACGAAGTATATGAAGACGGTTCAGCTGGGGCAGCCGCCTCGGCTGTCAGGCGAGCGTCGCGAGCCCTCCCGTCAGAGTTAGCTTCCCTGCTATAGGACGCAGAGCCCTTGCCGCGCTACACTGCACTCAATGCGCGTCCTCGGAATCGACTGCGGTGGAGAGTACACCGGCTACGGCGTGGTGGAAATGCAATCTGGCGGGAGGCTGTATTGCCTGAGTTGCGGCGCGATCAAGCTCTCGCCCCGCGAAGCCCTGCCCCGCCGCTTGTCGCGCATCTTTGCGGAACTCGGCGCCATCATTTCGGAACATCGTCCCGACGAAGTTGCCATCGAAGATATCTTCTACGCGCTCAACGTGAAGTCCGCCCTCAAACTCGGGCAGGTCCGGGGAGTGGCCATGTTAGCCGCCGCCACCGCCGACTTGGAAGTCGCCGAGTACTCGCCGCTCACCATCAAGTCCTCGGTGGTCGGCTACGGACGGGCCGAAAAACAGCAAGTGCAGCAGATGGTGACCCGCCTGCTCGATCTCCCCGCCCCACCGCAGCCTCTTGACGCATCCGACGCTCTGGCAATTGCCATTTGTCATTTGCATACTGCAGGAACATTGAACCGGCAGCGGGCCTGCGCACGAAAGCCTGCCGTTCCTCCGGCATAGTCCCCGCGAAATGATCGTAAGAAACATGAATCCGAGTTCGACCTTCGATTGCGGTGAGACGGTGATACCAGACCGCTGGCCTGGATTCCGAGCACTGGTGCTGGCCTCCCTGCTTCTGTGCAGTCTCTCGCTGCGGGCCGCCGAGCCTGCCAGGGTCACTTTCTCGTTCGACTTCCCGGGTTCGGATCCCGACCACTATTCCTTAGTGGTGAGCTCCGACGGCCACGCCAGCTACGAATCCCGGGGAAGGATCTCTACCGAGGCCAGCGATCTGGAAAGCTACCAAACCGAATTCAATCTTTCCGAAGCCACGCGCGCAGAAATTTTCGACCTCGCTGCGCGAGCGCACTATTTTTCCGGAAAGATCGATTCCGGAAACAAGAAAATCGCTTTTGGCGGCGCTAAGAAACTGACTTACACCGATGGCCAAAGGAATTTCTCAGCCGAGTACAATTACTCGCCGCAGCCTGCGGTCCTGCGGCTTACAACTTTGTTTCAAGACATCTCGGCCGCGATGGAATTCGGCCGCCGGCTCGCCTACGACCATCGCTACCAAAAGCTCGCGCTGGATGAAGAACTGAAGCATATGGAGAATCAGGCCAAGTCTGGCGATTTGGCCGAATTGCAGGCGGTGAAGCCGGTCCTGCAGGCGATCTACGAGGACGCCTCGGTAATCAACGTGGTTCGCGTCCGAGCCCAGAAAATCATGGAGATGGGTCCAACCGCCTCTGCCAGCCGCTGACCCCAGCGCGCATTCGGCCAAGTACCGATTGGCTTTCGGACACCGGGCCGTATGGCCCTAATTTACAACCCCCAGTCGCGATCCATGTTCTAATAGGCAAAGCAAGACTCGGAGGCCGTCATGTCCCTTCGCTCCTTCTCCCCATTCCACTCCGCTGTCCTGGTGATCGCAGCCTGCGCCCTCTTCGAGCTACCCGCGTTCGCCGACTCGCAGGTGCGAATTGTCCGTCTGAGCGACGTGCAAGGCTCAGTTCAGATCGACAAGAACTCCGGTCTTGGCTTTGAGAATGCCTTTCTGAACCTCCCGATTACCCAGGGAACGCAGTTGCGCACTCGCGACAATGGCCGCGCCGAGGTCGAATTTGAGGATGGCAGCACCCTGCGCCTGGCGCCGAACACGACCGTGGATTTCAGCACTCTCGGCCTCAGCGAAGCAGGGAATCGCCTTTCGACGATCAATCTTGCGCAAGGGATGATGTACGTCAACTGGCTCGGAAAAGATGGCGACGCCTTCACATTAAACTTTTCCCACGAGAAGGTATCGCTCGACCATGCCGCTCATTTTCGCCTCGAGGCGTCAGCCGCAGCCGTCAAACTCGCGGTCTTCAAAGGGGATGTAGAGGTGGAAGGCCCCGCCGGCAAGGTTGAAGTCGCAAAGAAAAAGACCGCTACCTTCGATGTCAACGACGACGACAAGTCCACTCTCGCCAATCGCATTGAAGAAGCGCCGCTCGACGCGTGGGACAAAGAGTCCGTCAGCTATCACGACCAGTATGCGAAAAATGCGAACTCGTCTCCCTATGGCTACGGTCTGAGCGATCTCAACTATTACGGCTCCTATAGCAACATTCCCGGCTACGGCATGATGTGGCAGCCCTACTTCACCGGCGTCGGCTGGGATCCCTTCATGAACGGCGCCTGGGGATGGTATCCCGGTTTCGGCTACATGTACGCCTCGGCGTATCCCTGGGGATGGTTGCCCTACCGTTACGGCAACTGGATGTTTGTCCCTGGCGGCGGCTGGATGTGGCAACCCGGAGGCTGGAATGGATGGCTGACCGTCCCGCACTACACGGCCACCAACTTAGTCCACATCACTCCGCTGGTAGCGCCGGCCACAGGAACGGTGAAGACTGTCGTGGTCGGCAAGGCGGCTCCGCACTCGATGACCACACCGCAGCGCATTTCGGTGAACGCCGGTTCCGCTGGACTGGGTGTCCCACGAGGTGCGGTCAGCAATTTGCATCACGTGAACAGCCAGGTGGCTAAGAACGGATCTGCCGAGGTCTATCCATCGCACACCTTGGCGAGCGGAGCAGCATTTAGCGGCGGCTCGGCTTCGCATGCAAGCGCGGTGAGTTCCGTCGGGCACACTTCTTCCGCTGGTCACACATCCAGCGCCGGGGGACATCGGTAGATCTGGACTACCTTCGCAATGTCACCGAGGTGATCACCTTCTGGCACAGGCTCTGAAGTTCTGCGGGTGACCCGCGGTCCCAACTGCAGCTCACGGGCACGACTTTTCCCCACGGTGTGAGCAGCAATCCGAGCAGGCCGTGGATATCGGCGAGATCGCGTTGGGTGGCGCTGAAGTCGGCAACCATGCTGGGATAGCCATCGAGCGTGGCATTCGAAAAGCTGGTCCCAATGCCAGGTTTTGCCGCCAGCCAGACGTAGTTGGCGAGATACTGCTCCACCTGCCTTCGTAGCTCTTCCTCCGCGGTCAGGCCCCGGTCATGACGATCCAGCGCGGGCCCAATGGCCACGCTTACCAGGGAATCTCCGGTTTGCGCCAGGTAGACAGTTCGCAGCGGAGTGTCGTCGGATACCTTCACTGCTCCAGGTAACGCGACTGAAACGCTGGCGCAGAACCAGGCGTCGCGGCACAGCGATTTTTCGTAGCGTGTGAATCCCAGGGGAGTCGCGACCAGCGAATCCGAATCCACCACAACGCGAGTCGTTCGTTTCACGACCTCCGGTTTGGCCGCTTCAATAATCGGGTTTGGCAAAAGCGTTTTCGTCGCCGGCACCGGGATGGTTCCACTCTCCGGTTCCGGCGTTGCTTCAAAGCGCTTCAGCGCGGCCAGCCATTCGACGGAACCTTCGTCAGGCAAGAGCCGCGCCCGCGCCTCTTCCTGAAAATGAAACGTCATGAACGGATAGCGCCCTGGATTATCCGACCGCATGCTCGATAAATCGGGCATCGGATTCTGCCAGTCTTGCGGGTCGTTGTCGGGCGGATCGTCCGCGGGATCGTCTGCTGCGTCGTCGTAAGGCGAAGCCAGCGTGAGCTTGTTGTCAATGGTCTGCGAGCGATGCAACCAGGCCACATGATGCGACGCCGGATCAAGCAGCAGAGAAATGCGCACCACCGCTGCCACGGCGTTGTTGCCCGCCGCAGGAAGGATGCGACCGCCGCTCGCCGTGCCCGCAGCCGGAAGATCAATCGGCGAGAAAACGTATTGCGAGGTCACCCAGGCGCACCGTTTCCCATCCACTGGAACCAGATTGCGGAAGCGTAAATCCGCTCCGCTCAGTTCCAGATCTTTCAGCGCACGGTCATGCGGATAGGCAAATTGTCCGCGCGGCTTCCACCCCTCGCCCGGCGCGACCGGCTGCGGCGCGAACTCGGTTTGTAGCAGATCCTGGGTAGCCTTCCGCAGAAGTACGCCGCCGTCCCAATACTTGAAATATCCGTCCTGCGTGTGGCTCAGTTCGGTCTCCCCGTGTGGACCGACGCGGAACATCACTGGCTCCGATTGCAAGGCCGCCAGTCGCTTCTGAAAATCCGCAGGAGAAAACAGCGAACAGCGCACGCTGGTGACACGCGTCTCACTGTAGCGTGCTTCGACCGGAGTGTTGCCGTCCTTATCGGCGGCCAATGGACGCAGCGTCACAATTGCCCTAAGCGCGTAGTCGCAAGGCCCCCGTGGAGGAAACAGATTCGCTCCGCTTGCATCCGCAATCGGCAAGAAGGATGCCCCCGCTTCAATCTCGTAGCGCAAGACCTCGCCCGGCTTCACTTCTGCCTGCAGAAGAATCTTCGGAGCGGCTGCCGCAGCTTTCGATTGCGCATGCAGCCGCGCTGACGCGCCAAACGAAAGCGCGCCGACTGCGACCGAAAATAGCACGAGGGCTCTAGGGCTTCTCATTGCAGTTCTTGAGGATCATCTGGAGGATCGTCCGGTTCGTATGCTGGAAGTGGAGCCGGCACCAGCGCCTGTGCCCTGGTCGATTTGACGATCGCCTCGCAAATGCTGAGAGCGGCTGACAAGTCCTGCTCGCGGAAGGCGCAGGCAAATCCATAGGCCCCATTCGGCGAACTTGTGATCACGCTAACTCCGCGATACTTCGGCGTCGTAACCACAGTGAAATAGCTCAGAATTCCGAAGGCCCCGTCGACCGAGACATGTTGGTCAAAATCGATGTGGGCAGCGCGGCCAAAATATTCCGGCCGGGCGAACCATCCCTGCAGGAAAGTTCGTTTGGCTTGGTCCGGCTGCGAATAGATCGAGCCCGGCGATTCGGCCACATACACACGAATGACGCGTCCCGCGTCCTCTTGCACTCCGGGCAGAGGAATGAGTACGGCCCGAGGTTCCTCTTTCTGCCGCGTCCACTTCAACTCCCGGGGCAGGACGATCGAAAGCTCATAGCACGGAGTTCGCGTGCACAGTCGCACTCGCCATACCCCGGTGGTGTCCGGCCCGTCATTTTCTTCGTCCTCCAGGGTTTTTCCGCGCACGTGCCCCGGAGACGAGTTCTCGCGGCGGGTCTTCCGCGCGAGGTCGCCTAAGGACGGCGCTGGCGTCGTCGAATCCTGTGCCGGTGCCAGCAAGCAGGCGCACCCGATCGCCACGATCGCGAAAACTACCCGAATTGTTCCAGGCGATCTCATGGTAGCCGCAGAGAATTCACTAACGTCGTGCACAGTGCTTCCGCATCGGCGAAATGTTCTTCAGGTGCGGTGCAGGCCAACATGAACGCAGAGGCCCCGACGTTCACCAGCACTCTCTCTCCCATCCACCATCTCTTCTGATCGCGCTGATAACGGAACCGTGTCATCACCGAGTAGTGCCCCTCGATCATGAGTTCCTGCGTGCTGGCGCCATCGGTCTTCTCGCGCGACCATCCTTTCGGGTTGGCCAGATCCCGCATGCGGATGTAGTCGGGATCGCTGAGCCCGCGATACGGAGCGTTCACATCCGCGGGTCCAGCGTAGAGGAACATGCTTTCGCCATCGAGTGCGGTCTTGAAAATGTGCTGTCCGTTCACCCGCGACGTTACCTCAGCCTTCTCCGGAATAACAACCGATGCCTCGGAGCACTGCTGCGGGTTTTGACAGGACTGCACCACGAAAGACTGAAAGCCCGCCGGAGCCACGCTCATTCCTTCCGTGCTGTCGAGCGTTGCCTCAGGTCGGACACGCGGCGCCGCTCGAGACGCCCGCGCCAATTCGGCCACCGACGCCGTTTGTGCGCTATATGCCACTGACGTATCTTGCAGCACGGGCCCAGCGGGTTTTGCCACTTTCGATTCGGCGATGTTCACCGGATGGACGACAATGTCTTCCTTCAGAGCGATCGACGGATAGATCACCTGCTCGCACATCTGCCACGTCGTCCGCTCATCGCGATCCCGCGCCGCGTTGGCGGCAATCGCCTTCTGATCCCAGTAGGGGTGGTACTGCGAGCAAACTCGGTAGACTGACTGGCTGTAAGCCGGACACTTTGCCGCATAAGAAACCAGTTCGTCCGGGCTTACGCACATCACCGGAATCAAGCCGCCGGCTGCAACCACAATCACGATCGAGCCCACGACTTGGTGGCCCAGCAAGTTTGGGACACTGTTCCAGCCGCAACGAAAAGCTTTGTGCGATCCCAGCCTCGTCGGTGAACAATACGCGGCCTGACCGTGGAATCCAGCGATCTGGCGGGCATAGTTCATCAGCTCCGAGTCGTTCAGCCCGGCCGGAATGGGATAGGGAGTGCCCGCTAAGACTTCGGTGTTGGTGATGCCCAGTTGGGAGCCGAGCAGAACCGCCCCGCCATTCTCACGTCCTTCGAGGCTGTAAGGGAAAGGCACAAACAGGCGGTACTCGCCGGCGTCATAACTCTTGAATCCAGTCGGCGCATTATCTGACGCCTCCTGTTCCTGCTGCATCTCGTCGACGAGTTGCTGAGCCTTGCCGGGTTGATCCTCGCGGGGAGCATGTTGAGCGCGATTCTGTCGCGCCAGGTCGCCGAGGGACGAATCCGGCGCATGGGAATTCTGTGCCTGCGCGCCGTACGCGCTCGGAAGAAGAGCCGCAGCCGCGACTCCGACGCGTACTGACCGGCCAAGGCTCATGGCAATTGCAAGGACCCGATCATCGTGGAGCAGACTGCTTCTCCGTCGGCGAAGTGCTCCCGCGGCGCGATGCAGCCGACGACCAGGGGAACTCCGTTGCTCTCGACTTCGACTCGTTTGCCCATCCAGTCGTCCAGCCCTTTGCGGAAGCTCAATGTAGTGATCGCGGCGGCCCTACCTCCGAGCGTCGTCGTCTGGCTGCTGATCGTGGAATACGTGCCTGGCGCGCGTTTGTTTTCCGGATCCACCAGTTGTTTCCAGCGAACCAGATCGTTCGCCGCCGGAGTTCCACCCTCGCAGCCCGCGGGGCCTGCCATCAGCAGAAAAGACGTTCCTTGAATCTTGCTTTCGAAAATATATTGCTTGCAGTTGGAACTCACTAGCTTAGCCTCAGAAGGAACGAATAGCGATGCGTCCCAGCACTGGTTGGGGCTTTTGCAGTAGTTGAAGGAGTGAATCTTGAAGCCATCGGGCGCGGTGCTCTGCGGTGGGCGGAGAGGTTGATTCTGCCGTGCGACCGCAGGGGCAGACTGTTTTGCCGATTGCACGACTTCCGGTTGCGCGCCCGCACTCTCTTTGAGCCGGATCGATCCAAAAACCGTGTCGCACCTTTGCCAAACTTGCCGGACGTTCTCTTCTTCCTGGGCCAGAGTTTGCCGCGCGTGGGCCTTCAGGTTGTAGTTGATGCCAGGAGTATTAACAAGGTCGCGCGAACGGCTGTCGGTAGTGGCGAAGCACATTAAAGGATAAACGTTGTCGGCAACTCGCACAAAAACCGCGTTGCCGCCGACCGAGTGTCCCTGCAGGGTTGCTTCCGCGAGGCCGCATTGATAGGCTGCGTGCTCCGCGATGGTGGCCTTGGTGCATGTCACCGATTGCGCATATTGCTTGGCAAATTGCATCGCCGCATCATTGAAGGCGTCATCGCCGGCAGCATGCAGCACGATCGCATTGCCCACGAACACGATGGGTGTCGTGTTGGAAAATCTGGGGCCCGAAAGAATGATCCCCCCGTCGTCCTGTCCGCTCTGCGAATAAGGCGCAGGCACCCACACCTTGTAGGCCGCCGCGCTGTAGGTCTTGAAGCCTCCTGGCGCATTGTCGTTCTGATCTTCCGACAATTCATTGGCGACCTGCTGCGCCTGGTTGACGTCTCCAGATTGCGACTGCTTCTGCGCACGAGCCTGCCGCGCGATGTCGGCCAGCGATCCGCTTTGCGATCCTTGTCCCCAACCCGTTGACGAGATCAGAAGCAGGCAGGCCGCGATCGTCGATTCACGCAGGATCGAGCCGCGTACAGCACCCCGAAAGTTCTTGCTCATAAATTGTTCTGCATTACTCATCGATGTAGGCTCCTCAATTTGAGTTGGTCGGCGCGGCTGCAGGCTGCACCGCCGCTTCCGGCAGATCAAATTGAATTGTTGTGTTGTAGTCGGAAAAGCTGGAGTGGGAGCCCTGCCAATCCACCGTCATTTCGTAGGGCAGATGATCTTCGAGCCCAATGCACACCGTATCATGCTCCAGGTTCGCCAGCGGGCCCTTGATGGTGACCAACCACTCGCGGCAGCGGACGCCATTGACCGTCTTTTTGTCGCCCTTTTGCAGAATGCCCCGTTGCAGCATGGTGGCGATTGGCGGCAACACGTCGCTGTCCGCGCCCTGGCCTAAGTTGACGCAATACCATTTGGCGGACCCGCCCTGCCAGGCAACCCTCATTTGAGACCACGCGCCATCGCTCATCCGCTCGTACTGCTTTCCTGCAACGTAGAATTCGTCCTCTTTCATATCAATGGGAGGGTCCGTCGACGCCGGCGTGGATCGAATGTGCCGTTGCTGGTGAACGATCTCGCGCTCGCAATCGACCTCCCACAGCAGGTCGTTGTGCAGATACCCGCTGGGCATTCCAGAGTAGGACGCTCGAAAACTGTGGACTTGTTTCAAGGCATCGAGAGTCTTTTGAAACTCTTTCTCCCCGCTGCCTTTCCCAAAAAAGCTTGCGCCCCATAGGCCGAGAATCAGTATGGCCAGAAGACGACCTACCATCCAGGCCCAGCCATGTTCGCGCATATACACTGCTCCCCGAGCGCTCCTGAGTCAGCGTAACCGTGCCCGGAGAATGGAGAAAGTTACCGACGTACTTGGGCGAACGGCTGGAATTGCCGTGTTTTGTGCAGGTTTTCTGGAACTTGTAGCTTCGGGCTGTCATCCTTCGCGAAGCGAATAGCCTGCCCTGAGCCTGTCGAAGGGACCAATGCAATTGCCCGCGGCGCCGATTCTGCTGGCCAAGTGCATGGGTCCTTCGGCGCCAGGAAAAAAGGCGCCTCAGGATGACAACCAAGGGTTAGATGCTAAGTTACAGCACAACGACCCCGGCGTACCCCACCACCATCTCCCGGTCGCCGGAGATATCTCCCGAAGTTGCGTACTTCACCAGTTCCGCCGACTTTGCCCCCAATTGTCGAGCCGCAGTAAGCATTACCACGGCAGGACCAAAGCCGCACATGCTGATGTTTTGTTCGGTGATCACATCGTAAAGACCCCGTGCATCGAGCGTAAGAATCCGCTCCAGTGCCCGGTGATCCTTGATCCGAGTCAACGTATCCGATTCGTAATGATTCATGTCGCTCGAGGCCACGATCAGCACTTCGTCCTGCTGTGCCGCGATCACTTCTGCGATGGCTCGGCCAAGCTGCTCAAGGATGTCGAAATCCCGCGTGCCCAACACGATGGGCACAAAGCTGAGTTCAGGCTGTCGTAGTTGCAGGAAGGGGAGCTCCACCTCAGCGGCATGCTCCGCCTTGTGCGCCGCGGAGTCATCTTGCAGAACAGGGAAGCGCTGCTTCAATGCGGCCGCGAGTTCGAGGTCGATCGAAACATCGCCCAGCGGAGTCTCCCACGCGCCTTCGCTTTGCAGGGCAAGCGCCCGGCCCATTCCCGTGTGGTTGGGGCACATCACAATGCAGCGCCGCGGAATCTGGATACGTCCAAATACCGCGCCCGCCACGTGTCCCGAATACATGTATCCCGCATGAGGCGCGATGCAGCCGATGGCTCGCTCAGGTTCCAGGTGCGCTTCAGCCGCCTGCGAAAGATAGCTGGACGCCTGGTCGCGCAATTGCTCGGGATCGCGCGGATAAAATCGTCCCGCCACCGCGGGATGGCGAAGGGTGTGCGTACTCATTGGCCCTCCTTCCGGTGAGCCTCTTGGAACCTTACCGACGGAAACTTCTGATGCGAAAGCCTTCCGGTAATTTCCGCGCCCGCTCCTTAAGAGTCGGCACCCGGGTTGCTCAAGGCGCGATACACCGCCGCGCTCTCCTCCAGGCTCAACGTCTCCGCGCGTGCCGTTGCTTTCACGTGTGCTTCACTCAGAGCGCGTTTCAAATGGGCATCTCCATATTTCGATTTCAGATTGTTCCAGAGCGTCTTACGCTTTTGCCCAAACGAGAGCCGGAGGAAATCAATGAACCCATCGCCTGCCACTCCCAATGCCTCTTGCCGCGGCTCAATCGTCAGCCGTAGCACCGACGAATGCACTTTCGGCGGAGGCGTAAACGCCGCCGGCGGCAGCGTAAACAGATTCTCCACCCGGGCGAACAACTGCGCCGTCGCAGACAACACGCCGTAATCACGGCTTCCTGGCTCAGCCGCAATTCGATCGGCAACCTCCCGCTGCACCATAATCACCAGGCTCTCGAAGTACTTCGAAAACTCGAACAACCGCAGCAGGATGTCCGAGGTGATGTAGTAAGGAAGATTTCCCACAACCTTCACCGGCTCCGGCTTGATGTCAATCCCCGGGCGCCCCAGCCCCGGCTTCGGCCCAAACAGCGAATCGAAGTCCATGGCCAGCACGTCGCCTTCAATAATTTCTACATTCCTCGCCATCCCGAACTTCAGCCGCAGTTGCGCCGCCAGCACCCGATCCAATTCCACCGCGATCAACCGCCGCGCGCGCTTGGCCAGCAGGGAAGTCAGCATGCCGCGTCCGGGGCCGATCTCAAGCACGGTACTCTGCGAGAGATCGCCCATCACATCCACGATGCGCAGCGCAGTGTCTTCGCTGGCCAGGAAATGTTGTCCCAATTTAGGCTTGTTTTGCGGACGCCGCGCAGAAGCAACCTTTGGCACGTTGACCCTTCCTTTCGCCGGGAAGTAGACTTGCAAGTCGGTCCCGGCATCTGATGCAGGGGACGCCGGTCCCCAGTCTTTCACAATCCATCTGCTTTCATCATAGCGTGCGCCGCGGGAATCGGCGCACGCCGGAGGCTTCCGCCGTCATGCACATCGCATTCGCTGCATCCGAAGGCGTTCCATTTTCCAAGACTGGCGGCCTTGCCGACGTCGTCGGCGCCCTGCCCCGCGCCCTCGCCGCTTTAGGGCATCAAGTCAGCGTGTACCTTCCGCGCTATCGCCAGACCAAGCTAACCGAGCCTGCGCCTGTGGTTCGCAGCGTGACCGTGCCGTTTGACGATCAGTACCGCTTTGCCTCGGTTGTGACCGGAGGCAGCCAGGGAGGCGTGCGCTTCTATTTCGTCGAATATCCTCCGTATTTCGATCGCGATGCGCTCTATGGCACGCCTGCCGGGGACTATCCCGACAACGCCGAGCGCTTTGCCCTGTTCTCCCGCACCGTGCTCGAGGCCTCAAAAATTCTCGGCGTGCCCCACATCTTTCACTGCCACGATTGGCAATCAGCGCTCATTCCAGTCTTGTTGCGAACCATCTACGCCGAGGACCCCGCATTCCGCGACGTTGGCACCGTCTTCACGATCCACAACATGGGCTACCAGGGCCTGTTCCCGCCGGATACGCTTCCCTTGCTTATGCTGCCCTGGGATCTCTTCACCATGTCGAAGATGGAATTCTTCGGCCAGGTGAATTTCCTGAAAGGCGCTCTCACCTGCGCCGATTACATCACCACCGTCAGCCGCAAGTACAGCCAGGAGATTCAGACCGCCGAATACGGATTCGGCCTCGAAGGCGTGCTGCGCGATCGCGCCTCCACCGTGACCGGAATTCTCAATGGCGTCGATTACGACGAGTGGAGCCCGCAGACCGACAAGTTCACGACCGCCAAGTATTCCCCGCAGGATCTTGCCGGCAAGGCAAAATGCAAACAGGATCTCCTGACCGCTTTCGGTGTGACGAATGTGGACTCGAAGCTGCCGGTCATCGGCATCGTATCGCGCTTCGCCGCGCAAAAGGGATTCGACCTGATCGCACAAATCATGGATCGCCTTGCCCGCGAAGAGATGATCGTGGTTGCTCTCGGCGCCGGTGACAAGACCTACGAAGAGCTGTTCGTTCGCCTCAACAAGCAGTTTCCCAACAAAATCGCGGTCAAAGTCGCCTATGACAATGCCATCGCACACAAGATCGAAGCCGGCGCCGACATGTTCCTCATGCCCTCGCGTTATGAGCCCTGCGGCCTGAACCAGATCTACAGCCTGAAATACGGCACCGTCCCCATCGTTCGCGCCACCGGCGGCCTCGACGACACCATCGAACCCTGGGACGCTCGAGCCGGCAAAGGCACCGGCTTCAAGTTCACCGAGTACAACGGCGAATCGCTCCTGTTGACGATCAAACAAGCGCTGCAAGCCTACCGCGATCAGACTTCGTGGCAGGTGCTCATGCGCAATGGCATGAACAGGGACTTCTCCTGGAATGCCTCCGCCCGCGAATACGGAAAAATCTACGAACGCGTCAAGCAGATCCGTGCAACGCCACCCGCGGTTGAAAAGGCGATGGCCTGACTTGCCGGTTTCAGAGCACAAAACGCCGCGCTCCGTTGAGCGCGGCGTCACTCCATCTTTACCACCGGAATCTGTGGATCGGAGGGTGATCCCGGTGTGGAGGCCGGTGGCTGTCGCTTCGAATGTTAGAACGCGCGGCAGTTCCGCTGCCCGGGCCGTTATACCACCATTCGGACATGCCATCGAAGAGCGTGTTGTTGGTTAGTCGGGTGAGCCCGGTGCCGTCAGTCCCGATGCTGTAGAGATCGAAGCCGGCGCCAGACGTAATGCTCAAGTTGTCTCGATTCGAATTGAATACGATTGTCTGCCCCATACCCGCAACATTGAGCAGCAAGGGATCCGAGTTAATCCCGACTCCATCCGTAAGCTTGGTCACGTTCGTGCCGTCGGCGTTCATGATGTAGATATCTGAGACGGATGGGGATTGGGTGTAATTCTCACGGCTAAATGCGATCTTGCGGCCGTCGGGCGAGAATGACGGCATCTGATCCTGGCAGTAGTCGCACGTGTCGGAGAACAGAGGATTCGTAAGGGCAATCGCGTTTGTGCCGTTGAGGTTCGTGACCAGTATCCCGGAAAAGGGAACGCCATCGATGGTGCCAGTCGCTTGAGTCGCGATCATGGTCCCGTCCGGTGAGAAGGTGGGGGCCATCTGGTAATCGATCCCCATTGGGATTGGTAGTATCTGCTCAACGCCGCTCCCGTCAGTATTCACCAGCGCAATTTGCCACTGCCACTCGCCACTCGTGCTGCCAGGTACAGGCCGAAGAGAGGCGAAAACGATCTTCCTGCCATCGGGAGAGAATTGCGGCATCAGGTCGTCGTACACATCATTGGTAAGTGCCACCGGGTTGAGGCTGCCATCTGCGTTCACCACATAGATGTCCATCTGATCGTTATTCCCGTCGATACCGCCGTACAGATCGATAGCGGCCTTGGTGCCGTCGGGAGAGAGGACGATTGAAAAGAACTGCCCGGTAATCGGTTGATTTGTCGAAGCATCCACCACTGAGTAAGCAGTGAACACGGTGCCGCTGCCGGCGCTGGTAAATTTTCCTACCATTGGGGTGAACAGATAATTTCCGGCATCCTGCAAAAACAAGAACTGGGTTTTCTGCGACTGTGGGGGGCCAACCTTGCTGCCAGAACTGCCGCAGGAGATGAGCCAACCAGCGGAAAGGGAAATAGCGAGAATGAGAAGAAGAATTCGGCGCATAAAGCGATCCCTTGGGAGGTGAGGATCACAAGCCTGCATCGCGAAGTGGGGGAACCGTTGGCGACGGTCGGAGGAACCCGTCGTGCGATCCTCGTGCAGGCAGTGTCTGCCTTACTCTTGCAGACCATTACCTCGACACTATGCTTTTCTTATAGTTCCAAATCGGAATGAGGGGCAAGAGGAATTCCGCCCAATCACAAAGATGCGTGACCATGAGCACATCAATCATCCGGGGCTCGCGCATTCGAGGCTCTGACGTCCTCCTCCAGAATTCACCAACAATTTACTTTACGGGAACTCGCCGAAGGGGCAACATTGACGGCCACCCTTGGCTGAAGGAGCAATCATGTTCAGAAGATCAGGATTCATCTTCGTGTCCGCCCTCATAATGCTGTTGGCCTTCACCCTCCAGATCGCTGCGCAATCCGAACCGGATGCCCCAGCGCAGCGCACTGCTGCGGTCCCGTCCGCATTCACCACTCCCGGACAGGCTTTCTTTGTTTCCAATGGAATGCTTTTTGTTCCGTCGAATGTGACTTCGGCCTCTCCGTCTTCCAGCGTACTGGCGAACCAGGTAGCTGTATTTGGCTTTGTACTGCCAATCAAAATCACCATCGATCACGTTTCCATCCAGGTTTCCTCGCCGGTGGCGGCTTCAACCGCCAATGCCGGAATCTACAATGCGGCCGGGTCTCTACTGATCGATTCGGGCTCTTTCGATACCTCCACGAACACCCCTCAGTACAAAATCAATACTCTGAAGAAAGCCGTCGTCTTGTCGCCAGGCTTTTACTACTTTGCCTACAGCTTAAGCAATGAAACCGTCCATTTGGCCACGCTCTCTCCTGTAGATGGAACATCCACCGCCGCGAACGCATACAGCCTCTCGTTTACCACCACGCAACAGCCGCGTTACGGGGTCGCAGCCAATTTGGTGACAAACGGCGGTACATCCACCTCGGCGCTGCCTGCGACCCTGGGTGTCGTAACCAGCAACGAGAATCCAGGGATCCCGATCGTGATTTTCGAGCCCTGATTTGAGGTCGTCACAAGCAGCAGGGATACAAATCCACTCGCATGATCATGATGCGGACATTTTGCTCCACGCGTTCCCTTCAGGTGGTTTAACTTGGTCTTCGTTTGCGGAGGGCCAGCCACGCGTATCCCAAGGTGAGGCCGAGTGCGCCGTACACCGCAGCGTTCATGGGAGCGAGCAGGAGAAACGTGGCCACGAGCGAAGGATCGAACATCATCTTCACCAGATACATCGGACACAGCGCAAGCATGAGTTGTGGATCGAGATTCCAGCTGTGCGGAGCGAGATAGGCGACCAGCGCCAGGAGATAAGAAATTGCCGCGAAGCCGGCGAGCAGTTTGACGGGCGCAAAAAACAACTGTTCATCGTCCCGATCCGTCTTGCATGCTCTCGCAATCCATGAGCGGGGCAGCACCGCAAGCGTCACGCTGAAAACGCCCACCAGTGCTAAGGCAACCACAAATATGACCCATTCGCTCTGAACCGGCAGCTCGGCACCCCGCAGCATCGCGTAAGGAACGGCTGTAAGAAGCGAAATCAGGCCGCAAAAAAGAAACGTGATGCGAGATGTTGTCCTGACAGCGCGTCCGGGCATGGGGCGGATTCTAACATCGGCTCCGAGTATGAGATCACCGTTTGCGCTGACCGGCCCATGCCAGAGCGGCTGCTAGAATTCATTCAGCATGGCGGCCGCTCCGCAGTTTGGCTTGACGCGCACCATCTTCCACGTGGATATGGACGCTTTTTTCGT
>Ga0209698_10001124_pt1 | contig 30823 bp, 18 predicted proteins | sample LitLauG_LLR_2012_FD_187203 | JGI IMG/M metagenome (GOLD analysis project Ga0209698, IMG submission 187203) | Freshwater sediment microbial communities from Pennsylvania, USA - Little Laurel Run_MetaG_LLR_2012 (SPAdes) (version 2) | ecosystem: Environmental > Aquatic > Freshwater > Creek >... | reverse complement strand
GGGTGCGGCGGACTACTACGTCGCCCGCCAGGCGGGGTGCGCTCTGGACTACTACACCGGGGTGGGGGAGGCCCGCGGCCAGTGGGTCGGCGACGGCGCCGCCGCCCTCGACCTGGTCGGGGAGTTGACCGGGGAGGGGGAGGAGATCCTCGCCGGTCTGCTCGCCGGCACCGGCTTGAACGGGCAGCCCCTCGTCGGCCCGGTGGTGCGGGCGGATCCGCGGGCTCGGGTGCCGGTGTCGCCGCTGGTGGCGGCGGTGCACGCCGCGGGCGTCGACTCCGGGCTGACGCCCGAGCAGCTCCTCGGGCCCAAGGGGGTCGCGGAACTGTCCCGGATCTCCCGCCGGTTGACCCGGGCGACGAAGGCAGGGCTCGGGGTCCGCGCCGACATCGCCCTGCGCCTGGCCACCGCGGCCGGGCTAGACGCCCACGCCGTCTACGCCGCCGCGTCCCCGGACCACCCAACGCTGCTCGCCGACGCCCTCGCGCACATCGGGCGGGTGGTGGACACCCGCCGGGCGGGGGTGGACCTGACGTTCTCCGCCCCCAAGTCCGTCAGCCTGCTGTTCGCCTTCGGTGACCTTGAGGTGATCGCGGCGGTGCGAGCCGCGCACGAGGCCGCGATCAGCGAAGCGCTGGACTACTTGCAGGGCGTGGCGGGGCATGGGCTGCGGGGGCATCACGGGGACGGGCAGCAGGCCCAGCGGATAGCCACGGACGGGTTCGTGGGAGTCGGGTTCGAGCACCGCACCTCCCGGGCGATGGACCCCCAGCTCCACACCCACGTTGTGATCCCGAACCTGGTCCGCGGGACGGACGGGCGCTGGTCGGCGGTCGACACCCGCGGACTGCACCGCCACGCGAAGACCGCCGGCTACCTCTACCAAGCCGTCCTACGTGCCCAGCTCACCCGGGCATTGGGGGTGGGGTGGGGGCCGGTGCGCCGCGGCCAGGCCGAGATCACCGGCATCCCCCGCCAAGCTCTGCGGCTGTTCTCCACCCGCCGCGACCAGATCGACACCGCCCTCGAGGCCGCCGGTGCGTCCGGGGCCAAGGCCGCCCAGGTCGCCTGCCTGACCACCCGACCCCCCAAACCCACCGCGGCAGGGTCGGCGGCTGGGGATGGGTCGACGGTGGGGCTGCGCCTGTAGTGGGCCGACCGGGCGCGTGCCGCCGGCGTCGACCCCGACCAGCTCGCCGCCACCGCGCTCCACCTGACCCGGGCGGCTCCCCCGGACCCCACCCACGACGCGGAGGTGCTGACCGGGCTGGCCGGCACCCTGCTCGGCCCGGCCGGATTGACGGAGCACGCGACGTCGTTCACCCGGCCTGACCTGCTGCGCGCCCTGTGTGAGCAGCTCCCCGCCGGTGCGCCCGTCAGCCACGACAGTCTCCAGGGCCTGGCGGACCTAATGCTCACCCACCCCGACGTGGTCACCGTCGCGCCCCGCCCAGCCGCGTTCGAGTCCGCGGGCGCCGACGGTGAGACGGCCGTGGCGCGGTGGACAACGCGCGAGCTCCTCGCAGTGGAAGCCCACGCCCTCACCACCGCCGCCGCGCTGCGTGGCACCCCGGACCGGGCGGTCAACCCCGGTGTCGTGGAGCGGCTGGTCGAGCAGACGCACCTGACCGGGGAGCAGGCCGGCATGGTCACTGACCTGCTCGCCGCCGGGGGCCGGCTGCGGGTCGTGGTCGGGCCGGCGGGGTCGGGGAAGACCGCCGCCCTCGCCGCCGCCACGAGAGCGTGGACTCACCAACGGCGAGCGGTTCACGGGTGTGCCCTGTCCGCGCTGGCCGCCCGCGGCCTGCAAGACGCCACCGGCGTCCCCTCCACCTCGGTGGCCGCGCTGCTCACCCAGCTCGACCGTGAGCCCCATGCCCTGGCGCCGGGGTCGGTGCTCGTGGTGGACGAGGTGGGCATGGTCGGCACCCGGCCCCTAGACCGCCTCCTCACCCACGCCCACACCCGGGGGGCGGCGGTCGTGTTGGTCGGGGACCCCCGCCAGCTCCCCGAGATCGGCGCCGGCGGGCTGTTCGCCTGCCTTGCTGACGACGCCGGGACCACCGTCATGACGGCGAACCAAAGGCAGGCCGTCGAGTGGGAGCAGACCGCCCTGACCCGGCTGCGCGCCGGCAGGGTCGCCGCAGCGTTGGACGCGTACCACGCGCACCGGCGCATCCACATCCAGCCCGACCACCAGCGCCTGCAGGCAGCGGTCGCCCAGGACTACCTCGCCTGGACCCATCACCTCACCACCACGACGGGGGGTGGTCGGGTGCTCGTCGTCGCGGCGTCGCGCCGTCACGCCGCCCAGCTCAACGGCGTCATCCGGGACCGCCTGGCCGTCCGGGGCACCCTCACCGGCCCCGGCGTCGACTGCACCCCGGCGGACGGAGACAGCGACGGGGCGTTGGAGCTGCGGGCGGGGGACACGGTGATGGTCACCCGCAACGACCACACCCGCGGCCTCCTCAACGGCGAACAGGCCAGGGTCACCGCCGTCGACCCCGACCAGCACAGGGTCGTCCTCGCCGTCTCCGGCCGGCGTGAGCTGAGCGTGGACGCCTCCTGGGCGGGGGAGCACCTCGGCTACGGCTACGCGCTGACCGTCCACAAAGCCCAAGGGCAGACCGTCGACGTCACCCTCGTCGCCGGCAGCACCGCGCTGACCCGAGAGACCACGTACACCGCCCTGTCCCGCGGGCGCACCGCGAACCACCTCTACCTGGCGCCGGAAGCCCCCGTCGACAGGCCGGACCACGCCGCCCAAGCGTGGCTCGCCGACCACGCCCTCGCCGACGCCGCCGCCCGCCTACGCGCCAGCCGCCAGCACACCCTCGCCACCGACCTGCACACCCCCGCCCCCCGGCGGGCCGATCCCGGCCAGGCCATCGGCTACTAACCCACTACCCGACAGAGAAGGAGAACGACCATGAACGCCACGACGACCGAGACCGCCGGACCGGCGACGGCCGGCGGGGACCTCCTCGACGTCACCGCCGCAGCCGCCTACCTCGGCACCCCCGTCCGCTTCACCCGCCGCCTCATCGCCGAACGACGCATCCCCTTCCACAAGATCGGCCGCTACGTCCGCATCCGTCGCACCGACCTCGACACCTACATCGCACAAGCCCGCGTCGAACAGGAATCGGGCACTGCTCGACGCCTCTCATCCACAGACTGGGTGTAGGGCCTGCTGTCCACAGGTAGACCGATCTACGCCGCCGCCGTACCGGTTTCGCCTGACCGTTCGACCAGAGCGCTGCAGCGGACGCCGCGTCGCGAGGAGCACGAGCGTGAGTCGACGGGATTTCGGGACGGTCCGCCAGCTGAAGTCAGGGCGCTGGCAGGCCCGCTACCTCATCCCCGCTGGGCGGTACATGACCGCGCCCACCACGTTCGCAACTAAGGCCCAAGCCACCACTTTCCTGTCCGAAATCCGGACCGACATGCACCGAGGCACCTGGCTGGACCCCACGCGCGGCACTGAGACGAGCCTCGCTGAGTACGCGACCACCTGGCTGGCGCAGCGGACCGTCAAGGGGCGGCCCCTCGCACCTCGAACGGTCGACACGTACCGGCACAGCCTGACCGCCTGGATCCTGCCCGCTCTGGGTCCTCGTCCACTGGCCGAGATCGGTCCCGCTGAGGTCCGTCACTGGCACCAGTACGTCCTGGCGCACACCGGACCCACGGCCACACGCCAGGCGTACGCCGTTCTGCGGGCGATCTTCAACACCGCAGTCGCGGACGACCTGATCACGCGTAACCCCTGCAGGATCCGCGGCGCGGGGCAGCCCACCAGCCCTGAGCGGCCGCTCATCCACCTCGAGGACGTGATCGCATTGACGCTGGCGATGCCCGAGCATCTGCGAACTCTCACGCTCACCGCGTTCTGGGCGCACGCTCGCCTGGGAGAGCTCCTCGCTCTACGCGTCGGTGACGTCGACATTGAGGCGGGCACGCTGCGCATCGAGCGCCAGGTTGTCGAGGTCGATGGGGAAGGGCCGCGGGTGACCATCCCCAAGGTCGGGAGCGTGCGTACCGTCCACCTGCCTCAGCCGGTGCTGCTCGCACTTCAGGAGCACTTGCACGCGGTAGCAGAGAGCCGCCCCGAATCGCGGCTGTTCACGCGGCCAGGCGGAGAGGAGCTGCGGGCCCACCACATCCACGCGCCCTGGGAGACCGCCCGCCGCCGCGTCGGCAAGCCAGACCTTCACTTCCACGACCTCCGGCACGCGGGGCTCACGCTGTCGGCACAGTCCGGGGCCACGCTCGCCGAAGTGATGCGCCGCGCCGGTCACGTCTCCAGCCAAGCCGCGATGCGCTACCAGCACGCGGCCGACGAGCGTGACGCCGAGATCGCTCGCCTCATGTCTGCGCGCAGTACTGCCGACGAGCCCGACGCCCCGTAGGCACGCGTCGCCCTACGTGCGGGTTGGCTTCGTAGACACTACGCATAATCCGGTGATAACGTTTCTTTATGCGCAGTGACACTCCGGTGCTAGCGCCGACCTTCCGGTCGCGCGCGCAGGGGGATCTGCTCGCCCTCGTGCTCCTGCACCCGGATCGGGAGTGGACGGTCAGCGAGCTGGCGCGTGAGCTCGGCGTCGCGCTCACCACCGCGCAGACCGAGGTGGCGCGCCTCGCCGACGGAGGCGTGCTCACCACCCGCAAGATCGGACGGGCGCGCGTCGTCCGAGCCAACTCCGACAGCCCCGTGGTCGCCCCACTGACCCAACTCACGCTCGTCACGTTCGGCCCGCAGACGGTCGTCGCCGACGAGTTTGCTCACCTCGGGGCCGAGCGAGTGGTGGTGTTCGGGTCCTGGGCTGCGCGCTATCACGGCGAGCCGGGTCCGCTGCCGTCAGACATCGACGTGCTCGTCGTCGGTGACGGCATTCCGCGGACTGATGTCTACGCGGCCGCCGAGCGCGCCGAGGCCCGGCTTGGCTTGCCGGTCAACCCGGTGCTTCGGCCGGCGGGCGCCTGGGATCAGCCGGCAGGCGACCCGCTGCTCACCGAAATCCACGCCCGTCCCTACGTCGACGTGACGAGGACGCCATGACCTGGGAACATGGTCGAGCCGTCGTCGAGCAGCTCGTCGCCGAGGGCCGGCTGGAGATGATTAGCGGCGCCGCAGCAGACGGCACAACGTGGCTCAGCTCCGCAGCTGCGCTTCTCGACTCCGCCCGCCGCGAGGCGGACAACAACCCCGAGGCGGCGTACGTGCTGGCCTACGACGCCGCCCGCAAGGCCTGCACCGCGCTGCTGGCCCAGCAGGGCCTCCGCACCAAGACCACCGGACACCACGTCACCGTCGAGCAGGTCGTTCGCGCCCAGTTCGGCGGTCCCTTCGACGCATTTGGCGCCATGCGTCGCCGCCGGTCTGAGGTCGAGTACCCCCAGCGACCCGGCGACGACATCGACTCCAGCGAAGTCCCCACGGCCATCGGTCAAGCAGACGCGATCGTCGCTGCTGCTACGCGACTCACGCCTCAGCTCACACTGTTCCGCTGAGTTTCGCGGCCGCGACGCCCGATATCGACGTGAGCGCTGACCGCGCTCGTGGCCGGGTTCGGTGCCCCTTCGGATACCCCGGTCGACCCCCGTACGCCGTCCGATCTGGCACGCGAATGGCACGAACGGCTCTTTTGATCATGCTTAGCCTGTGGCTGTGGATCTTGTGGTGAGGCATAAGCGCAGGTCAGGGGCGGAGGGCGTGGGATTCGAACCCACGAGGAGCTTGCGCCCCTAGCGGTTTTCAAGACCGCCGCCATCGGCCACTAGGCGAGCCCTCCCGGGGGCCGGGGCCCCTGTGAAGAAGGTTAGTGGTCGACAGCGGTGAGGTGACATCGGAGCGGATCGTGCCGACTGCCGCGCTGGTTGCCACGGTCTGCACCGTCGCACCCTGTGGGGCGGGTCCCGGCTTCGCACGGGCACCGTGACGAACGGAGCCTCCGTTTTGTCGCTCTCATTGGCGACAATCAGCAGACACGCGGTGAGGGCGGTGGTCGTAGTCGTCGCCAGCCAAGGCCGGACGCGTGGGTGGCCCTGGCCAATGGCGCCCGCGAGGGCACCCCCTCGCAGGCGCCGCGCAGGGCGGGCTCGAGCCCGCTGGCGAGTGGGCTGAGCTACCTCCGGGAGGTGCCGCGTATGCGTAGTGCCCGCAGCACGTCGTCGCGACCCTCGGCGACCCGGCGGCGCGCGGTCGGATCGAGGTGGTCCCCCAGCAGACCGTCCGCCAGAGAAACCGCCTCGGGGCTCACGGGGACCCGCGGGAAGAGCCCGGAGGTAAGGGTGTCCGCGGTCTCCTCGTCCAGGTCCGCCCATGCCCGGTGGACCATGGCTGGGTACCGCGCCGCGAAGCCGGCGAGCAGGGCCGGGTCGCGGACATCGTTGAACCCGGCGATGGTGGCCTCGAGCAGCAGGCTCGGCAGGTCGCCGCTGGTCAACGCCGTCCAGGCAGCCTCCTTCGCGGCCGGGTCGGCGAGTGCGGCGCGGGTGTAGGCAGCGGCCGCTTCTCCTGCGGCGGTGCGGTCGGCCGCCGCTGCGGCGTCCACGTCCTCCGTGAAGAGGCGGCCGGCAGCAGCGAGGGTTTGCAGGGCGGTCCACCTCCTGTCCACATCGAGCACCGTCCCGGCTACCTCGCGGCCAGATATCCCGGCCGCGAGGATGTCCAATTGGGGACCGGTCGCCGCGCATGCGAGGAAGGCGCGCAGTGCCGCGCGGTGGCGGTCTCCCGTCGCAGGAGCCTTCTCGCACACCGCCCGCGCAGCGTCGGCCACCCGCCCCGACAGCTCGGCCCGGTCACCGGGGTCCACGTACCAGGCCAGGGCGCTTTGCGCGTTGGCCGTGAGGTCGGCCATCGCACCAGCGCTCGGCTCGGCGGCCAGGCTGTCCGCGACGACAGCGAGGTACTCCGACACCGCAAGTTCGCCGTCGCGGGTCAGGTCCCACGCCACCCCGAGCAGCCGCGCCCGGACCAGCGGCGGCACCGGGCCCCTCAGCGACTCCACCGTGGTCACCCACGAGCCGGGGTCAAGGCGTAGGCGCGCATAGGTGAGCGCGTCGTCGTCGACCAGGACCAGGTCCGCGGCCGTCTCCCCGATCAGCTCCGGGACATCGACGGCCGCCCCCTCGAGGTGAACGGGGACCTGGCGACGCCGCCGCAGCCCGACGGGGGTGGCGTCGTACAGCCCGACGGTAGTGGTGTGCGGGCGCAGCACCCTGGGCACGTCTTCCGGCAAGACCGCGGGCTGCTGGGTGACCCGCAGCCCGACGATGCGTCCGGCCTCCACGGTGACGTCGGCCCCGAGGGTGGTCACCCCGGGCGTGCGCAGCCAACGGTTCGCCCAGTCGTCGAGCCGACGCCCGGAGCGTCGTTCGAGCGCGGCGAGCAGGTCGGCGAAGGTGGCGGTGCCCCACGCGTGGTCTCGCAGGTGGTCACCTACCGCGGCGAGGAAGACCTTCTCCCCCACAGTGGCGACTAGCTGGTGGAGCACGGCCGCACCCTTGGCGTAGGTGATCCCGTCGAAGTTCGAGGCCACCATGTCCGTGTCGGGTAGCTCCGCGGGGGCGACGGGGTGCGAGCTGGGCCGCTGGTCGTCGGCGAACGCCCACGGGGTCGCGTGGCTGGTGAACGTTGCCCATGCGTCGGTATAGCGGGTGGCGACGACCGACACGTAGTGGCAGGCCCACTCGGCGAAGGACTCGTTCAGCCACAGGTCGTCCCACCAGGCCATAGTGACCAGGTCCCCGAACCACATGTGCGCCATCTCGTGCAGCAGGGTGTCGTCGCGGGCCTCGCGCTCGGCGTCGGTCGGCTCCCCGCGGTAGAGGTACTCCTCCCCAAACGTGATGCAGCCCGGGTTCTCCATCGCCCCCGAGGTGAACTCAGGGACGAACACCTGGTCGTAGCAGGCGAACGGGTAGGGGACGCCGAACGCCGCCTCGAAGTGGTCCAGCCCTTGGCGGGTGACGGTCAGCATCCCTTCGGCGTCGAGGTGCTCGGCGAGCGAAGCCCGGCAGTAGACACCCACAGGCAGGGGGTCGTCCGCAGCACGGGTGGTGGTGACCGCATGGAAGGGCCCGGCAGCCAGCGCCATCAGGTAGGCCGGCAGCGGCGGTGTGGTGGGGAACTCCCACCACGCAGCGTCGGGGTTGTCCGCGTCCGGCCCCCGGGTACCGCGGGCGTGGGACAGCACCGTGTGGGTGGCGTCGGCGCGCACCCGCAGGTCCAGCGTCGCCTTGATGTCCGGCTGCTCGAATACCGGCAGCCAGCGGCGCGCGTCCGTCGGCTCGCAGTTGGTGTAGCAGTACACCGTGCCGTCGGCGGGGTCGACGAAACGGTGCAGGCCGGCACACGTGGTCACGTAGCCGCCGCGAGCGGCGATGATCAGCTCGTTGCTGGGGGCCAGACCGGGTAGGGCGAGGCGGGCACCGTCGTAGGCGGCGACATCCAGCGGCTGACCGTTGAGCGTGGCCTCGTCGAGGGCGTCCACAATGAGATCCACCCAGGTGACCGCGCCAGGGGTGGTGGCAGTAAACGTGAGGACGGCGTCGAGGCGGAACTGCTCCGCCCCGCTCGTCAGGTCGACGCTCGCCCGCAGGCTGACGTTATCGACCATGAGGGCGCGGGCTGCCGCTTCGGCGCGCCGGATCGTCGTCGTGGTCATCCCCGGACCTCCCCTTTGATGCCGGCCGCCATCGTGGCAGAACTGAGACCCGCGCCCTCTGGCGGGGGGAAGCGCCTGCCAGCACAATCAGGCACCCGCCGGACCAGCCGCGCGGGCGCGCCGGACGGACACGGCCGCGACGACCGATCGGAGTGATGACGAATGGCGGGCGAGGGGTACCTAGAGCGGGACGGGCACAAGACCTGGTACCGGATTGTCGGAGACGTCACCCGAGGCGGGCCGCTGCCGGTGGTGATCCTGCACGGGGGCCCCGGTGCCGCCCACGACTACTGCGAGCCGATCGCGGACCTGGCTGTCGACGGGCGTGCTGCCGTCCTCTACGACCAGCTCGGCTGCGGGCTGAGCGACCACCTGCCGGACGCTCCCGCGGACTTCTGGACGGTTCAGCTGTTCAAGGACGAGCTGGACGCCCTCGTCGCCCATCTGGGGATTGCCGACCGCTACGCAGTGGTCGGCCAGTCCTGGGGTGGGATGCTCGCCATGGAGCACGCCCTTGACCACCCAGCGGGGCTGCGGGCGCTCGTTGTCGCCGACTCCCCCGCGTCGATGGCGCTGTGGGTGGAGGAGGCCAACCGGCTGCGGGCGGAGCTGCCGGCAGACGTCGAGGCGACGCTGCGCCGCCACGAGGAAGCCGGCACCACCGACGACCCGGAGTACGTCGCCGCGGTCCAGGTCTTCTACGACCGGCACCTGTGCCGGGTGCCCATGCCGGACTACGTGCGGCGCAGCTTCGACCAGATCGACGAGGACCCGACCGTCTATCACACGATGAACGGCCCCAGCGAGTTCCACGTCATCGGTTCCCTCGCAGGGTGGGACATCACCGACCGCCTGCACGAGATCACCACCCCCACGCTTCTGGTGTCGGGGCGCTACGACGAGGCCACCCCGCGGATCGTCGGGGAGATCCACGCCCGCATCCCCGGTGCGCAGTGGGAGCTGTTCGAGCAGTCCAGCCACATGCCGCATGTGGAGGAGCCGGAGGGGTTCAGGGGCGTAGTGGGGGCGTTCCTTCGCGCGCACGACGCCGACTGAGCCAACGCGTCACGCGTCGTAGTCGCGCGGAGTGCAACGACTTGGTAACCGATCCGCGCGCCGCTAGCAACCAGCGCCTTCGCCAGGAAGACTTCCCCCCTCACCCGCGGGGAGCGTGGCCGCGGGACCACCACACGAGGAGACCTCATGCGTCGGGTCCAGGCCATGGCCGTGTTGGGCACGGTGGCAGTCGCTGTCGCCGCCTGCAGCGGCAGCAGCGGCGGCAGCGGAAGCACGTCGGCGTCGCCGAGCGCGTCCAACGGACAGCTGAACGCGGCACACGTCGGAGGGACCCTGCACCTGGTCGCCACCGCGGCGAACGGCACGCTCGACCCGCAGGTCAACTACACGCTCGGCTGGTGGCAGGTGTACCAGGCCGCCTATGACGGGCTGGTCTCGTTCCAGAAGGCGAACGGGACCGCCGCCTTCACGATCGTGCCCGACCTGGCCACGAGCGTGCCGACCCCCACTGACGGGGGGAAGACGTACACCTTCACGCTGCGCCGGGGGATCAAGTTCTCCAACGGGCAGCCCGTCACCGTCAACGACGTCGTCGCCTCGTTCCAGCGGCTGTTCAAGGTGTCCAGCCCCAACGCCTCCTCGTGGTACAACGTGCTCGTCGGCTCCGACGCCTGCCTGAAGACCCCGGCGACCTGCACCCTGGCCGGCGGCGTCGTCGCCGACCCGAGCACCAACACGATCACCTTCCACCTGCAGCACCCGCAGGCCGAGTTCCTCGACCAGCTCGCAGTGCCGTTCGGGTCGATCCTGCCGGCGTCGACACCGCCGAAGGACCAGGGAGACGCCCCGATCCCGACGACCGGCGCGTACATGTTCTCCTCCTACGACCCGAACAAGGCGCTCGTCATGGTGCGCAACCCCTACTTCAAGCAGTGGAGCGCCGCCGCCCAGCCCGCTGGCTACCCCGACGAGATCAACTACACCTTCGGGTTGACGCCGGAGGCGGAGGTGACCGCGGTGGAGAACGGGCAGGCGGACTGGCTGTTCGACGCACCTCCCGCCGACCGGCTGGGGGAGATCGGCTCGAAGTACGCCAACCAGGCGCACGTCAACACTCTGACGGCGATCTACTACCTGCCGATGAACGTCAACATCCCGCCGTTCAACAACGAGCAGGCCCGCCAGGCGGTCAACTTCGCGCTCGACCGCAACGCGGCGGTCGCACTGTACGGCGGGAGCAACCTTGCGTCCCCGAGCTGCCAGATCCTGCCGCCCGGATTCCCCGGCCACGTGGACTACTGCCCCTACACCAAGAACCCGGGCACCACGTGGACCGCACCCGACCTCGCGAAGGCCAAGCAGCTCGTCCAGCAGTCCGGGACAGCCGGCCAGCCGGTAGCGGTCGTCAGCGCCAATGACACGGTCAACAAGTCGATCGGGGAGTACGTGCAGAGCGTGCTCAACTCCATCGGCTACAAGGCGACGCTGAAGCCGCTCTCGTCGAATATCCAGTTTACCTACATCCAGAACACCAAGAACAAGGTCCAGATCAGCTTGTCCCAGTGGTACCAGGACTACCCGGCGGCGTCAGATTTCATCAACGTTCTCTACGGGTGCGAGAACTTCCACCCCAACTCCGACGCCAGTATCAACATCTCCGGGTACTGCAACCAGTCAGTGCAGGCGCAGATCGAAGCGGCGCTCACCCAATCGGTGACCGACCCGACCGGCGCCAACTCCGCCTGGGCCAAGATTGACCAGGAGATCACCGACCAGGCCGCCTCGGCCACTCTCTTCAACCCGAAGCTGATCGACTTCGTGTCGTCCCGCGTGGGGAACTACGAGTTCTCCAAGCAGTTCTACATGCTCATCGACCAGCTATGGGTGAAGTAGCGACGCTGCCCCCGGACGGCGAGCAAGGAGGCCCCGTCGCTGCCGACCTGGTTCGCGGCGGGGCCGCCGGCGGCGGCGGGGCGCCGCCGCCGCCGGTTCCCAGCCCGTGGCGACTGGCCGGCCACGACCTGGTGCGCAACAAGTCGGCGATGGCCTCCTTCGCCGTCCTCGTGCTCATCGTGCTGGCGTGTCTTGCCGCGCCGCTGTACGCCTCCCACATCGCCCACACCGACCCGTTCACCTCCAACATCGAGGGCACGACGGTCGTGAACGGGCAGACCGTCAAGCTCATCCAGCAGTCCACCCAGGGGCTCGGGTTGGGCTCTCTGCCGATCGGGCCGACGTGGGATCCGGGGCACTACTTCCTCGGCGCGGATGTGCAGGGACGCGACGTCATGGCCCGGATCCTCTACGGCGGTCGGAACACCATCTTCATCGGGCTGACCTCTGCCGTGCTCATCTGCTTCTTCGCCACGATCATCGGGCTGGTCGCCGGCTTCTTCGGCGGCTGGATCGACTATGTGATCAGCCGCGTCCTCGATGTGCTGTGGGCGTTCCCGGTGTATCTGTTCGCGATCAGCCTGTCGGTGGTGCTGCTCACATCGGGGTTTGCGATCGGCCCGGTTCATATCGGCGCCGGCAGCCTCGCCGTCCCTATCCTGATCATCACCGTGATCTTCATCGCCTACGTGGCCCGTCCGGTGCGCGGGGAGGTGCTGACCCTGCGCGAGCGTGAGTTCGTCCAGGCCGGTATCGGGGTCGGCGCCAGCGACTGGCGCCTGATCCGCCGCGACATCCTGCCGAACGTCCTGACCACCGTCATCGTCTTCATCCCGCTGATGGCGGCGATCGCCATGCTGACGGAGTCGGCGTTGTCGTTCCTGTCCATCGGGGTGCAGCCTCCCAACGCCAGCTGGGGGACCATCATCAACGACGGGCAGTCCTTGCTCTACAGCCGTCCCGCAGTGGCCATCGTGCCCGGCGTGCTGATCGCGGTCACCGCGCTGTGCCTCAACCTGCTGGGTGACGGGGTCCGCGACGCCCTCGACCCCTCTGCGCGGCTGCGGGGGGGCGCCTGATGCTGCGCTTCGCCCTCTCCCGGTTCGCCTCGATGATCTTCGTCTTCATCTCCATCTCGATCCTGGTGTTCCTCATCTTCTTCGCGACCCCCGGGGTGGACCCGGCTGCCCGGATCGCGGGCCGCAACGCCGACCCGGCCACACTGGCGGCGGTGCGGCACAGCTTCGGCCTGGACCGTCCGCTGCCCGTCCAGTACCTGATCATGATGAAGAAGCTCTTCATCACCCAGGACCTGACCAGCTTCGTCAATCGGGGACAAAAGGTCGTGCCGGAGATCCTCGCCGCCACCCCGGTGACCATCTCCCTGGTCGTCGGTGCGGCCGTGCTGTGGGTGATCTTCGCAATCCTCATGGGGGTGACCGCCGCCGCACGCCGTGGCCGGCCCATCGACCCCATCCTCATGGCTGTCGGCCTGATCATGCTGTCGATCCCGCCGTACTGGCTCGGGGAGGTGACGAACCTGATCACCCAGGACCGGCTGCACTCCACGGTCTTCGCCTGGGTGCCTCCGCTGGGGTACACCCCGTTCAGCCAGAATCCGACCCAGTGGTTCCTCGGTCTGGTGCTCCCCTGGACCGTTCTCGCCGTCGGCTACATCGGGCTGTACGGACGGGTCCTGCGCTCGTCCCTCGTGGAGACGTACAGCCAGGACTTCGTGCGCACCGCCAAGGCCAAGGGGTTGTCCCCGCGGCGGATCATGCTGCGGCACGCGCTGCGCACCTCGATGATCACCTTCGTGTCGCTGTTCGGACTGGACTTCGCCGCGCTGCTCGGTGGCGCGGCGCTGCTCATCGAGGTGGTCTTCGGCCTGCCCGGCATCGGCAAGCTCACCTACGACTCCCTGGAGAACTTCGACCTGCCGGTGATCCTCGCGACCGTGCTGTACGCGGCGTTCTTCGTGGTCCTGCTCAACGCGATCGTCGACCTGTTCTACGCCGTGCTGGACCCGCGGGTGCGGCGTGTCTAGCGCCGCCGACCCGCTGCTCCAGGTGCGTGACCTGCACGTCAGCTTCACCAGTCGCGGCTCGGTGGCCCGCGCCGTCGGCGGGGTGGACCTCGACGTCGGCGCGGGGCAGACGCTGGGCATCGTCGGGGAGTCCGGGTCCGGCAAGAGCGTGTCGATGATGAGCATCCTGCGGCTGCTGGGCGGCAAGAACGTCAGCATCACCGGGCAGGCGCTGTTCCGCGGCCAGGACCTGCTGAGCCTCGACGAGAACGTGATGCGCACGATCCGCGGCAACGAGATCGCGATGATCTTCCAGGACCCGATGACCTCGCTGACCCCGGTGTACACGATTGGGTGGCAGATCGCCGAGCAGCTGCGCACCCACACCGACCTGTCCAAGGCCGACGCTCACACCCGAGCGGTCGACCTGCTCCGCCAGGTCGGCATCCCCACCCCGGAGCGCCGGGTCGACGACTACCCCCACCAGTTCTCGGGAGGGATGCGGCAACGGGCGATGATCGCCATGGCGCTGTCCTGCAACCCGTCGCTCCTCATCGCTGATGAGCCGACCACCGCGCTGGACGTCACCGTGCAGGCGCAGATCCTGGACCTGATGGGCTCCCTGCAGGCGGACTACGGCTCCTCGATCATCCTCATCACCCACGACATGGGGGTGGTCTCGACGGTCGCCGACCGGGTAGTCGTCATGTACGCCGGGCGGGTGGTGGAACAGGGCTCCCGGGCGGACGTCTTCCGCGACCCCCAGCACCCCTACACCTGGGGGTTGCTCGGCTCGATCCCGCGGACCGACCGGGCACGGCCCCGGCGACTGGCCACCATCCCAGGGGTCCCGCCCTCCCCGGCGGCGCTGCCGTCCGGCTGCGCGTTCGCGCCGCGCTGCGCGTTCGCCCACGCCGCCTGCGACACCGTCCCGCTGCTGTCCGGTCCCGCGGACCACCAGGCCGCCTGCCACCTGCCCGAGGAGAGCCGCGCCGCGTTGCGCGTCCCGATCCTCGACCCCACCCGGGCCGACGCGTGACCGCGCCAACGCCTGCTGCTGCCGGCGCCCCGGCAGGCGACGAGGCAGCGCTGCTCGTCGTCCGCGACCTGGTCAAGCACTTCCCGGTGCGCTCGCAGGCCGTGTTCCGGACGTCCTCGGACAGCGTCCGCGCCGTGGACGGGGTGTCCTTTGACGTCCATCGCGGCGAGACCCTCGGGCTGGTCGGGGAGTCCGGCTGTGGGAAGTCCACCCTGGGCCGCTGCCTGGTCCGCCTGCTGGAGCCGACGGCGGGATCGGTGGTCTTCGAGGGCCGGGATATCACTCGCCTCAGCCGGCGTCAGCTGCGCCCGCTGCGCCGGTCGATGCAGCTGGTCTTCCAGGACCCCTACGCGTCGCTGAATCCGCGCCGACGGGTCGGGGACATCATCGCCGAGCCACTGCGCATCGCCGGGTCGTCCCGCGCCGACGCCGCTGCCCGCGTGGCGGAGCTGCTCGAGGTCGTGGGGCTGCGCGCCGACTATGCGCAGCGCTTCCCCAGCGAGTTCTCCGGCGGCCAGCGCCAGCGGGTGGGAATCGCCCGGGCGCTCGCCCTGAAACCCTCCCTGATCGTCGCCGACGAACCCGTCAGCGCGCTGGACGTGTCGATCCAGTCGCAGGTCCTCAACCTGATGGAGGACCTGCAGGAGGAGTTTGGGCTCACCTACGTCTTCATCGCCCACGACCTCGGCGTGGTGCGTCACATGAGCGACCGGATCGGGGTGATGTACCTCGGGGAGCTCGTCGAGCTCGGCGCGGTGGAGCAGGTGTTCACCGCGCCCGCGCACCCGTACACCGAGGCGCTGCTCAGCGCGATTCCTGAGGTGGACTCCGACCACGCGGTGCGCCGCGACCGGATCATCCTCACCGGGGAGGTCCCCTCCCCGATCAACAAGCCGGCCGGATGCCCTTTCCACCCGCGCTGCTCCTACGCCACCGACACGTGCAAGACCACTGTGCCGCCCCTAGCGGCGCTGCCCGACGGGCGCTCGGTTGCGTGCCACTACCCACTGGCCGGCGCCGCTGGCGGCTAGTCGTCCTTCCCCGGCGCTGGCGGAGGCCAGGGTGCTGCGTGGCCGCCCGGCAGGCCGGCCTGGACGGGGATCACACCCAGGACCCGTGACACTGCGTCTCCTGCACGCCGGCCACGCATCGCCCACCGTTCAGCGCATCCGCCCTGTCACGGGGCTACGGCCGCCCGAGCGCAGCTACGCGGGACACACGATGGTCATCGCCTACGGCGACGATGCGCCCGGCTGCCTAGCGCATCTGACGGCTGAAGATCGCGTCGATCTCCGCTCGCTCCGAGGGCGTCAGCGCCGCGGCACGGGTGGCGTCCCAGCGGCGACGCAGGACCTCACGCTCCGAACCGGCGTCGGTGTGGCGTCCGAAGGTGCGTACCTGGTGGATCAGACCGGCGAACATGTTTCTCTCCCAGCGTCAGCCCGGTGGTCGAGGTGGCCACTGTTGGGGAGCTGTCGCATCAGTGGTGTCAACGCGGCGGGGCCCCTGGGACTGCCCGGATCCGCGTGTGGTGTCGGTCACGGCCGCGCGCGATCAGCGATGGGGACCTTCGGCGGTTGCCGGCGGAGTGTGCGGCTGTCTTGGGTGGAGGGGGCCGAGGGAGGTAGCCGGGTGGACCCTGCTGTGGCTGGCTTGGTGGTGGCCCCGCCGCGGGTCCCGGCCTTCTCGCTGCTCGGCCCCATCGCCTCCGCCTCGCACGAGGCACCGCGAGGGGCCCCCGCGTGCGGTGGGAGCTGAGGGTGGACGAGCAGCCCCCGTCGGCGCCCAGTGACCCGCCGAGGCGGCGCCGGCAGCGGACGTCGCGACCGGCACCTCGGTGCGTGCTCGACCCGGCGAGGCCCTGCGGGGGCTGTGTCGCTGACTCCCCGGCGAACTGCCCCTACCCGTACCTGCTGGGGCTGCGCGCGGAGCCGCAGACGGGGACCGACCGCTAGCACGGGAGCGTCGGCCTCGGACAGCCGTCGGGGCCGCACCGAGGATCCGGTGCGGCCCCGACGGGCGCTGCTCCTGGCCCTAGCCCTCGACGTCCACGGTCGGGGAGGGCGCGGGGGCACCCGCGGGCTCGTACTCCCGCACCGCCGTCATGGTGTCGGAGGGGTACAGCTCCTCGCCGTGCACGGCGACGTCACCGATCTCCAGCTCCTCGTCCGACATGCGGAGCTTGACGAAGATGCTGATGACCTTCAGCAGGATCACCGTGACCAGGGCGTCCCACACGATGACCGTCAGCGCGGCCCCGGCCTGCCACAGCAACTGCTTGGGGTGGCCGTAGAAGGCACCGGCCGTGGTGACGTCCGGGTTCTTCCCGATGCCCAGGTAGATGATCATGTGAGGGTCGGCGAAGAGGCCCACGAGGAGACCGCCCATGAGACCCGCCACACCGTGGGTGTGGAAGACGCCGAGCGCGTCGTCGACCTTGCGCATGAAGCCGACCTTGGAGAAGTAGTTCCAGGAGCACCACACGACCACCGACGCGATGGCCCCGATGAAGATCGCGCCAGCTCCGTTGACATACCCAGCGCCTGGGGTGATCGCCACCAAGCCGACGATCATGCCGTTGACGGCTCCGAGGAAGGTCGGCTTCTTCTCCTTGCTGAGCGACATGTCGAGAATCAGCCAGACCAGCAGGGCCACCGCGGTCGCCAGGTTGGTGTTGATCACGGCAGCGGCCGCGTCCGCTCCAGCGAAGTAGGGGTCACCGCCGTTGAACCCGTTCCAGCCCAGCCACAAGATGCCGGCGCCGGCCGCGACCAGCAGCAGGTTGTTCGGCTGGCCGTGGTCGCGGTCCTTCTTCAGCCGAGGCCCGATGACGATCGCCGCCACGAAGCCGGTGGTACCCGCGGCAAGGTGGATCACGTAGCCACCGGAGTAGTCCAGCGCGCCCTTCTGCGCCCACCAGCCGCCGCCCCAGATGAGGAAGGCGTTGACGGTGTAGGCGAACGTCGTCCACAGCGGGACGAAGATCAGCCATGCCTTGAAGCGCATCCGGCCGATCAGGCTGCCCAGGAAGAGCAGCGGGGTGATCGCAGCGAACACGAACTGGAAGTAGGTGAGCGAGGCCTGCGGGAAGCGGAAGTTCGGGCCGAGGCCGGCCAGCAGCGGGATGTTCGCCTGGCCCTCCTCCTGGGTGGGACCGGTGGCCAGGCCGGGCTTGCCGATCACCGAGCCGATCCACGCGTGGCCGAAGCCCATGTTGTAGGCCCACAGCACCCATACGACCAGGACCGCGGCGAAGGCGCTGAAGGCCATGAGCATCGTGTTGACGCCCCACTTCTTCTGCACCAGGCCGCCGTACAGCACCGCGATGCCGGGCAGGCTCATCAGGCCGACGAGCGTGGCAGCGGTCAGCTGCCAGGAGTTGTCTCCTGGGTTGAGCCAGGACGGATACGGAACCACGGCGTGTGTCCCTTCTGGGCGACGAGTCCCACCGGGTGATCCCGCGGGAGCACACGGAGTCTCGCCAGGGCGCTTTGCCGCCACGTCTCCCCGTCGTTACCGGCGTGTGGCGGAACGACCCGTCGTGTTACGGGCAGGAAACGCACGCCCGTGCCGTGGGCGCAGGATGCGCGCTCAGGCGGTGGCGCCGGCCAACGCGGACGCCGGGACGGTGAACACCTGCGCGGCTGGGGGCGCCACGATGTGCACGGGGGTGCCGATCCCGGCGATGTCGACGGTCTCGGCCAGCGGCTGCCCCGCTGCTGGACCGGGCCCGCCGGCTCACCGGTCACTGTAGGTGGCCGGCCCGCTACGGGCAGGGTGGGACGCCGCTTCCCGGGCGCGAGTCCCCCGAGCGGCCCCGTGCCAGGGAGGGTTTCGGTCTCGGACGTGGCGCTCGCCGGCTGCTAGCGTCGCGGCGTCGGTAGCCGGTCCGCATCGTGGCGGGGGACGTGCGGGCGGTGCGAGCCGATCGGACGCGAGAGGGGTCGTAGGTGCTGGGACGCTCCCGCGTCATGGCCGCGGTGGTGTCCGGGGCCGTCGTCGTCGTCACCGCTGTCGTGCCTGTCGTGCTCACCGCGACGCCGGCGCTGGCCGCGGGCTCACCGTCGATCACCGTGACCCAGACGACGCCGGGCACCGTGCTGGTCGGGGACACGGTGCCGGTGACCATCACCGCGGCCAACCCCGCGGCGTCGACGGCGGAGGGCTACAACCTCAGCGTGCGCACCGTGCTGCCGGTGGGGGTCAGCTACCTGGCGGGCAGCACCGTCCCCACCACGGTCGGCGAGCCCACGGTCCTGGCCAACACGCCGGCGGCCGGGCAGACGACCCTGCTGTGGCTCAACACGGCCGACCTACCTCCGGCCGCCAGCGCCACGCTGTCCTTCACGGTCACCCCCGACCCGGCCACCTACCCGGTGGGGTCCACGATCACCCTGCCCGCACCGGGCGGGGAGACCGACGCCTACGTCAACACCAACCCCCGGTCCCTGCCCGCGTTCGACGCCACCGGGGCCCCCATAGCCGGCAGCTACACCGGCTCGGCGACGGCCACCCCGACGGCCACAGCGGTCTCGGCCGTCAGGCTCGGCAAGGCCGAGCCATCACCGCAGGGTGAGCTCCTGCGCGGCGTCCACGACCAGACCACCGTCTACAGCCTCACGGTGACCAACAACCCGATAGCCCCCACGACCGCTCTGGTGCTGGACGACTACCTGCCGGCGGGCCTGGAGTTCCTCGGCTGCGGTGGGGTCGACAACACCACGGGCCAGACGCCGGAGTACCCCGGCGCACCGCCGCTGACCGCGGTCCCCGTGCTCACCAGCAACTGCCCCACCCCGTCGCTGGTCGCGACGGTGACCAACCCCGCGGGGCTGGCGGCCGGGGTCTACACCCACGTGCGCTGGACCCTGCCCGACCTCGCTGCTGGTGCCACCCAGACGATCACCTACCGCGCCGGCATCCCCCTGCGGTCCAACACCGCCCCTGGCCCGGGCGTCGCGACGGCGAACCTGGACAACAACACCGGTGCCCTGACCCTGGAGAACGGCGGGAAGCTGGGCCTGACGAACACGGCCACGCTGAGCGGCACCTACGGCGGCACGTTCGCCCCGGGAGCCACCAACCCGGTCACCTCGACGGCCACGACGACGGTGCGGGCCGCGGACCTGCGGCTGGTCAAGAGCGTCAGCCCCTCGATCTGGAAGCAGGGGGAGGTCGTCACCTTCTCCCTGGCGCTGCAGAGCAGCGAGTACCGCGTCATCCACGCCATCGACCTGGTGGACACCTTGCCCGACGGCCTGTGCCCGGTGCCGAGCCCGGGCGCCAGCGCCTGCGTGGCCAGCGGCACCGTACTGCCCGACGGCTCCACCGCCACCGAGGCGGCCGGGGTGTGGACGGTCACCTGGCCGGCGAGCGGGTTCGGCACGGCGGGGGCCTTCGGGCCGAACGGCTCCGCCACCCGCACCCTGTACGCGCTCGCGCTGCCCGCCTACTCCACCGGCACGCCGACGGTGTCCGGCGACGGCTTCACCAACACCGCGACAGTGACCGCCACCTCCACCCCGGCCCCCGGCACCGCCGCGGTCGACCCGACGCCCTCGGCGGCGGTCTCCGACACCTCCCAGGCCACCCTGACCTCCCCGGTCCCCGTGCTGAGCAAGCAGGAGTCGCAGTCGGTGCCCCGCCCGCAGCTGATCAGCTGCGCCGCGGTGACGTGGCTGCACCCGACCACCCCTGCCACCTTCCCGCAGTACGCGCCGGGGGACCGGGTCTGCTACCGGCTCACCGTGCCCTTCGCAGCCGGCTACCAGTTCGCCAACCCGGTCGTCACCGACTCCCTGCCGCCGGTGATGAGCCTGGACTCCGCCTCGTGGACGACCACCTTCCCCGGCAGCACGAACACCGTGCCCGCGGGCGAGATCGCCTACAGCGAGGCGGACCCCACCAACCCGTCGTGGACCCTGGGCTCGCCGCTGGCCGGCAACCCGACCGGGCCCCGCTACCTCGACGCCAGCGGTGGCCAGCAGGTCCTCGACGTCGTCTTCTCCGCGGTCATCGACCAGCTGCCGCCGACCGCCCTGACCGGTCCGCACACCGCCGAGGACGCCACCGCGAACCTGCTGAAGCTGACCACGGTGAACACCGCCGGCCAGGTGGTCGCGCAGCGCGACCGGGTGGAGTTCGCGCTGACCGCGCCGCAGCCCGCGCTGACCAAGGGCGTGCTGTCGGTCGCCGGCCCGTCGAACACCTCGGGCCCGTACGGGCCGAACACCGACGGCGTCCTCGCCGCCAGCGGGGACACCGTCACCTTCCGGGTGGACATCGCCAACGCCGGAGCCGTGGACCCTGCCGACCCGCTGCGCAACGACATGACCCACGTGCAGGTGTGGGAGCGCACCGCGACCCAGTACGCCGACTGCTCGCTGTACCAGGCGTCGGCGGCCACCCTGTACCCCACGGGTCTCGCCTCAGGGGGCGGGGTGCCGATCACCAGCACGTGTCTGAACCCCGGGGTTCCCGGCAACTCGGGGTCGTCCACCGCGCTGGTGGAGTTCACCATCGCCGGGCCGATCGACGCGGGGACGTCGGCGACGCTGACGTTCGCGTTCACCCTGCCTGCGGGTCTGACGCCCGGGCAGGTGCTCGACGACCGCGTGGGGATCCGGCAGTTCACCTCGACCACCAACAACGCGGCGAACGGGCAGACGTTCACCTACATCCCGAAGAACAACATCGACGCCACCCAGCCCACCGGCAACACCCCGCCCGCTGACGACGCCTCCAGCGTCGTCACCCCGGGGGCGGTGTTCACCAAGGTCGGCGGCACGTTGGTGACCGACGTGGGGAACAACGCCGCGAACCAGGTGGCGGTCGGGGAGGAGACCACCTACGCCGTCGTCGGCCTGGTGAGGGCCGGCACCACCGTGTACAGCGGAACCGTCACCGACCCGCTGCCCGCCGGCCTGCTGCTCCAGCCGGCCAGCGTGACCGTGGCCCTGAACGGCACGGCGGTGTACACCGCGGGCGGCGGTGCGAGCCCCGGGTGGACGGTCACCACGACGGGCAACACCCTCAGCGTGCACGCCCCGGACATCACCGCGCCGCCAGGTCCGAACCCCGCGGTGGTCACCGTGCAGTTCGCCGCGCTGGCCGCGAACGTGGCGAGCAACGTGCGCGGCACGGTGCTGACCAACACCGCCTACCTCGCCTTCGCCCCCCAGGCCGGTGGCACGTTGCCCGCCTGCCCACCGGCATCTGGGCCGCTGCCGGCCGGCTGCTCCTCGGCCAGCTACGCGGTGACCGTGGTCGAGCCCCACGTCACGCTGACCAAGACGAACACGCCGCCGAGCACGGTCGGCCCGGGCGTCGAGGTGCCCTTCACCCTCGCGGTGGACAACGCCGCCGGGACTGCGGCGAACACGTCCACCGCCTACGACGTCACCGTCGCGGACACCCTGCCGGCGGGGACCACACTCGGGGCGCTGGGGACCCCGACCGACGGGTCGGGGACACCGCTGCCGGCGGCCGACTACACCGCGACCGCCGTCGGCCAGCAGCTGACGTGGACCCTGCCCCGCCTGCCGCTGCTCAACGCCGCCGACCAGCCGCTGCCCGGGCCGATCCACCTGCCCTACACCGCCGCGATCGACTCCCCCGGCGTGGCCGGCCAGCGGTTCACCAACACCGCGACGGCCACGGTGGGCTCCTCGCTGCCGGCGTCGGTCGCGGATGCCAGCCAGCAGCGCAGCGCGACCACCACGCCGACCACCGCTGACTACAGCGCGACCGCGAGCGACACGATCACCGCCATCGGCCCGACCCTGCTCAAGGCGGTCACCCCGACGACCGGCCGGATCGGGGACACGGCGACGTTCACCGCCACCTACACCGTCCCGCCGGACGTGGCGATGCCCGACGCGGTGCTCATCGACACGATGCCGGCCGGCTACACCGCGGTGTCCGCCCCGGCCGTCAGCTGCCTGGAGTCCGGCGGGGCGTGCGGCGGCGGGTACGCCCCGACCACGCTGCCCCCGCTGAGCGCACCGACCCGGATCGGGGTGTCCCTGGGCAGTCTGACGGCCGCGCCCGACGCCCGGGTGGTGACGCTCACCTACACCGCGGTGGTCGCCAACGTGGCCGCCAACAAGGCGGGGACCTCGCTGGTCAACACGATCAGCGGGTACTGGAACCTGGCAGAGAAGGGCACCCCGACCACCATCCCGGCCAACCCGGGCGGGACGTCGTGCCCGCCGCCGGCCAGCGGCGGCACCTTCGACTGCGGCACGCCGGCCGCCCCGGCCACGCTGGGGGTCGTCGAGCCGCACGTGGTCCTGACCAAGAAGTCCAGTTCGGCGACCATCCAGCCGGGCCAGACGGTCACCTACACGGTGACCGCGCAGAACACCGGGACGTCACCGGCGTACCAGGTGGACGCCAGCGACGCCCTGCCCGCCCGGCTGATCGTCGCCCCCGGGTCGCTGACCCCCCCGGCGCCGAGCACGGCCCAGCTGACCGGCACGAACCCGGACGGCTCGGGCGGCACGCTGGGCTGGACGATCCCGGCCCTGGCGGTCAACCAGAAGCTCACGCTGACCTACACCGCGACGCTCGTGGCGTCCGGCGGGCTGCACGCGGCCGACGCCCCCTACGCGAACACGGTCGGCGCGCGGTTTGACTCGCTGCCCGCCACCGACCCCGGCTTCGGCGGGGCACGGCACTACACGGCCGCCGCGGTCACCGCCAAGGTCGCCGTCGCGCTGCCCAAGCTCGCGATCGCCAAGACCACCGGCGCCGGCGCTGCGCAGGGGACCGCGTTCGTGGGTCAGCCGTTCACCTGGCGGATCGTCGTCACCAACACCGGCACGGGCTCCGCGTACTCCCTGGTGGTGCCCGACACCCTGCCCTACGGGTGGACCTTCAGCCCGGGCAGCGCCAGCGCGACCGGGCCGGGGGGCACCACCACCCCGGTGGTGGGCGGGACCCCGTCAGCGCCGTCGTTCAGCGGGCTGCCCACCCTGGCGGCCGCGCAGTCGGTGACCATCACCTACACCGCTGTGCCCTCGGCCGCGGCGGTCAGCCCCTCGCCACCCGGCAGCGGTGGGGGACCCGGCGCGCCCATGGTCAACGCTGCCAGCGCGGCCGCGCTCGACGGGTCGGCGAGCGCCGGCAGCGGTGACGGCCCGTACACCGCGGGCCCCGCCACCGCCTCCGCGGTGATCGACGTGGCCAACCTCGCGGTCACCAAGACCCACACCGCGATGTTCACCGCGGGCGGCCAGGGTGTGTTCACCCTCACCGTCAAGGACCGGGGCCCGTCGACCGCCGCCGCCCCGCTGACACTTGTCGACACCCTGCCTGCCGGCATGACCTTCGTGTCCGGCCCCAGCAGCGGGCCGTGGGGCTGCGCGGCCACCGGGGCGTCCCAGGTCACGTGCACCTCGGCCACGTCGCTCGCCGCGGGCGCCTCCAGCGCCTTCCCGCTGACCGTGGCGGTGGACGCCTCGGTGCCGGCCGGCACGTCGCTGACCAACCTGGCCAGCGTGACCAGCCCGACGTACACCAACGACACCTCGCAGGCGTCCACGTCGGACACCGTCACCATCGCCCACCTCACCGACCTCGCGGTGGTCAAGACGGGGCCGTCGGCGCCGGTCCCCGGCACCGACGTCAGCTACTCCCTGGCGGTGGCAAACAACGGGCCCAGCGCCACCCTGGCCACGGTCACGGTGACCGACACGCTTCCCGCGGGCACCACGTTCGTCTCGGCGTCCTCGGCGGGCAACGCCTGGACGTGCACCGCGGCGGGCGCGCCCGGCGCGCAGACCCTGACCTGCACGCTGCCGTCGCTGGCGGTCGGTCCTGCCCCGAGCATCAGCGTGGTCGTGTCGGTGCCCGCCGACCAGGTGGGCAGCCTCACCAACACCGCCCACGTGGCGAAGCCGGTGGACGGCACCGACCCCAACCTGGCCAACAACGACGCCTCGGCGACCGCCCCGTTGGTGCCGACCGCGGACCTCGCGATCACCAAGACGTTCCTGGGACCCGACGGGGTCGCCGGCCACCCGACGACATTCGGCCTGGCCGTGGTCAACAACGGCCCGTCCGACGAGCCCGGCCCGCTGACCATCACCGACACCCTGCCGGTGGGCATGAGCTACGTGTCGCTGACGAGCCCCGGCAGCTTCTGGGGCTGCCAGGCGGCCGGGCAGACGGTCACCTGCACGAGCACGGCGGGCCTGGCCAGCGGCGCCTCCGCCCCGCTGGCGACCATGACGGTGCTGCTGGCCAGCAACGTGCCCCCCGCCAAGCTGGTGAACACCGCGACCGTGTCCGGCCTGGCCGTGGACCCCAACCTGTCGAACAACATCGCCTCCGCCCCGGTGTCGACCTCGGTGGTCTCCGACGTGGGCATCACCAAGACCCACACCGGGGACTTCACCGCCGGCCAGCAGGGCACGTACACGGTCACCGTGACCAGCTACGGACCCAGCGACCAGCCCGGGCCGATCACGGTGACCGACACGCTGCCGGCGGGGATGACCTGGGTCGCCGGGTCGGCCACCGGCGCGTGGTCGTGCGTGGCCGGCACCAGTCCCGGCCAGGTGGTGTGCACCCTGCCCGGGCCGCTGCCGGTGGGCACCTCGTCGGCCCTCCCGCTGACCGTGGCCGTCGACCCGTCGGTGCCGTCGACGACCAACGGGTCCCCCACGGTGCTCACCAACGCCGCCACGGTCGCCGCGCCTGGGGACTCCAACCCGACGAACAACACCGCCAGCGACCCGACGACGATCGTGCACAGCACCGACCTGGCCATCACCAAGTCGGTGCCCGCGACCGCGGTGGCCGGCACCACCGTGGACTGGACCCTGCTGGTCGCCAACCACGGTCCGTCGGACACCCAGGCACCGCTGCAGGTGGCGGACACCCTGCCCCCGGGTCTGACGTACCTGTCGGCCTCCGGGACGAGCTGGACCTGCGCCTACACCGCGGCGACACGCGCCCTGGCGTGCACGAACCCGGGCGGGCTGGCCGCTGGGGCGAGCACGACCCTGGTGCTGCACACCGCGGTGGACCCCGGCCTGACCGCCACCCAGATCACCAACACCGCGACGGTGGCCCCGCCCGGCGACGGCACCGACCCGAACCTGGGCAACAACGCCTCCACCGCCACCACCCAGCTGTCCTCCTCGGCGGACCTGTCGGTGGTCAAGACCGCCCCCGCCGTCGCGGTGCCGGCCGGCGCGACCACGACCGAGACGTTCGCGGTCGCGAACGCCGGCCCGTCCGACGCGGGCGCGCCGGTCACGGTCACCGACACCCTGGCACCGGGCACCACGTGGGTGCCCGACGCGGCGGCCCAGGCCCCATGGTCGTGCGCCGCGTCCGGTGCGGACGGCGTCGCCTGCACGCTGCCCGGGTCGCTGGGTGCCGGCCAGTCCGCGCCGCTGCTCACCGTGAGGGTGGCCGTCGCCGCGTCGGTGCCGGACGGCAGCGCGCTCACCGACACCGCCACGGTGTCCAGCCCCACGCCGGACCCCGACCCGAGCAACAACACCTCCACCGCGGTGATCCACACGTCGCTGTCCGCGGACCTGTCGGTGACGAAGAGCCACACCGGCCCGGTCACCGTCGGCCAGCCGCTCACCTTCACCCTGCAGGTCCACAACGCCGGCCCGAGCCCCGCAGACTCCCCCGTGCTCACCGACCCGCTGCCGGCGGGCCTGACGTTCGTCTCCGCCAGCGGCGGCAGCGACTGGGCGGCCTGCACCGGCCCGCCGGTGACCGCCGCGGTGACCTGCACCTACGCCGGTCCGCTGGCCCCGGGAGCGGACACCAGCCCGGTGGCGGTGGTGGTGACCGTCGGGGCGGCCGCGTACCCGAGCGTGGTGAACACGGCCGGCGTCACCTCGACGACGCCTGACCCTGACCTGGCGAACAACTCCGCGTCGGACCCGGTCGCGGTGCCGCCGCTGGTCGACCTGGCCGTCACCAAGACCCACACGGGGGTGCCCGACGTCGGCGCCACGCTCGACTACACCCTGGCCGTGACCAACCACGGCCCGACGCCTGACCCCGGCCCGGTCACCCTGACCGACCCGCTGCCGACCGGGCTGGGCTTCGTGTCGGCGTCCGGCCCCGGCTGGGTGTGCCACCTCGTGGCGGTGTCGGCGACGCTGACGTGCGTGCGGGCCGGGGTGTTCGACGTGGGGGCGGTCTCCGCGGTGACCCTCGTGGTGGACGTCGGTGCCGCCGCGGCCCCGTCGGTGGTCAACACCGCCACGGTGTCCTCGACCGCACCGGAGTCGACGCTGGCCAACAACACAGCGTCGGACCCGACCACGGTGCGGGCAGTGGTGGACCTCTCGGTGGTCAAGACGCGGGTGACGGCCCTGGTCACCGGCCAGCTCGCCACCTACCACCTCACCGTGCACAACGCGGGGCCGTCGGCCGCCGCGGACGTGGTGGCGACCGACGAGCTGCCCGCGGGCCTGGCACCGGTGTCGGCGTCCGGCCCGGGCTGGTCGTGCACCACCGCCGGGCAGCGGGTGCGCTGCGTGCGGGCCGCGCCGATGGCGGTGGGCGCCACCGACGTGCTGACCCTGACCGTGCGGGTCGCGGCGTCGGCGGGCACCACGGTGGTCAACACCGCGTCGGTGACCACGTCCACGTTCGACACCCACCTGGGCAACAACGCCTCGGCCGCGTCCGGCGCGGTGCTGGCCGGCGCGGGCTCCGGCGGCTCGGGGGGCGGTGGCGTCCTGCCGCACACCGGTGCGGACCCGGTGACGCCACTGGCCGGGCTGCTGCTGCTGGTCGCCGGGGTGGCGGCGGTGCTCGCGAGCCGCGCGCGGCGCCGCGCCTAGCCCACCGGGACCCGCGTGGCCCAGGGGGGTGGCACGATCACCCCTGCCAGACAGGCTGCGCGTCGAGGAGGACAGATGAGCGAGGGCCGAGCAGAGCCGCAACCGGTGCGGTGGGGGGTCATCGGCACCGGCGGGATCGCCGACGCGTTCGTGACCGACCTGGCACTGCTGCCCGGCGCCAGCGTCGTCGCGGTCGGGTCGCGCAGCGCCGCCGGCGCGCAGCGCTTCGGCGCCGCGCACGGCATCGGGCACCGCCACGCCTCCTACCAGGCACTCGTCGACGACCCGGACGTCGACGCGGTGTACGTCGCCGTGCCGCACCAGGCCCACCACGACGCGGCGCTGCTGGCGATCGCCGCCGGCAAGGCGGTCCTGGTGGAGAAGCCGTTCACCGTCTCCGCCGCCGAGGCCACCGACCTGGTGGCGGCGGCGTCAGCGGCGGGGGTGCTGCTGATGGAGGCGATGTGGACGCGCTTCCTGCCGCACATGGCGGCCGTGCGCGCCCTGCTCGCCGCGGGCGCGCTGGGTGAGGTGACCACGCTGATCGCCGACCACGGCCAGTGGTTCGCCTACGACCCTGCCTTCCGGCTGTTCGCACCGGAGCTGGCCGGGGGGGCGCTGCTGGACCTCGGGGTCTACCCGGTGTCCCTGGCGAGCATGGTGTTCGGCGCCCCGGACCGGGTGGCGGCGCTGTCCAGCCCCGCGCAGACCGGGGTGGACGCGCAGACCTCGGTGGTGCTCAGCCACCCCGGGGGCGGGCACGCGCTGCTGTCCACCACGCTGCGGGCGCTGACCTCCACCCGCGCGGAGATCGCCGGGACGCAGGCACGGCTGCTCATCGACCCCGTGTGGTACCGCCCGACGACGCTGCACGTGGTGCAGCGCGACGGGACCACCCAGCGGCACGACTTCCCCGACGAGGGCAACGGTCTGCGCCACCAGGCCGCCGAGGTCGCCCGCTGCCTGGCCGAGGGGCGCACCGAGAGCCCGCTGCTGCCGCTGGCCGAGACGGTGGCGGTGATGGGCACCCTGGACGAGGTGCGCCGCCAGATCGGGCTCGCCTACGCCTGGGAGGCCACGCCGGGGGTGCGGCGCGGCTAGCCGGAGCCTGCGCGTCCGGGCGGCGGGTCAGCCGAACCGGATGATCGACGCGCCGCCGACGACGAGGCAGTAGATCGCGAACGGGGTCAGCGTGCGGGTCTTGAACCACCGCACGAGGAACACCGCGGATGCCAGCGCGGCGACGAACGCCGCCGCCGCGCCCGCCAGGGCCTGGCCGCGGATGCCGTTGCCCAGCGGGCCCATCAGGTCGGGGATCTTCAGCAGACCGGCGGCGAGGATGACCGGGGTGGCGAGCAGGAACGCGAACCGCACCGACTCCTCGTGGTCCAGGCCGCGCAGCAGGCCGCCCACCATCGTCAGGCCCGAGCGGGACAGCCCGGCGAACAGCGCGAAGATCTGCAGCACGCCGATGATGATCACGTCGACGACGCCGAGCCGGCTGGCGATCGCGGTGTCCATGGCGGGCGGGTCCACCCCCGCGGCCACGTCGGCGACCCCCACGGCGCCGGATGCGCCCACGACGGCGGAGGCGGGCACGTCGTCGGCGGCGGGAACTGCCGCGGCCGTGCGGCGCGGCGCCCGGCGGCGCAGCAGCTCCCCGCCCAGCAGCACCACCCCGTTCAGGGTGAGGAAGACCGCGGCGGCGGCGGGCTTGGCGAACAGGGTGCGCAGGGCGTGCTCGAACGCCAGGCCCGTCAGGCCGGCCGGGATCGTGGCGATGATGATCAGCCAGGCCATCCGCTCGTACGTGGTCGACACCCGGCGGTAGCGCAGCGAGGTGAAGAACCCGGTGACGATCCCGGCCCAGTCCCGCGCGTACAGGACCAGCAGTGCCAGCGCCGTGGCGACGTGCAGCCCGACGATGAACGCCAGGTACGGGGACTCCGAGGCCGACACCCCAGTGACCAGGTTCGCCCAGCTGCCGCCCAGCCACTCGGGAATGAGGACCGAGTGCCCGAGGCTGGAGATCGGGAACAGCTCGGTGACCCCCTGGAGCAGGCCGAGCACGATGGCCTGCAGGTAGGTCAGGTGGTCCACTCGGTGGTTCCTCTCGCGGGCGACGGGTGCTGCACGACTGAGGGAAGGGTACCCAGTTGGTGGCGGGTCGGGTCCGCGCACGCGCGGGCGGCGCCGCCCCTCGCGGGCGCGGCTACGCTGGTCCGGTCCGGGGGGCGCCCCCCACGAAGGAGCGGTGTGTCCTCCCTGGTGAACTGGCTGCAGTCCCAGCACGGGGTCGGCATCTACCTCGTGGTGGGTCTGCTGGTCTTTGTTGAGGACGCGCTCTTCGTGGGCTTCGTCGTCCCGGGGGAGACCGCCGCGCTGTTGGGCGGGGTCGCTGCCAACGGGGGCAAGGTGAGCTTCCCGGCGATGCTCGCCGTCGTGGTCGTCGCGGCGATCCTCGGGGACTCGGTCGGCTACGAGGTGGGCCGCGTCGTGGGACCGCGGCTGCTCACCATCAAGCTGGTGTCCCGTCACTCCGCCCGGCTGGAGGCGGCCCAGCAGCTCCTGGCGGCCCGCGGGGGCTGGGCCGTGTTCGCCGGGCGCTTCGTGGCCTTCTTCCGGGCCGTGATGCCCGCCCTGGCCGGCATGTCAGGGATGCGGTACCGGCGCTTCCTGCCGTGGAACGTGGCCGGCGGCCTGGCCTGGGGCACCCTGTACGTGACGATCGGCTACGTCGCCGGGAGCGCCTACCAGCGGGTCGCGGCCCGCGCCGGGGAGGCGGCCGCCGGGGTCATCGCCCTGCTCGTCATCGTGGCCGTCGTGGTCTGGCGGGTGCGCAAAGCGCGGGCGGAGCGTGCGGCCGAGGAGGAGGCCGCGCGCGCCGGCGCCCCCCCCGACACAAGTCCCGACACAATCCCTGGCCGAGCCGCAGGCACCGACCAGTCCACCGACGACGGCGGCCCGGTCGCCGACCAGGCCACGACCCCGACCGAGGCGACCTAGGCGACCTAGGCGACCTAGTCGACCTGGCCGTCGGGGATCCCGTCGCGGCAGGACAGCGCGACCTCGACCTGGCTGTCCCCGCTGGTCGAGGAGAAGTCCACGGAGACCTGGGGGGCGGGGCCGTCGTTAGCGCCGTCGACCTGGTAGCCCTGCGCGGGGCTGACGGACTGCACGTGCACGATCGTCCCCACACACACGGCGACGACGGAGCCGCCCGTGGAGTAGATCAACCGGGTCTGCGGCGTCGGCGAGGCCGGGGTGGAGCGGGCAGGGGACGGCGCCGGGCGGGCGGACGCGGAGGGCGGCGGCGGTGCGGGGGGTGTCGTCTGCCCCGGGGGCG
>Ga0209698_10001123_pt1 | contig 30828 bp, 24 predicted proteins | sample LitLauG_LLR_2012_FD_187203 | JGI IMG/M metagenome (GOLD analysis project Ga0209698, IMG submission 187203) | Freshwater sediment microbial communities from Pennsylvania, USA - Little Laurel Run_MetaG_LLR_2012 (SPAdes) (version 2) | ecosystem: Environmental > Aquatic > Freshwater > Creek >... | reverse complement strand
CTGGGCGTCGTCATCACCATGGGCGCGCTGGGCGGACCTCCGGAAGAGATCGGGCATAAAGTGGCGGCGGCGTTGGTGGGAACATTTTTGGGTATTTTGCTGTGTTACGGATTCCTGGGCCCCTTGGCGGGCAACATGACGAAGATGAACGACGCGGAGGCGGACTACCTGCGCTGTCTGCGGGCAGGCGTAATCGCTTTCGTCAAAGGCTCCGCGCCGGTGCTGGCCGTGGAATTTGCGCGGCGCAGCATCCCCGGTGAGCATCGCCCCAGCTTCAAGGAACTGGAAGCCGCTTGCCGCGGCGGCGGAAGCGGAGAGAAATAAATGCCCGAGGACGTCCAGCCGATTATCGTCATCAAGAAGAAGGGCGGTCACGGAGGCCATCACGGAGGCGCGTGGAAGGTCGCCTACGCCGACTTCGTGACAGCGATGATGGCGCTGTTCATCGTGCTGTGGCTGTTGAATTCCAGCGTGCAGGTGCGCAAGGCGATCAGCAGCTATTTTCAGGATCCCTCCGGAAGCGGATCGCATTCCGGCACCGCCTCGACGGGCACCGGAGAATCGGTTTCCGTGAATAAAGACAACATGGACAAGCTGAAAGACAAGCTTGAGCAGGCGCTGAAGAAGAGTCCGGAGTTCGAAAAGATAAAAGACTACGTGCAAATGAGCGTTACCGGCGAAGGGCTGCGCGTGGAGATGCTGGAGAGCGAAAAAGGCATCTTCTTCCAATCCGGAAGTGGGAAGCCGAGCGAGGAAGGGCGCGAACTGATCGAAAAGCTGGCCGAAGAGTTGATGAAGCTGCCCAACGATTTGATGATCGAGGGCTACACCGATGCGAAGCCGTTCTCCGGCTCCGGCGAGTATTCCAACTGGGAGCTTTCCGCCGACCGCGCCAACTCGGCCCGCCGCGTGATGGAGGCCGCAGGGCTCCCGCACGGGCGCGTGGTGCAGGTGCGCGGCTTCGCGGACCAGCGCCTGCACGATGCGGAGCATCCGGAGGCCGCATCGAACCGCCGCATCTCGGTGATTGTGCGGTATCAGGACGCGCCGGAGGCTCCCGAGCCGGAACCAGCGAAGGCGGAACACTAGCCCCACTTGTCCCAATTTTAGGACAATGGGAGTTCATGCCGACCAACAAAGCGTTTCGCATCGGACTGGTGCAGATGTCGTGCTCGCTCGATCCCGCCGAAAATCTGGCCAAGGCTGAGGCAAAAGTCCGCGAGGCCGCGGCGCGTGGGGCGCAGATTGTGTGCTTGCAGGAATTGTTTCGCGCGCAGTATTTCTGCCGCGAAGAGAATGCCGACCTGTTCGATCTGGCGGAGCCGATTCCCGGGCCATCCACCGAGGCGTTGGGCAAAATTGCCAAGGAACTGGGAGTGGTGGTGATCGCTTCCTTGTTCGAAAAGCGCGCGCAGGGCCTGTATCACAACACCGCGGCGATTCTGAACCCCGCCGGTGAATTGCAGGGTATCTATCGCAAGATGCACATCCCGGATGATCCTTTGTATTTTGAAAAATACTACTTCACGCCGGGCGATCTGGGCTTCACCAATTTCGACACGCCGTTCGGACGCATCGGCGTTCTTGTCTGCTGGGACCAATGGTATCCCGAGGGCGCGCGTATTTCGGCGCTGGGCGGAGCTGATATTCTGTTTTATCCGACGGCCATCGGCTGGCATCCTTCGGAGAAAGCTCAGTACGGAGCCGCGCAAAGGGATGCATGGATCACGATTCAGCGCGCACATGCGATCGCCAATGGCATTTACGTCGCGGCGGTGAATCGTGTGGGCTACGAAGGTCCGCCGGAACATGGGCTGGAGTTCTGGGGATCGTCGTTTGTGGCCGATCCGTTCGGGCAGATTGTGGCTGAGGCATCGGTGGACAAAGAAGAGATCCTGCTTGCCGAATGCGATCCGCGCCGCACTGACGAAACCCGCCGCAACTGGCCGTTTCTGCGTGACCGGCGCATCGATGCATATGGCCCGATTGTTAACCGGTGGCTCGGGAAATGAAGCAGCACATGCCGAAGGTTCGCATGCCGGCCGAGTGGGAGCCGCATGAGGCGACGTGGGTCGCATGGCCTCATGAAAAGACCGACTGGCCGGGGAAATTCGCTCCCGTACCATGGCTTTATGGCGAGATCGTCAGGCACCTGGCGCGCGTCGAACGGGTGCGCATTCTGGTGGAGAATGAAGCTGCCGAGCGTGGCGTGCGGAAGATTCTGAAGACGTGCCACGCGAATCTGGAGGCCGTCGATTTCTATCACCACAAAACGAACCGAAGTTGGACGCGCGATTACTGCCCCTTGTTTGTGAAGATACGGGGCGCGGTGGCGATCACGCACTGGCGGTTCAATGGCTGGGCGAAATATTCGAATTTCGAACACGACACGCATGTGCCGGAGTTTCTTGCCCAGAAGCTTGGCATGGAGCGGTTTGAGCCGGGGCTGGTGCTGGAAGGCGGCAGCATCGATGTGAATGGCGCCGGCAAATTACTGACGACAGAGGAGTGTTTATTGTCGGACGTGCAGGCGCGCAATCCGGGCGTTTCGAAGCAGTCCCTGGAACGCGCGCTGCGGCATGCGTTGGGAGCCACGGAAGTGGTCTGGCTGGGGCGGGGCATTGCGGGCGACGATACGCACGGGCATGTGGACGATCTCGCGCGGTTCACCTCCGTCGATACGGTGGTGACGGTAATAGAGCCGGATAAAGGCGACGAGAATCATGAGCCGCTGAAAGAAAACCTGGCTCGGCTGAAGGCGCGAGGGGACCTGAAAATTGCGACGCTGCCGATGCCGGAGCCGGTGTATTTCGCGGGGCAGAGGTTGCCTGCGAGCTACGCGAATTTCTACATCGCGAACAGAATTGTTCTCGTCCCGGTGTTCGGCGACGCCAGCGATCGTGTCGCGTTGAATACGCTGGCCCGGTTGTTTCCTGATCGCGAAGTGATCGGGATTTATTGCAGGGATTTAGTGCTCGGGCTGGGCACGCTGCATTGCATGACACAGCAGCAGCCCTCGGCGTGAGCCCGGGAAACGCCTAGAAGATGAAGCTCAGCCCGCCGCGGACCGCTCGGGGGGAATTCGTCAGCACCGCCTTTTGGTCGTTGGCGAATAGTGGCAGGTAGCCCTGGGCGAGCAGGTTGCGCATCTCGGCCGTAGCTTCGAAGCGGCCGAAGGCTCCGAAGACGCCCGGCAGTGGAGGCAGCGGCTGGCGGAAGTAGATGTTCCACCCGACGTCCTGTGTGGTACCGAGGTTCGAGGGCTCGGTCAAGGACAGATGCGAGGGCATCATGGCGCGGAAATCGGTCCAGCCGTAGCTGGTGATGACGCGCGTGCCGGTCACGGGAAGAGTCTTGGTTATGCGCGCGGAGAGCCAGGTTCTTTGCACCGTCTGGATAGAAGAGCGCAGCGTCGCTGCATCCACCGAGTTATTGGTACCGGGCACCAGCGCGCCGCCGCGTCCCCCGGCAAGCGTCACATCGAAATGATCGCCGAGCGCTTGGGTGAACGATCCGGAATAGCCACTGCGGTGATAACTGCCGAGGTTGAACACCTGGCTGGAGGAGCCAGGTTCGGTGAGCAGGTCGGTCTGCGGCAAAAAGTCCGCTGCTCCCGACAGCAAGAACGCCGCGTTGGAAACCGCCTCATGATAAGCGCCGACAGCATAGGTGCGGGTGCCGACCACGCGCTGGTAACTCGCTTCAAACGACTCGCGGCGCTCGACGCGAGTGTGCGCGGCCGAGATCGATACGCGGGGCGCCATGGCGAGGGCTGCCAAATCCTGATTGAGAACGTCGGACATCTCTCCGCCGTGCGCCAGCAACTGACTGGGCTGCGTGCCGGAGCTGAAGGCCACGCGAATGGAGCTTTTTTCGTCCAGGTTCCACGTCGCGCGCGCGAACGGGCTCAAGTAATTCAAATGGTCGAGGAAGGTCACCGACTCGTAGTTCAAGCCGTATTCCAGCCGCACCGTGTCGCCCAACTCCAGGTGATCGTATATTCCGATGGAGCTCGAGCGCATCATTGGTATCGAATCGCCGCGGCCAGGCAGATACAACTGGCGCATCGAAACCGTGATTTCGGGCGTCGAACCCGTGTCGCTGACGCGCGAGAAGGTGGAGCGGAAGCCCGCCGCCGGAGCGGCTCCGTTGGCGCTGTAACCGAGGTTGCCACTCAAGGAAAGCTTGGATTTTCCATAGATGGACGTCGCCAGCGCGAAGGCCGTGCCGAGGTCCTGCTGGCCAAGCGCACTGAGCGCATCGCCGTCGCCCGCGGAGACTTTGACCAACCCTTCCGTGCCGGAGAACACGTCGGCCAGTGTACGCGCGTTGGTGGATTGCGAACTGGTGGAAGGCAGGAAACGCAGCACGGGGCGCGTAGAAGGCGACGCGCGCAGGACCCACTTCCAGTCGTCGCTCATGAGCGTTCCATGGGCGCCCGAGGCCATGATGTCGACGGTCGAGAAGATGCCCGAAAGCTGGATGCGTAGCAGGCTTTCCGACCCGGCGCTGACCTGTATATTGCGGCGGACAGCGGGGACAAACGCGGCCAGTGTCACGCGAATGGAATAAATATCGGGATTCAGGCCGGCGAATCCGAAGCGGCCTTGCTCGTTGGTAACGATCTGCCGGACCAACTGCTCATGCCGGTCATACAAAAGGACTTTGGCGCCCATTTCGGCGATGCCGGCGGCGGATTTGACCTCGCCGACAATGCCGCCCGAAAAGCTCAACGGCGCGCCGGATACCCAGGGTACGGGCGCGAGACACAGTACGAGCGCCAACATCCTACGCGTACGTGAACTGGTCCGAGCTTGCGCCATGCCGGAACCTCTTACCACTACTTATCCGATCAGTTTACCGTGAAGGTGGCCGACTGCGTAAGCGTCTGAACAGGATTGCGCAACTTGTCCGTCACCTTAATATTCAACTTGTACAGGCCTGGATCCAGATCCGTCAGCGGCAGGAGTTTCTCGATTGTGACCTGAGCCGCTCCGCCCTGTAGATCCTTTACATTTTCGCTGAAATCGAACACCTTTGTCAGAGGGGCATCCTTGGTCGCGCCCACCTTATCGATTTCGTAGACGATCTCGCCGTCGGGCTTGTGCGTTTTTTCGTCCGCCTCGAAGTTATAGAGCTGCATGTAAATGCCCATCTTTTCCTTGCGGGAGAACGTCTCCCCGAGGCGCGGACGCACCTTGGAGGATCCGATGACAAACATGCCGGTGCCGATGCTCTTGGTGGGCACCTTTTCGAGCTGATCCGCCAGGATCAGGGTGCTGGAGCCCAGCACGTCGTCTTCAATATGCGGAACGTCGAGCACCATTTCGTACGTGCCCGTATTGCCGCCCACCAGATCCTTGGCGGCGATATTCAAGCGATAACGTCCAGGCTGCATCGGCACCGTCTTCTGGTAAATCCGATGCGGGCTGGCCTCGATGAGTTTCTGTAACATTTCGGTGGGCTGCGTCACCGTGACCACGTCTTCAAACGGGGCCAGGGGGCGGCGCGAAATGGTGGACATGCGTCCGTAAATATTGATCGTGGCCGTGGACGTGTTTTCCTTATCCTTGAACTGCAGGTCCTTCACGTCGAACTGGATGGTGATCTGCGTCAGTACCGACGAGCCGGTCACGGGGATGTAATCCACCAGCACCTTCATCGGTAGCAGGTTGTACTTGATGCTGGACTGCACCACGGCTTCCAGATCCTTGTATTTAATGGCCGGTGGTTTGAAAATCTTCGCGTATTGTTCGAGGCGCGTGAACTCGTTCATCGACTCTGGCAAGGGCTGACTGCCAGTGCCGAGGTGGGTACCGTCGGTACGCTGGAAGCGCTGCGTTTTGCAAGCCATGCCCATCTGCTCCGCCATGGTCAAGCCCGCGCCGGGGACGTATAGCAACGCGTCCTTTTCCGAAGGGTCCATCGTCAGGCGATATTCGCCGGACATGGTGGTGTCGACGAATTCCAAAATGATGTTGGTGCCGATGCCTTCGATGTAGCGATAGCGCCATTGTTCGAACGGATAAGTGGAAGTGCTGCCGCCGCCTTCTTCGAACGGACGCTCATAGGTGCCGCCCGAGGGGTGCGATTCGATTTCGTCTGCCGGGCCGTATTCAATATAGATGCGGCCGCGATCGGTTTTCCAGCCGGGGATGCCCGACGCGAAGCGGTCGTTGGCATAGGCGATGCGGCGGTAATGCTCTTCGCGGTATTCGTTTTCTTCGGTGTCGGGCGTGGGATCGCGGCGCAGCCAGAACTGCTCAATGAACTGTTGACGCTCATCGTCGGTGGAGAGGGACTTGAACGCCTTCCGCTCCTCATCGGTGATGATGTAGGTGACTTCTTCGTTCAGCCACTTCTTGTACGGCGTTTCCAATTCCTTCTTGAGTTTGTTTTCCTGCTTTTTGCGCTCCTTCTCCGTCATCGGCTTAGCGATGGTTTCCCGCTTGGGGGGCGTGGAGCTGGAGCCTTGTGGAGGCGTCTGCGACGTTTGAGCCGTCAACATCGCCGTGAACGCAAAAAGTAAGAATGCCTGCCGCATGCCTGGAACCACCTCCCCTGATTTTACCCTGTTAGCCGGACGCTGACAACGACCCATGGGTTTCATTTGTCCTTGCACGTGAAGGCGCAGTCGAAAAATAGAGGGCGAAACGAGCTCGGAGTGTGGTTTGTGCTGCCCTTGTGTGCCGCGGCGGCACGGATTTCGACTAGCGGCGGCGGAGCTGGGAAAAGTCGAATCTCCCGAGGAAAATGGGCTTTACCGGGTTGGAGCGGTTATCGTTAAAGGCCTGAACCGGGTACGGTGCGCCTGCGCCGTGCGTGGGGAATCCCCACACTTCGCCCGTGGACGTGTTGATGACGACTTTGCCGTCGCTCGGGACCCCTCCGTTAAGCAAACGGATCGGGCTGGTGCCGGGTTCGATATAAAGGACCGGAGTGTCGACCTGCGCTTGGACCGGAGAAGGCCGGAACGCGAGTGCGGCGAGAAGCAGAGCGATGGCGGTGAGGACGGCTTTCATGTAGAAATCGACGCGAAGAGTCATACAAGATTGACGGTGCGGGAGCGGCGCCCGTGCAATTGGAGTAGAGTGAAACTTATGCTCCGCTTGGCGCTGTTTATGATGTGCGGGGCTCTTTCGTATGCGGCGAACGTGGAAGTGTTTATTTTCGTCCGCACGGACTGCCCCATAACTAACCGCTACGCGCCGGAACTGATGCGCATTGCCAAGGAGTTTCAAGGCCGCAGCGTAGCGTTTTACCTGGTGTATCCCGATCCCGCCGAGAACAAGCGCGCCATTGAAAATCACATGGCGGAGTACGGGTTTCCCGGCACTCCTCTGCGCGATCCAGATCACAAGCTGGAGCAGCGTGCGCACGCCACGGTGGCTCCGGAGGCCGCGGTTTTCGACGCAGCGGGTAATTTGAAGTATCACGGCAGAATTGACGACCGCTTCCCATCGCCGGGCGTCGCCAAACCGGCCGCGCAGGTTCACGATTTGGAGGATGCGATCTCCGCGGTGCTGGCCGGAAAGCCGGTGCCGCATCCGGAGACTCGCGCCGTAGGATGCTCTCTCGTCGATTTGCACTGATTTTCATATGCGGCGGGCTGTGTGGCGTGGATTTCAACCACGACGTTGCGCCGGTAGTTTATCGCCGCTGCTCGTCCTGCCACAGGCCTGGGGAGAGCGGACCTTTCCCCCTGCTGACGTATCAGGACGTGAAGAAACACGCCCGCCAGATCGCTGATGTGACAGCGCGTCGCTTCATGCCTCCGTGGCTGCCGGAGCCCGGTTATGGCTCGTTCGAAGATGAGCAGCGGCTGACCGACGCGGAGCTGAAGCTGTTCGCGGAGTGGGCGGCGGCGGGAGCTCCGGAAGGCTCGGGGGAAACGTCACCGCCTACTTTTACCGAAGGCTGGCAGTTGGGGCCTCCCGATTTGATCGCCAGCGCGACCACGCCGTTTCGGGTTCCCGCAGGCGGTCCGGAACTGTACTGGAACTTCATCCTGAGGCCGGATCTCAAGGGCCGTCAATACGTGCGGGCGGTCGAGATCCGGCCGGGAGGGAAGAAACTGGTGCATCACGCGAACCTCTATGTGGACCGGTCGAGGTCCGCTGTGGAAGGTCCCGGGATGGACCCGGTGATCGAACGCACGGCGTTCGACCCGGACGACGGCCATTTGCTGTTCTGGAAAGCGGGGGCGGCACCTGCGGCCGATGACGATTCCTGGGAGCTGGACCCTGGAAATCAATTGTTGCTGAACGTCCACGTACAGCCGAGCGGAAAAGCCGAATCTCTGCTGCCGCAGGTGGGGTTGTATTTCACCGAACACAAGCCCACGCGCGCGCCGCAGTTGCTGTTGCTGGAGCATGACGCGGCGCTGAATCTGCCGCCGGGCGCGCCGGACACCGTTGTGTCTGACGATTTCAAGCTGCCGCGCGAAGCGACGATTTTGGCGGTGTATCCGCATGCTCACGGCTTGGCGAAATTCATGGACGCGTACGCGACGCTGCCGTCGGGCGAACGGAAACCGCTAATCCGCATCCGCCATTGGGACCCCAACTGGCAGACGGTGTATCGCTATCGCGAGCCGCTGCGGCTGCCTGCGGGCACCGTGCTTTCCATGCGCTATCACTACGATAATTCGGCGGCGAATCCCCGCAATCCAAACCATCCGCCGAAGCGCGTGAGGGCAGGGAATCTGGCGTCGGACGAAATGTCGCACCTATGGCTCCAGTTGCTGACCCCGAGCCGTCTCGAATTGCAGCAGGCGGTGGCGGAGCACCGGCTGGAAAAAGACCCCAATGATTTTCTGGCCATGCTGCATCTGGGTACTGTGCTGCTGTCGCGCATGAACGCGGGAGCGGCGCTGCCGAAGCTTCAGGCGGCGGTGAAGATGAATCCCAAGAATGCGGAGGCGCATAACTTCCTGGGGTCGGCGTTCATTTCGCTGGGGCGGACGAGGGATGCAATTCCGCAGTTCGAGCAAGCGGTGGCGCTGCGGGCGGATTATCCGAACGCGCATTTCAATCTAGGAAACGCCTATGCTCGCGCAGGGCGCAAGGCGGACGCGGTGGCGGAGTATCAGAAAATCCTCGCGGCAAATCCGGAGGATGAGTTGACCAAGGACCGGTTGAACGAGGTGCTGGGGAGGCCGTAGGGGGAGAAGACGCGGTGTCCGCTCCCGTAAATCGCGGCTCTGTTCTTTAGTACAGCGTGAATGCGTACAGCGTGTCGGCGCCCGCGATCAGGATGTACTGGTGGCCGTCGAGCATGTAAGTCTGCGGCGCGTTCGACACGTTACCCAGATGCGTGTGCCAGAGGATCTTGCCGTTCGCCGGATCGTAGGCGACTAAGTTGCCGTCGAGGTCGCCTGCGAACAACAGCTTGCCTGCCGTCGTCAGGATGCCGTTCGCCAATCCTCCTCCGGTGCCCGGATAGCGGTGCTGCCAGGCGATTTTGCCGGTCTTATAATCGATCGCCGTCAGGTAGCCACCGAGCGAACCGAGTTCCAACTCATCGCGGCCACCGAGCCCCATCGCACCGCGCGGGTCGGTTTCGGTTAGATAAAACATCGAATACGCGTCGTTCGAAGGTACATAGAAGAGGCCAGTGTCTGGCGAATACGCCGGCGGAGGCCAGTTGGTAGTGCCGCTCGAATCGGGCGAGACCAATGTTCCGGGAACGGTGGAGTCCTTCGCCGGGTCGCGCATCGGCTGGCCGTTGGCGTTCAGCCCCTTCGTCCAGTTAACGGTAGTCGAATACGGGGCGGTAACCAGATGCTCGCCCGTGACGCGGTCCAGCGTGAAGTAGTAGCCGTTGCGGCTGGCGTGCAGCACCATTTTGCGAGGCTTACCGTTGAACTCGCCATCGACCAGGATCGGAGTCTCTGTGGAATCCCAATCGTGGGTGTCATGCGGCGATGTCTGATAGTGCCACGCGATCTTGCCCGTATCGACGTTCACCGCGACCAGCGAACAGGTGTAGAGATTGTCGCCTTTGCGGCCCACTGGATCGGTATAGGCTGGCGAAGGATTGCCGGTGCCGAATATATAAAGATGCGTTTCCGGATCGTACGCGCCGGGAATCCAGACGTTGCCTCCGCCGTGCTTGGCGGTGTCGAGATCGCCCCAGGTTTTGGCCGCCGGATCGTCCTTGGTCATGGGAACGGCGTACCATTTCCATTGCAAATCGCCCGTCTCAGGGTCGCGAGATTGCAGGAAGCCAGGCTCGTCGAGATCGTCTCCGGTGCCGAGCAAAATATGGTTGCCGATGACAATCGGCGCCATAGTGGAGAAATATTGTAGGTTGAAATCGGCGATTTCCTTGTGCCAGCGCTCCTTGCCGGTTTTGGCGTCGAGGCAGACCAGGTAATCGTCGGGCGTTTCCATGTACAGCCAGTTGCCCCACATGCCCAGGCCGCGATTGCCGATGTGCGTGCCGCCCTTGGTCTTCCAGAAGTAATGCCAAACCTCGCGGCCGTCGCGCGCGTCCACGGCCCAGGCGTTGTCGGGAGTGGCGAAATACAGCATGCCGTTCACTTCCAGAACGGAGGCGCGGATGTTTGTACCTCCGCCTCCACCGCCGCTGGACGCCTCCGCCGCTTCGCCGCCGATGATCACTGGCGCGCCGCCCCGTCCGCCGAAGCCGAATCCGCTGCCGCCCGGGCCTCCGGTGAAGCGAGTGGTCCAGGCCAGCGTCAGATTCTTCACGTTCGATTGATTGATCTGCGTGAGGGCACTATAGCGCTTGCCCGAATAATCGCCGCTATACGTCGGCCAAGAGTCTTTTAAAGGCTGCAGCAGCGAGGCTGGATCGAGAGGGCCCTGCGCGGACACCGGCAGCAGCGCGAACGTTGCCAAAAGAAGTTTCTTCATTTCACCGTCACCAGGTAGGAGGTCAGATTGTGGATGTCTTTGTCGGTATAAACGCGCAACAGTTCGCGATGCGCGGCGAGAGGGTCGTGAAGCTCCACTTTAGGCACGTCGCCATCGCGGCGGAACGTGCGATGCGTGCCGTCGGCTTCCATCAGCGTGACGATGAAATCGTCGATCCTAAGCAATCGGCCTTCGGTCTTCGCGCCGGATGTTTCGGTGACGGTCACGGTGGTGGGAGCCGCCGGGCGCTGGCCGCGTCCCATGCCGGGCATTAAGAAGCGCTGCTGCAAATCACGCGGATCGGCAATGCGTGACGCGATGCCTTTCAGATCCGCAGTCACGTTGTGGCAGGTCGCGCACTTCGATTTGAAATAAGCCTGGCCCGCTGCGGCATCGCCCGCGAGAATCGATAAGGGCTTGTTGCGCGATTCGTCGTACCCCGCGACGCGGAAGCTGTGGATGAAGGCGGCCACGTCGGCGCACTGCGCGGCGCTGAAGGGAAATTTCGGCATGCCCTGATCCATGCGTCCGTTCTGAATAATCGGTGCGATGGCTTCGCCCTTATCGTCGTGCAGCACGATCTCCGAGCGCAGCAGATTGGGTCCGCCCTCGCCCCCGCGCGCGTCGGAGCCGTGGCAGAACTGGCAATTGACGCCGTAGAGAGCGCGTCCGCGGGCAATGGATTCAGGGTCGGCCTGCGCATGTTGCGGATACGCGTTGGCGAATCCTCCGACAGGGGCTGCTCCTCTACCGCCGCGGCCTTGTGGGGCCACGGGTGGAGTCTGAGCAGAAACCGCGACGGCCGACACTGCGAGCATCGCAAGAAGAATAAGACGGGGATGAGTCTTCACCCCCATTATGATAGCCGTCGAAGTTAAAAACACGCAATGTTGCGACGAGTTGCGCGACACTTTTTCACCCGCGCGTGTTCAGTAAGTTGCAAAGGATCGATTCCCGTTCGAGGTACATCCTAATATGAAAACGTTCTATTCCATGGCAGCAGCGCTCGCGTTGTTTGCCTCCTCCGCTTTCCCTCAAACAACAGCCCCTCAGGTGAGTGCTCGTGCCGCGGCTCGCTTCCTCGACCAATGCACATGGGGCCCGACGCCGGCTTCCATCGCCCAGGTTCAGTCGATGGGGTTCCAGAATTGGCTGAAGGCGCAATTCGCGTTGAACTCCTCCGATCTGCCCGATCAGCCGCTGCTCAACGCAGCGGGCAAGCAGAATAACAACCTGGCGCCTGTGCAGGCGGCGTTTTTTCAGAACACTGTTGCCAAGAACGACCAGTTGCGTCAGCGTATCGCCTTCGTGCTGAGCCAGATTTGGGTGGTGTCGCAGCAATCGGGCGTCCCGAATGCGTATGCCTATCCCCCGTACTGGCGTATTCTGCGCGATCACGCCTTCGGCAACTATCGCGACATCATCAAGGCCGTTACGCTCAGCCCCGCGATGGGCCGCTACCTCAACATGGCGAACAATAACAAGGCGAACGCCGCGACGGGCAGCGCTCCCAACGAAAATTATGCGCGGGAGCTGATGCAGCTGTTCACGGTCGGCTTGACGCAGCTGAATATGGACGGCACGCCGGTGATCCAGAACGGCGCAAGCGTGCCGACGTACACGCAGGCGATTGTCACTTCGACTGCGGCGGCGTTGACGGGTTGGACGTATCCGACCGCGCCCGGCGCGAAGGCAAAAACGAACAATCCCGCCTATTATGCCGGGACGATGTTCGCCGTGGAATCCGAGCACGACACCACGCAGAAGACGACCATCGGCAACACTACGATTCCTTCGGGCCAGACCGCGGAACAGGACCTGGATTCGGTGATCAATGCGCTGATGGCGCAGCCGAGCATGGCTCCGTTCATCAGCAAGCAATTGATTGAACACCTGGTCACCAGCAACCCCAGCCCCGGTTACATACAGCGCGTGGCCACCATCTTTGCCAACAACGGCTACGGCGTCGCGGGCGACATGCAAGCGGTCATCAGCGCGGTTCTTCTGGATCAGGAAGCGCGCAATGCCGACGATCCTTCTTATGCGATTCCGTCCTATTTCGGCCACCTGCGCGAGCCGGTACTGTTTTTCTCGAATGTGCTGCGCGGACTGAACGCGACAGTGGCGTCCACCAGCACGCTGGCCGGAGAAGCGTCCAACATGGGCGAGAATCTGTTCAACGAGCCGAGCGTGTTCAGCTATTTTTCGCCGGCCTCGCGCACCGAGTTCGGCTTGGTCGGGCCGGAGTTTCAGATTTATTCGACGCAGACCGCGGTGGATCGGGTGAATTATCTGTCTGGCATCCTCTATGGCGCAGGGAAGAACGGATTCACTGTGAATCTTGCGCCGTTTGCCGCAGTGGCGGGCGATACGGTGGGGCTGCTTGATTATATTTCCAATATCTTTCTGCACGGAAATATGTCGGCCGCGTTGCAGCAGGCGGCCACCGACGCTGTTAACGTGCAAACCACTGCGATGGCCAAGGCGCAGGCGGCTTTATATGTGGTGCTGACATCCAGCGAGTATCAGATTATTCAATAGGAGAAATCAAAATGGTCTCACGCAGAGGATTTATTCGTATTGGAGCGGCCACGGTTGGCACGCTCGCGCTCCGGCCGTTTGGAGCTCTCCCCGCGCTGGCGCAGAGCGGTGGTGATTATAAAGCGCTGGTTTGCGTGTTTCTGTTCGGCGGAAACGATTCGAACAACACGATTATTCCGGCGGACGACGCCAATTTCAAGGCGTACACGTCGATCCGCGGGAGCCTGGCGCTGCCCAGTTCCAGCCTGAAGCAGGTGACCAGCACTGCGGGCGCGCCGTATGCGTTCCATTCGGGACTGGCCGAAGTGGCCAGCATGTTCACCAGCAAGGAACTGGCGGTGGTGGCGAATGTCGGGCCGCTGGTCCAGCCGCTGACGCGCGCGCAGTACCAAAGCGCGCAGGCGACCATCCCACTGAACCTGTTCTCGCACTCCGATCAGCAGATCGCGTGGCAGACGTCGATGGCGCAGGGCTACAGTCCCACCGGATGGGCGGGGCGCGTGGCGGATTGGGTGGCATCGCAGAACATCAATTCGTCCGGGTTCCCCACGTTTTTCTCGGTGGCGGGAAACTCCATTGGAGGCACGGGCGCTTCGACGCAGCCGGTTGCTCTTGCGCCTGGTTCGTCGCTGGCGCTGCAGGGTCCGAAAGCGGGATTGACGGCAATCAACAGCTTGCTTTCCACGAACACCGGAGTCTCGCTGGCGCAGGCGGCGAACGACACGCTGTCGCACAGCATCGCGGACGCGTCCGCGTTGGCGGCGGCGCTGGCAAAATCCACAGCGTTGAAGACGCAGTTCCCGACAACCAGCATCGGCGCACAGTTGCAGCAAGTGGCGGAGATTATCCAGGTGCAGTCGTACCTAGGCATGCGGCGGCAGATTTTCTTCTGCTCGCTGGGCGGGTTCGATACGCACGCGGCGGAGTTGGAAACCCACAACACGCTCTATCCGGAATTGAGTCCGGCGCTGGCGTCGTTTTATGCGGCGACGCAGGAGCTCGGGGTGGCGCAGAACGTCACCACATTCACCGAATCCGACTTCAGTCGAACCTTTCAGCCGACCACCGACGATGGCAGTGACCACGCCTGGGGCGGCCATCACATGGTCCTGGGGGGCGCGGTCCAGGGAGGACAAATCTTCGGCCAGTTCCCGACGTTTGAGCTGGGCGGTCCGAATGACACCGATACTCGCGGGCGCTGGATTCCGACTACGTCGGTGGATCAATACGGCGCGACGCTGTGCAACTGGTTCGGCCTGCCGGCGAGCGCGGTGGCGACCGTGTTCCCGAACCTGGCGAATTTCTCTACGTCGAACCTAGGGTTCCTGGGCTAATTTCCCGTCGGAGGGGAGGCGCGGTCGATCACAAATACGTCGACTGCGCCTCGCGTTGCTTCCAGTTTCAACCCGAGCTGGAGCTGTAAAGCAGCCAGGAAGCCGGGCGGCGCGTCTTCGCCGGGTTCGAACTTGAGCATGCCTCCGAATAGCGAATCGTCGGGCGAGAAGACCAGCTCGAAATCGTAAAGCCCGGTGAGGCCGGTCTTGTCCACTAAAGGCCGGTCGAGCGCGGCGCGCTGCATGACGGAAACAATTTCGTCCATCGTCGTATGGTGCGCGGGCAGGCGCACCACCGGAGGAGCGATGACGAACGCCAGGGCGGGGAAGCCTTCCGGAGGAGGCTCCACGTCCGGGCTCTCTTTAAACTTGATGCCGGTCTTCGCGATGCTCAATGTGTAAATGGGCATCTCCCGTCGCTCGCGGTGAAATTTCAGTTTGAAGCGTTCGTCGATTAGCGCCCTCAACATCACCATTTGCTGATCGAGCGTCGGGCGCGTCTCACCCGGCGCTTCCGCAACGATGTCGAACTTCTCCGTCTCGATCCACGATTCGGTGCCGATGACGGCTTTCGGGCTGATGTTGTACGCGGCAGCGATTAACGTCCGCAGCGCGTGGTTCCGCGCGATCATCTGGTGCGCGGTCTGCATTCGGATGAACCGGCCGCCGTTCCAATCCCAGGGCGTCGGCTTAATGGTGGCCACCTCAAAGGCGTCGAATTGTCCGGCGAGCGCGCAGGCGAGCAGCAGCGGAATCATACACGCAGTGTAGCGCGCGGCTCAGCGGGTCGATGGCCACATCAGCGGCAGCCCGATGCCTCCGGCCTTGCGCTCCAGGTGAGGGCAGCGCTCGGCGCACGCCGCGATCAGGCCGGCGCGGTCCGCTGCCGCTATGAGGTAACGCTTGCCGCGCGATGTGGAGACAAGAATCCGGTCCATCGAAAACACCGCAGCGCTGCGCCCGTCGGTAGTGGGTGTCATTTCGGCAAGTTCAGGCCACGGGATCAGGATTTTGCGGAGTCCCTGACGGATGAACAGGCCTTCGCTGCGTACTTCGTAATATTGCGGCAGCATCAGGGGCAGAAGGACCACCCAGAACAAGGGCAACAGGTACGGCAGCCACTTCACCGGAGGATCGGGCGGATGCACAAACGCCGGGATCATCGTCACAGCGGCTCCGATCACGAGGACGGCGACCAGCCACGAGTCGAACTTCGTCGCGTACCGCATGCCTGCTATAAGTATGCCACTAGCGCATTAAACAGCAGCTTGAAATTCTGATAGCTCTGTCCGCGGTACTGAGGCCTCATACCGAACAGAATCATGTGACCCTTGCCCACCGGAGCGTCGAGCAGCGCGGCCTGATTCACCAGGTATTTCTCGCCCAGCAGCCAGCCTGACGCCAGAATGCCCTGCCCGGGATACTTTGCGACCACTTGCGCGCCTTCCGGCATCTCCCACGCGGGGCTCTGCTCGCTCCATAGCGTGATCTTTTCGGGCATGCCGTACGCCAGAGGACTCTTCGTATCCAGCGCCACATTCAACAGCGACCCCGGCGAATAGAAATCCTTGGTCGCGACGCCCCGCAGCACATTCTTCGCCTTCACCCCGAGCATCTCCGTCGCATACTCCGACGCGTGATTGAAAAAGAGAATCGTCCCGCCGTCGGAGGCGAACTGCTTCAGCGCCTCCGCGCCCTTCGCGCCAATGCCTCCGCAATACTCAGGAGGCATCGATCCCGCGCGATGCCCATTCGCGATCTGCTGCGGAGCCTGATCGGGAATCACAATCGTGTCGTATTTCGCGCGCAGCCCGCCTGCTTGAATGTCCGCGTCATGCAGCGTGGTGGACGCGATGCCGAAATCGTCAAATAGCCAGCGCGTCCAGCCCTCGTCCATGCTGGCCTGATAGCTCATGTAAAGGCCGATGCGCGGCGCGCGCACTTCCTTTCTCCCAGCCCCCGCCGCCGCGAAAAAATCGCCCGACGCTGTGTCGCGATACACCATTTTCCCCGCGTTCCAGATCTTGGCGACACCTTTCCATGACGCAACATCTGTTGCGGCCATCGCGCCCTGCGCCGTCGCGTGATCCAGTACGAAAGAAAACACCGCCGCCGGCTGTAGGCTCGCGCGGAACGAATCCTTCACCGTCACCACCTCGACGCCCATCTGCATAGGCAGCGTCTGCGCCGTCACGTCATACGGACGCTTCGGCGGACCGCCCGGATATAGCCGCAAATCCGGATACTCCTGCTTTTCGAGCAGCGTTTTTGCCCAACCCGAAAACGGCTGCTGCATCTTGATCACATAGCTGCCTGCCACGAACTGCTTGCCATCGGCCGTAAACGCCTCGGACGCGCGCTCGATCTCTGTCTCACCGTAAGCAAGCGTCTCCAGCATCCTTTTCGCCGCACCCGGATCGGCCTGCGCCGCCGGAATCACAAATGCGTTCGGCGTAGCGCGTTGCACGTTGTGTTTATTGATCTCGTAAAAGTACCGCAGCATATCGGCGCGCCGCGTCGCGGCCTGATAGAGCAGCGATTCGAACGCGATCGACTGGTAATCGATGATGTCGCGCAGATGCCACGTGCCCTCCATCCACGGATTGAGGTAGTTCCAACTGCGCTCCCGCGGATTATAGCCCAGCGCGTTCGGCGTAATGTCATCGGGCGTGATTTTGATCGGCGTAGCGATCTTCACGCTGGCCGATTCGGTCAGGATGCGTGCGCCTCCGTGGTACGCCTGATACTGCCGCGCGGGTGACCAAAAATCGTACATCGCATTCATGGCGATGCCCGTTTTGCCGGCGGCGGCGAGGTCCACCGCCATGCCCGTGCCGATCATGTTGCACAGGCTGGCCAGGATCGGATCGATGTTCGGGTCCACTGGATCCATCCATGGTGGAACGAAAATGCGCGCCGTGTTGGTGCCCATCTGGTGCACGTCGTAGACAATCTCGGGATGCCACTTATTTTCGAGCGACGCTGTGTTGCGCGTCTCCGGCTGCGTGAAAATGTACCAGTCGCGATTGTCATCGTGGCCGACGTAGTGGTGATAAAGCTCCGGCGGCGACGTGCCATCCCACTGCGTTCCGCGCGTCTTGCGATACCACTTGGTAACGATATCCACGCCGTCGGGATTCTGCGACGGTTCGAGAAAGATGATCACGTTGTCGAGAATCGCCCTGAATTTGGGACTGTTGTCCTCGGTCAACAGCCGATAGGCGAACTCCACCGCGGTGTGCGTCGACGCCACCTCGGTCGCGTGGATGGAGCAAGTGATCATCACGATCATCTTGCCTTCCAGCTCCAGCTTCGCCGCCTCGGACTCCGAAGTGCGGCGCGGGTCCGCCAGGCGCATCTGGATGTCGCGATAATGCTCCAGGTTCTTGAGGTTCGCCGGTGACGAGATCACCGCCGCTATCTGAGGGCGGCCTTCCACTGTCTTGCCCAGTTCGAGGTATTGCAGCCGGTCGCTGGATTTGGCGAGCGCCTGGAAATAGGAAACAACTTTCGCCCAGTCCAGCAGTTCATTATCGACGCCGATCTTGTGTCCAAAGTGGCTTTCGGGTGTCGGGACCGTTGCGCCGGCGGCGAATCCGGCGAGGAGTAGGGCAAGCAATCGAGTTTTCATGGGCCTGAGAAACTACGCTATCATTACCCGTGCGGCTCCATCTGGCAACGCTGGTCGAGGACTTCAAGAAGCACGGGGACCAGATCGCCATCGTCAGCCGCCATGGCCTGCGCAGGGAAATCTGCTCTTACGGACAACTGGCGAATCTTGCCGGCCGCTTCGCCGCGGAGCTCGCCGCGCGAGGCATCGCGAAGGGCGACCGCGTCCTCATCTGGGGCGAAAACAGCAAGGAATGGGTGGCCGCGTTTTTCGGATGCGTCATGCGCGGCGTCATTCCCGTGCCCATCGATCTAGCCGGATCGGTGGCGTTCGCGCATCGCGTCGCCAAGGAAGTCGTGCCGAAACTGGTCACCGGAAGCCGCGATCAGGTTAGCACCTTCGAAGGCGCGTTGATCTTCGACGAATTTTCCGCGCTGCCCCGGCAGCCCATCGCCGCCCTAGGCGATCTGTCCGACGCCGACCCGGTGCAGATCGTGTTCACCTCCGGCACCACGGGTGATCCCAAGGGCGTGGTCCACACACACGGCAATATTCTGGCCAGCCTGCGCCCCATCGAGCAGGAAATGCAGAAATACTTGAAGTACGAGCGCATCTTTCATCCGCTGCGCTTTCTGCATACACTGCCGCTGAGTCACGTGTTCGGCCAGTTCATGGGCATCTGGATCCCCGCGCTGCTCGCGGCCGAAGTGCATTTCGAATCGCGCCTGATTCCCGCCGACCTCATCGAGATCATCCATGACGAGCGCATTTCCGTGCTGTGCGCTGTACCGCGCGTGTTGGAAATTCTGAAAACGTACCTTCTCACGCGCATCCCAGATCTCGCATCGCGCATCGAAAAGGCCAAGGGGCAAAACGCTGCGCACAAATGGTGGACTTTCCGCGACGTGCATCGCCTATTCGGTTTTAAGTTTTGGGCGCTGATCTGCGGCGGCGCCACGCTGCCCGCGGACATCGAAGCATTCTGGGGCGCGGTCGGGCTTGTTGTGATTCAAGGCTACGGCATGACGGAAACTGCCGCGCTGGTCAGCTTGAACCATCCTTTTCACGCCGCGCGCGGCACCATCGGCAAGGTGCTGCCGGGCCGTGAAATCCGTCTCGGCGACGACGGCGAAATCCTGGTCCGCGGCGACACCGTTTCGAAAGCCACTTGGCAGGGCGGAAAATTGCACGCCCAGGAATCGGAGTGGTTGGCTACCGGCGATCTGGCCACCGTCGACGATGCCGGCAACCTGCGTTTCCGCGGACGCAAGAAGGAAGTGATCGTCACCGCCGCGGGGTTGAATATCTATCCCGACGATCTGGAGGCTGCTCTGTTGAAGCAGCCCGCCATCAAGGCCGCGTCCGTCGTGGAGCTGGACGGCGAGCCCTTCGCGGCGCTGATTCTTCATCATGCGGGCGACGCGGCGCAGGCGGTCGAAAGCGCGAATCGTGAGCTTGCTGGCTATCAGCAAATTCGCCGCTGGACAGTGTGGGCCGATCCCGATTTTCCGCGCACCTCTTCAGGCAAAGTGCTGCGCCGCGAAGTGGCCGCGAACCTCGCCGGGCATTCCACGCCGCACCTGCTCGCCGGGATGCTGGAGAAGATTTCCGGTAAGGCGGCTGCGAATGAAGATTTGAATCTGGACAGCCTCGGCCGGGTGGAATTGCAGGCCGCGATCGAAAGCCAACTCGGCGTTGAAATCGACGACCAGTCGTACAGCCGCGTGAAAACCTTAGGCGAGCTGCGAGGCCTGCTCAATCAGGGGGTACAGCCGGAAGCTCACGACGAAAATATTTACCCCACCTGGCCCTGGAGTGCGGTGCAGCGCGCCATTCGCGCGGTCTTTATCGAAATGGTGATGAGGCCCCTTGTCTGGATTCTAGCCGCGCCGCAAGTGGAGCGCGCGCCCATAGCCACGAAGCCGATGCTCATCGTGTCGAACCATGTGACGCTCTATGACGTGCCTTTGATCCTCTACGCGCTGCCCGGCGAGATGCGCAGGCGGGTCGCCGTGGCGATGGCGGGCGAAATGATCCTGAATTTCCGCAAGGCGCGAGGCCTCGGCAACTGGTTTCTGAATCTGTGCGGCCCTCCGGTGTATCTGTTGATCACTGGACTGTTCAACGTGTTCCCATTGCCGCAACTGGCGAATTTCCGCAAAAGCTTCGCGCACGCAGGCCGAGCCATGGATCGAGGCATGAGCGTTCTGGTGTTCCCCGAAGGCCGCCGCACGCCCGACGGCAAGATGCACGCGTTTCAAAAAGGGGCAGGGATGTTGTGGCAGGATCTGGAATGCGACGCGCTCCCCGTGTACCTCGGCGGCATGAGCGATGGCAAGTGGTTCCGCACCGGCAAGCTGACGGTCCGCGTCGGCACGCCGATTCCGTTCGATCCGCAAATGGAAGCCGCGCAGGCCAGCCGATTGTTGGAAGAATCCGTGCGGCGGCTCGATTAATTTGCGTCCGGCCGCTCGACGCGGTCGATCACCAGCACCTCCACGGGGCGCCGCGCGGCAGTCACCTGCAGCCCGAGCTCGCGGAGCGTGGTGAACAACGAGGGCCCTGCGCCGCTATCGCCCTTGGCGAATTCCAGGTGGATATTGAACAGCCCAGTGACACCTGTCTCATCCACCACCACGCGGTCCGATGCCAGGTTCGATAAATCGTCCGCGAAATCGGCCATGGTCTCGCCTCTCGAATCCAAGGAAAAAATCTCGCCCGGACGCGCCACGAAGTATCCGCACTCCTGCGTTGGATCGTCGGAAGGATGATTCGCGTCGAGTGGCGTGCAAGCGCCGTCCTTCAACCTCTTCAGCTTCAGTCCACTCTTAGCCACCGTCAGGACATACACCGGCGCGTCCCGTTTCTGGCGGCGGATGCGCAGCTTGAAGCGATCCTCAAGAAGAACCTGCATCATCGGCCCATACATTTGGTCGGGTGGAGCGGCCGCATTGGTCTCCGCGCTGATCTCATAGAAATCGGAGCGCACCCACTCCGGTCCGCCAATAATCTGCAAGCGCCGGCCCTGGCGGCGATGCGGACCATGGGCGGCCAGGTTATACGCGATCTGGATTCTCGCTTCCAACGTCGCGCACTGCGAAATCCGGCCGGGAGACTGGCTCGAAGGGCAACCCTTCGGCGCGAGCCTCACCGACGAAACGTCAAACCCCGCTTGCACCAACAGCGTGAACCATACAATCCACTGCATGCACATAAGACGCACGCTCACGACGATCCGTGCAGTGTGGGGCGGGCTATTCAGCCAGTAGCCGACTTTTAGTCGGCTCTCTTCGCTAGACCCACCGAGCGGTCCAGGTGGGAATGGCTTACCGAAGCTCCAGTTCCGACCCGATGAAGCCCCACGTCACCCACACGTGGCCTTTTAATACGCGCTTGAAATATTCCTGCGCCTTCGCGGCCTGTCCGTTATAGATGTACCAGTTGCCTACGCCATAGGCAGTCGTGTCGAACGGCAGCTCCACTTCGTCGTCCGTGTTCCCGGCCGGCGGCATCGGAGGAACTGCTTGCGCCTCCGGCATCGCGCCCTGGAAATAACGCACCAAGTTCAAATAAAACTTCGTGTGCGCCGACTCATTGGTCATCGACGCCGGCACGTTCTTCAGCGCCTCGGCCGCCTCGCTGGTTTTGCCGGCGCGTCGCAGCGCCGCGTACAGCCAGTTTGTCGAATTGATTTTTTCGTCCGTATTCGGCGCGGTGGCGACGGCGTGCGCGAACGCGTCCCCTGCGGACGAAAACTCGTTCAGAAAATAATGCGCCAGGCCAAGGTGATACCACGTCGCCATGTTCCTCGGGTCAATTTTCGACGATTTTTCCAAATCTGCCTTGGCTTTGGCGAACTCGCGTAGAGGCAGGTAGCGATGGCCTCGTTCGGTCAGGTATTCGGAGTTGTTGGGCGCCAGCGCCAGCGCGCGCGTCAGCGTCTCCGCGGCTTCCTTATTCTGCCAGATGGCGAACTGCGCCTTGGCCAGCGCGTAGAGTGTCTCCGGCTTCGATGGATCAACGGCCTTTTGCGCCGCCGCTACCGTTCCCTTCGGGTCCGGCTTCGAATAAAACTTGGTTCCCAGGCGCGAGGTGACCTGCAACGTCTGGGCGTCTGCGCACAAGGCAACGGCGAGCAAACAGGCGAATTTCATGATTGCTGAATTATACCCGAGTAAGGACATGGAATTGCTCTAAACTGCGACAGGTACTTCTATGTTCATGAAAATTCTTGCCGGTGCGTGGAAAGGCGCAGTTTTGTTGGGTGCGGTCAGCCTGCTTGCGGCCCAGACGTCGCGCACCGCGGTCGCCGTCGATAGCAAGCTGTTGTTTCACTACGTGAAATACATGGAACGCTGGCCCGCTGACGCGGAGTTGGCCATGGGGACTCCCAAAGCATCCATGGCGATGCCAGGGTTATTCGAAGTGGTGGTGGAACGCACGCGCATGGGCCGCGTAGTTTCGCAGCGTTTGTATTACGTCACCGCCGATGGCAAACATTTTCTGAAAGGCGATCCGTTCGCCATCAACGATAAACCATTCGATGCCAAAATCGCGATTCTGGCGCGGCACGCGTCGCCCTCGATCGGCCCGAAGGACGCCGGCGCAACGCTCGACGTGTTCGAGGATTTTCAATGTCCCGATTGCGCCGACGATATGAAGCTGCTCACCGAGCAGCTGCCCGCCGAGTTTGGCAAACAGATCCGCATTGTGTTCCACGACTACCCGCTCGTGCAGCACAAGTGGGCGATGCCGGCCGCGATTGCGGGCAAGTGCGCGTTCCGCTCCGGCGATGAGGCGTTTTGGAAATATTACAAGTGGGTCTTCTCGCATCGCGAGGAGTTGAATGAGACCAACGTCGCGGCGAAGGCCAATGAGTGGGCCGCCGGCGCCGGGATCGGCACGAAGTTCGCCGGATGCGTGGCGAAAAACGAAGGCGAGGCCGCGGTGAATGAGAGCATCGCCGACGGGCTGGCGCTGGAAGTTCAAGGGACGCCAACACTGTTTCTCAACGGACGCATGTTGCCGATGCTGTTCCCGAACGGGCAAATGGTGCCTGCGGAAACCCAGTTCAGCGCACTGAAATGGATGATCCAGTTTGAGCTGAAGGTGATTCCTCCAGCCGATGCGTGCTGTATGGTGATCCCGTAACTACCTGGCGATGCGTTCGCGGTCGCGCTGCGATAGGCCGGAGTTTGTGCGGATGTCATCGCGCACGGCCAGCCTGCGGCGATAACGATTGAAATATTCGGCGATGTCGCCGCCATATTGGAAGCTGTACATGATGTCTTCGAAATTGGCGGTATGCGCCAGGCCCAGTGCGTGACCTTCCTCATGCAGGCAGGTTAAATAAACGATGGTGTCGCGCAGCAGAGGGTCCCGCACGCCATCCGCGGCGATGCGGATGTTCACCACGCGGCCCACGGTTTCGCCATAGAGGCCCGAGGCGGGCGTGGCCCACACAACTTGAATCTCCGCCTTGTCGCGATCCTTCGTCTCGACGAAATGCAGACGCCCTTGCGAAGCCTTTTCCCACGAGTCGAAGGCCCAACGCGCCAGTTGCGGATCGGCCGCCACGCAGGAGGTCTCGGGGTTCGTGCAAGGCTCGACCCAATAGGGGATCAGCCTAAGGCTAAACAGAAGGATTTTGATCATGCGTGTTCTTCAGAAGTGCTTCCAACTGCGCTACGCGGCGGGCGAGATCGTCTAGCGCCTGGCCCTGTGGATCGGGGAGCTTGCCGTGCTCCAGCGTTTCCAGATCGACGTTGGCGTCGCCGACCACGCGTCCGGGGACGCCGACCACCGTCGAATGATCGGGCACCGGACGCACCACCACGCTGCCCGCGCCGACTTTTACGTGGTCGCCGATCTTGATATTGCCGAGAATTTTCGCGCCCGTCCCGATCACCACGGAGTTCCCGATGGTGGGATGACGCTTGCCCGTATCCTTGCCGGTGCCGCCGAGCGTGACGCCCTGGTACATCAGCACATCGTCGCCAATCTCGCTGGTTTCGCCGATGACGATGCCCATGCCGTGGTCGATAAAGAAGCGCCGTCCGATCGTCGCGCCGGGGTGAATCTCGATGCCGGTGAACGTGCGCGAAAATTGCGAAACCACACGCGCCAGCGTGTACCATCCGCGTTTATAAATGTTGTGCGCGAGGCGGTGGATCAGCACGGCGTGGAAGCCTGGGTAGCAAAGTACGATTTCCAGCACGCTGCGAGCGGCCGGGTCGCGCTTGAAGACGGTGTCGATCTGCTCCTGGACGTGCGAGAACATGCGGATACGAGCCATTATCGCGTGAAAGAGCAGCGGCGTAGCTGGACCAACATCCAAATGGAGGCCGCAATCAGCACCGGCGACGAGTCGAAGCCGGGCATCGGGCGCGGGAACTGCACGCTCGGAACGGTGTGGCCGAGAATCGTGCCGAGCGCATGCATCAAGCCGTTGCCGGTCATGAGAATGGCGACGGCGTAGGCCGCGAGCCGGAGCCTTGGGATCAGCGGCGTCGCGATAAATCCCAGCGCGATGCCCGCGATCAGTCCCGCAATCCAGACGCGGAACGTGAAACTGGGCAAAGGCAGCCACGGCACAACGGCGCGCATCGCCCGCACAGTGGGATTGTAGACGCCCAGCAAGTCGTGCACCGCTTCGTCGGCGACGTGCAGCGCGATGGCTGCCCACAGTGGCATCCAAGCCCGCTTCAGTTTGGAGGTGGCGTCCACCTTTCATCATCTCTCTTTTTACTCTGCAATCCGGCATATATCATTTATGGATGCCTCGGGCTAGAATTTCCCCATGGCAATGCGTATTTTCATGTTTTGCCTCGCGGGCGCGATGTTGTTCGCCGCACCGCAGTTGCGTTTGTCTACTTCGACCGTGGGGCCGCTGCTGATCGTCCCGGGGACCAATCCGGCCGCGCAAACCATTGCGGCGTCGAATATCGGCGACGGCACGCTATCGCTGAGCGTTGCGTCGAACGCGGCGTGGATTGTCCCTGCGATTTCGGGCTCCAATATTCTGCTTACGCTGAATACGGCGTCGCTGGCGAAGGGACCGTACACGGGCGTGGTGACCTTCAGCGCGGCGGGCGCGATCGATTCTCCGCAGACGGTCACTGTGACGGTGCTGGTGGGCGGAGGTATTCCGGATTCGTTCAACCTCTTTATGTATCCGGGCGGCTCCGTGTCGACCGGGTTCTATGCCTCGGGTAACATGATCGCGTCGGGCGTCGCGCCAGCCAGCATGATTCTGACGGTGTCCGGTTCGACGGCGAACGGAAGCCCGGCGGCCGTGTGGACGCTGCGCGCCTCCGCTCCCGCTTCGATTCCGGCCGAAACAATTTACTCGGGATCGATGGTGGTGAACCTCACGGATTTCGCGCCCGACCTCAAAACGGTCCCCGTGACGATGAACGTCACCGCGCTGCCGATTGTGTTGATTGTTCCCACGCTGCAGTTCAACGCGGTGCGGGGCGCCGCGCCGGTGACCAAGTGGATTCCCGTGCGGAACCACGGGCTCGGGTCGATTACCGTGAACTCCGCCACGAGCAGCGCGCCTTGGCTGAGCACGCAGGTGATCGGCACCTGCGTCGCCTCTGATGTTCCCGCGTGCGTGGTGGCGACGGGCGATCCCACGGGGCTTGCGCCTGGCGCATATACGGGCACGATTACCGTGGACGTCAGCCCGGCGAAAAACGGTCCGTTTACAGTCGCGGTGGAAATGGACGTGGTGGCCGAAGGGCCTCCAGTGAGCCTTTTTCAGGGAGTCGTCGACAACGCGGTGTATTACGTGAATCAGCCGGTGGCGCCGGGCGATCTGGTGCTGGTGCGCGGCGACCAATTCACGCTGGGACCGGCCGTGAGCGCTACGAAACTGCCACTGCCCGCGACGCTGGGCGGCGCGACAGTGTACGTCAACGGCTCGCCTGCGCCCCTATATTATGTGGCGGGATCGCATGTGACGTATCCCAATGGCCAACTGACGTTCCAGATTCCGTACGGGACGCCGCCGGGGCTGGCGACGGTGCGGGTGGATCGCAACGACAACGGCGTGGTGCAGACCGGCAACACGATTAGTGTGCAGATCGCCAGTGCGGCTCCGAAGCTGATGCAGTTCGGCACGACCAGCGGCGAGTACGCGGTGGCGACGTTCACTGACGGTGTGACGTTTCCCATCCCGGCGATGGAGGGCATCGCAAGCCGTCCTGCAACAGCCGGCGATGTGCTGGTCTTCTACGGCGTAGGCTTCGGGCAGACGTCGCCTGCCGCGGTGGAAGGCGTCGCAGTGGCGGGACCCGCGCAGATCGGCGGCGCGTCGGTGACCTTTGGCACGATCGCGACGTCGCCGAGCTACTGCGGATTGACGCCGGGCTCGGTGGGGCTTTACCAAGTGAACGTCGCGGTTCCGGCAGGTACTCCAAAGGGAAATACCGTGCCAGTGACGGTGAGCGTCGGCGGAGTGACCAGCAACAGCGTGGCGATCGCGATTCAGTAAAAAATGGAACAATGAAAGCGTGATCCGGTACTGGGCCACTTTGCTGTTCGCTGCGGCGCTTGCTCGGGCGGGTTCGGCGCTGGTGATTTCGAGCGCAACCGCGCCTGCCGGAGGCTTCGCGCAGATTGCGATCTATGCCGTCAAGCCCGCGGCGATCTCCGCCGGGCACCTCGTCGTCACGCTGGACCAGACGTTCTTCGCGAACGCTCCTAAAGTCGGCCTCTTCGGAGCCAATGGCGACGCGCTCGGCTTGGCCACGGTGAACTGGCCCCAGATCGATATTCAATTTTCCTCGGCCAGCGGAGGTATCGGCGTTCTCGCCGGGCTGCCGGTGATCGTGATCTCGGCTCCGGTTCTCGCCACGGCCACCGGAACGTCGGTTGTTTCGGCCACATCGCCCGACGGCAGCGCGACGGTCGTCAACGGATCGGTCACAGCGCAGGGGACCTTGTCGGTGGGCAAAATTCCGGCAGGCCTGGGGGTCGCACCGGCGGGGACGGTGGTTCCCATGACAGGCACAGGGTTTACGGCGGCGACGAAGGTGGCGATAGACGGCGTAGCAATCGCCTCGTCGCAGTTTGTGTCGGCGACGGAGATAGACATAACGCTCGGCGGCGCGGCGGAGCTGGTAGGCAAGAGAGCTCGGGTGACGGATGGCGGGGTGGAGTTCGATTACTTTTGCTTTCAGCCGAACGATCCGGCAGATCTTGCAAGTGCCGGAGCCGCGGCGAGTGCTCAGCCTCTCTTCCCGCTGTTCGCGGGTCTGGGATTTACCGGCGGGAGTTTCTACAGCGGAAGTTATGTGGCGGTCGAGAATCCAAATCCAACCACCGCCTCCGTCACCATAAATGCGCTGTACATCTCGCGCGGCCTCACGATTTCCAACGGTTCCCCCAGCACCGCGATTCCACCGGGAGGGTGGGAGATATTCTTCATTCCGGCGGAGAACAGCTTCGCGTTGACATCCACTTTGCACGTGCGAACAGTCGGTATGCAGGTGGAATTTCCGCAAGGGCTTGCCGTCGCACCGACAATGTTGTTCAATCCTGCGACGTTGGGGCCCGCGGCTCCCGCTCTGACGCCTGCCTCACTTCAGTTCACTTGGCAGGCGGGCACATCGACGGCGCCGGCGGCGCGCACCGTGACTGTGGCCGCGAGCAGCAGCATTACAGCGACGACTTCCAGCGGATGGCTATCGGCATCCACGGCCTTCGGCCAGTTCAATCAGCAGACAATTTCTGTTTCTGTGAATCCATTCGGGCTCGCGGCGGGGACTTACCAGGGCTCTGTGCTGATCTCCCAGAGTTACGGGCTTTCGGCGACCTTGCCGGTGGCTCTGACTCTCGCCGGAGCGCCGGTGGGGATGGTCGCGGTTTCTCCGGCAAGTGTCGCCTTCAACGCACCCGTTTCCACCGCGGCGCCTTACTCGCAAACCATCGCGGTGACCAGCGATTCCGGACCTTTGCCTTTCACTGTGAGCACGGTAGGAGGAGGTGCGCAGAACGGCCCGTATCCTTGGCTCAAGGTTTCGCCGATGAGCGGCACGACGCCCGCTACGCTGACCGTGACATGGGATTCCGCCGTGACATCGACGATTCCCTATTCGGAGCTTTCCACGCCTGGGGCAATTGTGATCAGCAGCCCTGCGAATGTAGTCACAATTCCCGCGACGTTCAACGTCACCGGCGTGCAGACATATCAAACGTCGCAGGGCGCAGCAGGCTTTGGGCCCAGCGGGCTCGCATTCTCCGCACAGATCGGAGGACCTCCACAAACTGAGCCGATTTTTGTAAACCCTCAAGGCACGATGACGGCGACCGTCGATCAACTGTGGATGACAGCAGTGCCGTTGACCTCGGGCGATTTCGCGAATGCGGCGGTTAACGTCACGGTGAATCCCGCGGGGCTGGCGCAAGGCGTATACACCGGCAACGTGACGATAGCGGAGCCGGGGCTGGCATCGATCGTCGTGCCAGTGACTCTGGGCGTGTACGGCACCGCGCCGCCGCATCCGACGATCACCAAGGGCAGCTTCACGTTTGTGCAGCAGGTCGGCGAGCCGACGCCTCCTTATCAGAGCGCCGAGATCGATTCCGCGGGCTTGCCGATTCCGCTGGGCTTTGCCACCGGAGGGAATTGGCTGCACTTGGTTAATAACTTCACCATCACTCCCGCGCCTATACAGGTGGGCGCGTTGGCCATCCCGCCGTTCGCGCCGGGTGAATACGATGGCTCGTTCACCGTGACGTCGCCGGGCGGGACGATCTACGTTCCGGTCACTTATCTGGTTGTGCCTGGGCCCGTCGCGCGGCCCGTGCTTTCGCAGGTGGCGAACGCCGCGTCGGGCATTGTGGGCGGTGTCTCGCCGGGCGAGATCGTCGAACTTCGCGGCTACGGCTCCGGCGCGTCGCTGATTGGAGGATTGCAGCTTACTTCTTCGGGCACCGTCGCGACCGGTCTAAATGGACTCGCGGTGACGTTCGACGGTGTGCCTGCGCCATTGATTTACACCTCGGCTACGCAGACCAATTTGGTGGTGCCGTACGAGGTCGCGGGCAAGGTGTCGACCACGATGCAGTTGACATACAACTCCATGCAGACTGCGGCGTGGGTTCTTCCAGTGGCCGCGACCGCGCCCGGGATTTTCACTGTGGATTCGACCGGCACGGGGCAGGCCGCGGTGGTGAATCAGGACGGGACCGTGAACAGCGCGTCGAATCCGGCTGTCCGCGGGTCGGTGGTTTCCATCTACGCGACGGGCGAGGGACAGACATCGCCCGCGGGCGTGACGGGCAGCGTGACGAAGGCTCCGAATGCGCCGCTGGCGAACGTGACGGTGAGCATCGGAGGCGTGGGCGCGACGGTGCAGTACGCGGGATCGGCTCCCGGCGATGTGGCGGGAGTGCTGCAGGTGAACGCCGCAATCCCTGCGTCCATTGCGCCGGGGACGCAGCCGGTGGTGCTGACCATCGGCGGAGTGGCGTCGCAGGCCGGCGTGACGGTCGGGGTCAAGTAGCCGGCGTAAGTCTCCGTCGATCTTCAACATAGAGGTTCAACCCGCCCCGAACGGAACGAACCCAAGAGATCCTTTGCATGCAACAACCCCTGGCGTGAGTCAGGGGAAACGGCCGGGGCGAGCCGGTAGTACCATCGAAGGGATCTCATGCTCACGCGAAGAACCTTAATCGGGGGCGCACTGGCTGCTTCCCAGGCCCGGCCCGCTGACCCGGCTACGCCGAACGTGATTGTCATCTTATTCGACGATCTGGGCGTCACCGACTTCGGCTACATGGGCGCGTCGGATTTGAAGACGCCTCATATTGACGCGCTGGCCGCAGGCGGAACGGTTTGCCGGAATTGGTATTCCAACGCCCCTGTATGCGCTCCGGCGCGAGCGTCGTTGATGACGGGCCGCTCGCCCATTCGCGCGGGTGTGCCGGGAAACGGGCCACCGCTGAAGCCATCGGAGGTGACCATCGCGACGCTGCTGAAATCCCGCGGCTACGCCACGGCGTTGACGGGCAAGTGGCATCTGGGCAGCACTCCGGATACGGTGCCCAATGCGCATGGGTTCGATTATTTTTACGGTTTCCACGACGGCTGCGTGGATTATTATTCGCACCGTTTTTATTGGGGCGAGCCGAGGCGCGTGAATTTTCACGACCTATGGCGCAATCGCGAGGAAGTGTTCGACGATGGGGCGTATTTAACAGAGCGCATCGGCGAAGAAGCGGTGGCCTTTATCGAGGGGCATCGCGCGCGTCCGTTTTTTCTTTATACAGCGTTCAACGCCGTACATTATCCGATGCACGCACCGAAGAAATATCTGGCGCGGTTCCCAAATCTGCCCACGGAGCGCCGCATCTACGCGGCCATGCTGGCCGCGGCGGACGATGCCATCGGCGAAATGGTCGCGGCGCTGAAACGCACGGGGCAGCGAGAGAACACGCTGATTTTTTTGCTCGG
>Ga0209698_10001122_pt1 | contig 30830 bp, 28 predicted proteins | sample LitLauG_LLR_2012_FD_187203 | JGI IMG/M metagenome (GOLD analysis project Ga0209698, IMG submission 187203) | Freshwater sediment microbial communities from Pennsylvania, USA - Little Laurel Run_MetaG_LLR_2012 (SPAdes) (version 2) | ecosystem: Environmental > Aquatic > Freshwater > Creek >... | reverse complement strand
TCATTGGTGCGCTTTTTGAACTTATCGATCATCGCCGCCGGAATCCCGGCGACTTCCCATTTCTTGCCGCCCTGGCGGTCGATGCCGAAGCCAAGCGTTTCCAACTCGCGGGCGTAGAGCGCATCGAACACCGCCGCGTAATACTCGCCGTCGCGCTTGAGGTTGCCGAACTGACCGGCCTTGATGCGGTTCTCTTCGGCGTCCATCGTCGCGTTAAAGCACAGCAGGTGCGTATGCTCGTGCATGTCGGGCGGATGTCCCGGCACCGGTCGCGAGGTGGTGTGATGAAACGCCGCGTAAGCCAGATTGCCCGTCGTGCGGTCGGATGATCCGCCGCCCTTGCGCACCCGCGTCTGCATATCGGCTTCGACTTCCGCCATCATCCCGGCAATGGCGCGGTCGCGCGCCGCGTCAAGGTCGCTGCCCAACTCCTCGCTGGCGAAGGCGCGTAGGATGCTGGCGGATTTGGGCACCGAGATGGTGAAGTCATACCCGACGCGACGATTGTCTTTCGTGCGCGGCGTCAAGCGCTTGCCGGTGTCAGGATGCCGGTTATCGACCATGCGGTCGAACGCCTCTTTGGTGACCTTGCCGGACAGCCCGAGCTGCTCGGCGAGCTTGCCACCCCAGCGGCCGACGGTCTCTTGCCCCTGCGAATAGTAGTCGCTGGAGGCGTAGTAATTCTTAGCGTCGGTCGCTGACGTGACTTCGTGTATCGTCAACATATGGAACCCCGAAATGGCACCACCAGATGTTGATAATTATAGGCGAGAAACCACTAAATCAAGTGGTTTCTCGCAGAGGTAATTGAAGAGTAATTTTCCTCAGGCTTCTCCCCTAACGCAGCCTTAGGGGCTGTGACACTTGTCGTTTCCCCCGTGAAAACGCATCTTCGCCCTGAGATATTTTCATTTCGGTCAGCCAACGGATGCGGAAAGGAATTAATGATTGCCAGAGATCAATCTTGTTAACGCGATAGCGAAACGTCAGCTGACTGGCCGAGGCGACGGTTGATGAAAACCGCCGCCCGACGCGCCAAACTGGCTGCCGTTTCCGCAGTATCGGCCACGCCATGCTGAAGATAGGTCGCGCCGAGATTGAACAATGCCTCCTGCACGGAATTGTCGTCTGCTTCCTTGAAACTGACCACGTTTGACTGTTTATGGTCATTGCGCTGATCGACGGCATGGATCAGTTCGCGCTCGGCTTCGGTAACCGCCGTCACTGCTTCCAGATTGTCCGAATGTTTCGCCGCCCAGTCATGCGAGGGCATCTTCCGGTGATTCAAAATAGGGTGAAACGGATCTTCGAACATACAGCCATCTCTTAATTGTTTTTAACAGTATCATGCTTTACGTCTTATGTGTGTGACAGTTTTGTTACAATTATTGACGCCTACCACTTCACCAGCTATGGCTGTTCAAGGAGGAACACGCCATGCCATTTCTGTTTTGCGAGACGCACGGCCGGATGCACGAAGCCGAGCACCGGTCGAACCAGGAGACATTGCAACAGGAGGGGGAAAGCGTCCTCATCGTCAGCGGCAAGCTCATCAGCGAGCCACGTTGCTGCGACAGCTGCAACGTGGAACTCATGCCGGGCGATACCGCCTATCTCCTCAGCGCCCTGCCTGGCCATGTTACCGAGGGATTGACCGATTATGATTTCGGGTATGAGCGGGCGTATTTCGCGATGGGGGAGCAGGATATCGCCACCGTCTACGGAGCCCCCTGGCCGGACGATTCTATAAGCAACCGCCGCCGCTTGCGTCCGTTAACCCGGAAAACCAAAAAGCAGCCCATTTGCGCGCTCGACCTCTTCAGGCCGAAGTGACCGGACAGGATGAACAAAGCCGGGTCGTCCTTGGCAAGTTGGAGCGTATGTGATAGAGTGGATGGCAACAAGGAGAATGTGTTATGACGATTCATGTATCCAAAGACGTCGAAAGCTACATCAACGCAGCAGTGCAAAGCGGGCGTTTCGAATCGGCGGATGAAATGATTGCCAGGCTTATACAGGAGGATGCCCGGCGTAGCCAAACGCGCGCCGGCTCGCCGCAGGAATCGCCCGACCAATGGGCGGATCGGCTTCAAGCCTGGGTCGACACCCATCCATCCCGCCCTATCACCATCGACGACAGCCGCGAGAGCATCTACGCCGGTCGCGGTGAATGAACTACCTCGTTGATACCAACATCCTGACCCGGCTTGCCGAGCCCGGCCATGCAATGCACCAACCGGCCCTGGATGCCGTCAAGCGCCTCGCTCAGCAAGGGCACAAGCTCCACGTCGTCCCGCAGAATCTTTATGAGTTCTGGGTTGTCTGCACCCGTCCCGCCAGCGTCAACGGCCTAGGTAAGACCGCACTCGAAGCCGTCGCTGAACTCGCCAATATCAAGTCCCTGTTTATCCTGGCCGAGGACACGCCGACGATATTCAGCGCCTGGGAGCGGCTGGTTGCCTCGATTCCGGTCATCGGCAAGAACGCGCACGACGCGCGATTGGTCGCGGCCATGACGGTTCACGGCCTGAGCCACCTGCTGACATTCAACGCCAAAGACTTCCGCTCCTACCCCGGCATCATCACCGCCACCCCGGCGGATGTGCTCACCCCGTAACCTGCTGACGTGGGCTAATTCAGTCATGCATTCTGGCGGTGACAGCTCCAGCCGTTTTCGCTTAAGTCATAAGCAATTATATGAGATAGCGAGGGTGATCGCGGCTCTGGCAACGGACATCCGTTGCCCCCATTTCGGATGTCCGCTACTTCCCGCAAGGGGGGAGACACTTGCCAGGGGAGCCTCACCGCTCCCCTTGGTTTTTTGAGTCATTCCTGAATTACGCTTGCCGATCTGAGATCAGCACTTCGCCGTTTTTCGTTTCTTGCCCGCCTTGCCGCCCACATGAGCTTTCTCGATATAGTCCCGCGCCGACGGCACCTTGCACGCCGTCCCGCCCATGTCGACCTTCACCAGCCCAATACTGTCCGCCACTTCCAGCGCTTTGCCAGTTAACGCCAGCACGTAACTGCCGGCATCAATCACAAAGCCGTTCATTTGCAGCCGCACGCGGTTGGGCTGGCTGTGAATGGTCGTGGCGACGCGATCGAGCAGTTCCTGAATTTTCGACAGGTCAAGTTCTTCATCTCTTTTGATTTTGAGCAAAGAGCCCAACGTCGACCAGCCGGCAGCGGCGATGCTTTCAGTCTTCGACGCAATCCATTCCATGCCCAGTTCCCAACCGTATGGGCTCTCGGCCGCAACCCAGGGGACGGTGGATTCACTCAACATGTACCAATACGCCAGCTTCACCCAGCGATTGAGGTCTTTCTTGGTCATCTTGCCGTCATCGGCAATCAACCCCGCCAGATACATCGCATCGGAGACGCCGGTCTCGTAAAGTTCGAGCGCAAGGGCGTGATCCCGCTTGATCCGTTTCTGGATTTTCTTCAACTCTTCCACCGGCACCCCATAAAACGGCTCACGCGCTCCGTGGTTCATGAGCACCTTCTTGATCGAAGGCTTGCCCACTGCCTTGAGTTCATCGAGCACGTCCTGGGCGGTCATTTCCGATGCTCCTGGCAAAATCATGGGGAAAGTTTTACTGACATGTCGCATCCGTCCGTTGAGCCATACCGATTTTCGCTCGCGACGGGTCAGCCGACCGAAGATTTCAGCAGGCATGAACGGTAAGGTCAAGCCGCCACACTTGGGTTTAGCCCGCACCCGCATCGGCACAGAGCGCGGTCATCACGACAGCCGTCCCGACCACGGCTAATATGACGGGAGCGAACGCCGCCAGTAGCAGGCCGGCAACACTGACGGCAGCGGCGACTTCGAGGGCAACCGTGTCTCCCGATAGCGACGGACATTTTTCTGTGAGACGCTCAAACCATGCCATGACACCTTGCCGTGCGGTTTCGATCCATATGGGTGCTAGCATACGATACGTGCGATTTCAACATGTAGTTGTTACCATGGCTAATGGCAGCGATGCAGGCGGGTGTTTCTCACGCGTAAGCCTCTGATCGCTTCGCTTCTATTCACCGTCCTGGAGTCAACTTGTGAAAAGCTACGTTCCGATCCTCGTCACTATCGGCTTCAGCATCGTCGGCGTGCTCGGCGACTTCCTGCTCAAACTTGCCAGCGCGCAGAAACACCCGCTCAGGAGCCTGTGGTTCTATGTCGGCTTTGCCGTGTACGCGTCAACCGCTTTCGGCTGGGTGTACGTCATGCGCCACTTAAAACTCGCGACGATAGGTGTGCTCTATTCAGTCAGCATGATCCTGTTGCTGACCGCGATCGGCGCGGTGGGGTTTAGCGAAAAGCTCAACGGCTACGAAATCGCTGGCATCGTGATGGCGATCGGGTCGCTGGCTCTACTGATGCGTTTTGCATGACTCGCGGATCGTTCACATGTTGACCCCGATTAACGGGAACCATTGGCCCGCCAGGCGGATTTTGCCCGGTCATAGGTTTCCTTCAGCCGCAGGAAATCGTGATGCGTTCCGCCCTGGTCGGGATGATGACGCTTGGCAAGCGTAAGAAACGCCCGTTTTGCGGCCTGGGCGTTTTCCTCGGTCGGATGACGGCGCAGCATTTCGAATGCTTGCCAATGCTTCGCAAACTCCAACGCCTCCTCGCGTCGTTTCTTTTCGGCTTCGCGCAAAAGGGACTCTTTGGCGTGTTGATTCAGGATGCCGATCCGCTCGATGGCGGCGTCCCGTCGCTTTCGCAAGATCGATTTTCTTTCCCCTTTGGCAGTGCGTAAATCAGTACGGCACTGCGCGGCCATTTTCTCCCAATGGGCGATTGCCTTGGCGATGGTATCCGTTCCGTCCTGCTCACGCCCGAGATAACAAAGCGTGCGCTTACGCGCCCTACCCTGATTGTCACGATAGCTTTCAACGAGGTAATAGCTTTGTGTGCCGCGTGTCCGGCGGAGCGTAATAAAGGCCATGCCCTGCCCATTAGCATGGATGGTTACAGATTACAAGAATGCAGATACCACATGACTCTCCTGTGAGAGAACTCCGTCGTTCTCCTCGTCCCCTCTCCCTCTGGACAAGCCCTTCAAGACATTGTGGTATCTGCATCGAGAATCCCTGTCGTCCGAACCATAAGATTTACCGTGAGTTTTCTGCGCTATAAGCAAATGCAGATACCACGGACAAGACCTCCGAACTCCTCGAACGAGCCCCAGAGGGTCGAGCCGTTCGTGGTATCTGCAACGCCACCCGCTACCGGCCTCAAAGCCGCGCCTGCCCGCAATGGCCAAGCATTCCACATGGCCGGCATTGACCGGGAACAGGACTCACGAGGATCGACAGAGCGACGTTCGCCCTCGCCGTGCGAATCTGCCCGGCCAGGTCGAGCACCCAGGCGCGCAGTGCTTCGTCATTTTCGATTCGGTGCCGCGTGCCGTCGCCGCAGACGATGAACCCATGCGACGGACAAATCCGCAATTCTTCCTCGACCAGGAGGAAGTAACAGCCCATCTGCGCTCGATGCCAGGGGCGAATCGAGCGCGAAGATTTCCACTCCTCGACGATGATAGTGCCGCCGGTTTTGATCAGACGGTCCGGCCTTCCGGTCAAACCCAATCGCCGCGAGGCGAGCGTCACCCGGTCGAGCGATACCGTTTTTCCACTGCCGAGGCCGCAGCGTTGACGGATGCGCCGCCCCGTCAGCACCAGCCATATCCCTAGGAGCAGGGCCAGAATCGCCACCAGGGCGAGCCAACCGCCAGAAACGATCATGACCACCGCCAGAGCAGCAGAAGCAGCACCACGACCGCCAGAACGGCTAGTACCCGCCCCAAAGCGATGGAGCCGCCCGCGATTAGCTCGGCTACCGCCTTGCGGGTATGATGTCGCGTCCCGGCATCCAATGCCGATTGATTGCCCGGCTCCAAGCCCATGCCGTACTGAAGCCGCCATTGCTCAGGGCAATAGGCAAAACAGGCGATTTCTGCGGCGGTGATCAGATCGCCCGCAGATTTCTGTCGTAAACGTTGCGTCTTCATAGAGTTAGAACCGTTCTGCCTGTTTTCTGGTTAATCTCCCTATCTACGCTATCCCCTGCTACCTCTCTCGCCAATCTGATACCATGCAATTCTCGACGGGGCTTGCTCTAACCACTTAATCACGCTATGGATTGAATAATCGTTAATTGTTCAACCCGTCGATTCACAGGTTCGTTATCTGGACCAGACCCAGACTGCCCGCAATCGCTAATTGGCTATAAACAGGATTTTATCGATGGGTAATCCCTTTTTCGAACATCCAATCCTGAATTCGCCATATGTCAGTCCGCATCGCCATTGGGAACTTGACGACCAAGGGCAGCCGACGCAACGAATCATCGAAAACCGGCGTCCGGCCGAGTTTATCACGCCGATCCCCAAGCCGAAGAAGCGAAAGCGAGTGGCTGCCCAGCAGGAACTGGTTTTCGACGAAGGCAAAGGCCTTTCGACCAAAGAGCAGCAATACGACGCCACGTCGATCATCAACGAAGTGCGCGGTCAGGTGAGCCAATGGCGTGCCTGGCCCAAGCCGAGTGATTGGCAGGTGACTCCCGAAACCGCACGGCTGCTCCAGCACTGGCGCGATCACAAATTCGCCAGTCTCCGACCGTTCTTCTGCCAGGTGGAAGCCGCCGAAACGGCCATCTGGCTGACCGAGGTCGCGCCCCATAGCAAAAACGGCAAACGCATCCTCGAACTCCTCGCCGCCGCCAACCGCGACGCCAATCCCGATCTGTTTCGCTTCGCCCTGAAACTGGCGACCGGTGCCGGTAAAACGACTGTCATGGCGATGCTGATCGCCTGGCAGACGGTTAACGCCGTCCGGCGCCCCGGCAGCAAGCACTTTACCCGCGGATTTCTGGTAGTCACGCCGGGCCTGACTATCAAAGACCGGCTGCGCGTGCTTCAGCCGAATGATCCCGATAGTTACTACGGCAGCCGCGAACTCGTTCCCGGCGACATGCTGGAGGATTTGACACGCGCGAAAATCGTCATCACCAACTACCACGCCTTCAGCCTGCGTGAGCGGATCGAACTCTCCAGCGGCGGCCGCGCTCTGCTGCAAGGTCGGGGCGATGCGCTCGACACGCTGGAAACCGAAGGCCAGATGATCCAGCGGGTCATGCCCGACCTTATGGGCATGAAAAACATCCTCGTGCTCAACGACGAGGCGCACCATTGCTACCGCGAAAAGCCAAAAGACGAAGACGACGAAGAATTGAAGGGCGATGAGAAGAAGGAAGCCCAGCAAAACAGCAAAGCCGCCCGGCTATGGATCAACGGCCTGGAGGCGGTGAACCGCAAGCTCGGCGTTTCCCGCGTGATGGATCTGTCAGCCACGCCGTTCTTCCTGAGCGGCTCCGGCTACGCCGAGGGGACGCTGTTTACCTGGACGGTCAGTGATTTTTCGCTGATGGACGCGATCGAATGCGGCATCGTCAAGCTGCCGCGCGTACCCGTAGCGGAAAATATCCCGGGCGATGAAATGCCAGTCTACCGCGACCTTTGGGTCAATATCCGCAAGGAAATGCCCAAGAAGGGCCGCGGTCAGGGCGAATCGCTCGACCCTCTCAAACTGCCGATCCGCCTCAAGACAGCACTACTGGCGTTATACGGGCATTACGAAAAGACCTTCCGGCTGTGGGAAGAAAGCGGCATCCGCGTGCCGCCCTGCTTTATCATCGTCTGCCAGAATACCGCGATTTCCAAACTCGTATATGATTACATATCAGGCTTTCATCGCCCGAATGAGGACGGCACGTCCACCCTCGAAAACGGCCGACTCGCCCTCTTTCAAAATTTTGACGAAACCACAGGCAATCCCCTCCCCCGCCCGAACACGTTGCTGATCGACAGCGAGCAGCTCGAAGCTGGCGATGCCCTGGACGACCAGTTCCGCAACATGGCCGCCGATGAAATCGAGCGCTTCCGCCGCGAAATCGTCGAGCGATCCGGCGATCCCCGTGCGGGTGACAACATCACCGACCAGGAATTGCTCCGCGAGGTCATGAACACGGTGGGCAAGCCGGGCCAGCTCGGGGGCTCCATCCGCTGCGTCGTATCGGTGTCCATGCTTACCGAAGGCTGGGACGCCAATACCGTCACCCACGTCCTGGGCATCCGCGCCTTCGGCACGCAGCTACTGTGCGAGCAGGTGATCGGCAGGGCGCTGCGCCGCCAGTCCTACGATTTGAACGAGGAAGGGCTGTTTAACGTTGAATATGCCGACATCTTCGGCATTCCCTTCGACTTCACCGCCAAACCCGTCATCGCCCCGCCGCAGCCGCCGCGAGAAACCATCCAGGTCAAAGCGATGCGGCCGGAGCGCGACGCCCTGGAGATTACCTTCCCGCGCGTCGAAGGCTACCGCGTCGAATTGCCCGAGGAGCGGCTGAGCGCCGAATTCAACGAGGATTCGATTCTGGTGCTGACGCCCGACCTGGTCGGCCCTTCAATCACCCAAAACTCGGGGATCATCGGCGAATCGGTCAATCTCGGCTTGGAACACATCAAGGACATGCGCCCCTCGGCGCTGGTCTACAATGTCACCCATCAATTGCTGTACACTAAATACCGCGATCCGGGCGAGCCGCCCAACCTCAATCTGTTCGGCCAACTGAAACGCATCACCAAGCAATGGATCGACAGCTGCCTCGACTGCAAGGGGGACACCTACCCCGGGCTTCTTATGTACCAGCAACTCGCTGACCTGGCCTGTGAGAAGATAAACGCCGGAATTACCCGCGCATTCCTCGGTGATCGGCCGATCAAGGCGTTGCTCGATCCTTATAATCCGACCGGCTCGACGCGGCACGTCCGCTTCAATACGTCACGCACCGACCGTTGGGAAACCAGCCCCGACCGCTGCCATGTGAATTGGGTCATCCTCGACAGCGATTGGGAGGCAGAATTCTGCCGCGTCGCTGAATCGCACCCGCGTGTGCGCGCCTACGTCAAGAACCACAGCCTCGGCTTTGAAGTGCCCTATGTCATGGCCGGTGAGGCGCGGAAATACCGCCCCGACTTCATCGTGCTGGTCGACGACGGCCACGGCGAAGCCGATTTGCTCCGCCTCGTCATCGAAATCAAAGGCTACCGGGGCGAAGACGCCAAGGCCAAGAAAACCACGATGGACACCTACTGGATACCTGGCGTCAATCACCTGAACTCGTATGGGCGCTGGGCTTTCGCCGAGTTCACCGATATTTATGAAATCGAGGCCGATTTTAAGGCGAAAGTGGAAAATGAATTCAACCGGTTGATTGAATCGGCGAGCGTTCCTGCGCTGGGGGCCGCCAGATGACCCGCTCGCCTGTCCCCTCCAAAGCAATTCTCTCACAGGCCGTGAGAGAATTGTTCGCGGCCACCTCCCGCAGAGAAAGAAATAACGTATGAAATCCGAACTCATTCAGTCGCTGACGGAAACATTTGAAGGGCATGCTCAGCAGACCGAGACAGGCGTCGAATACTGGCTTGCGCGTGATATTCAGCATTTACTCGGCTATAGCGAGTGGCGAAATTTCCAAGCGGTCATCACCAAGGCGAAAACCGCCTGCGAAGTGTCTGGTCACCAGGTGTCTGACCATTTTGTTGACGTCAACAAAATGGTCGACCTTGGCTCCGGCAGCCAGCGGGAAATCGATGACCTGATGCTCACGCGTTATGCCTGCTATCTCATTGCCCAAAACGGCGACCCCAAAAAGCAGGAAATCGCCTTCGCTCAAACCTATTTTGCCATCCAAACACGCCGCGCCGAACTGATCGAGCAACGACTCCTCGATGCCGAGCGACTGAACGCCAGAAAGAAACTGACCGAAACCGAAAAAGAACTCTCCTCGGTCATTTACGAGCAGACCGGCGACAATCAAACCTTCGCGCTGATTCGCAGCAAAGGCGACTTGGCACTGTTCGGCAAAACCACTCAGGCGATGAAAGCACAGTGGAAGATGCCGGATAGCCGCCCTCTGGCGGATTTTGCACCGACGATCATCCTCAAGGCCAAGGACTTCGCGACGGAAATCACCATCTTCAACGCACGCGAACACAAAATGAGTTCCGAGACGGCGATATCCCGGGAACATGTCACGAATAATCAGGCTGTGCGCAAAACACTTCTCGAACGCGGCATTCGCCCCGAAGCGCTTCCACCCGCCGAAGACATCAAGAAAGTCGAGCGACGACTCGTGGCGGAAGACAAGAAATCCCTGAAAAACCCCCAATCGCTGGACGACTGACCCTATGGCCAAAAAATCCGCCCCAAATAAATCTGTCGACACCATCATTCACGACGCCGACAAGCGCAAAAACATCCCCACCGCCGAGTTTCAGTCCGTGGTGGGCGAGGCGCAGCAGCAGCCGGTGCGCGTCGCCTACGACCGCCGCAACCGCGACCTCGACCCGCAGCTGGTCTGGCGCGGCAAAGATGAGCAGGATTGGAGCGACCTGGTCGTCCATGCTCCGCCGCTCTACATCCAGGAGAAGGTGCAGCCCAAAATCCTGATCGACGACCTGCTGCGCGATTCCCAGAAGAAGAAACAGGCAGCCGACCCGCAGGGGCTGCTGATTCCCGACCTGTTTTTCGATTTCAACGGCATACCCGAAGGCGCTGACAAAACCGAGTTTTATCAGCATGACCAGAACTGGTCGAACCGCATGATCCTGGGCGATTCGCTCCAGGTCATGGCCAGCCTCGCCGAGCGCGAAGGCCTGCGCGGCAAGGTGCAGTGCATCTACTTCGATCCGCCCTACGGCATCAAGTTCAACAGCAATTTCCAGTGGTCGACTACCAGCCGCGACGTGAAAGACGGTAACGCAGGGCACATCACCCGCGAGCCAGAGCAGGTCAAAGCGTTTCGTGATACCTGGCGCGACGGTATTCACAGCTATTTGACATATCTGCGCGATCGGCTGACCGTTGCCCGTGATTTGCTGACTGAATCGGGGTCGATTTTCGTGCAGATCGGTGACGAAAATGTCCATCGCGTCCGAGCGGTGTTGGACGAAGTATTCGGAGATGAGAACTGCGTATCGTCGATCGGTTTCGCGAAAACCTCAGGCTCAACTGAAGAACATCTAGGTCAAACGACTGACTATCTTTTATGGTATTGCAAAGATAAGTCCCGAGTGAAATACAGACAGGCGCTCAAACGCAAAAGGCCGGGCGAAAAGGGTGGCACAAACTATAACCGCGTCCGCGACTTAGCCGGCTTTAGCCAATCCCTCACTGAATCAATGTTGAGTGACCCACAAATCGCATCCGGTGAGTTGCGAATCTATTCGCTGGACAATCTGACGTCCCAAAGCGCCGGTCGCGATAAGGGTGAGGGTGCCGCCTCTTGGTTCGGCGTCGAATTAGATGGCCGAATCCACAAACCTTCACTCTCTGTCCGCTGGAAAACCAACGAACAGGGAATGAATCGTCTAAAAGCGGCAGGGCGCTTGGAAGCTACCACTAGCCGTCTAGGTTATGTGCGCTACCTTGACGATTTTCCTGCCGTTCAAATCACTAACCGTTGGGACGATGTCGGTGCAAGCTTCATGGCCGACAAAATTTATGTCGTCCAAACATCCCAAACAGTGATTCAACGCTGCATTTTACTGTCCACTGACCCCGGCGATCTCGTGCTAGACCCGACCTGCGGTTCCGGCACCACCGCCACAGTCGCCGAGCAATGGGGCCGCCGTTGGATCACCGTTGACACCTCGCGGGTTGCGCTGGCATTAGCCCGCGCCCGCATCATGGGCGCTCGCTATCCCTATTATGTGCTGGCCGATTCCGTCGAAGGCCGACGCAAAGAGGCCGAAATCACTCGCACCGCGCCTTCCTCGCAGCCCGTGCACGGCAACATTCGCCATGGCTTCGTGTACGAGCGCGTGCCACACATTATGCTCAGCGCTATTTCTAATAACGCCGAGATCGATGTCATCTGGAACAAGTGGCAGGCGAAATTGGAACCGCTCCGCGAATCACTGAATGCCGCCCTTAGGAAAAGCTGGCAGGAATGGGAAATTCCCCGCGAGGCCGAGGATAAATGGCCGCCCGCCGCGAAGAAAGCGCATGCCGACTGGTGGCAGGCGCGCATCGCTCGCCAGAAGGAAATCGACGCCTCCATCGCGGCCAAAGCCGAATTCGAGTATCTGTACGACAAACCCTACGACGACAAGAAAAAAGTTCGCGTCGCCGGGCCCTTCACGGTTGAAAGCCTTTCGCCCCACCGCACGCTAGCCGTGGATGAAAACGACGAACTGATCGACCCACTCGCCGCGAAGAATACCGACGGCATCGGCTTCGACCAGATGGTGCTGGAGAATCTCAAGACCTCCGGCGTGCAGCAGGCGCACAAGGAAGACCGCATCACCTTCACCGCCCTCGCCCCCTGGCCGGGCCGATTCATCGGTGCCGAAGGCCGCTACATGGAAGGCGACGCCGAAAAGCGCGCCGCCATTTTCATTGGCCCTGAATTCGGCACCGTGCAGCGGGCCGACCTGGTCGCCGCCGCCCGCGAAGCGGGCGATGCCAGCTTTGACGTGCTGATCGCCTGCGCCTTCAATTACGAGGCGCACACCACCGAATTCAGCAAGCTCGGCCGCATTCCGGTGCTCAAAGCCCGCATGAACGCCGACCTGCACATGGCCGGCGAACTCAAAAACACCGGCAAGGGCAACCTGTTCGTGATTTTCGGCGAGCCCGACATCACGCTCCTGCCCGAGCCGGACGGCCACCTGCGCGTGAAAGTCAACGGCGTCGATGTCTTCCGCCCGAACACCGGCGAGGTCGTAAGTGATAACGCCGACGGCATCGCCTGCTGGTTCATCGACACCGATTACAACGAAGAGAGTTTCTTCGTCCGCCACGCCTATTTCCTCGGCGCGAACGATCCTTACGGCTCGCTCAAAACCACGCTCAAGGCCGAAATCAATGCCGAGGCCTGGGCGACGCTCAACAGCGACAGGTCTCGCCCCTTCGACAAGCCGAAATCCGGCCGGATCGCGGTAAAAGTCATCAATCATCTCGGCGACGAAGTGATGAAAGTGTTTCGGGTATGAGCGGGTCATCAGAAAAACGTAGTAGACAGTTGCACTGTTATGAGGAGATGAAGCGTGGCGATCGAATTGACTGTTAACGCTGCGACGAATGGGTCGATCTGGAATCGCTGGGATCCCCATATCCACACGCCCGATACTCTCTTAAACAATCAGTACGGCAGTTCTGACGCTTGGGAATCGTTCATCACGAAGATCGAGACCTCCCAGCCACTGATTCGCGCATTGGGAATCACCGATTACCTTTCTCTCGATCAGTACGAGGTGGTCCGTGGGTACAAAAATTCAGGACGATTACCGAATGTTAACCTGATTTTTCCGAACATAGAAATGCGTTTCGGGCTTGAAACCAGCAAGGGGTCTGGAGTCAATGTCCATTTGTTGTTTTCACCTGACGACCACGACCACGTTGAACAAATACGCCGATTTCTCGAACGCCTCGAATTTCAATATCTCCAGGAAAGCTACCGATGTCGTCGGGACGAACTAATCCGGCTGGGACGCAAACATCAGCCAGAGACCGTAACCGACCAAGCCGCGCTCCAGGTTGGTGTCAACCAATTTAAGGTAACGTTTGATCAGTTACGCGATGAATGGGGCAAGAGCGAATGGGTTAGGCAGAATTGCTTTGTAGCGGTGGCTGTAGGAGAACATGATGGAACTTCCGGCCTCCGCGATTCTACACACTCTTTTAACGCACTTCGGAAAAGCATTGAAGCGTTTGCTCATATCATATTTTCTTCCAGTACCTCGCAGCGGGACTTTTGGTTGGGCCGGAAGAGCGCAACCATAGACGACCTTGAGTCAAAGTGGGGTGGCCTAAAGCCTTGCCTCCACGGCTCCGACGCACATGATCTAGCTCATGTTAGCGAGCCAGATGGCAACAGGTTTTGCTGGATCAAAGGCGACTTAACATTCGAGTCCGTGCGGCAATCGTGCATAGAGCCTGAAGGACGCGTCCACGTAGGATCGGTACCTCCGCGTGGATCGTTAGCTACTCGAACTATAAAGGAAGTAAGAGTCTCGAATGTGCCGTGGATGAACCCAGTAAATATGGCACTGAATCCGGGGCTGGTCGCTATCATTGGGGCAAGAGGGTCGGGGAAAACCGCCCTCGCTGAGCTAATTGCTGCTGGCGGGTTAGCGATTCATGCACAACTGAATCCTAAATCATTTATTGTTAGGGCCAGAGAGCACCTCGAAAACAGTCGATCAGAGCTAGAATGGGAAGATGGTGACGTTACGGGCCATGATTTTAGGCAAAAGCGATTCGACGACTATTCAGCTTCACCACGTGTCCAATACTTATCACAGCAATTCGTCGACGAATTGTGCTCAGCCGACGGTCTTGCGGATTCACTCGTGGAAGAAATTGAGCGGGTGATATTCAACGCCCACCCAGTTGCTGACCGCGAAGGCGCGGGTTCTTTCGAGGAACTCTACTCCTTAAGGTCTACACCCGCTATTGACCGTCGCACTAGCCATGAACAGGATTTTCAAGATGTCTGCGACCAGCTTACACAGGAACGTCAGCAAAAACACGATCTGCCCGCGTTTACTGCAAAACGCGTGGAAATAGTTAAACAAATTGAGCAGGATCAGAAAGACAGAAGCGCTCTTATCGGCAAAGGACAAGAGTTAAGAACAAAACGACATGAAGAGATCGTCGAGGCTCTAGGACAACGCCGTCGATTACTTGAGGCCTCTCAGACACAGCTGCGTTCGTTGAAAGCACTGAAAGCAGATGTGGCTGACGCTCGACTGCGGCTGATACCCTCTTGGCACACGGGATTACAGGTACGCCGCTCTGAAGCACTACTCGCTCCGAGCGAGTGGAAGGCATTTGAAATTGGGTTTATTGGTGATGTGGATTCGATTTTGGACAACCGTATTGTTGAAATCACCGCAGAATGCAAGCGTATTGTCGGCGTAACAACGATTCCCAATTCCGGTAGTCACGATCCAACTGTACCGTTGATCGCTAAGAATGCCGTCCTCTCCGACCAGACCGTCGCAACGCTGGAAGCGGAACTGGCGCGCGTTCAGCAATTAATCGGAATCGACAAAGATAACCTCAAACGTTTCGCTACCCTTAATGATAAAATCACCAAATCAAATCGAGAGTTAGCCCGACTCGACACACTTATCACAAGCGCGAAATCTGCTGATGGCAGAATTGAAGCGTTAACAAAGAGACGTGGCGAGGCGTATGCAGGTGTCTTTCAAGCCATCGTTGATTTGGAGCAGGAACTCCGCCTTCTGTATTCACCGCTTAGTCGTCACTTGAGTGGAGAATCGGGGCCACTCGGCCGACTGGGGTTTGAGGTGAGGCGTCATGTGAATATCAAGCAATGGGCTGAAATGGGCGAGAAGCTCTTAGATTTGCGACGATCCGGGCCGTTCAAGGGACAGGGCTCTCTATTCGATGCTGCGCGGGACAAGTTGCTAATTCCGTGGCAAAGCGGCACTCCGGAACAAGTGTCTGCTGCCATGTTCGAGTTTATCCAAGCGAACGAATTGGCGATTAGAACTCATAAGCCAGAATCTGAAAACAATCGTAAATGGTCTTCTGCAATAGCAAAGTGGCTGCACAGCACTGCTCACATCGAAGTCGCCTATGGCGTTCAGTACGACGGCATCGAAATTGAACGATTGTCGCCAGGTACGCGTGGAATTGTCCTTTTGCTTCTTTACCTTGCAATTGACGACGAGGACGATCGGCCACTTATCATCGACCAACCTGAGGAAAACTTGGACCCGCAATCCGTGTTTGACGAGTTGGTGTCTCGATTCAGAATCGCGAAGAAACGGCGTCAGATCATTATTGTTACACATAACGCAAATCTTGTGGTAAATACTGATGCAGATCAAGTGATTGTTGCAACTGCTAGCGAGCATCTCCCTGGTAAATTGCCACTTATAACTTACGAATCAGGTGGGTTGGAAAATCCTCTAATCCGTAAGCGTGTCTGCGACATCTTGGAAGGTGGAGAACGAGCTTTCAAGGCGCGAGCGAGGCGACTTAGAGTCGGACTTCACGAGCAATTCGCTCGACAAGTAGCCATCGTGAGTTCATAGAATTGTAAACATAGTAACCGTTATAAAGTGATGGAATTCATTTAAATTGCGTGAGTAAACTGATGGAATTCCGCATTGCCGACACATTCACCGATAGCCTCGCCCGCCTGACCGGCGACGAGCAGAAGGCGGTCAAAACCACCGCCTTCGATCTGCAAATCAACCCGACCAGCCCCGGCATGAGCTTCCATAAGCTCGACGGCGCGAAAGACAAGAATTTCTGGTCGGTGCGGGTCAACTCCGATATTCGCCTCATCGTCCACAAAACGCCCGGTAGCCTGCTGCTATGCTACGTCGATCATCATGACCGCGCCTACGATTGGGCTGGGCGTAGGAAGCTGCAAACGCACCCCAGCACCGGTGCCGCCCAGCTTGTGGAGATTCGGGAGACCGTCCAGGAAATATTCGTACCCGTGTACCTAGAGGAAACGGCACCGAAGCCAAAACGGGCCGCCAAACCTCTTTTCGCCGCGCTGAGCGATGACAAGCTGTTGGGCTATGGCGTACCCGCCGAATGGTTAAACGACGTGCGCCAGGCCACCGAAGAAACGATCCTCTCCCTGGTCGACCATTTGCCCGCCGAGGCCGCTGAAGCCTTGATAGAACTCGCTACCGGCGGTAAGCCGCGCGTTCCACTGCCCGTTCAGGCCGGAGGCGATCCCTTTAGCCATCCGGATGCCCGCCGTCGCTTCCGGCTCATGGATAAGGTAGAGGAACTCGCCCGCGCGCTCGAATATCCCTGGGATAAATGGACGGTATTCCTCCATCCCGAGCAACGCGATTGGGTGGAACGCGACTATGCCGGTCCGGCGCGTGTTTCCGGCTCCGCCGGTACGGGCAAAACCATCGTCGCTCTGCACCGCGCCGCCCACCTCGCCCGCACCCACCCCGATGCCCGCGTATTGCTCACGACATTTACCGATACGCTCGCCCACGCGCTCCAAACCAAGCTGAAACGGTTACTCAGCAGCGAACCGCGGTTGGCCGAGCGGATTGACGTCTACTCGCTCGACGCGATTGGTCTGCGCTTATACAAAGCCCATATCGGGCCGGTGAAGCTCGCCGGCCGCGACCTCATTATCGAATTGATCAAGGAGGCGTCCGCTGCCGTACCCGGCCACAAATTCTCGCGACAGTTTCTGCTGACGGAATGGGAACAGCTGGTCGATGCCTGGCAGCTTGATAGCTGGGAAGCCTATCGGGATGTCGCCCGCCTGGGCCGGAAAACACGCCTGCCCGAGTCGCAACGCGCCGTGCTGTGGTCGATATTCGAGCGCGTCATCACCGGATTGTCGTCAAAAGGCGTCATCACTCACGCCCGGCTGTTCACGACGCTTGCGGCCGCGATTGCAAAGAGCAAGAATCCGCCGTTTCAATTCGCCGTCATCGACGAAGCGCAGGATCTGACGGTCGCCCACCTGCGGTTCCTTGCCGCCCTCGGTGGCGACCGCCCGAATGCCTTGTTTTTTGCCGGCGACATCGGGCAACGCATCTTCCAGCAGCCCTTTTCGTGGAAAGCCCTAGGCGTCGATATTCGCGGCAGGTCGCGTACTCTACGCGTCAACTACCGCACATCCCACCAGATCCGCTCCCAGGCCGATCGCCTGCTCGGCCCCGAGTTAAACGATGTGGACGGCAACAGCGAAAAGCGTAACGACACCGTATCCGTATTCAACGGCCCCACGCCCGCCATCCTGAAGTTAAAAACCCAGGAGGAAGAAGCCGAAGCCGTCGGCGGCTGGATCGCGGAGCAGGTGAAATCCGGTATTGTGCCACACGAAATCGGGTTATTCGTACGCTCGACGGCCGAGCGTGATCGCGCCATCGCCGCCGCGAAAGCGAGCGGATTACCCTACAAGATTTTGGACGAGCATGTGGAAACGGTCAGCGGACACCTGGCACTGTGCACCATGCACCTGGCCAAAGGCCTCGAATTCCGCGCCGTGGCCGTCATGGCCTGCGATGATGAAATCATCCCCTCGCAGGAACGCATCCAGACAGTCGGCGACGATGCCGATTTGCAGGAAGTCTACGACACCGAACGGCAGCTGCTGTACGTCGCCTGCACCCGCGCCCGCGATCATTTGCTGGTCACGAGCGTGGAGCCCGCTTCGGAGTTCCTTGATGATCTCGGTGCGTGAATGACTTTTGACTGACTCAGCGTCTGACCTGGTTAAATGCAAAGGTTCGAATGATGCTTGTCTGCCAAATGCGAGAGGATCGCCGAGCCGTAGACTGAGCATCAACAGCGATTCCAAGCCTACTCTCATAGTCCCGGCCAAGCGAATGGTTGGGCTGCTAATTCAGATTGAAGGACTTTGACCTGTAGCCCATATTTTGCAACAACCGATTCAACGAGCGAATGAAACCACGCAGGTGAAGTGGGTGCTACGTAGATGTTTTTGATCAGGAAGCCCAAATCTACCGGAACTTGTACTCCACTCGGACTCACATGGTGTGCGTCCTTCCATGTGTTAAACCCAACGTCAGGAAAGCGCATTGTAACTGCCCGAACTTCTCTTTCGTGGGAGAAACTAACCCTCTTATGCAATACGAGATCACAAGGATTTGCGTCTTCCAACGATTTCCAAGGCAGCGATTGCTTTTTATAGTCAATGTATGCGACTTTCCCAATGTACACATCATTAGGCCATTTGGCAAAGGAATCGGAGAGCCGTTGCGTTGTCGTTTGTACGGCGATGCCCTCATTACTTTTGAGATAAAGCTTCCACATTGCATCCGATTCGTACTCACTTTCATGCCAACAATTTACGAACATGATACAATGATTAATCGCCTGCATATCCGTTAGTAAATATGTGCACGTTTGCAACCGTTCCTCTGTACGTTGGCTCAAATCCGCTATGCGATCTAGTTTATCCTGCACCAATCGGTTGATAAGCGGAAAATTCCCTTCTGGCATGGTCGATTCAAATGGGTCCCCCAGCTTGTCTACCCTCGCAAAGTAAAGACTGGAAGTGTCGAGCATGGAGACGAACTTTGTGAAATCCATGTATCGCCACACAACCGTTGACTCGTTAATTTGGCAACAAAAACCAGCCTTTTCTGTAAACATCGATGATCTCGCTTACGCGGTCGATCTAATCTGAAAAGGGGCAATACGCCCTGCCTCACGTAGTTTACCAAAATCCATATGCGATGGACAATTGGCCACCCAATCTACGTCTTGACTCCGACCAGAAATTGGTATCCGATAAAGGATATGATCGAATAGTCATCGATTAAGTTTGTCACGATGTTCTTGGCAAGGACGGGTCGATTGTGTATCCATTAATCCTGAAGCACACCAGCACCGCCACTTGTTTCGCAACGTATATGCTTCCCCACGTTCTTTTCGTCGACCGTTTCGAGGAACGGCGGCGCGTCGCGATGGTCTGTTGCCTGGCATGGAACATCAGCCTTTTCCCGGACGCGCGGGAGCGTGAAGCACATATCCAAAAGACATGGAATATGACTTTAGAGGACAACCCATTGCCCCCGCCGGACGGCCTGGAGCACGGGTGGAAAGAAGACGTGCGGATGCTCATCGAGAAAAAGCACGATCTCTTCCCCCGGCTCCTGTGCCGCATCCCAAGAGCCGACCTCGTTCAACAGCAGCCGCACGACGTTTTGAACGTGGAAACGGACGACGGGGGAGAGACGATCCCTCTGGTCACGCATCCGCGCGTGGAAGGTTTGCCCCTTATTATCCCGGTCCTGCGCCGCATGCACGAAGACACCGAAAAGCAGCTGGAGACGTTGCAGCGCGTGGCGCAAATACCGGACGGCCTCAGAACAATCATTGAGCCGCAGATGGCAACGGCCTACTGCGTGCAGCGGGCCGATCTCATCGGCTATCACCGGATGCTTTCGGTATGGCGGGAAGAGCAGTCAGATCCGCTCGTCAGGAACGGGATCGGACAGTGGCTCAGTGTGATCGATACAATCGAATCACATACGAAACAAACTTTGATAATTATGAACGCTCGATTCGATGCCTGACCGTGTTCTTCCCGGTAAACGTCACCCCCGCGCCTTGCCGCGAGAAGCGGCCGCTTTCCCAACCCGTTTTGGTTCGGATAAAGTGGGATACGCGTACCTAACTTTTTGGCGAGGCAAGTGATGGGTCAGCCGAAGCTTGAGTATCTAAAACTAGGCCGCCTTCAAGACGTGCTTACCCTTATTCAAATCCTGGGTTTACCCCTAGAGGATTGGTTGGTGGACGTGACCTATGGCCGCATCGGCTCACCTGGTCGCACGATTCGCCATGTCGCCGCCGACGAGCTGGAGGCCCGCCGCATCGTCCGGCTTTGTTTGCAACGGCGTGGCACCGCCTGTAAGCGGATCGGTGTCGACTACCGGCTCCGTGAGCTGAGCGACCCCGGTCATTGGCTAATGACATAGGTAGAAACAAAGGGCACTAATTTCCCTAAAGTCCGTAGTTCACGCATTTCCCCTAGGTTCTGTGATCGGCAAGAATCGACGTCGGGAATTGTTTGACTGCTTGCAAAGCAAATGTGCATTTGGTAGTCTTGCGTCCAGTAGTAAGTCCGGGGAAGCTACGATGGTCCCTAAAATGTCCGTGGCAGCCTGAGCTTGCTGAAAGGACAGTGCCATGATTCAACGGTTCCAGGACCCTGACAAGTTGGTGGCGTGCCTACAGCGGCAACAGATTATTGGCAACGATAAAAAACTTGCTCAAAAACTGGCCGCAGTATCCGAGCTACTGCCATATGAAATTACTCCACCGAAAAACGTACTAATTACGCAAGATGCTCCAGATAACGATATTTTTTTTATCCTCGCAGGCAGAGTTTCGGTTTGGGTGAACGGTAAAGAAGTCGCGATCCGCGCGGCTGGACAGCATGTCGGCGAAATGGCCCTAATAGATAGTTCAGCACCGCGATGCGCATCGGTTTTAGCGATCGAGCCAACGGTAGTAGCAAAAATCGAGGAAAAAAATTTTACCCCGATCGCTGACAAACATCCAGTGCTGTGGCGAAACCTCGCTGTCGAACTTGGAAATAGGTTACGTGAGCGAGGCAAGCAGGTTGTAGCCCCGAACCCTCGGCCGGTGGTCTTTATCGGCTCATCCAAAGAGAGTCTCGCGCCCGCCCGAGAAATTCAGTCACTGCTGTCGCACGATGATTTGGTTGCGCGACCTTGGACGGACGGCTTCCGGCCATCGGCGACATCTATCGAAAACCTTGAACGCGAATTGGCCGGAGCTGATTTTGCGATCATGGTATTAGCCGCTGACGATGTTGTTGTGTCTCGGGAAAGCTCAAATAGCGCACCCCGCGATAACGTTATTTGGGAACACGGTTTTTTTGCTGGGGGCCTTGGCCGTGGTCGCACTTTCATTGTGAAACCACGCAATATAGATCTTAAACTCCCGTCAGATTGGGGCGGGATCACTCTCCTTGATTATGATCCAAATGGCACAATGGACGATCTCCCATCCCGCTTGGGCCTTGCCGTTAACAGTATTCGCAAAGAGATCGCTCGATTGAAAACTAAGAACTCAACGCTTTCACTTGCCGAGAGGCGTGAATACGCACGAAAGTTCTTCCCCTAAGAGGCGATTATCGATTATTTCAAACTGCAAAAAACCCTTCCAGGGCTTTGAGAAGATCGACAAATCCCGATTTGAAACTTAGGAGGATGAAAGAGATGGCTACAAGGTCTTGGAACAAAGACAGGGCGTCCAAGCGGATCGATGCGAAGCTGGCTGCGATGCCGATCGATCAAATTCAAATCAAAGATTACGTTCGAGATACCAACCTTAGTAATTTGCCAAGCAATGTGGCCTACCGACTCAACGGCGTTCATATTTACGCAGATATTCTCAATTTTGTTGATATGCTGAATGTTACGAGCATCGAGGGTGAGACCTGTCATCGCCGCACACTGCGATTTCTGAATCTGCATTATCGCGCCGTATACCGCATTCTCCAGCGAGTTGACGCGATTTTCGTGGATTTCCACAATCAGCGCCTGCATTCTGTAGTGGCCAAACCATACGATTCCGAAGAGAGCCGTATCCGCAGAGCAGTCGCGATCGGTCAGCTTATCATCGACGTGTTGGCGCGGACAGGCGAGGATGCGGATCATCCAGCTGCCAAGGTTCGTATTGGGATCGATACGGGCAAGGCGCTCGCCGTGAATAATGGACGGAGGGGTCACCGCGAGCCGCTCTTCCTGGGCGAGCCAGCCAATCACGCCGCAAAGCGGGCGGGAGGCGGAAGGGCCGTGGGCATTTACCTCACCAACAAGGCCCGCAGGGCTATCGGTCTCAAGGACGCCGCCAACGAGGATACCACGCCGCTGTCGTCAAGCGAGATCGCAGACTGCAAGGACAAGGCGAAGCTGGGCGTGACGGCAGACGAGATCGTCAAGGAATGGAAAGAGGACCTGAAGAACAATCCGATCGGCTCCTTCAGCTTCAGCGGTCATACACCGCCATTCAGCAGCCTCGATATCGAGCAGCTTTCCGTCAAGAATTCGCGCCGCCAGGACGCCGCCACGGTGTATGCCGACATCGACGGCTTTACGGCGTACGTCGGCAGGAACATCGCTCAAGATTCCACGGCAAAGCATGTGGTGCGCTCGCTGCACGTCCTCCGCAGCGAACTGGACGCCGTTCTCCACACCGATTTCCAGGGACGGAAGGTGCGATTCATCGGCGATTGCGTTCATGGCCTTGCGGTTGAAGGCACCGCCCAAACGAGCAACGAGCAGGAGACGATTAGCAACTTGACGCTTTGCCTTGGCGGAATGCGCAGCAGTTTTGAGCTGGCGATCTCCAAGCTCAAGGAAAATGGCACCAACGCCACCAGTCTCGGGTTGGCCATCGGCTTTGAGTATGGGCCGATGAATGTCACTCGGCTAGGCATTAAGGGCGAATTGGTGCGTTGCTCAGCCAGCCGCGGCGTCCTCGCGGCTGAGAACGAGCAGTCGCGCTGCAACGGTATCGAGTCGGCCATTGGTGCGACCGCCTATGCAAAGGCGACCGATGCCGTTCGGGCGGTGTTTGGCACAGGGCGCAAGCGGGCTGGCCTCACCTACGACACGGCCGTTAAGGAGCTGTCGGAAAAGAACGATGCAGCTGCGCGGGCGGCAAAAGCGATGGATTCGGGCGGCCTGCTGAAGCCTGCCACCGCGGCCGCCTCCGCTTTCACTTTTCCGAGTCGTCCGGCGGGTCCCTCTAAACCAGATGGCTTTGCGTGATCTGGTACATCGAAAACACGCACCGTAGCCGTGGAGAGAGGGAAGCGATTGAGGCGTTGACTTCAAGCGCCGACTGGTTGTCGCCGCTCGGCTGGCGAATCGACAATTCACTCAGGCTTATCTGGGACGCCGATATCACGGCAGCCGGACAACGCTTTCCCATCTCCTTGCGCTATCCCAATCACTTCCCCCACTCGCCTCCCTTGGTCTTGCCGCGGGTGGTCACACAACGTTGGTCGTCGCACCAATACGGCGCGGGCGGCGAGCTTTGCCTCGAATATGGCCCGGATAATTGGCATCCCGATCTGACGGGCGCTGACATGGTGCGCAGCGCGCATCGACTTTTGGCCGGAGAGCATCAGGCGGCCGATGAGCGAAGTGACGTTCCGTCTCGTCACCGCACCACGCTGGGTCAGGAGCTGCGGACAACGTTCAGTCGCATGCTCCTGACACGCGCCTTCGCTGAGATTCTTCCGCGCATTCCCGAAGGCGCGGATCTTCCGGGCGAGGTGATCTGCCTATTCACCGATTCTTCGTACACGACTATTCCTCTGTCGGTGTCGTTTCCAGACGCTGATCCTTGGTCAGATGAACTGCCGAGGCTAAAAAGATTCGGCCACAAATGGTCGGCCAGATTGACACGTTGGCCGCAGGACGCTGCCCTGCCTCCGGCGGGGAGCCTGGTAGCGTTTCGAGCAGCGATGGCAGAGCGGGGAGTGACATTGCCGGATGACGGGTACCTCATCCTCGTTCAGGGTGAGGACGTTCATTGCTACCGTTTCTTCGATTCTGATGACCCCGTTTACCAGGCAGCGATCGTCCCGCAGCCCCCGATCATGCCGCGTCTCGATCAAAGCCACGCCGCGTTAGCAGACCGAACCGTCGCCGTTGTTGGCTGCGGCTCACTCGGGAGCAAGATAGCCGTGATGATGGCCCGATCGGGAGTGGGGTCGTTTGTTTTAGTCGATGATGACATTCTGTTTCCAGACAATCTTGTACGACATGAACTCGATTGGAGAGACATCGGTACGCACAAGGCTGATGGCCTGGCAAGCAGGATTCAACTCACAAATCCCAAGGCGGTGTGTGCGAAACGGCAGCATCGGCTGGGCGGCCAGGAATCGAGCGGCAGCATTGAATCCCTCCTCGAATCCCTTGCCAAGTGCGATTTGATCGTAGACGCCACCGCTGATGCGGCGGTGTTCAATTATCTCTGCGCCGCTGTGGCTATCTCCAAGAAGCCCCTTCTTTGGGCAGAAGTGTTCGCTGGCGGAATCGGCGGCTTGATCGCAAGGCACCGCCCGCAGCTTGAACCCGATCCGGCAACGATGCGACGAGCAATCGAGAATTGGTGTTCAGACCGCGGAATGCCAGTCGAACGTGCGGCCAACAGCTATGGTGGTGGTCCCGATCTGCCCCACATCGCGGACGATGCAGATGTGACCACCATCGCGGCCCATGCGGCTCGTCTGGCGATCGATATGCTCATTCCGCGCGATCCGTCTGCTTTCCCGAATTCGGTCTATCTCATTGGCCTTGCGAAAGGATGGATTTTCGAGCAACCGTTTGAGACTTACCCTGTTGTTGTCGGAGCAGCAAGCGGATCGGTTTCCGATGAACGCCTTGAACCAGGCGAACACGAGGCGGAGTTGAAGCGGATTGTAGAACTCTTTACCGAGCACAAGAATGCAGCTGCTTCTGACACCCCAGGTGACGAAACGTCTCCTGCGTGAGCTGCGCCGCGCAGGAAACCGAGAAATTGGTGGGCTGCTACTGGGTGAGCACGTTCACGATGATGTATTTCGTCTTGTCGATATTACCGTTCAACGAACCGGTGGCTCGTCGGCTAGTTTCATTCGTAACCCAAGCGACCATCACCGCGAGTTGGAGGCGTTCTTCGCTCGTACCGGGGGCGACTATGCCCGCTTCAACTATCTAGGCGAATGGCACTCACATCCGGGTATGGCGCCAATCCCAAGCATGACCGACATGCGATCGATGAAGTCCATCTCGGAAGATACCTCTGTCGGGGTCAATTTTGTCGTATTGCTCATCGTCAGTCTGTCAGGAAGAAATGAAATGTCGGCAAGCGCACTTGCTTTTCGCCCGCGGGTCGATCCGGTTCCAGTCATGATAATCGGAGATTCCATCAATGGTTTGAAGTGAATCGCGTGCAATTTGTTTCGTCTAGCCGTTGTGGCGATTCTGTTCAGCAACATGGCTTGGGGTGTGAGTAGCAATGGAACAGGAAATGTTGAGGCAAGTAAAACACCGTGAAGCTCATATCAAAGAGCAACACAAAACAACTTCCATTGAGATTACCGCTATGATGCCTTCGATCGTGGACAGGGTGTTTCGCAACCACAGTTACGCCTAACAATTTGTGCGGCGATCTGACCTGATGCCAGATCCTTTGACACATAGAGCCAGCCCGTTGGGCAACCGTCAATTCATGCTATTGTTTTCATGTCTGTATCCCAATTTTTAAATCGAAATCCGCTCGACGATATTCCGCGTCACCTTTTTCTGCCGCCGGTCGTAAAGCCCGGTGGTTCGCGGTTCCGCATGTCCGGCAAGGTATTGAACATCCTCCAGAGGCACTCCTTGCGTCAACAGGTCAGTGATTCCCGTCACCCGGAAGGAGTGCGGCGAAATCCGCGACGGCAGCCCGGCGTCTTTCAGCCGCCGCTTGACCAGCTCGCAGATGGCTTTCGTGGTCAGCGGATTGCCGGTCAGTTGTTTCGTACGACGCAATGTAGAACGGAACAGCGGCCGGTCCTTTGCATCGCCCGCGATGCCTGCCGCTTCGAGATAGGCGAGGATTTGCGTTTCCAGATCGTGCCGCACCGGGATTTCACGGCTTTTGCCGCCCTTCTCCTGAAACCGCAGCACGTATTGCGATCCCTCGTTCTGGAAATCCTGCAACCGCAGCTTGGCAACCGCCCCGGCCCGACATACGGTATAGGCCAGCGTGGAGAGGATCGCCCGATCCCGTAAGCCCACCAGCAGCGGCACCTCGACGGTTTCACCCTCCTTGGTTTTTACCGTGCCGGAAAGCTTGATCGACGCCAGCAGCGTGCGGGCCTGGTCGATGGTGATTTCGGGCGTTTTGCCTTCGACCGTTTCATCTTTCACGCCACGCACCGACGCGGCCGGATTCAGCATGACCACATGTCGGTTCACCAGCCGGTCGAAGAAGCCCCGCAAAGCCGACAAATGCAAATTCCGCTTGGCCGCCGAGCCGCCCAAGGATACGAGGTATTGGCCAATCATGCCCGGCGTAATCGCGGCTAGCTCGACCCCCTGCCCTTCGGCCCAGGCCAGGAAGCGTTTGACCGCCGCCATATAGGCTTTTTGCGTGTGCGGATTATGATGCTCGGCATAAAAGAATTCGTCCCAGGCGAAGCGTGCCGCCCCCCCTGCCCGCTCGACCAGCACCGGCAGACTTGGCAAAACGCTCACCGCTGGAACGTTCGCTGTTGAGGCTTTGACCAGCTCGTTAGGCATCCGCTAACTCCCTCATAATTCTGTCAAAATCGCGAAGAAAACTCATCCGCTGTTCAAGCCGCAAGCTTGGCCTCGATTTCGTCCAACATCCATCGTTCATTTGCAATCTTGCGAGGAATGCGACGACGACCCGAAGCGTAGCACCATGCTGTATTTCATGCACGGCCGAAGATCCTCACTGCACGACGCTTCGACCAGCCTGTTAGGCATCGGCCTTCCGTCGCTGATATTCCTCGACTTCAAGCAGAGCAATGGTTCGCTCAACATCAGCAAGCTCGCCCTTCAGCTTCTCCCGCAATTCATAAAGCGTTTTTATACTATTATCGCTCATAATTATTTGGTCGATTTTTCCGTTAGGATTATGTGTAGTACCTTCCATGCGTCCTCCTACTCTGTTGTTGCCATCATGCGTTTTCCCTCGAAGATCGCTACCCATCGTCATTACCCTTGGCATCAGCGAATCTGGATGATTTTCACGCCCACGTCACACCCGCTCCACGCCTTGTCGGTCGTCATGACCGGGCACCCTATTTTCAAACCCAGCGCCAGGCAGGCACGATCGCCGAGTGACAGTCCCGCTGCCCGCGATTCCTTCCACAGCGAGGCGACAATCTTTGCCGACTCCGCTTCAAAGCCTATCACCGGCACGCGTAGCCGCTCGATCTGGTACGATGCCGCATCCAGGGGTTTGCCGTATTCAATCATCTTGCTTAGTGTTTCCGAAAGATTCACCGCCGAAATGCAGCAGTTGGCGAGCACCGAGGCTACGCGATCCGCTCCCGGTTCATCCCGAAGGAAGGCAATCAAGGCAGATGCGTCGAGCACCGCCTCAGTCACGGCGTTCCCGATCGGCTTCCGCACGCCGGTCGCGGATTAATTCCTCCGACAGCAAGCCATCCTTCGGTTGAATGTCGGCAAAGAAAGCTCGGACATCCTGGATCACGGCGTCGAGCGGCCGCAGGACGATTCCGGAAGCCGAAGCTTCCAGGACGACCGGATCACCGGGTTCCAGTCCATACTGATGGCACAAGTCAACAGGAATGGCCACGCGCCGCCCTTCACCTAGTTTTGTATGAATGACATTTATCATCGCGTGATCCATCAATTTAATCGTGCTTATATTCTGCATCGTGTCACTAAACAAGAAGATTGTCAAACACAAACCTCCTTGTCATCCCATCCACCCCAAATTGTAATCTTGCTCGATAAATTGCACTTATTCTTTCATGCTATTTTGCACTCCAGAAGCCTCGTGACTCCCTGTCGGTTCACAGCCCGTGCAAATTATCCCGGAAGAAGAGGTGCAAGATAGCGTGAAAGGCAACAGTCCATTTGTACCAAAACGGTCCGAAGGTGAGTAACGGGAAATAAAGGGGATTATTTCCCGTTAACGGCTCGGGTCGCCATTGCGTGATTGCATGCGTGGAAAATCCTGCGGAAATGCCATGTTTTGTGGAATCTGGCAAAGAACCCATCAACGCCATCGCCGCTGTCGATGCCATGACCTACGGGATATTCCGGAATAATGGGCGTACATTCCTGGATGGTAGCCAATAATCCATGGTTAATCGCACTTCTGGACACGGAACCCGGCATTTTCTATAACCAACTGCCCAGAATGGACCCAGGATGAATCAGCCATGACGATTACCCCGGCTGAAAAACCAGCCAAAAAGCCCCTGCCCGCCAAAATCCCCGACATCCTCGACGTCGCCATGGCGGCTGCCTTCCTCACCGTGTCCCGCGATACGGTCTACCGGCTGTTTCAAAGCGGGCAGTTGCCCGGCCGCAAAGTCGGCAGGAAATGGGTAACGACCAAAGCCGCCGTCATCCGTTGGCTTGAACTTTCCTCAACGCATGACACGCTGGCGCGGGCGGTTGAAAATGGCGACCGTGAAGCCCTGACCAAAGCCATCAACGAAGGCAAGGTTCGCATCAAGTGAAGCAGGCCAAGATTCAGCGAAGCCGGGGAATGGCTCAACATCATGTCCTGATCGCGGAAATTCTCGCGTGACGCCAATGCTTGAACAGGCGCGTGGCCCAATACTCTAAAGCACGAACCCCGCGATATGGTCAACGTGCTCGAAGTCTCGACCGAGGTCATCCCGACCGATCGCATCTGACCAACGACTTTCAACGAGGCCACGCCCTGGTTCGCTCCACAGGGCCGGATGAGTCGTTTACGAAAGGCATGATTGACTGCGTGCATCAATGGGTAAAATGTCCCTTTTTTGTCGATCTCCTACCCCAATTATCCCATTCATACAGAAAATCGAACGGATACGGTGGGAATCTCACGCGTTTGCAATTTATCTTCGCCCAAACTACCCATTTATACAATAAATGACCGAAGTTCGTGAAAAAATTCCCGAAAGAGGAAAGCAGGATTTTTTTTTGCATTCTCGGAATTGATTGAATTATGAATTGCAAATCAATCAATATGATTGATAAACTCGCTCTTTGATTTCGTATCATGCCTTGCAGCAATGATTTAAGGAAGAATGGTGATATACGAGCGGCAAATTTCGGTTGGTTCTGATCTTGACGGTTAGTAAAGATACGGGTTTTTCAACGTCTGCGTAACGGAAAAAAGTGTTGCATTTGCAGAAAGAGAATCCCATCCTGGCTATACGCCCACGGGCGCCAATCAGATGAAACGAAAAAGAGGGCCTCGGGTGTATCAGACCCTAAGCCCTCAGGTACGCCCCTCGCGGAAAGGAGTGTTATTGGGATACTAACACATCAATCCCTCTCGGGCAAAATCCTTTTTCCCCCGAGTTTCATACCCGGCGTCCGCCGGCCCTGCCGTCAAACCTAAGCGACCGCAACCCCTTTGCGTGCCGCATACGTAATTGCGCGTTCACGTACCTGACAAACGAGCAGAAGAGAGGATTTGGCCATGCTAGTCTCAGAAGCCAGAACACATCTATACCTCATTGTGATCTTCACGATCGCCATGCTGGTATATCTTCGTCGTTTGAAAATCTGCCTCGATGTCTTGAAACTGAAAGCGGTTGGCGTGAAAGCAGATGCCACGAAAGTTGGCATCCAAATCACGACCGCTTTTCTGTTCCTGATTCGTAGCCTGCATCTTCAGGTTGCCAAACTGCAACTCAAGGTTTTTGGTTTCGAGGTCCAGACTTCTAAGCTTCGGCTTGATATCTGCTGAAACTTTCAAGCGGCCGCCAGTCCCCTATGGGGCTGGCGGCCAACTTCTCCTCGATCTCCTTCGCCCTGGCACTCGTCCGCGTGTTTTTTACCAGAATCACGACCCCTCGCGATGAGGTCTTAAGGGTATTTTCTGTTCCGTTTCTCCCTATACCTCTAACTCCCCTCCGGCCATACCTGCCGCCGCTGGGGACGGCGATCCGCCACCCGAATGGCCAGGTCATCCTCGATCCCGACCCTTGGTCGGCGTAAGACGTCTCCATGCTAGAAAAGATCAGCAGCAGCGGTCAGACCGGAGCCGACTAGGCCGCATGGCAGGCGGCCAAGGCTTGCGGCATCGCCACCGGTGGCTGGATGCCCAAGGGCTTCCTCATCGAGCTATTCCGCCAGCTCGGGCATCATCCGCCGACCGCGTAGCCGGACAGAGGTTCCAAAGCTACTCACGGGCATCAACTGGGTGGGAAAACGCCTTCCTCAATCAACTCTTCGCGTAATTCGACACGAAGCGGGTCGTTGATGCGGAGCAGGGTGACAGTGACGCGGCCAATCGCCGTGCGGCCGATAAGAACGGGACCATCCCATCGGAAGTGCGTAGCCCATTTTTGGCGACGCGGGTTGAACAGCGGCACAAGTTTACGTGTGACCGAATCACGACCGCTAATGTCTGTGCCTTTGGATGAATTGCAGAAGACGCAAACAGACTACACCCGAAGTTCAGCCTTGTCGATCCTCCGAGCCGCTCCCCATAATCGGGGTTCCGGCGCTTCTGAAGCTGGCGGA
>Ga0209698_10001121_pt1 | contig 30837 bp, 21 predicted proteins | sample LitLauG_LLR_2012_FD_187203 | JGI IMG/M metagenome (GOLD analysis project Ga0209698, IMG submission 187203) | Freshwater sediment microbial communities from Pennsylvania, USA - Little Laurel Run_MetaG_LLR_2012 (SPAdes) (version 2) | ecosystem: Environmental > Aquatic > Freshwater > Creek >... | reverse complement strand
GCCGCGCTTCGAAGCCGCGCCCGATCTGCTGGCACCCAGCGAAGGCCAGGATATCGTCGCCGATTTTCGCAGCACCAGCCTGAGCCTGCGCCGCCATCCGCTGGCCCTGCTGCGCGAGCAGCTGCAGTTGCGGCGACTGTGCAGCGCGGACGAGGTGGCCAGGGCGCGCGACCGGCAATTGATCCGGACCTGCGGCCTCGTGACCTGCCGCCAGAGGCCCGCCACCGCCAGCGGCGTGACTTTCCTAACACTGGAAGACGAGACCGGCTGCATCAACGTGGTCGTCTGGCGTGCGGTGGCCGAGCGCTTCCGCCAGCAACTGCTGGGCGCCACCCTGCTCACCGTCTATGGTCACCTGGAGCGGCTGGACACCAGCGCCAGCGCGGTGCTGCACGTGATCGCCGGCCGCCTGGTGGATCATTCCGCGCTGCTGGGCGGGCTGGTCATCGACAGCCACGATTTCCACTGATCCGACACCCCGCGCGCCGGCACGACCGCGCAATCGTGGTCGCTCATTCGTGGCGGTGGCGGCTACGTCATCAAGGCCATCCAGAGCGGACTTTGCCTGGCTGTACCCGGCGGCTCCACGGTAAGCGGGGCCAGGCTGCTCGCCTGGTAATGCACCGGAAAAGTGAACCGAGTCTGGCGCCTTGCGCGCTGAGCGGATCGACGGGCGGAAAATCCGCGCCCCATAGGCTCAGCCATTGTCCGAGGCACCGGACGACCCGCTCCATCACCTGACATACGTCAACTGTCTACGGATTATCCGGGTGTTTCGCAGTGTTCTGATTGCATGAATGCGCACCATCCATTACCTTTTTTATCCATCGGCAGCCTGAACCCGCCCGAAGCCACGGCGCGACGCGCACTGCGCAAACGACAATTTCTGATTCCTCCGGCAACAACCCGCAATGAGCGATACCGCGACATATCGCGAAGGGCCCGGCATATCCTCGCGAGGCGGTGAGTCACCCCTTGCCGAATCCCAGCGGATTGCGCACATGGGGAGCTGGGGCGTCGACCTCCTGACGGGCACGGTCTCGTGGACCGCCGAGATGTTCGAGATCTATGGGGTCACACGCCGTGACGGGGAACCCGCTCCACAGGATTGTCTTGCAACGGTCCATGTCGAGGACATCGACATGAGCCATGCAGCGTTTGCCGCCGCTTTGAGGAAGGAATCCCCGCTCGACTATACCCACCGGGTTGCCACGCCCGGAGGATTGATCAAGCATGTGCACATTCTCGGCGAAATCACCTTCAGCGATGGTGGCGTGCCAGTGCGGGCAGCCGGAACCGCACAGGACGTGACCGCGGCTGTTGCGCGCGAGGCGGCGGTGCGCGCCAGCGAAGCGCGCCTCAAGGCCATGTTTGACGCCATGTCGGAGGGCCTGGTGATCCAGGGCCGGGACGGCGCGATCATCGATTCGAATCCCGCCGCCGAGATGATCCTGGGTCTCACCAAGGGCCAACTGAGCGGCAGGACATCCTGCGACCCGGCGTGGCGGGCGATCCGCGAAGACGGCTCGCCATATCCCGGCGACGAACATCCGTCCATGGTGACGCTGCGCACCGGACGCGCGTTGCAGAACCAGGTCATGGGCTTGGAGGACCCGCGGCGCGGACGGCGCTGGATCAGCATCAATTCGAGCCCGATCTGGGGTCAGGATGCGAATGCGCCCGACTCCGTGCTCACCACCTTCGTCGACATCACGGACCGAATGGAAACCGAACGCCGCCTGGCCTTGGTATCCCGGGAGTTGCAGGACCTCTACGACCACGCGCCCTGCGGCTATCACTCGCTGGACGCGGAGGGCCGCTATCTGCACATCAACAAGACGGAACTTGCCTGGCTCGGATGTTCCCGGGACGAACTGATCGGCAAGATGCGCCCGGCAGACTTCTTCACCGACGAGGGCAAGGAACGCTTCCGCCGGAATTTCCCGCGATGCCTGATCGACGGCGAAATCCACGACCTTGAATACGATCTGGTCGGCCGCAATCGACCCGTTCGACGGGTAAGCGTTTCCGCGACCATCGCAACCGACGAACGCGGCAACTTCGTCATGACCCGAGGCGTCATGTACGACGTGACCGAGATTCACCACTCCCGCGATCAACTGCAGAAAATGGCTTTCGAGCAGCAGGCAATGCTCGATAACGAACTGATCGGCATCGTCAAGCTGCGCAACCGCAAGTTGATCTGGAAGAACCGTGCCCTGGGTCGCATCTTCGGCTACGACGAAAATGAACTTTTGGGTCAATCGGTGCGCATCTTCTATTGTGACGAAGAGAAATACCGGGCCATCGGTGAATCCGCGTACCCCGTGCTGGCCCGGGGCGGGCAATATCGGACACAACTCGAAATGGTGCGCAAGGATGGCGCAAGGATCTGGATTGATCTCAGTGCCGTGTTGCTGTCGGCCGAAACCGGCGAATCCCTGTGGATGTCGGCCGACATCACGGCCCTGAAGCGCCACGAAGAGCGGATCGAGCGCATGCTTCACCACGACAGCCTGACGGGCCTTCCCAACCGCATGCTGCTTGCCGACCGGATGAAGCAGGCACTGTCGCTGGCGCAACGCCACGGCCACTTTACGGCCGTGTGCTACCTGGATCTGGACGGGTTCAAGCAGGTCAACGACCGCCTCGGTCACGCGTCGGGCGACCGCTTGCTGGTGGAGGTCGCCCGTCGTCTTTCCGGCCTGCTGCGCACCAACGACACCGCAGCGCGCCTGGCCGGCGATGAGTTCGTGATTCTGCTGAGTCACATGACCAGCAAAGACGAATACACCGCGGTGCTTGAGCGGATACTTGCGGAAATTTCCCGGCCCTTCCTGCTCGATGGCGGACGAACAGCCCAGGTGTCGGCGAGCATTGGCATCGCGGTGTCGCCGCAACATGGCAACGACGTGGACGAATTGATGAAAAACGCCGACGCCGCCATGTACCGGGCCAAGGGCCTTGGGCGCAATCGCATCTGCTTGTACGGATCCGACTAGGCCGGAAACGCGTTCGGTAACGGCAGCGGCTTCCCGGAAGGCAGAAACCCCGGAACCCGACTTGCCGCGCTTATCGCGGCTCCTGGGTGTCGCCAGGCGATGCCTCGGGCGCCGGAACGAAACGGCGGCTGCGGCAAGCCGCCACCGGCGCGCCCCTCAGGCAGGCTGGCGCTTCAGGTATGCCGCGAGCTTGTCAAAGGTTCCGCCCCAAGCGAGCCGCATGCTTTCATGCGACTGGTCGAAACACTGGCGCTCGTCTGGCAGCGCGCGATCAAGCGGCGACCAGCGCAGGGTAAGCAGGGTGCCTTCCACGTGCTCGGTAAAGGTGATGGTGGTGAGCAGCTCCAGCGGCCAGTCGGGGCGCAGGGGATGGCGGGTCAGCCCTGCGGCTTCATCCGAGAAAGAATTCAAATACACCAGCAGCTGCGGCCGGACAATCTCCCGGAAGACGAATTTTCCCCACATCGTGCCGCCGTCGGGTGCGCGCAGACCGTAGTGATAGCTGCCGCCGGGACGCAGGTCCATGGCGGCAGTGACCAGCGTGGATCCCGCGGACCCCCACCAGCGCGCCATGCGATCGGGCTGCGTGTAGGCATCGAAGACACATTCACGGGGCGCATCGAAAATGCGCGTGATCACGAATTCCGACTCTGCGGCCGGGTAAGGTTTTTCCCGCATGGCTGGATCCCCGATGGTTCTTGCGCGGCGGGCGCCGGTTGCGCTGGCGCAGCCGCGCCGGCATCGACCCCGGCAATCCTACGCCTCAGCCGCGGCCGCGGGGGCTGATTTTGCGGCGCGCACCTGAAACGGGTGATTGCGCCGGTGTTCGAGGGACAACGGCCGGCGCCTTGCGCCGCTCGGCAGCGCCGGTGCCCGCGCGCGGCGGCAGGCCGGTGTGCTGGGTGAGCACGCGCCCCCGCGTGACGGGCGACACCCGTTCACCTGCCACCGTGGAATTCTTGCGCCGTGCGCTCTGGTAGCCGTCGCCGCCCAGCGGCTGGTAGCGTGGAATGAGATGCTGCCTGCCATTGCCGATGAGATCGGCGCGGCCCATGGCCTGCAATGCCTCGCGCAGCATCGGCCAGTTCTTCGGATCGTGGTAGCGCAGGAAGGCCTTGTGGAGGCGGCGGCGGCGCTCGCCGCGGACCACGTCCACACTCGCGCTGTCGCGGGTCACCTTGCGCAGGGGATCCTTGCCGGTGTGGTACATGGCCGTGGCCGTGGCCATGGGTCCGGGATAGAAGGTCTGCACCTGGTCGGCGCGAAAACCGTTGCGCTTGAGCCAGATGGCCAGGTGCATCATGTCCTCGTCCGAGGTTCCCGGATGCGCCGCAATGAAGTACGGGATGAGGTACTGCTTCTTGCCCGCTTCCGCGCTGAACCTGTCAAACAGCTGCTTGAAGCGCTCGTAGGACCCTATCCCCGGCTTCATCATGCGGCCCAGCGGGCCTTCCTCGGTGTGCTCGGGGGCGATCTTAAGATACCCGCCGACGTGATGCGTGACCAGCTCGCGGATGTATTCCGGCGATTCCAGGGCCAGGTCGTAGCGCAGGCCCGAGCCGATGAGGATCTTCTTCACGCCGCTCAGGGCGCGTGCGCGCCGGTATAGCTTGATCAGCGGGCCATGATCCGTGTGCAGGTTCTGGCAGATCTTCGGATAAACGCACGATGGCTTGCGGCACGCGGCTTCGATTTGCGGCGACTTGCAGCCGATGCGGTACATGTTGGCCGTCGGGCCGCCCAGATCGGATATCACGCCGGTGAAGCCCTTGACCCGGTCGCGGATCTGCTCGACCTCGCGGATGATCGAATCCTCGCTGCGGCTCTGGATGATGCGCCCTTCGTGTTCGGTAATGGAACAGAAGGTGCAGCCGCCGAAACAACCGCGCATGATGTTCACGCTGAAGCGGATCATCTCCCAGGCCGGGATCTTGTCGGGGCCGTCGGGATCTCCGTAAGCGGGGTGCGGCGCGCGAGCGTAGGGCAGATCGAATACCGCGTCCATTTCCGGCGTGGCCAGGGGTATGGGCGGGGGCGTGATCCAGACGTCGCGCGCCGTTGCGCCCTCGCCATGGGCCTGCACCAGCGCACGCGCGTTGCCTGGATTGGTTTCCAGGTGCAGGATGCGGCTGGCGTGGGCGTACAGGACCGGATCGGCGCGCACCTGCTCGTAGGATGGCAGGCGGATCACGGTGCGGTCGCGCGGCGGCGGGCGCCGGTCGGCGCGGGTGCTGGGCGGCAATTGCACGGGCGCCCAGCCCGCCGGCACGGCTGCGGCGACGGTCGAAGCGCCGGTGCCGGCGAGCGGCCCTTCGTCGCGGCCGCAACGCGCGGAGTTCTGCGCGGCCCGCTCCGACGTGGTCTGGTAGGGATTCTGATACGGGTTGGCCACGGCGCGCGCGGCATCCAGGTCGTCCACCGAGGTCGAATCGATCTCATACCAGCCTTCGGGCGACTGCCGCCGCACGAAAGCGGTACCCCGGACATCGGTGATCTGACCTATGGGCTCGCGGGCCGCCAGGCGGTGGGCGATCTCGACGATGGCGCGCTCGGCGTTGCCATAGAGCAGCAGGTCGCACTTGGCATCGACGAGTATCGAGCGCCGCACCTTGTCCTGCCAGTAGTCGTAGTGGGCGATACGGCGCAACGAACCCTCGATTCCACCCATGATCAATGGCACGTCGCCAAAGGCCTCGCGGCAGCGCTGCGCATACACGAGCGAACAGCGGTCCGGCCGCCTGCCGCCGGCACCACCGGGGGTGTAGGCATCGTCGCTGCGGATCTTGCGGTCGGCGGTGTAGCGGTTGACCATGGAATCCATGTTGCCGGCCGTGATGCCGAAGAACAGGTTGGGCCGGCCCAGCGCCCGGAAGGGCTCGGCGCTGTTCCAGTCGGGCTGCGCGATGATGCCCACGCGAAACCCCTGCGCTTCGAGCGCCCGGCCGATCAGCGCCATGCCAAAACTGGGGTGGTCAACGTACGCATCGCCGGTCACGATGACGATGTCGCAGCTGTCCCAGCCCAGCGCTTCCATTTCCGTGCGACTCATGGGCAGGAACGGCGCCGGGCCCAGTCGCTTGGCCCAGAACGGCCGATAACCTGTCAGCGGCTTGACGGGTCGCAGGGAATCGGGCTCCGGGCGCGATGCGTGGGGCCTGATCGAAGCACCGGCAGCGGCGGGGCCGGTAGCGGCAGTCGTGGAGACTTTGTCCACCATTAGGATAGGGGTATCAAGGCGCGGGGCAACCGTGCATGATATCCCGGCAATCACGCCGCCAGGAAGCAAGCCCCGCGCACATCACCCGGGGCCGTGCAGCCGATGGCCGCGGCGGTTTCAGCCCTGGGTCGGCGTCGGCGCGCGCAGCACCGGCCCGGCATCACCCGACTTCTTCACCTGATGATCTTCGGCGAGGAAGGCATACATCGCCGGGACGACAAAGAGCGTGAAGAGCGTGCCCACCGACAGGCCGCTGGCCACCACCCAACCCATCGCCTGGCGCCCCGCCGCGCCGGCCCCGGACGCAATGGCCAGTGGGAATACGCCCAGCACCATGGCGGCGGTGGTCATGAGGATGGGTCGCAGCCGGACGCCGGCGGCTTCGACGATGGCATCCATCTTCGCGTGGCCCGAGCGCTGCAGGTCGTTGGCAAACTGCACGATGAGGATGCCGTGCTTACTGATCAGCCCCATGAGGGTCACCAGGCCCACCTGCGAATAGATGTTCAGGGTGGACCACAGGTTGATATAGATGAGTGCGCCAAACAGCGCCAGCGGCACCGAGACGAGGATGACGATGGGGTCGCGAAAGCTTTCGAACTGCGCCGCCAGCGCCAGGAACACGATGATGATGGAAAACGCCAGCGTGATGCCAAAGCCGCCGGTTTCCTTCATGTACTGGCGCGACTCGCCCGAGTAATCGACCGAATAGGCGGACGAACCCGCTTCGGCCACCGCGTCGCGCAGGAACTGCAGCGCATCGCCCTGCGAAACCCCCTGTGGCGCGGCATTCACGCCGCCCAGCGTCACGGAATTGAGCTGCTGGAAGTGCGTGACGGTTTCCGGCACCACGTGGGTCTCGAAATGCGCAACCGTTGACACCGGGATGCTGGCACCGGCCGGCGTGTGGATCTGGTAGTTGAGCACCTGGTCGGGATTGAGCCGGTCGGTCTGCTGAACCTGGGGTATCACCCGGTAGGAGCGGCCCGAGATCGAGAAGTAGTTGACGAAGCCGCCACCCAGCGCGCCACCCAGCGCCGCGCCGACATCGCCCTGGGTAAGGCCAAGATTGGCGATGAGGTCGCGGTCTACCACCAGCTGGCTCTGGGGCTTGTCCAGCTTGAGATCGCCGTCGATGAAGTAGAACTTGCCGCTCTTGCGCGCCTTGTCGAGCACGGCCTGCGCGACGTCGTTGATGTTGGCGAAAGGCTCCGTGGAATTGATCACGAATTGCACCGGCAGGCCCTGGGATCCGGGCAGCGCGGGAAACTGAAAGGCCACCACGCGCGCGCCGGCAATTCCGTTCCATTGCGTCTGCAGGTCCTGCTGCACCTGGGTGGCGTTGCGGGCGCGCTCATCCCAGGTCTTGAGCAGCATGCCGCCGAAGCCCTGGTTGACGGTGGGCACGCCCGACAGCTGGAACATCTGCTCGTACTCGGGCAGCTTGCTGGCGACATCGAACACCTGGCTGGTGTAACGATTCATCTGGTCGGCATTGGCATTGGGCGGGCCAACCACCTGATAAAGCACCACACCCTGGTCCTCGCTGGGCGCCAGCTCGGTGGTGGCCGTCTTGAACAGCGCAACGGCGGCCAGCAGGATGAAAACGCCGAACACCAGCACCACCGACCATGTGGAGAGGATGCCGGTCAGCAGACGCCGGTAGCCGTCGTGCAGGCGTTCGAACTGCCGGTCGAGGAACCGGGCAAAGCGCGACTGGTTGCCCGTGGCCTTGAACAGGCGGGAGCACATCATCGGCGACAGCGAGAGCGCGATGATCCCCGATACCGTGACGGCACCGGCCAGGGTGAAGGCGAATTCCGTGAACAGCGCGCCGGTCAGGCCGCCCTGGAAGCCGATCGGAACGTAGACCGCAACCAGCACGACTGTCATCGCCAGGATGGGACCGCCCAGCTCGCGCGCAGCCACCAGGGACGCCTCCATCGGCGGCAGGCCCTCCTCGTTGATGTGGCGAAAGACGTTCTCGACCACGATGATCGCATCGTCGACCACCAGGCCTATGGCCAGCACCAGGGCCAGCAGCGTGAGCAGGTTGATGGAATAGCCCAGCAGCAGCATGACGAAAAAAGTACCGACTAGCGACAGCGGCATGGCGATCACGGGAACCACCACCGCGCGGATATTCCCCAGGAACAGGAAGATGACCACGGTGACGATCAGCAGCGATTCGACAAGCGTCTTTATCACCTCCTGGATGGAGGTGTTCACGAACTTCGTGGCGTCATAGACGATCTTGCCGGTGAGACCGGCGGGAAACTGCTGCTGTATCACGGGAAAGGCCACGCGCACGCGCTGCGCCACATCCAGAAAATTGGCCTCCGGCGCGACCTTGATGCCGATGAACACGGAACTTCTTCCGCTGAAGGCCACATTGAGGTCATAGCTTTCCGCGCCCAGGGTCACGTTGGCCACGTCCCCGAGGCGCACCGGGGTGCCGTTGATCTGCTTGACCACCAGCTGCTTGAATTCATCGACACTGTGCAGGTCGGTGCCGGCGCGCAGGTCGACCGTGACCGTCTGTCCCTTGCTGGAGCCCAGGGTGGCAAGGTAGTTGTTGTTGGCAAGCGCATTGACCACATCGGTGGCGGTGAGTCCGTGGGCCGACAGCCGGTCGGCGTCGAGCCAGGCCCGCAGCGCGAATTGCCGGCCCCCGAGGATCTCCGCGGTCTGTATGCCCTCGATGGAGTCGAGCTTGGGCTTGACCACCCGTATCAGGTAGTCGGTGACGTTGTTGCTGGCCAGCGTATCGCTGTAAAAGCCCATGTACATGGCGTCGGTGGTCTGGCCGACCTGCACGGTGAGCACCGGCTGCTGGGCCTGCGGCGGCAGCTGGTTCCTTACCGAATTGACCTGGGTATTGATCTGGGTGAGCGCGCGGTTGGCGTCATAGTTGAGCCGCAGCGTGGCGGTGATGACCGACGCGCCGTTCAGGCTGTTGGACGAGAGGTAGTCGATGCCCTGGGCCTGGGCGATGGCCGCCTCGAGCGGCTGGGTGATGAAGCCGGCGATGGTTTCCGCATCGGCACCAAAATACGTGGTGCTGATCGTGACCACCGCGTTCTGCGTCTTGGGATACTGGTTTACCGGCAGGCCAAACAGCGCCTTGAGGCCCAGCACCAGTATCAGCAGGCTGATGACGACGGCCAGCACGGGCCGCCGTATGAACAGGTCGGTAAATTTCATGGAAGTCCGGTCAACTCGATATACAGGTCGTGATCAGTGTTCCTGCGGGGTCGGATTCGGATCGTTGGGCGGCTGGGGCTGCGCCTTGTTGTCGACCTGCAGCGGCGAGCCGTTCTTGAGCTTGAGCTGTCCGCTGGTGACGATCACATCGCCCTCCTGCAGGCCCTTGAGCACGGATACCTGGTCGCCGCGGGTGGCGCCAGTGGTGATGAAGACCTGCCGGGCGGTGAGGGTCTGCGCGCCCTTGTCGTCCTTGCCTTCCTGCGCCACGAAGACCGTGGCACCGTACGGATTGAAGGCGACCGCCGCCTGGGGAATGGTCAGCAGCTTCTCTTTGGTGCCGACCAGCAGGGCAACCTTGGCGAACATCCCCGGCAACAGCTCGTGCTTGGGATTTTTCACCGTGGCTTCCACCAGCACGTTGCGCGTGCCGGAATCGACCGCCGAACTGATGGCCGTGACCTTGCCCGTGAAGCCGCGCTGCGGCCAGGCATCCACCGACAAGGTTACTTCGGCGCCCAGCACGACGCGCGAGAGCTCGCGCTGTGGAACGTTGAAGTCGGCGTAGACGGTATCCACCGACTGCAGCGTCACGATCTTGTCGCCCGTGTTCAGGTACTGGCCCGGCATCACGGTGATGATCCCCGTGCGGCCGGCAAAGGGCGCCCGGATGATCTTCTTTTCCAGCAGCGCGCGCTGCTGCTCGACCTGCGCCGATTTGTTCTTCAGGTCGGCTTCATCGGCGTCGATCGTGGCCTGGCTGACCGCACTGGCCGCCAATTGTTCCTTGTCGCGCGCCAGTACCGTGCGAGCCAGGTCGGCCGCGGCCTGCAGGGCCTGCAGTTGCGCGCGCTCGGCGTCCGCGCTCAGTTCGACCAGGACCTGGCCGGCGGCCACGGTCTGCCCCGACTGGATGCGTACCGCTCGCGCCAGACCGGCGGCCTCGGTGCTCAGGTCGGCGCCATGCCAGGCGCGCAGGCTGCCGACCGTATTGATCTGATTGCGCCATTCGAGCAGCTCGGCCTTGGCCGTGGTTACCACGGGCGGCGCCGGGGGCTTGAAGGACGCCATCTTGTTCATGACGAAGGCCACCTTCAGGCCGACGATGGCGCCGATGAGCAGCACGGCTCCCAGCACGACCAGGAGGATGCGCAGCCAGTAACGAGGGCGCGGCTTCGTGGAATCCGAATTCAGTGGGGAATTTGCCATTGCATCTATCTCTTAGGACCAGTCTTCCTGTCGGTTTGGCAGAGTCACGCTCGCCGGATGTTGCGCTTCACCTCAATCTTCACCAGCCGGGGCCCTGCGCGCAGCAGGGCCCCGGTAGCGTTGTTTCGACTCAGTTGTTCGCGGCTACCGGCTTGGATGCCGCCTGCGTCGCTGCGCCGTTCCACCAGCCGCCACCGAGCGACTGGAACAGTGCCGCGGTATCGGCCAGGCGATCGGCGCGCGCCTGCACCACGTTCACAGCGGATTGCTGGAATTGCTGCTGGGTGGTGAGCAGGCTGAGGTAGCTGGAGGCGCCGGTATCGAACTGCCGCTGCGCCAGGTCGGCCGCGGCCTTGGCCTGCTGGTACGCGTCGGCTTGTGCCGCCAGCGCCTGCGCATCGAATTCGAGCGCGCGCAGCGAATCGGCAACATTCTGGAATGCTGCAAGGACGGTCTGGCGATATGCCGCCGCGGCCTGATCAAATGCCGCAACGGCGGCGCGCCGCTGCGCGATCAGGCTGCCGCCGTGAAACAGCGGCTGGGTGACGTTGCCGGTCAGGCCCCACGCGGCCGACGCAGGCTTGAACAGGGAACCCGCCGACAACGCCACGGAGCCATAGCTGCCGCCCAGCGTGATCTGCGGATACAGGTTGGCTGTGGCAACGCCAACCTGGGCGCTGGCCGCGTGCAGCAGCGATTCGGCGGCGAGGATATCGGGGCGCTGGCGAACGAGGTCGCTGGCGACGCTCACCGGGATATCAACCGGAAGTTCCAGATGCGCCACATCAAAGGCCGCCAGTTCCAGCTCGGAGGGCGTCTTGCCCGCATAGGTCGCCAGTTGGTGGCGCACCTGGGCGCGCTGCTTTTCCAGGGGCGAGATCGCCGCTAGGGTCTGCGCCAGAGCCGTACGCTGGGTAAGGACATCGGTGCGCGTGACGGCACCGAGGGAGAATCGCCGTTCGACGATCACGAGTCCGGCACGCTGCAGCTTTTCGACTTCGCGCAGCGCCTGGATCTGCTCGCGCAACTGCGCCTCGCGGATCACCGAGGTGACGATGTTGGCCGTCAGCGCCAGCTGCGTGGCACGATACTGATTCTCCTGATACGAGACCTGGGCGCTGGCAGCCTCGATCTGGCGCCGCACGCCGCCGAAGAGATCGAAGGTATAGGAGACACTTACTCCGGCGTTGTAGAGGGAAAAGGAATTGCCCGGGGTATTGAGACCGAATGCCGCGCCAGAGGCACGCTCTCGCTCTGCCAGGCCCGACGCGTTGACGGACGGAAACAGGATGCCGCGGCTGGCGGCAAGATTTTCCTGCGCCTGGCGCAGGGCTGCCGAAGCGCCCGCAAGCGTGGCATTGGCGCTCAGCGCCTCGGTGACAAACTTGTTGAGCGCATCGGAGCGATAAAGCGTCCACCAGTCCTGCGCCAGATCGTTGCCAATACGCAGGTTCTGTGTGGGGATTGCGCCATCGGGCGTTCCGCCCACCTTGGCGGGCAAAGGCGATTCAACATAGCTGCCGCCGTGCGCGGCATCGGGCCGCTGGAAGTCGGGACCGACCGCGCAGGCACCAAGAAACAGCGCAACAAGTGCCGGCCACCCTGCCAGCAACTGGCGAACCTGCATACGCACCGCTCCTCTTTCATGTGGCTGGCGCCGGCAAGCGTACGGATGGGTACGGATTGCGGGCCCGGAACGGCGTTCCGAAGTGGGGTTTAGCCGACGCGGAACGCTATCACGAAATGCGCGGCATTTTCCCCGCAACACTGCGGGAGTCTCATTGAAATTTCGCATAAGACAAAGCCGTTCGCAGCGCGCCTGCCGCGCGCCTTTTCGCCTGGTGACACGGAAGGCGCGAAGGACCTGGGCTTCCCGCCCATTGACCATGGGCTGGTGCAGCCATACGGGCGCCAACAATAGCACTGCGTGATTTTTCCGGCTGCGGCGCGCGCGGTACACGGGACAGACACCATGGTCGTGAAATTATGCAATGAAAATACTGAACGGATCCCATCTGCCGCACGCAGGCCGGCCCATCGCTTATTCTGAGTACGGTAAGCCACTCAGAATGGCGTTTGCGTCGGTGCGGAGACCTGACACAGCCTGGAACAGTACAGAACTTTGCTATTGTCCAAGATGTTTCTCCCCTGTAGAAGAATCACCATGACGTCCAACAAGATACTTGCCCTGCTCCAGAGTCGCGAAACCTTGCTCAACCAACTCAATGAGGTGAACACCCAGATCATCCGTCTCACGCTTGACAACGGTCCTGACGCTGCCATTGGCGTCCTGCAACGCTCCGGCCGCGGCGCGCGCAGCACTGGCGCCGCATCCAAGGGCGGCGCACGGCGAAAATGGTTCGAGCGCGGAGAAATGCTCAAGCTCGCAAAGAAACTCCTGAACCAGCCCATGGCCCAGGCAGACTTGGTCCGCGCCCTGTGCAGCGCAAAGGGCTACGACAAGGGCTTGCCGGCCTCGGAAAAGGCGCGATTCAAGAGCGCCGCCTATCAAGCCATTGCAGCGGCACTCAACGCCAAGCAATTGGTGCGCAACAAGCAAGGCCAGGTATCGGTAAGCCGCTAAACGGACCGATGGCCACGGGGCGACGCCGCATGCGTAGAAGCTGCGCGCCGCCCTTCATTTGCGCGGTGGAATTCTGGTAGGGGCAGTAGGAGTCGAACCTACGACCTACGGATTAAGAGTCCGCTGCTCTACCAACTGAGCTATACCCCCCAAGACCGCGGTCCGCCTGTTTTTCGTCGTTCGAATCGGCAGGACGTTTGCAACCGTCCACGGCCACCGCAAACATCCGGTCGACCTGGAACGAGCGCTATTTTAGCGCAGGATTTGACCGTTCCGGGCGCAAAGCCTGCCGCAGACCCAAAATCGCCATCCGTATGGCCAAAATGCCGAAGCCGAACGGTGGCAGGATGGCCGCTCGACACGATGCACGGGCGTGATGCAAGCGCGCCCATGAAACTGCGCATGAATTCAGCTCCTGACGCCAGCCTGCCGCCCGCAAGACCTGCCGCACCGGCGGTGGACCTGCTCGTGGTCGGGGGCGGCATCAACGGTACGGGAATCGCGCGGGACGCCGCCGGCCGCGGACTGAGCGTGATTCTTTGCGAGAAGGATGACCTGGGGCAGGGAACCTCCTCGCGCAGCAGCCGGCTCATACATGGCGGCCTCAGGTATCTGGAGCATGGCGAGCTGCGCCTGGTGCGCGAGGCGCTGCGCGAGCGCGAGACGCTGATGCGCATCGCTCCACACCTGGTGCGGCCCCTGCGCTTCGTGCTGCCCCACGTGCCGCGCATGCGACCGGTCTGGATGTTGCGGCTGGGCCTGTTTCTCTACGACCACCTTGCGCACCGCGGTCAACTGCCCGGGTCGCGCGCCCTTTGGCTGGACAGCGCCCCCGAAGGCGGAGCCGTCCGTCCGCAAATCCGCCGCGGCTTTGTCTATTCGGACTGCCGCACCGACGATGCGCGCCTGGTGGTGCACAACGCGATGGGCGCGCGCGAGGTGGGCGCAAGGATACTGACGCGCCATGAACTCATTGCGGCGCGGGACCGTGACGGGCACTGGCAGGCGCAGCTGCGCGATAGCCAGCGGGGCACGGTGATGGACATCACGGCGCGCGCGCTGGTCAATGCCGCAGGACCCTGGGTCGACACGCTCGCCGGACGCCTGACGCCAAGCGGCACGCCGCGCCGCGTACGTCTCATCAAGGGCAGTCATATCGTGGTACCCCGGTTCTGGAACGGCGACCACGGATTCCTGCTGCAAAACACCGATCGCCGGGTCGTTTTCGTCACGCCCTATGAACCCGGCTACGCCCTCGTGGGCACGACCGACGTCGAGTATTGCGGCCCGCCCGAAGCCGTGGCCGTATCCGCGGAGGAAACCGATTACCTGTGCACGGCGGTGAACCGGCAGTTGCGCTGCGCGCTCACGGCCGCCGACGTCGTGCATTCCTACGCAGGTGTGCGCGCCCTCGTCGACGACTCCCAGGGGGATCCGGCGGCCGTAACCCGCGACTATGTCCTGGATCTGGCCGGCGTGTCACCCAATGCAGCCGCCCGCCAAACGCAGGCGGCGGCACCGCTGCTGTCGGTCCTGGGCGGCAAGATCACCACCTTCCGCTGCCTGGCCGAGCAGGCACTTGATCTGCTCCGACCGATCTTTCCGCAAATGGGTCCGGCATGGACCGCGCATAGGCCGTTGCCCGGCGGCGATCTGGAGGGCGCTGACGCGAGGCAGGCCCAGGCCAAATTCCTGGCACAGGCGAGTTTTCTTCCGGCGGAACACGCGCTGGGACTCTTCGACCGCCACGGCAGCCGCGCGGGCGACATCCTGGCAGGAAGCAGGAAACTGGCCGACCTGGGCCGCCATTTTGGCGCAGGCTTCTATGAACAGGAAGCGCACCATTTCTTCATGCGCGAATGGGCAATAAGCAGCGAGGACGTGCTCTGGCGCAGGTCCAAATTCGGCCTGCGCCTGAGCACGGAACAGCAGGCGCAATTCGCGCAGTGGATCAACAGCCTGGCGAATTAACCCCAGTCGCCGCCGCCGCCACCACCGATGTCGCTGGATCCGCTGTCCCAGGTATCGGCGCCACTTACCCCAAAGTCGGTGCCTCCGCCATCGTCGGTAGCGATACGCTGACCGGCGCCGGAAGCAATTTCACCGCCACCCCGATCGTGATTGCCGATGAACTCGTGGGCGATGGCTTCGCCCGCCACCATGCCCGCGCCCAGTGCGGCACCCGTGGCCAGTCCACCCACGATGCCGGAGCCGATGCCGGGCGCCGCGCCATACGGCGCGCCGCCGTAAGGTCCGGCACCGTATGGCGTTCCCACGGGCCCCATGCCGGGCGTACCCGGTGCGCCGGTGAGCACAGCCTGGCGGCGCGCGCGCAGGAAGAGGAACAGCAACAGGCCCACGCCGCCCACGATCAGGACCGGGCCCCACGGAAAGGACGCTGGCGCCGGCGCATCGACGGCCATGCCTGCGCTGCGCTCCACGCCGCCCGAGCGCGCATGGCTGCGTTCGGCGATAAGTCCGCGCAGGCTGCGCTGGGCCTCGGCAGTGGCAAACGGTAGCCCCGGCGCAAGACGCTCGGCGTGATCGAGTTCGATCTGCGCCTCGTCGGCACGGTCCAGGCGCACCAGGACCTCGGCCTCCATGTAATGGGCCTTGGCGCTGTCCGGGTGGTCGCGCAGGACCCGGGTCATCATCGACTGCGCATCACTGAGGTGGCCGGAATGTATGGCCTGATAGACCTCGTGCAGGCTGGGATCGTCCGCACGTGCCATCGGAGCAAGGCCCAGGACGGCAACCGCGAAAACAATACTGGCAAGCAGTTTCATGTCAGCAGGTATCCTTTTATAAGAGAAGCGCGCCGGATGACGCGCCCCCCAGGCAAAAACCAAAAACCGCATTACGAACGTTAGATGCGGTCCCAATCCCGAAGTTCAAGTACCCCCGCGCCATTGCGCAGCAGCGTACCCGACCCGGGCCAAAAAAACCTGCCGGGACAGCGGCGGGCAGGTGGGCGGCGTCCGTGCGAGCGGGCCCTCAGGCCGGCTGCCACAGGGCCGGAAGGCCCGGCAGCGCACCCAGCACGGCCGCAACGGAGCCATCCCGCACCAGCGCGGCAGCATGTTCGATGTCGGGCGCCAGGTAACGATCGAGGCTCATGGCAGGGCAGGAGCGGCGCAATAGCGCGTGCGCCTGTTCCAGGGCCGCCGAACTGCGCAGGGGGCGCAGGAACTCCATCGCCTGGGCCGCCGCCAGATATTCTATGCCCAGAATATACGCGGTGTTGTCGATCAGCCGTTGCAGGCGGCGTGCGGCAAAGGTCGCCATCGACACGTGATCCTCCTGGTTGGCGGAGGTTGGCAAACTGTCGACGCTGGCCGGATGGGCGAGCGACTTGTTCTCGCTGGCCAATGACGCGGCCGTGACATGCGCGATCATGAATCCGCTGTTCAGGCCCGGATCGGCACTGAGAAACGGCGGCAGGCGCGAAACGCCGGCGTCGATCAGCATGGCGATGCGCCGTTCGGCGATCGCGCCCACCTCGGCGATGGCCACCGCCATGGCATCGGCCGTCAAGGCAACCGGTTCCGCGTGGAAATTGCCTCCCGAGACCAGCTCCGCATCGTCGGCAAACACCAGCGGATTGTCGGTGACCGCATTGGCTTCACACAGGAGGACACGGCCGGCGTGCCGGAGCTGATCCAGGCACGCGCCGACAACCTGCGGCTGGCAGCGCAGGCAGTACGGGTCCTGCACGCGGTCGTCGCCGGTCAGGTGGGACTGGCGGATGGCGCTACCGGCCAGCAGGGCGCGGTAGCACGCCGCCACGTCGATCTGGCCAGGCTGCCCGCGCAGCGCGTGAATCCGCGGATCGAAAGGCCCATCGCTGCCGCGCGCGGCATCCACGGTAAGCGCGCCTATGACCAGCGCCGCCTCGAGCACGGGGGCAAAAGAAAAGAAGGCATGCAGCGCCAGCGCCGTGGACGTCTGGGTGCCGTTGATGAGCGCCAGGCCCTCCTTGGCGAGCAGCCGCAACGGCGCGAGTCCCCGCCGCGCCAGACCCGCCGCTGCCGGCACGCGCAGGCCGTCCTGGAGCAATTCGCCCTCGCCCATCAGCGCAAGGGTCATATGGGCCAGGGGAGCAAGATCGCCGGAGGCGCCGACGGATCCCTGCGCCGGCACATAGGGCAGCGCACCGGCGTTATAGGCGGCAATCAGCGTATCGATCAGCGCTTCGCGCACGCCCGAGTAGCCACGCGCCAGGCTCGCCGCCTTGATACCCAGCATCAGCCGCACGATGGGTGGGCCCAGCGGTTCGCCGACTCCGGCGCTATGGGAGCGGATCAGGTTGAGCTGCAGCGCGTCCAGGGCGCTGTCGCCGATGCGCTTGTCGGCGAGCTTGCCAAATCCCGTGTTGATCCCGTACACGGGTTCCGTGCCTACGGCTACCCGCTGCACCAGGTCCGAACTGGCACGTATGGCCGCACGCGGCGCCTCGGGCAGCACCAGGCGCACCGTGCCGGCGTGCATGCTGCGCAGCTGCGCCAGCGTGAGCGCACCCGGCCGGATATCGAGCGTTTCTTCCATCACCGGCCCACCATGGGCAGCTTCAGGCCATGTTCACCGGCCGTGGCGATGGCATCGGCATAGCCGGCGTCGGCATGCCGCATGACCCCCGTGCCCGGATCATTCCAAAGAACGCGCTCGAGCCGCCCCGCCGCTGCAGCGGTGCCATCGCACACGATCACCACGCCGGAATGCTGGGAGAAGCCCATGCCAACGCCGCCCCCATGATGCAGCGAGACCCAGGTCGCACCACCGGCGGTATTGAGCAGGGCATTGAGCAATGGCCAGTCGGAAACGGCATCGGAGCCATCGAGCATGGCTTCGGTTTCGCGATTGGGCGAAGCGACGGATCCCGAGTCGAGGTGGTCGCGACCGATGACGATGGGTGCCTTCAGTTCGCCGCTGCGGACCATGTCGTTGAAGGCAAGGCCTGCCCGGTGCCGTTCCCCCAGCCCGATCCAGCAGATGCGCGCCGGCAGGCCCTGGAAGGCGATGCGCTCGCCCGCCATGTCGATCCAGCGGTGCAGGTGCGCGTCCTCGGGAAAGAGTTCCTTCATCTTCCTGTCGGTACGACGGATGTCTTCGGGATCGCCCGACAGCGCGACCCAGCGGAAAGGTCCCTTGCCCCGGCAAAAAAGCGGCCGTATGTAGGCCGGCACGAAGCCCGGGAAGGCAAACGCATTGACAACACCCTGCTCGAGTGCGACCTGGCGGATGTTGTTGCCGTAATCGAAGGTAGGAACCCCCATCGATTGGAAGTCGAGCATGGCCTGCACATGGACAGCGCAGCTTTGCGCCGCGGCCTGCACCAGAGCCGCATGCTGGCCAGGATCCTGCTGTGCGTCACGCCAGCGCTCGACGCTCCAGCCGGCCGGCAGATAGCCATTGACGAGGTCATGGGCCGAGGTCTGGTCGGTGACCATGTCGGGCCGTATGCCGCCCGCGCGGGCGCGGCGCGCGATCTCGGGCAGGATTTGCGCGGCATTGCCCAGCAGCGCCACCGACACCGCCTGCCCTTCGCGCGAATACCGCGCCATGCGGGCCAGCGCATCGCCGATATCGCTTGCCTGCTCATCGACATAGCGCGTCGCCAGCCGAAAATCGATGCGGCTCTGCTGGCACTCGATGGTCAGGGAACTGGCTCCGGCGAAGCTGGCCGCCAGCGGCTGTGCGCCGCCCATTCCGCCCAAACCCGCGGTGACGATCCAGCGGCCGGCCAGCGAACCGCCGTAATGGCGCCTACCAGCCTCGACAAAGGTCTCGTAGGTACCTTGGACGATGCCCTGGCTGCCGATATAGATCCAGGAGCCGGCCGTCATCTGGCCGAACATCATCAAACCCTTGCGGTCAAGTTCGTGAAAGTGCTCCCAGGTGGCCCAGTGCGGCACCAGGTTGGAGTTGGCGATCAGCACCCGCGGCGCGTTCTCGTGGGTGCGAAACACGCCCACCGGCTTGCCCGACTGCACCAGCAGGGTCTCGTCCGGGGCGAGGTCGCGCAGGCACTGCAGGATGACATCAAAGCAGGTCCAGTTGCGCGCCGCCTTGCCGATACCGCCGTAGACCACCAGCGCCGCCGGATTCTCGGCAACATCGGGGTCCAGGTTGTTCTGGAGCATCCGGTAGGCCGCTTCGATCTGCCAGTTGCGGCAACTCAGTTCGCTGCCGCGCGGCGCACGCACGGTACGCGCCGCGCCCTTGATTTCAGAAAGGGAACCTTCCATGTTGCGCCGCCTTTTCGCGTCAAGACGCTTCAAGATTCTTCAGCAGGCGATGAAGCTGCCCATTCGCGTCATCGCTACTTGCCTTGGCTCGACACCCTTGCCGGCGCCGATTGTAAGCTCCACGGACCTGCCCATTCTTGCGAACCGCGCCACGCCCGCCCGGCGGCGCTGGCGTTAACGCAGGCGGGCAGGCACACTGCCAGCCGACCGCGGCACGACGAACGCACCCATGAAAACGCTCTGGACCAACGCCAGGCTTGCCACCATGACCGCAGACAGCTCCGCGGCGCTGGTGGAACGCGGCGCCCTGGTCGTCGATGGTCCGCTATTGCAGTGGGCCGGCCCGGCCGAGCGGATGCCCGTGGATCTGGCGCGCAGCTGCGATACCCGCATCGACCTGGGCGGAGCGCTGGTCACGCCCGGACTCATCGACTGCCACACGCACCTGGTCTACGGCGGCTCGCGCGCCCGCGAGTTCGAGATGCGCCTGCAGGGTGCAAGCTACGCCGATATCGCCCGGGACGGCGGCGGGATCCGCTCCACCGTGGCGGCGACGCGCGCGGCCAGCGAGGCGCGGCTGCTGGAGCAGGCTGCTGCGCGCCTGGGCCCGCTGCTGCGCGAAGGCGTTACCACCATCGAGATCAAATCCGGCTATGGCCTCACGCTGCACGACGAGGCGCGGATACTGCGCGTGGCGCGCGCGCTCACGCAGGCGCACGCCGTCGGGGTCCGCACCACCTACCTGGGCGCGCACGCGCTGCCCGACGAGTTCGCGGGGCAGCCCGACCGCTACATCGATGCCGTGTGCTCGTGGCTGCCCCAACTGCACTCCCAGGGGCTGGTGGATGCGGTCGATGCTTTCTGCGACACCGTGGGCTTCGCGAGCGCGCAGGTGGAACGGGTATTCCGGTCGGCGCGGGCGCTGGGACTGCCGGTCAAGCTGCATGCGGAACAGCTGAGCAACCAGCATGGCAGCGCAATGGCGGCGGGCTACGGCGCGCTGTCATGCGACCATTTGGAGTACCTTGATCAGGGTGGGGTCGACGCCCTTTCGGCCTCCGGAACGGTGGCGGTACTGCTCCCGGGCGCCTATTATTTCCTCAGGGAAACCCGGCTGCCGCCGGTGGCGGCACTGCGTGCGGCCGGCGTGCCGATCGCCATCGCGACGGACCATAACCCGGGCACCTCGCCCATACTGTCGATCCAGTTGATACTGAACATGGCCTGCGTGCTCTTTGGTCTGACGCCCTGGGAAGCCCTGTGCGGCATCACGGTGCAGGCTGCGCGCGCGCTCGGACTCGGCGCCACGCACGGCGTACTGGCCAGGGGGATGCGCGCCGATTTCGTCGTGTGGGACGCTACCGAACCCGGCGAGCTCGCCTACACCATCGGGCGCAATCCGTGCCGCCGCGTCGTGCAGGCCGGCGTCGAGCGGGCTGCCTGAGGATGGCGGCCACCATGCCCGCGCCGGGCTACCGTCTGCAGCAGGGCAGCACCCCGCTGCTGATCAGCCTGCCGCATATCGGCACCGTCATCCCGGAAGAACTGCGGCCGCACTATACGGAGCAGGCCCTGCTGCTGGAGGACACCGACTGGTTCCTGGACATGCTGTACGACTTCGCCGGCGAGCTGGGGGCAAGCACCCTGGTGCCGCAGATGAGCCGCTACGTCATCGACCTGAACCGGCCGCCGCAGGACGTTCCCTTGTACGCAGGGGCCAATAACACCGAGCTTTGCCCTTCGCGGTCCTTCGCCGGCATTCCGATCTACCGCCCCGGTTGCGCACCGGCGCCCGCCGAAATCGCGCGGCGGCGCAGCCTCTACTGGCAGCCCTATCACGACGCCCTCGAGGGCGAACTGCAGCGCCTGCATGCGCTGCACGGCCATGCCCTGCTGCTCGATGGCCACAGCATCCGCTCCGAACTGCCCTGGCTGTTCGAGGGCACGCTGCCCGACCTGAACCTGGGAACCGTGGGCGGCCAAAGCTGCGCAGCCGGCCTGCGCGATGCGCTGGCCGCCGTGCTCGCGAGCGCCACGCGCTACACCAGTGTGATCGACGGGCGGTTCCGCGGCGGCTACATCACGCGGGCCTATGGTCGGCCGCAGGCCGGCATCCATGCAGTGCAACTGGAAATGTGCTGGAGCTGCTACATGCGCGAGCAAGCCCCGTGGGCCGTCGATGAATGCCGGGCCATCTATCTGCGTCCGGTGCTGCGCGAGCTGGCGGCAACGATGCTGTATTGGGGCTCGCACAGTGGCTGAGGCGCCGCACCCGACGGCGCAGGCCGCAGGCAGCGCCGGTCCGGATGCCGCCAGACTGCTGTGGGCCTCACAGGCGTGGGTGGACGGACGCTGGCAGGCGTCGGTGCTCCTTCATGTCGGCGATGATGGCAATTGGACGCAGGTGGAGCCCGGCGTCGCATGTCCGCCAGGCGCATTGAAGCTCGAAGGACCTGCCATACCCGGCCTGGTGAACGCGCACAGCCACGCGTTCCAGCGAGCCTTCGCCGGGCTGGCCGAGCGGCGCAGCGTCAACCAGGACGACTTCTGGTCGTGGCGCGACCACATGTACCGGGTCGCACTGCGCGTGACGCCACGCCAGCAGCACGCCATCGCCGCGCAGCTCTTTGTCGAACTGCTGCGGGGCGGCTTCACGCACACCTGCGAATTCCACTACCTGCACAACGCGGCCGATGGCAGCACCTATGCCGATGACGACTTCACCATGGCACAGGCCGTCGCCGCTGCCGCGCGCGATACCGGAATGGGCCTGACCCTGCTTCCCACGGTCTACGAGCGCGCCGGATTCAACCAGCCCACGCTGCGGGAAGACCAGCGCCGGTTTCGCGCCGATGCTGTGGCGGTGCTGGCAGCCCGCGATGCGCTGCGGCGCGATGCCGATGTCCCGCACGGCGGCGGCCCGACCCTGCGGGTTGGGCTCGCCCTGCATTCCCTGCGCGCCACCAGACCGGAATCCATCGTCCGGCTGCTCGCGGATAGCGACGACGCGCCCATCCATATCCATGTCGCCGAGCAGACCCAGGAGGTCGATGACTGCCTGGAAGCGACCGGCCTGCGCCCCATCGAATGGCTGTGCCGCCATGCGCCGCTCGACCAGCGCTGGCAGCTGGTGCATGCCACGCACGGCACGCCCAGCGAGATCGCGGCCATCGCGCGCAGCGGCGCGGGCGTGGTGCTGTGCCCCAGCACCGAGGCCAACCTGGGCGACGGCGTCACCGACCTGCCCGGCTGGCTGCGCCATGGGGTGCCCATTTCACTGGGCTCCGACAGCAATGCCACGCGCTCCGCTGTAGAGGAATTGCGCCTGCTGGAATATTCCCAGCGCCTTGCGCGGCAGGTGCGTTGCGTCGCCGCTGCGCCGCAGGAAAATCAGCCGGCTACTGCGGCGCGGCTCTGGTCGCGCGCGCTCGCCGGCGGCGCCGCCGCGGCCGGCTTTGCGCGTTGGGGTCTGCAAACCGGGGCGCGTGCCGATCTGCTGGTTGTCGATGCCGCCGCGCCGGCCATGCTGGGCATACCCGCGTCCTACACCCTCGACGCCATGGTCTTCAGCAGCCCCAACCGGCCGTTCCGCGACGTGCTCGTTGCGGGCCGCTGGGTAAGCCGCAACCACCAAACGCTGGCAGCGGCCGGCATCGCACAACGCTTTGCCGCGGCCATGCAGGAACTCTGGGAGCCGGGGGACAGCCCCTCAGAACCTTGAAACCGCCAGGCTCGCTGCCACGCACAGCACCACTACCGCCAGTGCCGAGGCGCGCCAGCGCGCCAGTACCAGCCAGCCTGCAGCCGCGATGAGCACATCGGCCGGCGCGTGCACGGCGCTGACCCACAGCGGGTCGTAAAGCGCCGCCGCCAGCAGCCCGACCACTGCTGCGCTGGTGCCCGCGATGGCGCGGGCCGCCACCGGATGGGCGGAAAGATCGCGCCAGAACGGCAGCGCGCCGGCGACCAGCAGGAAGCCCGGAAGGAAGGTGGCCGCCAGGGCAATGCTGGCACCTGCCATGCCGCCGCCGTTGCCGGGCAGGCGCGCTCCCAGGTATGCCGATAGCGCGAACATCGGACCGGGAACCGCCTGGGCGGCGCCATAGCCGGCAAGAAAATCCGCCGAAGATATCCAGCCCGGTTTCACCACGGCGTCCTCCAGCAGCGGCAGGACGACATGCCCGCCGCCGAAAGCGAGCGCGCCGGTACGATAGAAGGCGGCGGCATAGCGGATGGGCCCATCATTCAGTGCCGCTGCCAGCGGCAATCCGACCAGCAACAGCAGGAACACCATGAGCAGCAGGCCGGCCATGCGCCTGCCATAGTGCAGCGTGAACGGTCCGGACGGGCCGGGCTGCACCGAACGGCACAGCGCCGCGCCGGCGGCGGCGCCCAGCGCGACCACGAGCAGTTGCATCCATGCCTGGCCGATCGACCATGCCAACACGGTGGCGGCGGCGGCGATCACGCGCCGCGGCATATCGGGACAAAGCGAGCGGAACATTCCCACCAGGCCGAAGGCGACCACCGACAACGCCACGATCTTGAGTCCGTGCAGCGCCGCCTGGCCGGCCGCGCCCGATAGCAGCGGCAGGGCCGCGGCAAAGCCAAAAAGCAGCAGCGCCGAGGGCAGCGTGAAGCCGGCGAAGGCAGCCAGCGCGCCCGGCCAGCCGCCGCGCAGCAGGCCGATGAGGAAGCCGAGCTGGCTGCTGCCCGGACCGGGCAGCGCCTGGGCCAGCGTGAGCAGCTGTCCGAACCGGCGATCATCGAGCCAGGTGCGCCGCTCGACGAATTCACGGCGGAAAAGCACGAAATGGGCCATGGGTCCGCCAAAGCATGTCAGCCCCAGGCGCAGAAAAACGAAGAAAATCTCCACCGGCGTTGGCGCTAGGGGCCCGCTGGCTGCTGGCGGATGGCTTTCATCGCCGCATCCAGCTCCGCGGTGATGCGCAGAGCCGTGGCCTTGTCGCTTGCGCCGCTATCCGGTGCCGGGATGGGAGCGCCGAACACAACGCGGATCTGCGGACGGCGCCACAGATGCGAAAGCCGAAGGGCATCGGGTCCCTGGAAACAGGCCGGAACGATGGGAACACCGGCCCGCAGCGCGATGGTGGCCGCGCCCCGCTTGCTGTCGGCGTCCTCGACGCCGCGGGTGCCCGCCGGAAAGATGAGCAGGCGCTGGCCCGAAGCGACGAGGCTGATCGCGTGCTTGATCGTGGCCGGGGTCGGGCGACCCCGATCGACCGGGAAGCCGCCACCCGAACGCACGAACCACGCGACCAGCGGAATCTCGAAGAGTTCCTTCTTTGCCATCTGGTGCAGCGTTCGGGGAAACGCGGCATAGCCGACCCACAGGGGGTCCGCCCAGCCGACGTGATTGCATACCACCACCAGGCCCCGCGTGGAATCGAGATTTTCCAAACCCTCGACGCGCACCCGCGCAAATGGCGTCATCGCCGCATGCAGCCAGCGGATGAAGCGGGTGGGACCCGTGGTTCCATCCGCCGACGGGCGCGCCGACGCCGTAGTGTCGACAGCTTTCATGCAAGCAGCGACTGCAATGCTTCAGGTGTCGTCACCGGGGGATGGCAGGTTTGATCGCGACAGACGATGGCGGCGGCTTGCTGCACAGCGCCCGGGGCGGGCGGTTCCATGGCCAGCACGCGGCCCGGGTGGTAAAGCCGGTGCGCCGCGGCGATCAGCCCGCCGGCGGCCTGGGCGCCGCCGCGAAATTGCACGCTGACCGGACCCCAGTCGTGGAATTCCCGGGCCGCCAGCAGGTGCGCAAAGCCGAAGGCGTTGCGCTGCATGGCCGGCTGCAGGCGATCGAGTACGCGCCGCGCCCGATCCCCGTAGCGCGCCACGCCGGACAATGCCTGGGCACGGAACAGCGCCAGGACGCTCTCGGATGTTCCCGAGGGCCAGGCGTTGTCAAAAGGCGCCAACGGGCGGTGGACCAGGTGCTCGGCGTCACGCGGCGTGTAGTAAAGGCCGTCGTCCCAGAACCGGTCCAGGATCTGGTCGACCAGCGCGAGCGCGCGCTCCAGGTCGGCAGGACGGAACGCGCACTCGTAGAGGTCCAACAGGCCGTTGGCAACGTACGCGTAGTCGTCGAGGAAACCGGGCACCCGCGCCACGCCGTCGCGCCATGCGCGCCGGAGTCCGCCACCGCCGTCACCAAGATGGCCGGCCAGGAAATCGGCAGCGCCGCGGGCAGCTTCGAGGCTGACCGCATCGCCGGTGGCCTGGAAGGCGGCGCACAGGCCCTGGATCATCAGTCCGTTCCATCCGGCCAGGATGTTTTCGTCGCGAGCCGGTCGTACGCGCTGCAGGCGTGCCTCGAAAAGGCGCCGGCGCAGCGGCTCTAGGTGGGCAAGGTCGGCGGCATCGAGTACCGCATTGCGCTGCAGGACCGATCGGCCATTGCTGAAATTGCCGCGCTGGAAAACGCCGAAGGCATGACAGGCGAACAGCGCCTCATCGTCCCCCAGCACGGCGCGCACCTCCTGGGGACTCCATGCATAGAATGCGCCCTCCTCGCCCGCGCTGTCGGCGTCCTCGCTGGCAAAGAAGCCGCCCTCGGGATGGCGCAGGTCCCGCAGGACATAGCCGATGGCATCTTCGAAGACGCGCCGCCATTGGGGACGCCGGGTGTGCCGGTAGGCGTCGGCGTAGAGTTTGACGAGCTGGCCGTTGTCGTAGAGCATTTTCTCGAAATGCGGCACGTCCCAGCGCTCGTCGACGCTGTAGCGGGAAAATCCGCCGCCCAGGTGGTCCTGGATACCGCCGGCCGCCATGCGGTCGAGGGTGAGCTCGAGCGCGCCAGACAATTCCGGATGGCCCGTTCGGCGCAGCACCCGCAGGACGAGGTCATAGGTGCTGACATTGGGAAATTTCGGCGTCTTGCCCAGGCCGCCGTAGACCGGGTCGGTGCCGCGCGCAAACGACAGAGCCGCCTCGAGGGCGGCATCCGCCACGGGCGCGGCGGCGGATGCGGCGGGACCGGCGGCACCATTGCCCGACGGCGCGCGCCGCACTTCGGCGATTGCGGCGCCGGCCACCGCTGATGGGGCGGGAGCCGCGCTGCCGGCGGCGCCGACCGGCGCCGCGAAGAGCTGCTCATCGTGCGACTGGTAGCCGCGCATGAACTGGGCGCAGTTCTCCCGCACTTCATCCTGGCGGCTTTGCCAGGCCATCACCAGCCCGCCCAGCACGCGGGGAAATGCCGGGCGTCCGTAGCGGTCTTCGGGTGGAAAGTAGGTGCCGGCGAAGAACGGCTCCTGGTCCGGCGTGAGAAACACGGTGAGCGGCCAGCCGCCCTGCTGACCCATCATCTGCACCACGCGCTGATACAGCTCGTCGATATCCGGGCGCTCCTGCCGGTCGACCTTGACGTTGATGAAACCGTCGTTGAGCTGCCGTGCGATCGCCGGGTCCTCGAAGCACTCGTGAGCCATGACATGGCACCAGTGGCACGCGAAGTAGCCGATGGAAAGGTGCACCGGGCGGTTCAGTTCGCGCGCGCGCGCGAACGCCTCCTCGCCCCACGGGAACCAGTCGACCGGATTGCTCGCGTGCTGCAGGAGGTACGGCGAGGACTCCTGGGCCAGGCGGTTACGCGCTTGATCGGATGGCATGAACTCTGGTTTCCCCTGCTCGCATCGGCGATCAAGGGATCGGGAACGCGGCGCCGCGCAATTGTCGGATAATAAATCAGGAATACTTGGGCAAACGGGACCAACCATGATGGAGCGTGGCGCGGCGCCGATGAAGCAGCGCAGGGCCCGGCGCGGTACGCGGCTGGCGACCGCCCCGATGGCGGCATGAACGCCCTTTCGCCCGACGACTGGAGTGCGGTCGGACTGACGCTCACCCTGGCGGCGGTGGTCACGGCGCTGCTGCTGCTCGCCGGCACGCCGATCGCCTGGTGGCTGGCGCGCAGCAGATCGCGCTGGCGCGCAGCGGTGAGCGCGGTGGTCACGCTGCCCCTGGTGCTGCCGCCCACCGTGCTGGGGTTTTACCTGCTGGTGGCGCTGGGTCCTCAGGGCCCGCTGGGGCAACTCACCCAGCGGCTCGGATGGGGCCTGCTGTCGTTTCATTTTTCCGGTCTGGTGATCGGTTCGGTGCTCTATTCGCTGCCGTTCGTGGTGCAGCCGATCCGCAATGCCTTCGTGGCGATGGGCGAGCGGCCGCTCGAAGTGGCGGCCTGCCTGCGCGCCTCTCCGCTCGATGCCTTCTTCCGCGTGGCCCTGCCGCTGGCGCGGCCCGGGCTGCTGGCCGCCGCCGTTCTCGGATTCGCCCACACGCTGGGCGAATTCGGCGTCGTGCTGATGGTGGGCGGCAACATACCGGGCGCCACGCGCACGCTGTCGATGCAAATCTACAACCATGTCGAAGCGCTCGAATACCCGCAGGCGCACTGGCTGGCTGGCGGGCTGCTGGCCTTCTCGTTTCTCACGCTGCTGACCTTGTACCGGCTCGAAGCGGGACGCGGTGCGCCGGCGCGGCTGTTCTGACGTGATCCGCGCCGACATTGCCCTGGACGTGCCCGGTTTTTGCCTGCGCTCGGCCTTCGAGATTCCGGCAAGCGGAATAACGGCGATTTTCGGACCCTCCGGTGCCGGCAAGACGCTGCTGCTGCGCAGCCTGGCGGGGCTGGAGCGGGGCGCCCGCGGCCGCATCGAGATGAACGGCCGCACCTGGCAGGACGATGACCGCGGCGTGTTCCTGCGCGCCCACGAACGCGGCATCGGATACGTATTCCAGGAGCCCAGCCTCTTCAATCACCAGAGCGTGCGGCGCAACCTGGCATTCGGCTACGAACGCACGCCGGCCGCAGCGCGCACCGTGCAATGGGATCGGGCCGTCGCGCTGCTCGATGTCGGCGCGCTGCTCGAGCGCGCGCCGGCCACGCTTTCGGGCGGCGAGCGCCAGCGCATTGCGATCGCGCGTGCGCTGCTGGCCAGCCCCGGGCTGCTGCTGCTGGACGAGCCGCTGGCCGCGCTTGACGCGGGACGCAAGCGCGAGATCTTGCCGTTTCTTGCCGCTGCCCAGCGCGAGCTGGCCATCCCGATGATCCTTGTGAGCCACCAGATGGAGGAGATCGCGGCGCTCGCCGGGCACCTGGTGCTGCTGCAAAACGGCACGGTGCTGGCAAACGGGCCGCTCGCCGCCACCCTGGCGCGCGTCGACCTGCCTATCGCACAGGACGACGACGGGGGCGTGCTGATCGACGCTGTCGCAGCCGCGCACGACGCCCGCTACCACCTGACGCAACTCGATTTCCCCGGCGGCCGGATCCTGGTGCCGCTTGAATCCCTGGCGCTGGGCACGGCGGTGCGGCTGCGCATCCGCGCGCGCGATGTCAGCCTGGCGCTGAGCCCGCACGAGGACAGCAGCATCCTGAACCGGGTGGCCGCGACGGTGGTCGAGTTTGCCGCCACGGCCAATCCGGCCAATGTACTGGTGCGCCTCGATGCGGGCGGTTCACCGCTGCTCGCACGGGTGACACTGCGCTCGCGCGAGCAGTTGCGCCTGGAGCCGGGCAGCCGGGTCTGGGCCCAGGTCAAGAGCGCCGCCCTGGTGGGCTGAGCACCGAATTCGCACACGCTGGCCCCAAAGGCGGATGCTTACGCCCCGGTACCCGGTATCGTTATGGGCAGCAGCACCGCTGCCGCCTTATCCGGAGACCGCACCAAATGCAAAATCCCGCGCAAATCGACCTCGTCATCTTCGGCGGCACCGGCGACCTGGCCATGCGCAAGCTCCTGCCCGCGCTCTACCATGTTCACGGCGACGGCCTGCTGTCGGGCGGCACCCGCATCATCGCGGTTGCACGCGAAGCGCGTGACGCGGCGTCCTACCGGGCACTGGCGCAGGAGCAGGCGGAAGTCCACCTGGGCAAGGACTACTCGGCCATCAACTGGGGCACGTTCGCCGAGCACCTTGACTACTGCCCCATCGATGCACGCGAGGCCGGATCGTTCCAGGAGCTGGCCCAGCGCCTGCATGGCCGCGGTGCGGTGGACCGGGTCTTCTACCTGTCGACGGCGCCGTCGCTCTTTGCCGACATCTGCCGCAACCTTCACGCCGCCGGGCTCGTCACGCCGCAGTCGCGCGTGGTGATGGAAAAACCGCTGGGGCATGACCTGGCTTCGTCGCGCCAGATCAACGACCACGTGGGGCAGTACTTCCAGGAGGGGCAGATTTACCGGATCGACCATTACCTGGGCAAGGAGCCGGTGCAGAACCTGCTGGCGCTGCGCTTCGGCAACATGCTCTTCGAGCCGCTGTGGCGGCGCGAATGCGTGCGTGATGTGCAGATCACCGTTGCCGAGCATCTGGGCGTGGAGTCGCGCGGCGATTTCTACGACAAGACCGGCGCGCTGCGCGACATGGTGCAAAGCCACCTGCTGCAACTGCTGTGCATCGTGGCGATGGAACCGCCCGCCTCCATATCGGCCGACGTGGTGCGCGACGAGAAGCTCAAGATCCTGCGGTCGCTGCGTCCTATACGCGACCACGGGGTGCTGGCCAAGACGGTGCGCGGTCAGTACCGCGCCGGCGCCATCGAAGGCCGGCCGGTCCCCGGCTACCTCGAAGAGGAGGACGTAGCGCCGGACAGCCGCACCGAGACTTTCGTCGCCATCAAGGCGGAGATCGACAACTGGCGCTGGGCCGGCGTGCCTTTTTTTCTGCGCACCGGCAAGCGCATGCAGGAAAAGCTCGCCGAGATCGTCATCAATTTCCGCGAACCGCCACTGGCCATGTTCCAGACGCCGGCCGCAAGCTCGGCCAACCGCATGGTGATCCGCATGCAACCCGAGGAAACCGTCGAGATGTACCTGCTGGCCAAGCAGCCCGGCGATGTGGTTCAGTTGCGTCCCGTCTGCCTGAACCTGGACCTGGCCGAAACCTTCCAGACGCGGCGTCTGGAAGCCTATGAGCGCCTGCTCATGGACGTCATGCGCGGCAACCTGACGCTGTTCGTTCGCCGCGACGAGCAGGAAGCGGCGTGGTCCTGGGTGGAACCCATCATGGAAGGCTGGCGCACCGCCGCCGACCGGCCCAAGCAGTACACGGCGGGCACCTGGGGGCCCGCGGCGTCCAACACGCTGCTCTCGAGCAGCGGCATTAGCTGGCACGAAGAGCTCTGACCCGATACCCTGGCGAAAACCACCGGGAGACGCATGATGAACACCCGTCCCGCAAGCGCCTTGCGGCTCGTCGCCGACGTTGGCGGCACCAACGCCCGCTTCGCGCTGTCCTCGCAACCGGACACATTCACCGATGTGCGCGTGCTGGCCTGTGCGCAATTCCCGACGATCGCCGGCTGCCCGGTCTGCCGCAGGTAATGGCGCACGGCATCGGCGATCG
>Ga0209698_10001119_pt1 | contig 30851 bp, 30 predicted proteins | sample LitLauG_LLR_2012_FD_187203 | JGI IMG/M metagenome (GOLD analysis project Ga0209698, IMG submission 187203) | Freshwater sediment microbial communities from Pennsylvania, USA - Little Laurel Run_MetaG_LLR_2012 (SPAdes) (version 2) | ecosystem: Environmental > Aquatic > Freshwater > Creek >... | reverse complement strand
CATGGTTTGCTGGGCGTGGGCGCGGAGGCGAAGGAGCGTCTGCTTGCCGACCATGTAGCCGCAGGCCTGGCCTGGCCACACGCAATACCGTTCGATCTCGGTTGTAGTGGTCTCGATCTTTTCGCCGAGCACCGAGTTCATAGTGTGGATCGCGTCTTCGCGGGTCATGTGCTTAGCGTGCATGCCGGTGTCAACGACCAGACGCGAAGCGCGGAAGCATGCGTCCTTGAGATAGCCCAGACGGCCAAGCTGGTCGTGATCATAGAAGCCCATCTCGTCGGCAAGTTGCTCTGCATAGAGCGCCCAACCCTCGGCGTAGGCGTTGAAGCCCTCAAGCGCGCGCCGGATGAAGGGCAGGCCGTGCGATTCTTGTTGGATCGAGATCTGCCAGTGATGGCCGGGAATGCCCTCATGATAAGTGAGCGTCGGCAACGTGAATTTCGGCAACTCCGACATGTCGCGCATGTTGATGTAGTAGGAGCCCGGTCGCGAACCATCGAGCGCAGCGCCGTTATAGTAGCCCCCAGGCGCGCTGTCTTGAGTGTAGGCTGGCACCCGTTTGATCTGCAGATCCGCGTGCGCAATGACGCCGAATTTCTCCGGGCAACGCGCGCGTATCGCCTGCACGAGGCCGTTGAGATAGTCGAGGCATTGCGTACGTCCCGCGTCGGTGTTCGGATAAAGCTGATCAGGACGCTTGAACAAAGCCTGGATGCGCTCGCCGACCGAGCCCGTGGTCAGGCCTTGCGTCTTGAGGATCGCATCCATTTCGCCCTGCAAGGAATTGACCAGATCGAGACCCATTTGGTGGATTTCATCCGGCGTCATATTTGTCGTCGTTTGTTCCTTTAACGCTGCCGCGTACATTTCATCGCCGTGCGGCAGCGCCCAGATGCCGGCATCGTGACGCGCATGTGGAAGTAAAGCTTTCAGCGCCGCCGATTGACGGCGCATCGCGGGCAGAATGCTTTGGGTGACAATGCTCTTGGCTTGATTGATCAGGGTGGCGCGATCTGTCGGAGAGATTTGGTGAACGTCGGGCAAGCGCCGCTTCAGCGAATCCACCAATACGATGCTCTCGGGTGAAGTCGAGGCCAATCCGTCAAGCAATTTGGTTGCGGCTTTTATGACGAAGTCTGGCGGCGTGACGCCAGCGTCCTTGTCCTCAGCTATACGTTGGGTTTCCTGATCCAGCTCGCGTGCGAACGCGGTGAGGCGCGACACATAAGCGTCGGCGGTTTCGCGGCTGGTGATTTGGTGCTGGCTGTCGAGGAAGTCAGGCGTGCCTTGATACGCCCCGGTGAGCTGGGAGACCACGTAAGGTACCGAAGCTCCGCCGCCGACTTCCCATTGTAGACAAGCGAGCTGATTGTTAAAATCGGTGGTGAGGACGTCGACACTGACCTTGTCGCCATGATTGAGGGCGTTGCGGTCGAATCCGTTTAGCGTCGCTACCGATTGCTGCAGGACTTGCTTTACCGCCTCGAGGCCAGCTTTGGAGGCGTCCGAAAGCTTGTCCATGTAGCGCCCACCGGCTTGGGCTTCGGTGACGGCAAGGGAGGTGCAGGTTTCCGGCGAGAGCTTGAGAAAATTCGTCGCAATCTGGTCCATAGCCGCGCCGAGCTGGGCATTATTGGCAGTGGAGGCGCCGGTGCCGGTGGGGCCGCAGCCCGCGACCAGGGCCAGCGTCGCTGCGCCACCCGCCAAAATGCCGCGCCGTGTCGTAAGCATGAGAATTTCCAGACTTGTTTTGAGGAGAGGAGATTGCCCATCTTAGCCATGCGCACAGACCAAACAATCCAGTTGCGACAGGCGGCGCAAAGAAGTGCGTGATGCGCTGCAGCATGGGCCCCGCACAGCGCGCTCATGGTGGGGCGCGGACCGGCCCAGATACGCGGGCTTGGACAAGCGCTACTCGGGCGGCGCCTCGTGGCAGGCAACAGGAATGCCGCTATTGCGGCGCTGGATTTCGATCCTCGCTATGGCGCGAAGTCATCTGTGGCGCTGGCGCGGCCAAGCCGGCCTTGGGCGCTCTTGAGCGATCCTGTGGCCGCCACGTGTGCTCCCGCGAACGCCAATCCCCACTTGGGCATATTGTTGTAGACGCACTCATAGGCGCCGCTTTTGACGAGGTAGGTCTCATGCCAAATGCCGACGTCGCCATTAGATGCGACGGCGCGATTGAAAGCGCGCCAGGCCGGAAGATGGGCGCGATCTCGATCGGTTGCGTAGGCGTGCAAATGTTCGAAACTGCGCCAATATTGCATGACGAAAATATTGGGAAAGCCAAAGAAAGTTCGTGCGTGGAGGAGACCGACCTCAGGCCGGCGAGCCAGTTCGATCAGCATCCTTGGCATTGCCGCCGCCACCGGCCCCCATTGCCAGAACTTCCACCATTTATTCACGCGCATGCCGATCAGAAAAACAACGAAATCGCCTTCGATCTGCGCGGTCATCCGGGCGGGAAAAAGTTGGGTCATGTTTGTGCTCAAAAGAGTTCTTGAGATGTCGTACCGGCAACCAAGCAAAGCGCCGGTTTGGCGCTTTTGCGCCTCTTATGTCGCCGCTGCGCCAACCACCGCGGAGGGCGCGCGGTTTGTCGCTCGATGCTCGAGGAAACTCCGGGCGGTTTCGCAAGCGCCAATCTCAAACGGTGTGGCGTCGGACCAGAAGCGTTTCGAAAATTTGCTTGCGTCGACCACGTAGGGACGTTTCCATTGGAAACGCATTTCCGACATCTCCGCGACCATGGGCGAAAACGCGCCAATTATCGGCGCCAGCGCCGAGGGTAGCACCATGGCGCGCGATTTGGCGCCGATTGCAGCGGCGCCCAGTTCGAGAATGCGGCGCGGCGTCGTGATCGGCGCGCAGGGAACATGCCATGCTTGGCCGTAGGCGTCGTCGGAGGCGTCCAGCAGCGACGCGACGGCGCGTGCGATGTCAGGCACGTACGCGAAATCGTGCAAAATATCGGGCGACACTACGAACATAGCAGCCTTGCCCCTAGCCAAGGCGCCAAACGCTTGTTCGCCCAGATGCGATTGGGTAACGCCGGGACCGTAGAAGTCTGACGCCCGCAAGGCCGCAAAGCAGACATCATTGGCGCTCTGCCAAAGACGGGTGATGTCGGCGCGCACGCGAGGCTTGCGGCCATAGTGTGTGAGCGCCATGTCCTCTCGCAACGGGGTGCGCTGTGGGCCGTACATGTAAAGATTGTCGACGAAGACCACCCGCGCCTTCGCGATGGCTGCGCTTTGAAGCACGTTGGCTATCGCCTTGGGCCATGCTGTCTTCCAAACTCTGCTGATATAGGGAAAGCCGACTGCAAGCACGATCTGGCTCGCATTCCCTAAAGCAGGGCCTACCGATGTCGGATCGAGAATGTCGCAGGCGGTGAACCGAGCCCCTTGCAAATCTTGCGGTTGATTACGTTGCGCGACAACGACGTCGTCGCCGCGCGCCATGAGACGCGCCACAACCGCTTTGCCGACCGGTCCGTACCCAAAAACCACCACGCGCATGTTGGCTGACCTCGCTGCATATTCAACGCCCGGCAGGGTAAACCGGATTGCACATATCCGAAATGCATAGTTATGATCCAGAGTATGCGTGAAGTGAATTTAGCCGGGGTAGATCTCAATCTCCTGCCAGCGCTCGAAGCTCTCCTTAGGCGCAAGAACGTCTCCCGCGCCGCCCTGGACGTCGGTTTAAGCCAACCTGCGATGAGTCGAGCGCTTGCGCGCCTGCGCGAAGCGCTTGCCGATCCGCTGCTAGTGCGAGGGCCCGGGGGCTTTGCCCTCACGCCCCGGGGGATGGGGCTTGCGCCCAAGGTTGCGGCGGCGCTGGGGGAAATCGCCGGCGTCTATCGGGATGAAGAATTTGATCCGCGCCAGGCCAGAGCAGTCCTAAAGATCGCCGCGTCGGACTATCAAACAGTGACCCTCGCGCCGTTGATCATGGCGCGGCTGGCCCGGGAAGCGCCCGGCATCGACCTTCGAATGCAAGCCTACAGCCTCGACATGGCTCAGCGCATCGAGAGCGGAGCTTTGGATTTAGCGTTTGCAACGAGTGCGACGCCGCTGCCCCCAGGCGCACAGAGCGAAGTCATCGGCAGCCATGAATTGGCGTTGGTGATGCGACGAGGCCATCCCGGCGCGCGGCGAGCTTGGCGAATTGAGGACTATGGCAGTTATGATCATGTTTCGATCGCGCTGACCGGCGATGGTCAATCTGAACTTGACGCGCTTCTCGCAGGTGCGGGCGTCACGCGCCGCGTCGCCCTCGTCACGCCCCATTTCATGGCGGCCGTCGCGACGGTGTCAAAAACGGATCTCGTCACCACCATCGCGAGGGATTTTGCGCAGCGGTTTGCGCAAGACTTTGATCTTATTTTGAAGAAGCCGCCGTTTGAGGAGAAATCTTTCCAACAAACTTTAGTGTGGTCTCACGTGCGACGAAGCGACCCCATGCTCGAATGGCTGCGAGGTCTGATCAAGGATATTGCGATTGCAGGCAAAAGGTAGCGATGCCGCAAAGAAGCGAAGATGGCCGTTTGGTCGGTCAACTCAAAATGTTGACTGCCCGCGCGGCGACCAAGGCGATAGTCAGCAGGCTAGCGCTCGATTGTACCATCATAACCACCTTGGCGCCTCGGGTTAGCGGGAGCGCGTCAGTCGGCGAAAAAGCGGTCGCGTTGGTGAAGGCTAAGTAGAGATAATCAATGAAACCTGGACGCCAACCCTTTTTACAAAAAGTGGGCGACTGCATATTTGCGAACAAAAAATCGGGACGTTTCTCGCCTGGCAGTCCGCGCCGCGCAGGGCCGCCCCGGTCCAACTCCCAGTACCAAAGCGCAAAGCAAACTACGTTTGTCACCCAGAGATTGGCGGCGTTGTCGAGAAGTGTAAACCCGTTGGCGCGTGTCGTATGCAGGAGCGCAAAGACCAGACGCAATAAGGATACGAGGTTCGTTGCGGTGATGAGGCCTATCAGCACGAAGGCGAGCACGCGCGGGGCGCCGCCGTGCTTTTGCAAATAGACCTCCAGCGCATCGCTTCCGTAAGAGAGCCGGCGCAGTCGCATCGTGGTCAGACCCGACAGCACAACCAGCAGCGCGAACTCCGTGGCCGGGATAAGCCATTCCGAGAGCAGCCCCACGCCAGCGCGCAATTGACGGTCGAGCGTCAGCTGCAGAATGATCACAAGAATTAAAGCCGCTCGAGCTTGGGCGAAATCCGGTTTGATGGGCGCAGGCCCTTGCGCGGCCTGGGGATCAGCTTGTTCCGGATTCGCAACCACAACCATTCGCACCTACCAACGCCACAGCGGCCTGAGCTCGGCTTCAACGGAATTATCAGCAATCGCAGATCCTAACAAACGCCTCCACCGGCGCGGCCTGCGACATCTGCTGCGCGCTAAATTGCTGCGCCAACCCAGCCTTCGACTTAGGCAGCCATTGCCGCGCGGATGCTCTCAGCTTGGGCCATGATCTGTTTCACAAGATCGGAGCAAGTGGGGATATCATGAATGAGGGCTTGGCTCTGGCCAGTTGTCCAAATGCCTCCGTCAATGTCGCCGTCGCGCAGCACGCCGGCTCGCCCCCGTTGGCCTGACATCAGCTCCTTGACGTCTTCAAAGGTCTTGGTGGGATCGCGTTGGATTTCGGCGACCTTTTGAGACACCGCATTGCGCGCCACACGGGCGGTGTTGCGTAGGGTGCGGCCGACCAGAACCGTGTCGAGTTCGTTGTTCTCGACGATCTTACGTTTGACGTTGTCGTGAACCTTAGCCTCGACTGTCGCGCAAAAGCGGGTGCCCATGTTGACCGCGTCTGCGCCGAGTGCGAGCGCGGCCACAACACTGCGTCCGTCGGCCATCCCGCCCGAGGCAATCACGGGCGTATCGGGGAGCGCGTCCACAGTCGCGGGCAACAGCACGATCAGGCCCACATCATCCTCGCCAGGATGGCCGGCGCACTCGAAGCCATCGATGCTGATGACATCGACTCCCTTTTTTACGGCCGAAACCGAATGGCGAACCGACGTGCATTTATGGATGACCTTCACGCCGTGTTCTTTAAAGCGCGGCAAGTGGTCAGTGGGCGCTCGGCCCGCAGTTTCGACGATTTTGATTCCAGAAGCTATGATCGCTTCGCGATATTCGTCGTAAGGAATGGGATTGATCGACGGAAGCAGCGTGAGATTGACGCCGAACGGCTTGTCGGTGAGGGAGCGCGTTTTTTCAATCTCCGCCAACAATGCGTCCCCGCTCGGGAACATGTGAGCGGTGATAAATCCCAGGGCGCCGGCGTTCGCGACGGCGGCCACGAGCTCGCCGTAGCCAACCCCCGTCATGCCGCCCATGCAGATTGGCGTTTCAATGCCGAACATCTCGGTGATGCGCGTTTTGATCATCAGCTTCCCCTCCGGGCATGGGTAGACGGATGGGCCCCGCCCATGGCCGTCTCAACACTAAACATGGGGTTTGCGCTATGCCTACAGCTTCCGCTGCGGCGATCTCGATTATTTATTTGCCAGCGCACGCCAGGCGGGGCGTGAGCGGCCGCGCCATGAAGAGAGAAAAGATCGCATGGTTCACACCCCATGCTGGGCTGGACAAGGCGATGACGCGTGCGCCTTCCGATCCGATTGCGGCAGGCCGCTATTTCGAAGGCCCGAGGCGGCGCGGAGATGGTCTTTATATGGTCGACACCCTCGCGCGCAGCGTGGTCGCTTTGTCGCCTGGCCATGAAATTGGAGAAGGCGCAAGCAACTTGCTTTAGCGCCCCGTGAACCAAGCAACTTACTTTAGCGCCCCGTGAACACCGGGGGCCGCTTTTCGAGGAAGCTGGCGACACCTTCTTTGTGGTCCTCGGTCTGCATGAGCTTTCGGATGGTCTCGATCGCCCAGCCGCCCAGTTCGCGTGGATCGCCATAGGCGCCGCGACGAAGCCCTTCCTTCATGTAACGCAACGCCAAGGGCGGGTTGACGGCAATGCGACCGGCGAGGTCGCGTGCACGCGCGAGCAGCTCATCATGCGGCGCGACCTCCCGCACCAGGCCGATGCGCAGCGCTTCGGCCGCATCGATGACATCGCCGGTGAACAAGAGTTCTGCCGCCTTAGACGGTCCAACAATGGCCGGCAGCCGATAAAAGCCGCCCACGTCGCAGACAAGACCCCGCTTTATGAACAATTCCGCGAACCGGGCATTCTCTGAGGCAATGCGAATGTCGGCATAGAGCGCCAATTCCATGCCCCAGCCCACTGCTGCGCCATTGACGGCGGCGATCAGCGGCTTGTCGCACTCAAGGGCTGCTATGGCTGCCGGCGTCGGGCGATGACGCACTATGGAAGCGCCAGAGCCGGCGGAGGCCGTCACTGGTCGCGCCATGATTTCGCGCACATCGTCACCCGAGCAGAAGGCAGGGTCGACGCCTGTCACGATCACGCAGCGCGCTTCGGCATCGCTGGCTGCGCGTCGGAACGCCGCCTCCAACTGGTCGTAGGCATCGAAGTTGAGGGCGTTGCGCTGGGCAGGACGGTTTAGGGTAATCGTCGCCACGTGATCGGTGGTGCTGTAGAGCACGCTTTGAACGCTCATGTTTTGCCTCGGTGCGGCGCTTGCCGCTTGTGCAACAGCGCCTGCAATGGTCGCCGTGACTTTCGGAAAAGACCGTTTCTTCGCGGCCCATCCAGAGCGAGCCGGCGTAGGAAGTCAACGCGGCGAGGGCGCGTGACCACAACCAGATGACGCCGGCACGGGGCAAGTTGCCCGTTGGGCCGGGGGGCGCTAGCGCCCGCGATCAGGACAAGCCGCTGAGGGCCAGGCCGATATCGCCCAAGCCAACCAGCGCCGCGACGCCGTCTGGCCAGGCGTGATTTGCGAGGTTCACCAAAGAAGCCTCAGCGGATATGAAACAAAGGGGGCGCAAATGCTGCGCAAGCCCTGGAGCCGCGTGATGAAGATTGGGCAACTTGCCAAATGCATCGGCGTCAGTGTGCGGACGCTCAGATTTTACGAGCGAGAGGGCCTGTTGTCGGCGCCGGCGCGCGCTGCGTCGGGCTATCGTGATTATACCGACAAGGACGCTGACCGGCTGCGGGTGATCCGCGCTTGCCAACGCATCGGCTTCACACTGTCCGATATTCGCGACGTCCTCCAACCCCACGAAATCATCGCCGCCGAAGCAACCCCGCCGATCCAGAGGTACGAGGCGCGTGATCGCGTATTGGCGTCGGCGAAACTTCGATTGGCCAAATTAGACCAACAATTGTCGACCCTCGCCGGCAAGCGGTCGGAGATGATGGCCTTGGTCGAATCGCTTTCCCGTGAGGCGCCGACGGTTTGTCCGGCCTCACGACGGCCGCTGCGGACGCCCGCTTGACCCTCCACTATGGGGGAGGGTCTAGAACGCTGCCCGCCAAGGCGGGAGTTAGACATGCGGCGATTGAAGGCAGCGGCGTTCGTGGGGTTTGTGATGCTGGCCGCTGCGGGCGGTCTCGGTTGGGCAGGCATCAGAATAGTTTCCCGCTCGGGCGCCATGACCCCCGAGGCAGTGAGCGCGAGCACCTTCGCCGCAGCGCCCGTGGGCGCGCGTGTCACGGTTATGGGCCTCGTCGAAGCGGTTGGGAATCGAACCGCTACGCTGGAAATTCTTAATCGCACCGCGTCCGGCGATTATGTGCGAAGCGGCGCCAGATTATTGCTCTCCGTTTCCGAGAGAACCCGCTTCGTTATGGGATCGCCGCCAGATTTGCGTCCGGGTGCGATCGTAGAGTCGGGCGGTTCTGTGGACGGGATCCGGCGCATGACGCCCGACAGGGTGGTTATTCTGACTGGGTTTGTGCGTGTGCAATGACCGTGGCGTCAGTAATTATCTTGGGTTTGCTTGGTTGGGTTGGCGCCGTCGCGTTCGGCGTCACGCTGGTGTTGCCGCTCGGCGTCAAGGCGCTAAGCATTCGTGGCGCGGCCCAATCGGCCCTCATGCGCGCGCATGCGCCATTGGGTTTGAGCATCCCCTTCTTGGCAACCGCGCACGCCTGGATCGCCCTGCCATCAGGACAATCGGGACAGATCTCCAACGCGGGCCTTGGGTTGGGAACCGCGGCGCTTATCCTGATGGTGGTCCAATGCTGTTTGGGTCTGGCGCTCTGGCGCGAGGCGATCGGGGCCCCGCATTTGCGTCGTCTGCACTTGACACTGATGTTGGTGATCCTTGTGCTACTTGGCGTTCACATCAGTCTTTACTAGTGCGCCCGGGCGTTTCGGCGGGGCGCGCGGCCTCGGCCGACCGCGAGCCCGTTTCGGCATTCTGGTCTAGGCGTCTTGGCGCCACATGAGCGGACACAATCGTTTAGAAAGCGCGCCAAAGCCCTTTGACCGGTTCAGCCCCAACAGCTCCATGGCGCAAGCCGCGTTCCTGAGTTTAGCCAAATCGCGAGCCTAAAAGGCGACATGCCCTTTTTCGATCAAACGGCGAGCGAATGGCGCGCCGCCGTCGCCGCATAGGCGTCAAGAACTTGCGCGACCAAGCGGGTATAGGGTTTCGCGTGGTCGAGCACGCGCACTGAACGGCCATCGAATGCTACCAAGTTGTCGCGCGCCATCTGCTTCAAGGCTTCGCGCTCGGCATCGAATGTTTCGGGCAAAATTGCGGAAAATGTGCACATGATTGAAGATATGAGCTCGCCGCGCAGGCGATCATCGTCGTTCAGCGCGTGCCCCCGACAGCTTGCAAATGTCGCCTTCGATAATGCCGTGCGCCAAGCCGACACGCTTGCCTGGTTTTGGGTGAAGCCTTGCGGGAAGGTAGAGATTGACGAGGGGCCAAGGCCAACAATTGCGTCCGCTGAGCCAATAACATAGCCCTGAAAGTTTCTCCGCAATAAGCCTGCCGCAGCTGCGCGGGCGAGTTGGTCGTGAGGCTTGGCAAAGTGATCGATGCCAATTGAAACATAGCCGTGCGCAAGCAGGGCCTCTCGTGCGGCGCCTGCTTGCTCCAGGCGCTCGGCGGGACCTGGCAGCTTGGATTCATCGATCAGTCTTTGGCGCTTCCTGAACCATGGCACATGCGCGTAGCCAAAAATCGATACGCGATCAGGCTCAAGCTGACAGGCAAGTTGTGCAGTGCTTAGAATGTCGTTGGTCGTTTGGTCGGGCAGGCCATACATTAGATCAAAGCTGATGTGCGAAATTTCCCCCGCGCGCAGCCTCGCAACCGCGCTATCGACAATCTCAATCGGCTGAATGCGCCCCATCGCCGCCTGCACATGGGCAGTTAGGTCCTGCACGCCGAGCGAGGCCCGGTTCACACCCGCCGCGCGGTAAGTAGAGATGTGTTCGTCGCTTAGCGTGCGCGGATCCATTTCCACGGCATGGTTTGCAAGCGGCGAGAGTGCAAAATTCTCGCGGAGGCCGGTCATGATGCGCAGGATCTGTTCGGGCGACAATGAATTCGGCGTGCCGCCGCCCCAGTGGATCTCGTCCACGCTGTGCGACGAGGCTGCTTTGGCCGAGAGCTCAATTTCCTTCAGCAAATCGGAGACGTAAGTCTCGACCACCTCGGGGCGACAAAACGCGTAGGCATTGCACCCGCAATACCAGCAAAGCCGATGGCAATAGGGGACATGGATGTAAAGGGATAGCAGCGCTTGCTTGGGCAGCGCACCGAGCCAGAGGTTGTGCGTGCTGGCGCCAATGTCGGCGGAAAAATGCGGCGTGGTTGGGTAACTTGTGTATCGCGGCGCCATGCGCTCGGCATACGAAAGCAATTGATTCATAAAGGTTACGCCGATCCCCAGTTCGAACCGGGCAGAGAAGAGACGCCGGTTGTGCGAGCGCCAACCTAGACTTGGGCGGCCGTGGCTTGTTTGCGCGCGATCAAAACCGGGGCCCCCTGCTGGGCGCTTGGCTCAAAACCAAGGTCCTGCACCACCCTAGGGCGAAGACAGCGCTATATCTCGATCATATCGAAATCGCGTTTGGCGGCGCCGCAAGAGGGACACACCCAATCGTCTGGGATCGTTTCCCAACGCGTCCCCGGCGCTAAACCTTCTTCGGGCGCGCCAGCTGCTTCGTCGTAGATATAGCCGCACGTGCCACACTGCCAGGTCTTGAACTCAGCCATTGGATACCTTCCTCGCCACCGGCGCGAGGCCGCGAACGATTGTCTTTGAAATTGCCTGCGCAACCGAATCCACCCGCAGGCGCGGGTCAATCAGCGACTGCATGCTAAGACCCAGGAGAAGACTGCCGATCATGAGCGCCGTCGCGTCGGGGTCGAGATCGCGGCGTATGAGGTTTTCTTTCTGCCCCCGCTCGATGAGTTTCGCCAATCGAGCCTTTACCCTCACATGCGATTGGGCGAATACTTCACGCGTCTCCTGGAGGTCGGCGACCGAAGCCGAAAGCAACATGAAATAGGCCTTCGCTTCAGCTGAGCGCTTTAACATGGTGCAGTAGCGGTTGATGTATGCAAGCAGCGCATCAAGACCGTCGCGGTCGTCTACATGCGCCGACGCCATGGCCGCGTCCTGCTGTTGGTGCAAAAAATCTACGACGGCGTCAATAAGACCTTGTTTGGACCCAAAATGCTGCGTGGCAAGGCCACGCGAATAGCCAGCGCGTTGGCCGATTGTTTCAAACGTTGCGGCTGAGACGCCGCTTTCGTTGATGACATCAAGCGTTGCTCCGACCAGGCGCTGCTCGGCCTCATCGCGACGTTCGCCCTGTGACCTTCTGACTTTGACTGACTTCGGCATTACGTATCAATACTTACTTGTTGGCTAACAAGCCAATATCTAAAACGACGCGGCAGTCGGAGCTATGCGTCATGATGATCCCCCAGGATGTCGCCAATACGATCGTTGATCCAAAGGCGTACGCCGATCGCGATCGGGTGGAAGGGGCGTTCAAGCGCTTGCGGAGGGAGGCGCCATTGGCGATGGCTCAGCCGGAAGGGTTTGACCCGTTTTGGGTGGTGACCCGACACGCAGATATCCTCCATGTCGAGCGGAACAATGAAGTCTTTCACAACGGCGACCGTTCGACTGTGGTGACGACGATCGAGGCCGATAAACGCGTGCGCGCGCTGATGGGCGGCTCGCCGCACCTGGTGCGGTCGCTGGTTCAGATGGACAATCCCGACCACTTCAACTATCGCCGCCTTACGCAGGCGTGGTTCTTGCCACAGAATCTGCGCAGCCTCGAAGTGCGTATTCGCGAGATCGCGCGTGGCTTCGTTGATGGCATGGCCGCGCATGGCAATCGCTGTGATTTTGCGCGCGACGTGGCGTTTCTTTATCCGTTGCACGTGATCATGGAGGTGCTGGGCGTGCCGGAGTGCGACGAGCCGCGCATGCTGAAGCTCACGCAGGAATTGTTCGGCAGCGCCGATCCGGATGTGAACCGAAGCGGCGAGCGCGTCGAGGATGTGGATGCTGGGCTCGCGAATATTCAGGCGACTGTGGCTGACTTCATGAGCTACTTCAACGCCATGACCGAGGACCGTCGCCGCAATCCACGCAACGATCTGGCGAGCGTCATCGCCAATGCGGCCATCGCCGGGCAACCTCTCGGACATCTGGAGGCCATGTCTTACTACATAATCGCCGCAAGCGCTGGGCACGACACGACCTCGAACACTACAGCGGGCGCGCTCTGGGCGTTGGCGGAAAATCCCAATCAGCTCGCGATAGTGAAGGCTGATCCCAGCCTCATTCCGTCGATGATTGAGGAATCGATCCGCTGGGAAACGCCTGTGAAGCATTTCATGCGCACCGCCGTCGCGGAGACCGAAGTCGCAGGGAATAGAATTGCTAAGGGCGATTGGCTGATGTTGAGCTATCCATCCGGGAACCGCGACGAAGACGTGTTTCGCGAACCGGACAAGTTCGATGTGCAGCGCACCCCGAATAAGCACGTCGCGTTTGGATACGGCGCGCATATTTGTCTGGGTCAGCACCTGGCGCGCATGGAAATGCGGGTTCTCTGGGAAGAGTTGCTTCCCCGTCTCGACAAGCTAGAGCTCGACGGCGAGCCGAAGCGCACAGAGGCCAATTTCGTATGCGGTCCCAAGACGGTGCCGATCCGCTTCACGATGCATTGACGTGCGGCGTCAGCGAACCAGGGCGCGCGCGACCAGATTGCGCTGGATTTCATTTGTGCCGGAATAAATGCTCGCCGCGCGCGAGCCCAGATATTGGCGAACCAGCATACTGAATTGCGCCTCGGATGCGGCGTCGGCGACATCGAGCGCTAATTCGCAGGCTTTCTGTTTCAGCTCCGAACCACGGATCTTGAGCAGCGATGCGCGCATGGCCGCGGCATCGGCGCCGGCGCTGGCTTGTTCGAGTGCCGAAAACGCTTCGAGTTCGATCTCAATCTCAGCCAGCCTTATCCGCAGTGTGCTCGAGATATTGTGGGGCAGCGTCTGGCGTAACTGCCGCAGAATGCGGCGTGTGTGAGATGCTGGAGAATTGTTCGCACGCGCGAGCGTCATCAGCCGCTTGGCGACGCGCCAGCCTTCATTAATGGCGCCCACGCAATTATCGATGTTGACGACGACCTCGTCGAAAAATACCTGATTGAATTCGTGCTCCCCCCGCAAGTCGAAGATTGGTCGAACGCTGACGCCGGGCGTCGACATGTCGAGCAGCACAAAGGTCAAACCAACGCCGCCCCGGCTTTGGGGGTCGGTGCGAAAAAGCGCGAACATGAACTGCGCGAGATGTGCGGCTGTCGTCCAGATTTTTTGGCCATTCAATATAAGCTGATTACCCTCGACGCGTCCCTGTGAGCTGATCGCGGTGAGATCTGAACCCGCGCCTGGTTCGGAGAAGCCTTGGCACCAGAGTTCATCGCCGCTGAGGATCGGCGGCAAATACCTCTGGCGTTGCAAGGGGGCGCCCATTTCGATGAGCAGGGGGCCGATGCTGCGAATGCCGGCGTTGATTAAGAGCGGCGCATCGCGCTCGATGCATTCGGCATCGAAGATTGCGCGTTGCTGCTCATTCCAGCCTGCGCCGCCCCATGCCTTTGGCCAAGCAGGGGCGATCCAGCCCGCCTGGTAGAGGCGACGATGCCAGATCGCGCAAGCGGAGGGATCACTATAGAGGCCGGTGGTGTTGCGTCCTGCGTGCCGGAGATCCTCCGTTAAGGCGCTATCGAGAAATACACAAATCTGAGACCGAAAGTCCTGCACGCGTCTTCCTCGCTCGCCCAATCTTGGCGAGGCGCAGCCCTGCAAGTGTTGCGGTCAATCAATTGCGAGCTCGCTCGGGAATGGGGGGCGCCTCGTTGCTGCATGCCTTGGGCAGTGAGCTTTGGCGATCCCTGCCCGCCGGGGCAGGGCAGCGTTCAAGGGAGTCTTTGGGATGGTGGTTTGGATCGTGAAATATCCGGGCGTCAGTGTTGCGGTTTGGGTCGCCGCAAGTTCCGGCGCTGACGCCTGGATTTACGTCGAAACGAGCCTACTGAACGATCTGGCAAGCGACCGTGGCGCGCGCGGTCGCTGCTCGGTACCAGCGCCCGAGTGGCCCATGGGTCCAAGCGTCGACCTCAACTTGTGAAAAGCCGCCGGAAACGCAGGGGTCCTGCCGCTGGGTCGCGAAGGCATTGGCGATGATGCTGCCGGCGTTGCATAGAGCGCCCAAGATGCAAGGCGGCGACGATTGGGAGGTTGTGGAGGGCGTCACATTGGTTTGCCCCAGCGGAGTTTTAGTCCCTCCGGCCAGCCCATAGGCGTATAGAGTCACCGCTCTGCCGCTCGTGGAAAAGCCGGCGCCATCGGCGGTGATTGTCGTGTGGGAGGCGCTCACTTGGAGCGCCGGATTGGCGTAGGCGTCAGGTGCGAGTAGCGCCAGCGCAACAAGGAGAGAAGCGCCCGCGACAGCGCCCCGCACCTGGGTTCGTTTCATGATGCTTCTCCTATTGCAATCGTCTCCCGGCCCGCGCCAAAGCTAGCGTCCTGCTTCGAACGCAAGCTGTCGCGATCCTTACAAAGACGAAAGACGCCGGCGTCTCGCTAGGGCTTGAGCCCGCCCGCAAGAGCGTCGCGAAAGCCGTCGGGCTCGATTTGCGCCTTTCGTTGCGAGCCTTCGCACCGATAGGGCGAGCGCGAGCTTCGAGGGATTGATCCAGATCATTTTGGGGCGCCGGCGCGGCGCTAGCTTCAGCCGGGCGCGCGGTGTCGAAAAACCTCGCCCACTGGGGGATAAATCATGGCGAGTTTGCGGTTTACGGTCTCCGGACGCGCAAAAGCCAATGGGGTGCCGGTTCTGACGTTTCTGGCGAAAGCCTATCGCGGCATCCCCATTGCCCTCGTCGACAGCGTGTTTGGCTTTGTCGAACGCAGCACGCTTTACGGAGGTCGTGTCTTTGAGGGCCCCGAATTGACCCCCGATGACGTCAACACGCTCTACGATGTCGGAATTGGGGTTCGGATCCCCTTCACCAATCATCACGCCGAGCGGCGCGAATACGAGGAAACTAAACCAATCCTCGCCAAATATTGCCGGCCTGGCAACGCCGTCATCGTCACCAACGACGACCTCGCCGCTTGGATTCGGCGCGATTATCCCAGCTACAAAATCGAAGCCAGCGTCATCAAGAATTTGAAGACTTACGACCGGATTGCAGCCGCGCTGGAACTCTACGACACTGCGGTATTGCCGATGGAATTGTGTGAGGACCACGCCTTTCTTGAGAGGCTCCCCAATAAGGATCGCATCACGCTGTTTGCCAACGGCGCTTGCGCTCTGACTTGCCCCTCTCGAATTTGCTACGCGTCGATTTCAAAATTCAATAAGGATGGCGCCAGCCAATTGCTCTGCTCACAGCCTTTAAAGCAGCGCGAGATGCGGGGTGTAGTAGAATTCGACCTCAATCGGCTTCAGGGGTTGGGCTTCACCCGTTTCAAGGTGCTGACGCCCCAAAGGGCGGCGGCGGAATTGTCGGGCGCGAGACTATAGCCATCCCGCCGCGATGGGCTCGCTCCAGCGGGGCGCCGGGGCTTTTGGTAATGGAAGTCGTCGTCTCGGTAGCGCGGGCGGCACACTTTTCAGATCACGCCGCGGACAACTAACGCTGCACAAAGGCGAGAGTGGTAAAGATCGCGGCAAGCGCAAGCATTGCTGTCACCAGCAGCAGGGTCGCTGCCAGACGGGGCTGCAGGCGCAATATTTCGGCCGGCGCGACCTGGGCGCTTATAGCCGCCACGCCGCCGAGCAGCAGGACGTGAGAGGTGGCTGCGAGCCCAGTAACGGCGACCTCGGGAAGCAAATTCAGGCTTCGGGCGGCGGCCAAAGCGCCAAATCCCCACACAAACCACGGCGGCGACAGGCTCGGCGTCTGACGACGCGCCCCGTTAGCGCGCGGCGCCGCCCACGCTGCAACCAAAACGATGACTGGCCCCAGCCACATGACGCGAGCAAGTTTGGTCAAAGTCGCGGCGCCCGCGGCTATGGGTGAGACGCTCGCGCCAGCGGCCGCAACCTGGGCAACATCATGAATGGAGAGCCCCAGGAAGACGCCTGCCTGGCGGTCATTAAAGCTAAGCGCGTGCGCGAGCAGGGGATAGAGAAACATGGCCCCGGTCGAAAGGAGGTTTACGCCGACCACGACGAGGGCGGTGGTGCGCCGACTATCGGATGTTTCTGGCAGCGCGCTCGCCGCCGCCATTGCCGCCGACGCGCCGCAAATTGAGACCGCCGCAGAAGCAATCAACGCCTCAACCAGTGGAAGTCCCAGCGTCACCCCAATGAGGGCGCCTCCCGCCACGCCCGCACCGACAAGCGCACCGCTTGCAATCAGCACCGGCGCACCCAACGCGGCCAACTCTAGCCATGCGATCTGCGCGCCGAGCATGGCAACCCCGAGCTTAAGGCCAGGCTTCGCCCACAACACAAGGCCTGGTTTCAGCGATTTGGCGATGGGCGTGCAGGCAAGACCCAACCCAAGAGCAACCGCGATCATGGGCGCCGGTGCGCCGAGCAGCCGGTTGAGGGGATCGCAGACGGCTGCGATGCACGCCGCCGCGAGCGCGCCAGCAAGCCAATTGAGGTCGGCAATTCTGCGGTAAAAAGGGCCGGCAATCGTCATGGTCTGGGCGCACCACGATTGGCCATCTCTGCATGCAGCCGCCGAACGCAACGGCTTGCGGTGTGTTCGAATAAGAACGGCAATACTGCGTGCACTAAGCAGGCGCACCCCGCGATTAACATCGCGCCCCCAAAAGAGGAGGCGCGTTCAAAATGCTCTGCGTAAGATTCCCCGACCGAGGCGGGATGACGGGTGAAGCTGTCGATCAGCATGCTGGCCTCGTGGCGCTTTGCGAACGTCTTGTCGTGCTTCAGGGGGTTTTTCCTTGTCTTTCTTAGCTATGGACCCGAGGGTATGGAGAATAATATTCTCCGAATTTGGGTTTGGACATGGAAAACGTTCTCGACGCCACTGATCTGCGAATTCTGCGTGAACTGCAGCTGGACGCCACCACCTCGATTGGCGAATTGGCTGAGAAGGTGGGCCTCTCCCAAACCCCCTGCTGGAAGCGCCTGAAGCGGCTTATGGACAAAGGCTATATCGAAAAACGCGTAGCTCTGCTGGACCGCGAGAAACTCGATCTGGGGCTTGTTGTGTTCGTGGCGATAAGGACCGGAAGACACGACGAGCAATGGCTCGAGCAATTCGCGAAGGGCGCCAAAGCGCTTGCCGAAGTGGTCGAATTTTACCGCATGAGCGGGGAAACTGATTATCTGTTGAAGGTGATCGTGCGAGACATCGCAGCATACGATCGTTTCTACCGCAGGCTAATCGCAACGGCGCCGCTGAGCGATGTGAGCTCGTCATTTGCTATGGAGCAGATCAAGTTCACCACCGCACTTCCGATATGAGCGTCATACGCGGCCTCAAGCCGGCGGCGCCGATTGGGGGTCTTTTGGAGCGAGCAGCAGGTACATGGCCGGCGTCACAATGCGTGCAACAAGCGTCGAACTTGCAAGCCCCCCAATGAGCACCATGGCAAGCGGCGAATAGAGCGGCGAATTCTCCAGCACCAAGGGCGTCAGACCGCCAATGGCGGTGAGCGAAGTTAGCAGCACCGGAAGAAAGCGCACCTCGCCGGCTTCTTCGATGGCTTCGCGCAAAGGCGTGCCGCGGGCGCGCCTTTGGTTGGCGAATTCGACCAATAATATGGAGTTTTTGATCTCGATGCCGATGAGGGCGACGAAGCCGATGATGGCCACGAAGGAGAGCGACTCGCCCCCGAGGGCCAAAGCGATCAGTCCGCCCATGACGCCAAACGGAATAACAAACGCGACCACGGCCGCCGACGCAAACGATCCAAACTCCAAGAGGAGCACTGCAAGGATCCCAAACGAAGCAATCAAGATAGCGGGCAACAGACCGCCGAAGCTCCGGCTTTGAGCTTCTTCTTGTCCGCCAAAACTTAGCGAATAGCCCGGCGGCAGCGCCAGACCCTGTAAACGGCGCGCGACATCCTGGGTCACCCGGGAGGTCAGAAATCCCGGTTGCACATAAGAGCGCACGGTGACCACGCGCTCGCGCTGGAAGCGGTCGATTTGGGCTGGCCCCGAGCGCAAATGCGGATGTGCGATGTCGGATATCGGCGTGGCGCCGCCATTTGCGTTCCAGACATAGAGCCGGTTCAGATCCGAGACGGGCATTGGCCCGTCCTTCGGGGCGCGCACGACGATCGGATAGCCATCGCCGGCAGGGTCGCGAAATTGTGCAACCGTCGCCCCGCCGATGGCGATCTCCAAAGTCTGGTCTACAGCGCCCGGCGCAATGCCGCGCAAGCCCGCCGCTTCGCGATCGATGCCCATATCGAGATCGATCAGCCGCGCCGCCAGCGGATTGGACACATCGCGCGTGCCCGGCGTGGCGCGCAAAATTCGCTCGACATCGGATGCGAGCGTGGTCAGCGCTGAAAGGTCGGCGCCTTGAATGCGCACCGCCACCGGCGCCTCGATCGGGGGCCCATTTTCGAAACGGCGCACATTGAAACGCGCGCCTGGATAGACTGAGAGTTCTTGGCGGATCCGCTGGATAAGCGCATGGCCTTCGCGCGGCGTCCAATTGTGCAAACGGGCGTAGACGGCGCCAACATTGGTCTGCTGCTCGATGGGGATGAAGTTGTAATAGACTTGCGGATTGCCGCGTCCCGTATTCGCAAACCGCCACTCGACCTCGCGATGGCGCGCGAGCACGGCGTCGGCAAAGCGCACGGCCTCGTCAGTGGCGGCGACTGCCGTGCCTTGCGGCAGCTCGACTTCGATCATGAAATAGGGGCTGTCGTTTTCAGGAAATAGGCTAAAGCCCAGCACCGGTATGAGCCCCAAAGACAGGGCAAACGCCGAAAGCGCCGCGATGACGGTGGTGCGCGGACGGGTCAGCGCAACATGCAGGGCGGGGCGATAGATATGATGGATCGCCCCCATCACGGCGTCCAGCACAAGGCTCGAATGACCAGCGGCGGAGGAAGGCAGGAGCCGGCTTGCCAAGAACGGGATGATGGTGAGCGCAATGAATAGCGAAGCTGCAATGGTGCACACCACCGCCACCGGCAGAGAGCGAATGAAGTCGCCGGACGATTCCGGCAGCGCCATTAAGGGCAGGAACGCCAGAAGAAGCGTGGCGGTGCAGCCGATAACCGCGATGTTGATCTCCGACACCCCGGCAATGGCGGCCTCGCGGGGCAAGAGTCCCTCGCGCAGGCGCCGGGCGATGTTTTCCGTGACCACAATAGAATCGTCCACCAGGAGCCCAAGCGCCAGCACAAATCCCGCAATCGACAACTGGTTGAGCGAATATCCCAGTCGCTCCAACGCCACCACGCCGATCGCCAAGGACAAAGGCACGGCGACCATAACCACGAGCGAAGCGCGAAATCCGAGCGGCAGCAAAGTCAAGAGCACTAGCGCGATGGCGATCAGAAAATCGCGGCCTAGAGAAGAGAGCCGATGCGAGACTGTTTCAGCTTGATTGAACCCGCGCTCTAGCCGAATGCCGCTCGGCAACCGCGCAGCAAAGCCGTCGACTTCTGAATTGATGGCATTGGCGACGGTAAAGATTGTCGCCCCAAGTTTGGCGCGGGCGGTCACGAAGACCGCACGATGACCGTTAAAGCGCGTGATATGCACGGCCTCGTCATTGGCCCAATTCACATCGGCGACGTCACCCACATGCAGAACGCTGCCATTGTCTGCGCGAAGCGCCACATTGCGAATTTGGGCTAGGCTCGCAAAGGCGCCTTCGCCGTCGACATTGAAGCTGCGTCCCCCGGCGACGACGCTGCCAATGGGCAGATCGGCGCCCTCGCTGCGCACCGCATCCGCCAGAGCTGCGAGTGGCAGATGGTAGGCGGCCAACCGATCCAGATTGGCGCTGACGCGAACCTCTGAAGTTGGCGCGCCCCAGATCTGGGCGATCTCGACGCCGCTGGCGCGCTCGATGGCGTCGCGAAGGCCGCGCGCGTACGCCTCGAGTTGGCGGTAGGAGGCGGTGTCGCTCACCAGAGCCATTTGCACGACATTGGCTTGGGCAGGATCGCGGCGATCAGCGCGGAGCTGAGTTATGCCTGAGGGCAACGAGGCCCGGATGACATTGAGTTCGCGCACGACCTCGTCATATTTGCGCTCCGGGTCGCTCCCGTACACGAACTCGACATTGATTGCGGCAACGCCTGTGCCGCTGGTGGAAGAGATTTGGCGCACGTCCTCGATGCCGTTCAGCGCACTCTCCACCGGAATGGCTATGAGCCGCTCCATTTGCTCGGCATCGGCGCCTGGCAGCACCACCACGACGCCCACAAACGGAAAGCGCGTGACTGGATCTTCGGACTTGGGGATCGAAATAATCGCCCCGACCCCTAGGGCAATCATCAACGCAAAAACAATGAGCGTGAACTGCCAGCGGTCGATGAAGAAGCGGGTGAGCGCTTGCATGGTTCAGGCCCGGGGGTGCTGGGCTGCCCGCACCGGCTCTCCATCGCGCACATAAGCTGCGCCTTCTCCAACAATGCGCTCGCCAGCTGCAAGCCCCGACAGCACGATCACATTGTCGCCCACGAGACCGCCGGTTTGGACCGTCCGCCGGTGCGCCTTGTTTTGGGCGTCGACGACATAGACAACCCCCTGATCGGCGCGCGCGTCCAAGAGCGACAGCGTTGGAATACTGAGCTGAGGTGCGCTGGTTTGCGCGTCGCCGCCGGCAATCGCCACCGCCGCGACCTGTCCGCTGCGGAGCCCGGTCATATCGTCCAAGCGGATTTCGATCTCGAACGCGCCGGTCGCGTCATCGCTTTTGGGGGCCATGCGCGCGATGGCGCCCGAACGCGCGCCGAGGCCTGCAATCGCGATGCTTGCTGCTTGACCAATTGAGAGATGCGCTGCATCGAGCCCAGAAGCCGAAGCGCGCACCACCATGCCAAGTGCGGGTTCGCCGATGATCATGACCGCTTGGCCAGCGGCGACGGTTTGCGCCGGTTCGACGTCGCGACGCAGTACAATGCCAGCCGACGGCGCAATCAGGAGCGATTGATCGCGCGCGCGCTCGACCGCTAGGCGCGCATCATCGAGCGCGGCTTGCGAGGCGAAACCCTGGTCGCGCAAGGCCTGCACGCGGGCTAGCTGCCGTTCGGCGGTCTCGCGCGCCATCGCCGCTTCGGAGGCGTTGGTGCCCACGGTCGCACGCCGGAGTGCGGCAAGTCTTTGCCCTGCGCGCACGGTGTCGCCGATGTCGACCTCGATGCCGGTGACCGTGCCGGGCGCGTCGAACGAGAGCGGGGTTTCGCGCTTGAATGCGACGAGACCACTGATGGTGAGCGCGTCACCGGCTTGTGCGGGCCCCACGCTGACCAAACTGACCACCGGTATGGCATCGACGGGCGCAACCGGTTCGGGCGCGCGTCCACACCCGGTCGCTAGCCAAATCGCCGCAGAGGCCAGCGTGCGCTGAACCGGCCGCAAGGGGAACAAGCCCGCCATCCTTGACACTGTCTAGTTTGAACTTGACAATGTCAAGTCAAGCGGCGAGACAGAATGATGAACGCTGCGCCTGATCTGCGCCGGCAAGTCCTCGATGCGAGTCTTGAACTGATTGGGCGCGAGGGTTTGAGCGCACTATCGATGCGCGAAGTGGCGCGTCGTGCCGGCGTCAGTCATCAAGCGCCCTATCATCATTTCGGCGATCGTGAGGGCATTTTCGTCGCCATCGCCGATGAAGGCTTTCGCGGCCTTCGCCGAGACATGGAAAAGGCGCTCGCTTCGACGCCCGATCCCATTGCCCGCCTGCAGGCGATCGGGGCAGCTTACGTCACTTACGCGCTCCGCCATCCCAGTCACTTCAAAGTCATGTTTCGATCCGAACTCGCGCCGCTTGCACGACACGCGGAGGCCAATGCCCGCGCCGACACCTGTTTTGATTTACTGGTATCGGTGGCCAATGGCGCATCCGCGCATAGGAACGGGCGCGTCGATGCGGCGCTTCCGCTCGCGGCATGGTCGCTTGCCCACGGGCTGGCCACTTTGATGCTTGAGAGCAAACTTGATCGCCAGTTTGGCGTGACGCGCAAGGCCCGGGAAAGCGCAATCGCTGGGGTGCTTGGCGCTTTTACGCAATTGTTGAGAGAGCATTAGCGCCTCCCGGGCCGGGATGGGGAAATGGCGCAGAAACCTTAGGCGCTTTAAGCGGCGGCCGGGGTTTGCTTCCCACAATAGGCCGATCAGCCGGCCTGGCGCGCGCTCTGATAGCGGGAGATGTGAAAGTCGGTGTCGCCCAAGGTATGCTCAATCATGGTGAGCCGTTTGAAATAGTGACCGACCCGCAATTCGTCAGTCATGCCCATGCCCCCGTGCAGCTGAACGGCGCTTTGTCCAATCAGGCGTCCCGTGTTGTTGATCGCCAGCTTTGCAGCCGAAACCGCACGCCTACGCTCTAAGTCCGGCGCATCAAGTTTGAGCGCAGCCAGATGGGCTGCGGCGTTGGCCTGCTCAAGCGCCAGATGCATGTCCACCATCCGGTGCTGCAAGGCCTGGAATTGGCCGATAGGTTGGCCGAATTGCTGGCGTTGCTTGCAGTAGGCGACCGTGTCCCCAAGCAACACCCGCATGGCCCCGACCGCTTCTGCGCAAATGGCCGCGGTTGCCGCGTCGAGCCCCAGCTCAATGCGCTGGCGCGCTTCAGCTCCGCTGGCAATCCGCGCGGCAGCCGCCAAGGGTAAGTTGTCAAAGCGCAAGTCTGAAGCGAGGCGATCGTCGATGCTGCGGTGGGGGCGAATTGCCTCTCCAAGCGCATCGCGAGAAATGAGAAAAAGGCCAATCTCGCCGTTGGCCTTGGCTGAGACAATAACGTGGGTGGCGATCTGTGCGCCGATCACGCCGATTTTGGCGCCGCTCAAGCTCCAGCCTTGCGCCGTTGGCTTTGCCTCGGTTGCTGGTGCGATGCGATTGTAGCGTTGCTCGGCTTCCATCCATGCGAAGGCTAGGCGCGCCTCTCCGGCCGCGACTTGACGAAGCAACCTCGCCGCCGCCTCGCCAGCGTTCGCCAATAGGCGGGGCGCCACCGCGAGGTTTTCCATAAAGGGCTCGACAACTTGGGCTGCGCCCAACGCCTCCATCGCGATCATGACCTCGACGCCGCCGCCGCCTTGCCCGTCCGCGGTCTCGGGGATGGCGGCGCCGCAGAGTCCCATTTCCACCGCTAGCCCAGACCAGACCGCTTCGCTCCAACCTTCCTCAGAGCGAATGATCGCGCGACGCGTCTCGAAATCATAGCGCGCCTGCAGATAGCGGCCGAGCGCTTCTTTGAGCGCGGCCTGGGTGTCGCTCAGTGCAAAATCCATCCCAATTAGTCCTCAACTTCAGTGAAGTGCGGGGCCTCGCCTTTCAATCCCGCACGCACGGCTTCGCGGTGATTTGCCGTTTGTAAAAGTAGCCGTTGGTTAGTCGCTTCGGCGGCGAACACTTCACGCGGGGCAGCGCCTCGCGCTACTGTGAGCACCCGTTTAGCGGTGCGGGTCGCATCGGGACTGTTGGCGCCCAGCTGGCGAGCTAGCGCGATGGCGTCTTTCAGCGGCGCGTCGCTGAGGCGCGTGACCAAGCCTAGGCTGTGAGCTTCCGCACCGCTCACCACGCGTCCGCTCATGATGAGATCGGCGGCAATATCGGGGCGCAGCAGCTGATCGGCGAGATAGACGCCCGCCATGTCGGGGATGAGGCCCCACTTGGCCTCCATGAAAGCCAGTTTCGCGTCTGGGTGCGCCACGCGCATGTCGGCGCCCAGCGCGATTTGCAGTCCCGCGCCAAAAGCAACCCCGTGCACGGCCGCGACGACCGGCTGGGGCAGTGCGCGCCATTGCATGACGCAGCGTTGCGGCGCCGTCATGCCGTGTTCGTCGATTGTCTCGATGTCGACGCCGCCTTCTGAACGGAGGCCGGCCAGATCGATGCCTGCGCAAAATCCGCGCCCGTTGCCAGAGAGCACGATCGCGCGCACGCCTTTGGCTTGCCGTAGCGCCTCGCCAGCTTCGAGCAGCGCAGCGAACATGGCGCCGTCCACGGCGTTCATCTTGTCAGGGCGGTTCAAGCGCACATGCGCGATGCCATCGCTGATCTCCAGCTCGACGCGTTGATCAGCCATGACCTCGCTCCACATGGTTGCTGGAGGAAAACTAACTGCATAAGCTCTCTCGTCGTCAAGCGCGCGGCATGTTTGCGCGATGCGAGCGGAGGTGATGTAGCGAATGGGGCCACTCAATACGCCGTCGCCATCCTTCATGGCAGAGGAAGAGATCACGCTATTTCGAGCAAGCGTTGCGCGTTTTCTCGATGACGTAGCGGCGCCCGCCAAGCTTGCTACGTGGCGCCAAGCTGGGTTGGTGCCGACAAGCGCTTGGCAGAGAGCCGGCGAAGCCGGCATGCTATGCCTTTCAACCGCCGCCGAGCACGGGGGCGTCGGCGGCGATTTCCGCCACGAACTCGTGCTTATCCAAGAAATGGGCCGGCGAGGCATCGAAGGTTGGGACATCACGCTGCACAACGCCATCGTTGCGCCCTACATCGAAAGCTTCGGCACAGACGCCCAGAAGCAACGCTGGCTGCCAGCGATGGCGAAGGGCCATATCATCGCCGCCATCGCCATGACCGAGCCCGGGGCGGGATCGGATTTGCAAGGTGTGAAGACGACGGCGCGCCGCGACCACGATGGCTACCTCATCAACGGCGCCAAAACCTTTATCACCAACGGCCAGAACGCAAATCTTATCCTGGTAGTATGCAAAACCGACCCTTCGCAGGGCGCGCGCGGGACCTCGCTCATCGCGGTGGAAACTGAGGGCGCTAAAGGCTTCGCGCGCGGCCGCAACCTTGATAAGATCGGCCGAGAGCTCGCCGACACCTCCGAGCTCTTTTTCGCCGATCTACATGCGCCTGAGGAAAATCTTTTGGGCGGCAGCGAGGGCCAAGGCTTTTTTCAGCTTATGCAAAAGCTGCCGCAAGAGCGGCTCATCATCGCTGCGCAGAGCATGGCGGCGATTGAATATGCGCTGAAGCTGACGATTGACTATGTCAAGGAGCGCAAAGCCTTCGGCAAGCCGATCATCGATTTCCAGAATACGCAATTCGCCTTAGCCGAACTCAAGACGGAGGCCACCATCGCGCAAGTATTCGTCAATCATTGCACCGAGCGCCTGCTGAGCGGAGAGCTCGATAGCGCCACCGCCTCGATGGCCAAGCTTTGGGTCACTGAGCTGCATTGCAAGGTGGTTGACGCCTGCCTGCAAATGTTCGGCGGCTATGGCTATATGAACGAATATCCCATCGCGCAGGCCTATAGGGATGCGCGCGTCAATCGCATCTATGGCGGCACTTCAGAAATCATGAAACTGTTGATCGCCCGGACGCTCTAGGAGAACATCGCATGGACATGAGTTGGAGCGCCGACGACATCGCCTTTCGTGACGAAGTGCGCGCCTTTCTCGACGCCAAGCTGACGCCGCAATTGCAGCGCGCAGGGAGCCTGGCCACTAGCGTCTATTCCGATCACAATGCAAGCCTCGAATGGCAGAGCATTTTGTTGAAGCAGGGCTGGGCTGCCCCGGCATGGCCGGTGGAATGGGGCGGCTGCGATTGGCGTGTCACCCAGCACTATATTTTCGCGCGTGAATGCGTCGCCGCCGGCGCGCCCTCGGTGTCGCCGATGGGGATTCGCATGGTGGCCTATGCGATCCTCCAATTTGGGGCCCCTGAACAAAAGGCCTTTTATTTGCCGCGCATGCTGAGCGGTGAGCATTTTTGGTGCCAAGGTTATTCCGAGCCGGGCTCAGGCTCGGACCTCGCCTCTTTGCAGATGGCTGCCGTGGACGACGGCGACCACCTGGTTTGCAGCGGCGCCAAAATCTGGACGACGCACGCCAATGTCGCCAATTGGATTTTCTGCCTGGTGCGCACCTCGAAGGGCGCAAAGCGCCAGACCGGCATCACCTTCCTGCTCATCGACATGACGACGCCGGGCGTCGAGGTTCGCCCCATTATCATGACTTCAGGCGAGCACGTTCAGAACATGGTGTTCTTCGATTCTGTGCGCGTGCCCAAAGCCAACGTGCTGGGCCAGATCGACGACGGCTGGACGGTGGCGAAATATTTGCTGGAGTTCGAACGCGGCGGCAGTTGCTATGCGCCCGCCTTGCAGGTGCAAGCCGATCAGATCGCCCGCCACGCCGCTGATCTTAGTGCGAGCGGCGCAGTATCGGCGCTGGAGGCGGCTTCGTTTGCCGCCCGGTTGGCCGCAGCGCAGGCGCGCATCGATGTGCTGGAGACCTTGGAGTTCCAAGTCCTTTCCAGCTTGTCGCGCGGGCAGGGCGGCGGCGCCTCCGCATCGGTGATGAAGATCCTCGGCACCGAACTCCACCAGCATTTGACCGAGCTTGCTCTTGATGTGGCCGGACCGCGCGGCACGATTTATGCGCCCCACGCAACCATGCCTGGCGGGCCGACACCCTATTTCCATGGCGCCAATGTTCCGTTCGAGGGTGAGGCCTGGCAAGCAGCCGCGCCCTTGCGGTACCTCAATCATCGCGCCGGATCGATCTATGCGGGCAGCAACGAAATCCAGCGCAATATCCTCGCCAAAGCGGTGCTCGGCCTTTAGCGACGCGCCCATTGCCTGATGCGACGCTGTCGGGCCACGCGGCGCGTGGCGCCAGGTCTCTGACCAAGCTTGCGGCGTTTGCTGAGAAGTGGGGGTGTTCGCGAAGGCGCGGGTTTCGAAAAACGGCAAGCGCCACCGAAGTGTTGGTTTCCCTTGCGGCAAAGCCATCGACGGCGGAGCGCGCGCAGGGATCATTCCCAGCTCCGTCGCCCGGCGATGCGCAACTGATGACATTGCAAGTCAATCCGCTTTTAGTAAGCGCCTGATCGGGCGCGTGATGAGCTTGAGGCGCTTGGCGGTTTGGAGAACGCGGGATGATCACGCCTGAGACAACGCCGGTTATCGTCGGTGTCGGCGAATACACCGAGCGAGCTGTGAGCCTTGCTGACAGCAAAGAGCCGGTGGCGCTGATGGTGGAGGCCATGCTCGCTGCAAATCGCGACGCGGGCGCTGAGCTCTTGGAGCGGATCGAGGCTATAGATCTCATCGGCCTTTTGTCTTGGCGCTACCGCGATCCGGTCAGCCTGTTGTGCGAAAAGCTCGCAATCAAGCCGGCGCAACAAACCAATGCCAGCATGGGCGGGGAAACGCCGATCCGCTTGCTGCACGAAGCGGCGGTGCGGATCTCACGCGGCGAGATCAAGGCGGCAGCCATTGTCGGGGGCGAGGCCAGCAGCACGCGCGCCAAGGCCAGGCGCGGCGGCGATGGGCAATTGCCGTGGACGCCGATTGTGTCGGCGGAAGAGGCGGTGAAATTTCCCTCAAGCTCTTTTGCTTTGAGCGACGTCGCCAAAAAGCTACGCATGTGGGAACCAGCCCAAATTTATCCATTCTACGAGATGGCGACGCAGGCGGCGTGGGGCCAAACACCAGACGAGGCCCAGGCAGAATCGGCGCGGCTTTGGTCGCGCTACGCCGCCGTTGCGTCGGAAAATCCGTACGCCTGGAACAAGGACGCGCTGAGCGCAGAGGCCATAGCCACGGTCGATGACAACAACCGCCTCATAAATTGGCCCTACCCAAAGTTCATGGTGGCCAACCCGAGCGTCAATCAGGCTGCGGCTGTGATTATCGTCAGCTTGGCGTTGGCGCGCCAATTGGGCATCCCAGACGCCAAGTGCGTGCATATCTGGGGCGGCGCGGCGGCGCGCGAGCCGGAAGATTATCTCACGCGTGATAGCTACGCCCACAGTTCCGCCCAGGCAGCTGTCTTGGAAAAAGCCAAGGCCATTGGCGGCGGCGACGCCAAGCGCTTTGACAAGCTTGAGCTCTATTCCTGCTTCCCCGTGGTGCCAAAGATGGCGCTCCGAACGCTCGGGCTCGATCTTGAAGAAACCGTGCCGACGGTGACAGGAGGCCTCACCTTCTTCGGCGGGCCGCTCAACAATTACATGTCGCACGCAGTGTGTGCGATGGTGAGGGAGATGCGCGCTGACCCGCGTGCGGTCGGTCTGCTCTATGGACAAGGCGGTTACGTCAATAAGCACCACGCTCTGATTGTCGCCAACCAGCCAGGCCTAGCGCCGTTGGCGCACGATTATTCGGTGCAGGCGCAAGCCGACGCGGGGCGCCAACCAGCGCCTGTGTTGCGGGAAGACTATGCGGGTCCCGCGCGGATCGAGACATACACCGTCACCTATGCGCGCGACGGCAAACCGATCGAAGGTGTGGTGATCGTGCTGACGCCCCAAAACGAGCGGGTGATGGCGCGCGTGGCGAGCGACGATGGCGTGTCGCTGAGGCTCCTGCAATCGTGGGATAAGAACGCCATCGGTCAGGAGGGCCAGGTCCGTGTGGATGCGTTTGGCAAACCTATGTGGTCGGCCGGCGCGTCCATAGAGCCCGCTCTCAAATATTGCACGATCGAGCGCGAAGGCCCGATCACCATCGTTACCATCAATCGCCCGGAGGCGATGAATGCGCTACACCCGATGGCCAATGCAGAACTTGCCGATGTGTTCAATGCGTTCGCCGCCGATCCCGGGCAATGGGTCGCGATCCTGACTGGGGCTGGCGACCGCGCCTTCTCGTCGGGCAACGATCTCAAGTACACCGCACAAGCCATGGCGCGCGGGTTGCAAACCGAAACTCCGATCACCGGGTTTGCCGGCCTCACTGCACGCTTTGATCTGGACAAGCCGGTGATCGCGGCAGTCAATGGCGTGGCGATGGGCGGCGGCTTCGAGATCGCGCTCGCTTGCGACATAATAATCGCTTCAGAGAAGGCGACTTTTGCACTGCCGGAGCCAAAGGTGGGTCTCGCTGCGCTAGCGGGCGGATTGTTGCGGCTGCCCGCCCAGATCGGGCAAAAGCAAGCTATGGGCATGATCCTCACCGGGCGTTCGGTTGGGGCCGAGGAGGGCAAAGCGCTTGGCTTTGTCAATGAAGTGACGCCGCACGCAGAATTGATGAACGTGGCGCGCAGATGGGCCGCCGACATTCTTGCCTGCAGTCCGATGTCAATTCGCGCCTCCAAGCAGATTGTTCGCCGGGGCCTAGAATCCGCTTCGATCGCCGATGCCTACGCCGATCAAATGACCTATCCCGCCACGCGCGCGCTGTTCAAATCTGGCGATGTGATCGAAGGGCCGCTGGCGTTTGCGCAAAAGCGCAGACCGATTTGGCGCGGGAAATAGATTTGGCTGATTGTGCTCGCGGTTGGCGAAAATTGCAGGCGCTGGCGTCGGGCCAGAAGGCGCAGCGGCTCTCTCCCCGCATCGGCTTGAACTCATCCCGAAGCGGGCGCAGACACCGGGGGCTTGGCGTAGGCCGCGCTCATCCTAGTGACGACTTCGTCGGGGGCGGCGAGCATCTGCTTATAACGCTCGGGCGGATAAGGCATGTGCGGCTTGCTCGCGTCATAAGGCGGCTGCGGCACCGGCGAGGGCCCCCGATAGGACTCAGGGGCGCGGAAGCGATGCGCTTCCTCCGCAGAGATCCCGGCCTTGGCCAACACCGAAGGGTCGATCCACTGATCCGGGATTAGCCGTTCGGCGGGCGCAGCAACTTCAAGCGCCATGCTATCGGGGCCTGCAAAATAGATCGACTTGCAGAAACCGTGATCCAACGGCCCCATGACGTTGACGCCCTTACTGCGGATGCGATCGCGCATGGCGATGAGGTCGCGCTCGTTGGCGACGCCAAATGCGATGTGTTGCAGAGCCCCGGCCGCGCACGGATTTTCGCCGCGCCCGGCATGGGTCACGCCGATCTCGATCGGAATCTTGTCCACATCGGGCAGCTGTACGATCGAAAAATAGCTTGCCTCGTTGAGGCGCAGGAAGGCATGCAGCCCGCCGGGCACACCATGCATGTCAAAGAGCGCCACCAATGGGCAGCCCATCACCTCGCAGAAGAAGGCGATGTGTTTTTTGATGTCCGCGGCCATGAAGGCCACGTGATGGATGCCGTTGGCTTGGGTCATGGCGTTATCCCCCATTGGGCTCCATACTAGTGCGGGGAAGCGTCGGCGCAAAGACGCCGCGCGGGAGGTGACGCATGGTCAGCGTGGTTCGCGAACCTTATGGCTTTGTTCACGCCGATAAGAGCCCGCTCAAGGATGTTTATGGCGGGCCGGCGGGGCAGGTATTCGTAGAATGCATGCGCATCAGGCCAGAAAGCGGCGCCTCGAAGACGGTGCTGGTGTTCTCCCACCCGATTGGGGGTGGATCGTTTCTGCCGTTGGTG